>Ga0207706_10001054_pt1 | contig 28009 bp, 29 predicted proteins | sample KBSC53metaG_FD_184318 | JGI IMG/M metagenome (GOLD analysis project Ga0207706, IMG submission 184318) | Corn rhizosphere microbial communities from Kellogg Biological Station, Michigan, USA - KBS C5-3 metaG (SPAdes) (version 2) | ecosystem: Host-associated > Plants > Roots > Rhizosphere > Soil ... | reverse complement strand
GGGCCATGCGCTGATCGAGGGGCGGCGCCGCGGCGTCAAGCACGTCGTCGTGACCATGTGCGTCGGCGGCGGGATGGGCGCTGCGGGGCTGTTCGAGGTGTACTAGACCATGCAGGCCAGACTCGAGCGGCGGGTGGCGATCGTGACCGGCGCAAGCCAGGGCATCGGCGCCGCCATCGCCGAGCGTTTCGCAGCCGAGGGCGCGCACGTGGCGTTGTGCGCCCGACGCGAGGGACCCCTTGCCGAGCTCGTGGGCGCCATCAAGGCGCGGGGCGGGTCGGCGAGTTTCGCGGCGCTCGACGTTGCCGATCACGACCGACTGGCGTCCTTCGTACAGACCACCAGTGCCGAGCGGGGCCGGCTCGACGTGCTGGTGAACAACGCGCCTTCGGTGAGCTACGGCGCGATCGCAGACCTGAGCGTCGACGCGTTTCGCCGCGATTTCGCGGTCAATGTCGACTCGGCATTCGTCGCGACCCGGGAGGCGTTCCGCATCATGTTGCCGGCGAAACACGGCTCCATCGTCAACATCGCCTCGATCACTGGGTTACTGGCCTCGCCGGGCATGTCGGGCTACGGGTCGGCGAAGGCGGCGCTCATCCAGTTCACCCGGTACGCGGCGATGGAGGCCGCGCGCAGCAACGTCCGTGTCAATGCGATCGCACCCGGCGTGATCAATACGCCACTGACCGCGGCGGGTTTCTCCGGGCCTGCCGCCGAGTACGGCAGGAAAATCGCCGCCCAGGTGCCGCTGGGGCGATTCGGCGAGCCCGCCGAGATCGCGGGCGCCGCGCTCTTTCTCGCGTCGGACGACTCGACATACGTGACCGGCGTATGTCTCTCGGTCGACGGCGGTCGAGCCGCGGAGCTCGTGATCCCGCCGCCGTGACCTTGGGCAGGGAACGCCACCGATGAGCTCACTCCAGGGCAAGACAGCGATCGTCACCGGCGCCGGGCAGGGTATCGGTCGCGCCTGCGCAATGGCGCTCGCTGCCGCCGGTGCGCGGGTCGGCTGAAGCCTGAAGCCGCGCGGACGCGAAGTCGCCGCCGCGGTCCGGTTTCTCGCCAGCGACGAGGCGTCCTATGTGACCGGAAGCGTGCTCGCGGCGAACGGAGGTGCTGGTTTTTTCTAGCATTTTTGCCCGTCGCACACCCCAGACACACCCGGTGTAGCGAGCGGCCCTGGACGGCGTATATTCGACCATCCCTTCTACCAAACACGAGCGGCATGCCCCGAAAACGCAAGTCGCCTGCTTCGCCACCGCCGGATCCGCCGGCGCCGGCTCCCAAGGAAATGCCGCTCGGCCCAGTGGATTTCCGGGCCGGATGGAGCGGGTTTCCAATCGTCGGCATCGGCGCGTCTGCCGGCGGGCTCGATGCGTTCACGCAATTGCTCCAGCGGCTGCGTCCCGACACGGGCATGGCGTTCGTCCTCGTCCAGCACCTGGACCCCCGGCACCAGAGCCGGTTGACCGAGCTGCTCGCGCGGGCGACGCTGATGCCCGTCACCGAGGCGAGTCAGGGTCTCGCGATCCAGCCGAATCACGTCTACATCATTCCGCCCAACGCCAACCTCGCCGTTTTACGTGGTGTCTTGCAGCTCACCCCGCGCAAGGAAGGTCGCGGCCCCCATTTGCCCGTCGACTTCCTGTTCCGGTCGCTGGCGGAAGATGAACAGACACGGGCAATCGGCGTAATTCTTTCCGGGACCGGTTCGGATGGAACGCTCGGCTTGTCCGAGATCAAGGCAATCGGAGGCATAACCTTCGCACAGGACGAAAAAACCGCAGAGCATTCCGGCATGCCGCGGAGCGCGATCGACAGCGGCTGCGTCGATTTCGTCCTTTCGCCTGGCCAGATCGCGGATCGGCTGGGCGAGATCGGTGAGCATCCCTACCTCGCACCCGACCCTAGACAACCGCTCGCCGGCCCGACCGGCGCGGAAAGCTACCAGCGGATTCTCGCCGTCGTCCAGGCGGTCACGGGCGTCGATTTCCGACTCTATCGCGACACGACCATCAAGCGACGGATCCTGCGGCGCATGGCATTGCACGGCCAGCGCTCCATCAGCGAATACGCCGACGGGCTCAAGAACGATGCCGGCGAGGTCGACGCGCTGTATCACGACCTGCTTATCAACGTGACGAGCTTCTTTCGCGACCCGAAGATGTTCGAGGAGCTCAAGGCAGGCGTTTTCCCCCAGATCGTCGACAAACGTTCGCCGCTCGATCCGATCCGCATCTGGGTGCCAGGCTGTTCGACCGGCCAGGAAGCCTACTCGCTCGCGATGGCGCTGGAGGAGTTCCTCGACACGCAGGCCGTGCGGATCCCGATGCAGATCTTCGCCACTGACCTGAGCGATCAGACCGCTCTCGACAAGGCACGCGCCGGTGTCTATCCGGAATCGATCGAAGCCGAGGTGTCACCCGCCCGCCTGCGCCGCTTTTTCAAGCTCGAGGATCACGTCTACCGGATCGACCGGTCGCTCCGTGACGCCTGCGTCTTCGCGCGGCAGAACGTGACGACCGATCCGCCGTTTTCCCACCTGGACATCGTCAGCTGCCGCAACGTGCTGATCTATCTCGCAACCGCGCTGCAGAAGCGCGTCTTGCGAACGTTCCATTACGCGCTCGACACACCCGGCTTCCTCATCCTCGGAGCTGCCGAGGCCGTTGGTGAGCACAGCGATCTATTCGAAGCGCTGGATCGCGGTCACCGGATCTATGCAAAGAAGCCGGTGACCGTGAGACACCACCCACTCCCGGTGCCGGAACGAGGACACCTGTCAACTGCCGCCACCCGGCGGACAATGCCGCCCGCGCCACAGGCGCGTGACTTTCAGAAGGAGGCGGACAGGATTCTGCTCGGTCGCTATGCGCCGCCCGGCGTGCTCGTCGACGACAATTTCGAGATTCTCCAGTTCCGGGGACGGATCGGTGCCTATCTCGAGCCGCCGGCCGGAGAGCCCACCCACGGCCTGCTCAAGATGGCCCGCGAGGGCCTCTTCCTCGAACTGCGCAATGCCGTCATCGAAGCCAGGAAGAGCGGGCAGACCGTGCGTCGCGGCGGTATCCGCGTCCGATCCAACGACGAGATCAAGGAGGTTGACGTCGAGGTGATCCCCGTGCGTCAGCAGGGAGCTGGCTCCTGCTATCTCGTCCTCTTTCACGAGTCGGCGGATGCGACCGATCGCCTGCCCGTCGGGGTGCCCGCGCGGGAGACGACCCCGGCGGAGGATGCCAGCGAACAGGTCCAGCTGCGCCAGGAGTTGTCGGCGACACGGGAATACCTGCAATCGATGATCGAGCAGCAGGACGCCGCGAACGAGGAGCTCCGATCCGCGAACCAGGAGATCCTGTCCAGCAACGAGGAGCTCCAGAGCACGAACGAGGAACTCGAAACCGCAAAGGAGGAGCTGCAGTCCGCGAACGAGGAGCTTACGACCGTAAACGAGCAGCTGCAGCGCCGCAATACGCAGGTGGACCTGGCCAACAACGACCTGACGAATCTCCTCTCCAGCACCAGCATACCCGTCGTGATGGTGGGCGGTGACCTGCGGGTCCGACGGTTCACGGAACCGGCGCGAAGGACGATGAACCTGCTACCGGGCGACCTCGGCCGTCCGCTGACCGATCTCAACGTGGCGACGATCGTTCCGGATCTGGACCAGATCATCAGCGACGTGATCGACAGAGTTCAGCCGTACGAGCGCGAAGTCCGCGATCGCGACGGGCGCTGGCACATGATGCGGGTGCATCCATACCGCACGGCCGAGACAAGATCGAAGGCGCCGTGATCGTGTTGGTGGATGTGGACATGTTCCATCGCTCGCAGGAGGCGTTGCGGCAGACGACGTCCAAGCTTGCCCTGCAGGGACAGCTGATCGAGCTGTCGCAGGACGCCGTCATCGTTCGCGACGCGAAAAACGTCGTCTTGTCCTGGAATAAGGGCGCGGAGGACATGTACGGGTGGACATCCGGCGAGGCCATCGGAAAGACGCTGGACCAGCTACTTCGGACGGACACCGCGGCCTGGGTCGCGCTCAATGAGCAGCTCGATCAGCGGGGCGCCGCGGAAGGCGAGCTGCGCCAGGCACGCAAGGACGGGACGCCTATCATTGTTCAAACCCGGGAGGTTCTGGTCCGCGCCGACAACGGCACGCGCACGGCGGTACTCTCGATCAAGCGTAACGTGACCGAGCTGCGACGGATGGTGGAGGCGCTGAAGGATGCCGACCGCCGCAAAGATGAGTTCCTGGCCATGCTGGCGCATGAGTTGCGCAATCCGCTCGGTCCGATTCGCAACGCCGTCGGAATCATGGCCCTGGCGGGTGACGATCCGACCTCCGTTTCGCTGGCGCGCGAGATGCTCGAACGGCAAGTCGGGCAGCTCGGGCGCATCATCGACGATCTCGTCGACATCAGTCGTATCGTCGAACGGAAGATCACCCTGAAGAAGGAGACCGTCGAGCTCCACAAGGTCGTGGAGGTGGCGCTCGAGACGTGCCGATCGCAGATCGAGGGTCGCGAGCATCGCTTGAGCGTGTCGCTGCCGGCCGAGGCCCTCTACATCCACGGCGATCCGGTTCGACTGTCCCAGGTGCTGATCAATCTGCTGAACAATTCCGCGCGTTACACGGGGCGAGGCGGCGAGATCGCGATTTCCGCCAAGCGCGTCGCCGCCGACTCCCGTGGGCAAGCCGAGGCAGGTTCGCCGGGGGACGTCGTGCTACGCGTCAGCGATTCCGGGATCGGAATTTCCTCGGAGCTGCTGCCACACGTGTTCGATGCCTTTACCCAGGGCGACACCGTTGACCACCGCGGCGGGTTGGGAGTGGGGCTTTCGATCGTACAAAGTCTCGTAGAGATGCACGGGGGCACCGTGCAGGCGTCGAGCGGGGGGCCGGGCAGCGGCAGCGAATTCCTGGTGCGGCTGCCGCTCGTCGAGCCCTCGCACGACACCAAGGAGGCCGAGCAACGCGGTCGTCAGTTGGAGACCGCGACGCGGCGGCGTGTTCTCGTCGTGGATGACAACAGCGATCACGCCGAAAGCCTGGCATTTCTCCTGAAGCTCATGGGCCACGAGACACGGTTGGCGCACGACGGCGAAGCAGCACTCCAGGTCGCGGCCGAGTTCGAGCCAAACGTGGCGCTGATCGATATCGGATTGCCGCGGCTGAACGGGTACGAGGTCGCCCGCCGGCTGCGTGAGCAGCCGCGTCTGCGCAATGCCCTGCTGGTCGCGCAGACCGGGTGGGGACAGGAGAGCGACCGCGCGCGTTCCCACGAGGCGGGATTCGATCATCACCTGATTAAACCCGTGGCGCCCGAGGTGCTCGCCGAAATCATCGATTCCGCGGATCGAACGTGACGCTTATGCGCATCACGCCGCCGGACGAGCTCCGCACGGCTTTCTTCGACACGGCGATCGGTCGCCTCGGGATCGCCTGGAACGATCGCGGCGTGATTGGTGTGCAACTACCCGAGGCGAGCGAGGCGGCAACCCGGGCGCGGATGCGGCGGCGATTCCCGGAAGCGGGGGAGGCGGTGCCGCCGTCCGCAATCGAGGCGGCGATCGAAGGCATCGTCGCATTGCTCGCAGGCGAGCCGGCCGGTGACCTGCGCGAGGTCGAGCTCGATCTCCGCGCGGTCTCGGAGTTCGACTCCGCGGTCTACCGCGTGGCGCGCACGATCCCACCGGGCGAGACGTTGACCTACGGTGAGATCGCGGAACGCCTCGAGGACCCCGGCGCCGCGCGCGCCGTTGGACAGGCGCTGGGCGCGAATCCGATCCCGATCATCATCCCATGCCATCGCGTTCTTGCGGCCGGAGGCCGCGCGGGCGGTTTCTCCGCGCCGGGCGGCGTCAGGACCAAGCTCGAGCTGCTCGAGATCGAGCGCCGCCGGACCCCGTTCACACTAACCTGAGGCAAGCGGCTGGGTCCATTCGGTGCACGAGCAGAGCTCGCCCACGTGCGCCGCGCGCAGCGAGTAAAATTCCCTCAGATCACGCACGGAGCAATCGGGCATGGGCTTTCGGTCGACGCTGAATGCGGGTCCCGTCACGGTGACCGAGTACCGGTGCGAGATCGCGCCGGGCACGCCTCCGTTCGTCGAATGTCACGGCGGCTACTCGGTGTCCTACGTGCTGAAGGGCAGCTTCGGCTGCATCACCCGCGGGCGCACGCACGAGCTCGTCGCGGGTTCCGTGATGATCGGGTTCCCGGGCCAGGAATTCGTTTGCACGCACGATCACGTGCAGGGAGACGAGTGTCTGTCGATTCGTCTTGCGCCCGAGCTCGTTGAGCGGATCGACGACCGGCCGGCGATCTGGCAGCGGGGCGCCCTCCCGCCGCTCCCCGAGCTGGTGGTGCTGGGCGAGCGCCTCCAGGCCTGCGTCGACGGCACGAGCGATCTCGGCGTCGATGAGGCGGCGCTGCTGCTCGTCGCGCGCTTCGTCGAGCTGGCCACCGGAACCGAGTGGCAACCGGGTCGGCGCCGACCGACCGACCGGCGCCGCGCAGTCGAGGCCGCGCTCTGGATCGATGCGAACTCGCACGAGTCGATGGACCTTGAGGGCCTCGCGGCGCGCGCCGGCGTCAGCGCCTGCCATTTTCTGCGGATGTTTGCCGCGGTGGTCGGCGCGACGCCGCACCAGTACCTGGTGCGCACCCGTTTGCGCAAGGCCGCGCGGCTGCTCGCCGACGGCGACCGTCCGGTCACCGACGTCGCGGGCGACGTTGGTTTCGGCGACCTGTCCAACTTCATACGGACATTCCACCGCGCCGCCGGCGTGTCACCGCGCCGATTCCGGCGTTTACGTGCATGCGACCGCAAGATTCTCCAAGAACGCCTGGCCGCCGTCGCGCGAACATGACCTCCCGTAAAAATCTAAGGAGGGCGTCATGTACGACCATGTTGGATTGCGTGTCGGCAACCTCGATGCGAGCGTGCGCTTCTACACCGCGGCCCTCGCACCGTTAGGTGCAGGTCTGTGCTCGCGCGATGCGAGCGGCGCCGGGTTCGGTCCGCAGGATGCGCCTGCGCTCTGGCTCGTGCCGCGCGACGGCGCGGCCGGACCGGGCGTGCATGTGGCGTTCCGCGCGAAAGACCGTCGCGCAGTCGATGGCTTTTACCATGCCGGGCTCGAGGCCGGTGGCCGCGACAACGGCAAGCCGGGCCTGCGCGCGGATTACGGTCCGAAGTATTACGCCTCGTTTCTCGTAGACCCAGACGGCAACAACGTCGAGGCCGTGTGCCTCAGCTGACCGGAAGCGCCGTCTACTGTCGGGGAACCGAGGCGACAGTGGCGCGGTAGGACTCGAGCTCCTGCTGGTAGCGGGCGCGATCGCGCTCGAGCGTGGTGATTTCTGACTTGAACTGGCCGATGCGCTCGGCGGCGTGCTTGGTGTCGAGCACGGCGGCCGTCCGCTCTTCGGGGGTCGCGATGTCGCTGATCACGGTGAGCGTCCGGTCGGCGAGCTTGCTCTCGAGCCGCGCGATCTCGCGCCGTCGGTAAGCGATGGCTGCGTCGGCGTCCGAGACGCGGCGCTCGCGGACATAGAGCTCGCGGCCGGACTCGTATGCCGCGACGAAGGCCGGCGCGAGCTCCGGCGGGCAACTGTCGTAGTAGGGCGCACCATTCACCCCGGCGCGGTAGCCGTTGTGTGGCTGGCAGAACTCGCGCAGACCCTCGGCACGCCCGGTGCGATAAGCGTTGAGATCGGGTGTCACGCCGTGCTCGGCGCAGGCCTTGCGATGCTCACCGATGCGCTCGCCCGAGCGTCCGGCGACTCCGTCCTCGTAGCCGATGGTCCGCCAGTCGACGGTCCGGCATTCGTCCTTGCTCATGGTCGAGGAGCAGGCGACGAGCGCGGTGGCCGCTATGGTGAGTAGTGCCGCAATCTGGTAACGCGTGGATCGCATGGCGCTTCGTGCTCCAGGCCAGTCATGGACCGTCGGATCCTTATGCGCCGACCAACATATTCGCGGGACGGATGCGCGTGCGTGCGCTCCGTCACGGTTCGCGGATAATCGGCTGCGGGGCGGCGGATCAGTCCATCCGGCGGGCGCGTACCGCCGTCAGGGCGCCGGTCTGGTCGACCTCGCACTCGAGCTCGATCGGCTGGCAACAGACCTGACAATCCTCGACATGGGTGAAGGACCCGCCGCTCAGGTCGACCTGGGTGCCGTAGCTCTGCCAGCAGTACGGGCATTCGACGCTCACAAACTCGATTAGGGCACCGCCCAGCGCGCCACCCGGCTCGAAGACCGGCTCGAGGCCGTACAGCGTGTCGATCACTTCATCGTCGAGACGGGTGAGCTCGCGCGTCAGCGCGTCGATGCGGCTATCACGCCGGGTGGCCATGAGCTGACGCTACCACAGTCCCGCCGCGACGCTGCCAAATTCGACGCGCGGTCAGGCGGGGAGCGCGCGATGGACCGATTTCTTAAGTGATCGTGTGGGTGTCGGTCCAGTCGATCACGAGCAACCGGTGGCTGAATTGCCAGACGCCGTCGACCCGCCGCCAGCGATCCTGGTAGCGGATCGCCCAGGTGAGGATCGTGCGCGTGCCGCCGGCTGACGAGAGGTGATCGGCCGTCGAGTACGTCTCACCGTCAGCGACGTCGCCGTCGACGCTCACGACCTGGTTGTGCACGCGATGCTGCGTGGCGAGGTAGAGCTCTGCCATCGCGTCGAGCGCCGCCACGATGTTCGCGCGTCCCTCGAGCCGGATGCCGGTCGCCTCGATCACGGCGTCCTCGGTGAAAATCGAGGCCCACAGCGCCTTGTCGCGGCGGTCGGCGCCCTGTGCGTAGAGCTCCGCGGTCCGGCGCAGGTCGCGCTCGTCGATCAGCCGCGCGAGGCGAGCGTCGCTCATCGGTCGGCGTTGCCGGGGCCGTACTGCGCGACGACCTCGCGAAGCGTCTCGCCGACGTCCCTGTGTCGGTATCCGAGCAGCGCCGTCTCGGCGGCGTCGGGTTCGTAATGCAGGGTATTGCCGCGCCCGAAATACATCGTCGAGTCCGGCAGCAGCGGGTGTTCCTGGTCGCGAACCGGCGGCACTTCGCGGCCGACGGCGCGGAAGAAGGTCCCGAAGAAATCCCGGAACGTCAGGTTCTCATCGCCCACGAGGTAGGCGGCGCCCGACTGGCCCCGTTCGAGCGCTCCGACAACGGCCTCCGACAACGAGCGCGCGGACATGAAATTCACCCCGCCCGCGGGGACGAAGGCCGGCCCCGGAACCAGGGTTCCCTGGGCGTAGCGCATCAGCGCTTCGAACAGCCCGATCGTGAGCCCCGGCAGCGTGCCCACGATCCAGGGCGCGTTGACGCTCATGACCCGGAAATCCGCTGTGGCCAGTGCGCGAACGCCGTCATCGGCGCGCTTGCGCGAGCGGACATACGCGATCTTCTCGACGAGGTGCGGCGCGGCCTGCGGATAGAAGCTGCCGATGTTGACGGCGTGGCGCACGCCGGCGTCACGCACCAGCGCGAAGAATCGGGGCACGCCCTCGGAGTTGACGCGGTCCCAGTGCGTCGCGTCGTCAAACCCGCGCGGCGCGTGCCGGATGTCGTTGCCGGCGGCAAATACGAGCGTGTCGAACCTCGCAAGCTCGGCGCGCGGTAGACCGCCGGCGAGGTAATCGCAGGGCAGGAACTCGAGCGAGGCCATGCCGGTGCCTGCGGGCGGAGGCTTGCGCGCGGCGATCGCGACCTCATGGCCAAGCGCGCGAAGACGCAGCGCCGCGTCGCCGCCGATCAATCCCGTCCCGCCGACGACGAGCACTCTCATGCGAACTCCTTAGTCCTGGCGTCGCGGACAGTCGTCGCCGGACCGATACAATGACAGACTTTGCCGGCCGCGTGGAACCGAGCCATGACCGGGGACGACCCGCTTTTCACACCGATCGAGCTCGGGGAAATCCGCTGCGCGAACCGCGTGGTAATGGCGCCGATGACCCGCAGCCGTGCATCGCCCGGCGATCGGGTCTCCGATCTGCATGTCGAGTATTACGGCGCGCGCGCGGACGCCGGTCTCATCGTCACCGAAGGTACGCAGCCCTCGATCCACGGCAAGGGTTATTGCCGCACGCCCGGTCTGCACGATGCGGCGCAGGTCGCGGCCTGGCGCGCCGTCACCGATCGTGTACACGCCACCGGCGCGCACATCGTCGTGCAGCTGATGCACGTCGGGCGGGTGGCGAGCCGCTACAACAAGCACGCCGGTGCGCGCACGGTCGCGCCGTCTGCCATGCGCGCCAATGTGAAGATGTATACCGATGACGCCGGGATGCAGGACTGCGATGTGCCGGAGGCGATTTCGCTCGCGGAGATTCCGCAGGTAATCGAGGAATACGCGCATGCCGCGCGACTTGCGCGCGAGGCCGGGTTCGACGGCGTCGAGCTCCACGGGGCGAGTGGCTACCTGCCCATGCAGTTTCTCGCCTCGAACAGCAACCAGCGGCGGGACGCCTATGGTGGCGTGGCGGCGAATCGCGCGCGGTTCGTCGTCGAGGTGATGGAGGCGTTGTGCGCCGCGATCGGCGCCGGACGGGTCGGCATGCGGATCTGTCCGGCCAATCCGTTCAACGACGTCGCGGACCCGGAGCCGGAACTCACCTATCGGGCGCTCCTCGATGCGATCGCACCGCTCGGCATTGCATACCTGCATGTCATCCGCTCGCCGATCCGTGCGGTCGATGCATTCGGGATCGCGCGGCGTTACTACGCGGGACCGATGGTGCTCAACGATGGCTTTCACGGCGACACCGCGCGCGCGGCCATCCGGGGCGGGGTCGGAGACGCCGTCTCTTTCGCCCGGCACTTCATCGGCAACCCTGACCTGGTGCGACGTCTGCGCGAGGGTCTGCCGCTCGCGGGCTTCGATCGCCACACCTTGTACACGCCCGGCCCGAAGGGATATCTCGACTATCCGCTCAGCGGACCTTGATCGATGGCGCCGGGGCGTCGGCCCGCATCCGCTTGATGAACTCGTCGAACGGCGCCGGGTTTGCGACCGGTCCGTCCGGCGGCCCCGAGCGAGCCCAGAATGCCTTCCAGCTGGGAAACAACTGGTGATAACCGCCCTCGTAGGGCGCCACACCCGGCCAGCGCATCTTCGACGGTCCCAGCGGTGGCTTGTTCAGGTCCGTCGCGTACCAGTAGAGCGGCGCCCGGCGTCGGAAATACCAGCGCCCGTTTCTGCGCTCGTAGTCGTCGACGTACATCATCTGCATGATCACCCACTCGGCGCCGGTCTCGTGCTCGTTCTTCGAATACACGACGCCGCGCGCGTGATCGGCGTCCTCGAACTCGATGACGTGATTTCCGACGTGGTGCGACGTGCCGGTGAACTGCACACGCAAGGTGCGATCGAACCACGCGCGCAGCGCCTCGCGCCCGCGGGACTTGCCGACCTCGACGTCCTCGGGGAAGAGCCCCGCGAGCGCATCCAGGTCGCGCATATCCAGCGCGAGTGCGTAGCGCGCCGGGAGCTGGCGGATCTGCTCGAGTGACTCGAGCCGGTCGATGCGGTGCGAAAGCACAGCCAAGTCGTCGGATCCAGGCATGGTCCTTACCTCTCGCCGGCGGTTCCCCGGCCGGCTGGACTACGCAAATGCACAATCTTATTGCTACACTACGACAGAACCCGGCGTTCGGGTGTGGCCTAAAATACGCAAGCAGATGGGAGCATGAACTTCGCGGAGCCGCCCACGCTCGACGAGATCGACGAGCGGATCGTTGCGCTTCTGAAGAAGAACGGCCGCGCCACCAACCAGCAGATTGCGCAGGATCTCAAGATCGCCGCGGCGACCGTGAGCGCGCGCATCCGGCGGCTCGAGCAGACCCGGGCCGTGCGTGTGGTCGCGGTCACCGATTTTGCCGCCCTGGGGTACAAGGCCCTGCTCGCGCTCGGAATCGAGGTCCAGGGCCGCGCAGCCGAGGATGTCGGGATCGACCTGGCCGCGCTCGACCAGGTGTTCAGCGTGCATCTGGTCACCGGCGCACGCGATATCGAGGTCCTGGTCGCGCTCCGCGACCTGGACGACCTGCGCGACTTCCTGCTCGAGGAGCTGATGCGCATCCCCGGGATCAGGAGCGTATCGACCGGGATCGCGGCCGAGGTGGTCAAGTTCAACTTCGACGTGGCGCCGATGACATGACGACGCCGCTGCTCGACGAGCTGGACCATCGCATCATCGGCGTGCTGTCGAAGGACGCACGCGTCAGCAACCGGCGCATCGCCGCGCTGCTTGGCGTCACCGAGGGCACGATCCGCAGTCGCATCAAGCGGCTCGAGCAGGACAACCTGATCCGACTCACGGCGGTGACCAACGTCGCAAGCGTCGGTGCGCCGAAGGTCGTGCTGATCTGGATCCAGGCGGCGCACAGCGAGGTCAAGGATCTCTGCGACAAGCTCGCCGCGATGCCCGAGATCCGCTCGGTGATCATTCTGCTCGGTCGCTGCGACATCCTTGCGGTGGGTCTTTTTACCAGCCTCGAGGACGTGATTGCGGTCGCCAACAACCGTATCCTCGCACTGCCCGGCGTGCGTCACGTCGAGACCTCGATCGCGGTCAAGACACTCAAGTATGACATCCGCGCCGCGCGGATCACGCGGGACTGGCACGCTCCCGACTAGACGAACGACTCGTGGACCTCCTGTCCGAGACAGATCGCGCCCAGCGAGCTGCCGATCAGGTTGGGGTCGCTCGCCACGTGCGCACGCGCGGCGTTGAGATCGAGCCACCACTGCACGAGCGGGCTCGAGTTGTAGATCGCCCAGCCGCCCAGCATCAGCATCAGGTCGTCGGCGATGTTCGCGCAGCGACGCGCCACCTGCGCCGACTCGTAGCGATAACGCACCCGATCGGCGTACGGAATCGTCCGGCCGGCGCGGATCGTCTCCATCATCACGTCGAAGTTGTGGAAGAGCAGCGCCTTGATCTCGTCGATCGTCGCCTGCGCCCGGGCCGCGGTATTGAGCGCGATCGGATCCATCTTCGCGGACTTGCCGGTGTTGGTCGACACGCGCCGCGCCGCAAGCTCGTAGTAGGTGTCGAGCGCCGCCTGCGCGGCACCGACGGAGCCGGTGGAAATGACGCGCACGAAGAGCTGTGCCCACGGGAGCCGGTAGAGCGGGCCGTCGTTGACCGCCTGGCCGGGATTCGTGCCGTGGAAACCGTCAGCGGCTTTGTGCGTGCGGTACTCGGGAACGAAAGCCTTGTCGACCACGATGCCGTGGCTGCCCGTCGCCTGCAGCCCGAAGACATCCCAGTCCCGGACGATCTGATAATCCTTGCGCGGCAGGAGGAAGGTACGCATGTCCGGCGGGCCGCTCGAGCCCGGCGCCGGCGGTACGATCGCGCCCAGGAACACCCAGTCGCAGTGCTCGCAGCCGCTCGAGAAGCCCCAGCGCCCCGAGAGCTGCAGGCCGCCGTCGACCCGCTCGACCTTGCCGACCGGCTGGTAGGACGAGGAGATGAGCACGCTCGTGTCGCTGCTCCAGACATCCTCCTGCGCGCGGACGTCGAAGAGCGCGATCTGGAACTGGTGAGCGGCGACGACACCGAGGACCCAGGCGCTCGACATGTCGGCTTCCGCAATCGCGAGCTGCACGTCGAAGAACACCTGCGGATCCATCTCGTAGCCGCCCCAGCGCTTCGGCTGCAGGATCCGGAAGAAGCCGGCGTCCTTGAAGTCCTGCATGGTTGCGGCGGGGAGGGTGGCGGCCTCGCGCGCCGCGCGCAGCCGCTCGCGCAGCGCCGGTTTCATCGCGCGCGCGCGGTCGACGAGCTCTTCCCGTGTCGGGAGCCGCGTGTCGGTCATGGGACGGGCTGCTTGCGCCATGGGGACCCCTCGTCTCGCACGGGGTCGGAGTATTGCAGGGCCGATCGCGGCTGGCAACAGAATTCGTACAAAACAAGCCATTGAATTACGCACATGACGGAATACAATGCCTCAAATCATTGTTATTCGGCGACGGCGGGTGTTTCCGGTGCGATCTTCTGGGCAGCGACTCAGCCCCTACCGGATGTCCCGCAAACGCCGGATTTGCCCCGTGACCGGCTGCGCGGCCATCCTGCGCAGTTGCCGCCCTTTTCTGAGCGACTCGCTATGAACGCCACCGCCCGCCCGAGCACGCCGCCGTTTGGCCGGATCGCGAAACTGCCCTCCGGTCACGAGATGCATTATCTCGAGCAGGGTAAAGGCCCGGCGGTCGTGCTCGTCCACGGCAGCGGACCCGGCGCCAACGGCTACAGCAATTTCAAGCGGAACATCGGGCCGATCGCCGAGGCCGGTTACCGGGTGCTCGTCCCGGACATGATCGGTTTCGGCTGGTCCTCGAAGCCCGATATCGACTATCCGCTCGACCTGTTCGTCACGACCTTGCTTGAGTTCCTCGACCAGGCAGGCGTGAAACGCTGCACGCTGGTCGGCAACTCGCTCGGTGGCGCAATCTCGATCAAGGCGTTGCTCGATCGCCCGAGCCTGGTCGAGAAGCTGGTGATGATGGGTACGGGCGGCATCGAGTCACGCGAAACGTACTTCGCCATGCCGGGTATCCGCGCCATGGTGTCGCAGTTCGTAGGCGCCGGCTTCGACCGGCCGGGGCTGCGCGAGCTGCTCGAGATGCTCGCCTTCGATCCCAGGGTGGTCGACGAGGCACTGCTCGAGGAGCGCTGGAACGTGCTGCAGACGCAGCCGAAAGCTGTGCTCGCGCGGATGCTGGTACCGGACCTCTCGCCGCGCCTGATCGACATTCGCTGCCCGGTGCTCGGGTTCTGGGGCGTGGAGGATCATTTCTGCCCGGTGAGCGGCGCAAACAAGATCCTCGCCGCCGTGGGCGACAGCCGCATGGTCCTGCTCGCGCATTGCGGTCACTGGGCGATGCTCGAATACCCGGATGTCTTCAACAGGTATGTCGTCGACTTTCTCCGGAACTGACCGCGCGTCGCGGGCGGATCTTCATGCGACGCTCGCCGGCGAGCTCTACGCGGCGCTGCGCGAGCGTTTCGCGGTGCCGCCGCTGTCGGCACGCGGGCTCGGGCTCGATATTGACGATGCCTATCGGGTGTCGTTGAAGCTCCTCGAGTTGCGTCTCGCCGACGGCGAGCGGGTCATCGGCAAGAAGATCGGCGCGACCAGCCGCGCGGTGCAGGACCTGCTGGGTGTCCACCAGCCGGACTTCGGCTTCCTGACCTCCGGCATGCAGGTGCTCGACGGCGGCAGCGTGCAGATCGCCGGACGGTTGATCCAGCCGCGCGCGGAAGCCGAGGTCGCGTTCATCCTGCGTCGCGGGTTGAAGGGCCCCGGTGTCACCCCGGCCGACGTGCTCGAGGCCACCGAATCGATCGCGGCCTGTTTCGAGATCGTCGATTCGCGGATCGAGAACTGGAAGATCGGCATCATCGACACCGTCGCAGACAACGCCTCATGTGGCGTCTTCGTGCTGGGCGCGACGCACGTCGATCCGCGGCCGCTCGATCTTGCCGCGCTCGAGGTCCGCGTCTACAAGAACGGCCAGCCGCTCTCGAGGGGTCTGGGCTCCGCAGTGCAGGGCTCCCCGCTCGCCTCGGTCGCCTGGCTTGCGAATACGCTGGGCGCCTACGATGTGTCACTCGATGCCGGCGAGGTGATCCTCTCCGGCTCGCTGGTGCCGCTCGAGCCCGCGCTGCCCGGCGACAGCTTCCGTCTCGAGCTCGACTCGGTCGGTGAGGCCAGCGTCAGCTTCGTCTGAACCCACTTTCCCGGAGGAATCGATGGCAGAAGGATTCGACTTCGATGGCAAGGTAGTGCTCGTCACGGGCGCGGCGCGCGGCATCGGCGCGGCGATCACGCGCGTTTTCGCCGCTGCGGGTGCCACCGTGATCGCGACCGACGTTCTCGAGAAGGAGCTCGCCGCCACCGTGCAGTCGGTGGGGCCGCGCGCCCGCGCGCGGCATCTCGACGTGACGGACGCGGGCGCATGGTCCGCAACGGTGCGTGAGATCGAGGCGAAGCACGGCCGGCTTGACGCGCTGGTCAACAACGCCGGCATCCTCGCCTTCGGCGATCTGCAGTCGACCACCGCCGAGCAGTTCCGGCGGTTGTTCGAGGTCAACGTGGTTGGCGTCTTTCTCGGCATGCAGGCTGTGTTTCCGGTGATGAAGGCGGCTGGTCGCGGCGCGATCGTCAACATGTCCTCCTCCTCCGCGCTGATGGGCAACAACGCGGTCGGCGCATACGGCGCGACCAAATGGGCGGTGCGCGGTCTCACGCGCAGCGCCGCTCTCGAGTACGGTCCGCACGGCGTGCGCGTCAACGGCGTCCACCCCTACGGGATCGACACCTGGATGTCGAACCCGCAGGGCGCGCCGCGCGAAACGCTGAATCCCGGCTATCGCAACGTTCCGCTGCAGCGCATGGGCGATCCCTCGGAAGTGGCGAACGCCGTGCTCTACCTCGCGTCCGATGCCGCGTCGTACACCTCGGGCGCCGAACTCGCGGTCGACGGCGCCACCTGTGCCGGACAGTACTTCTACGGCCTGCCGGGGGCACCGTACTGAGCTCGATGCTGCTGATCGAGAACGCCGAGGTGCATTCGCCCGCGCCACTCGGGCGGCGAAGCCTGCTGCTGGGTGGCGGAAAGGTCCTGTGGATGGGTACGGTCCCGCCCGAGCTGCCCGCGGCGATTCGCGCGGATGTCGCCACGCTCGATCTCGCGGGGCTGCGGCTGATACCGGGCCTGATCGACGGCCACGTACACGTCTGCGGCGGCGGCGGCGAGGCAGGGTTTCGCACGCGGGTGCCGCCGCAACTGCTGTCGCGCCACACCTCGGCCGGCGTCACGACCGTGATCGGGCTTCTCGGCACCGACGACGTGGCGCGCGGTCCGCGTGAATTGCTCGCGACCGTGTATGCGCTCCGGGAGGAGGGGCTCAATGCCTGGGCACTGGCGGGCGGCTATCACCTGCCCGCCGCGACGCTGACCGGGAGCCTGCGCGGCGACCTCGTCTTTCTCGAGCCGTATCTTGGCGTGGGCGAGCTCGCGATCAGCGATCATCGATCGAGCCAGCCCACGCTCGATGAGCTGCTACGAGTCGCGTCCGACGCGCACGTCGCCGGGCTCATGACCGGTCGAGCCGGAATCGTGCACCTGCACCTTGGCGACGGCGAACGCGGGCTCGACCTGGTGCGCCGCGCGCTCGACTCCAGCGAGCTGCCGGCGCGCGTCTTCAACCCGACGCATGTCAACCGGCGGCGCGCGCTGTTCGACGAGGCGGTCGCGCTGGCGCGGCGGGGCTGCGTCGTGGACGTAACCGCCTTCCCGGTCGCCGAGGGGGAGGACGCGTACGACGCCGCCGAGGCGGTCGAGCGCTTTCTCGGCAGCGGCGCCCCGCCTGGGAGCATCACCGTGAGCTCGGACGCAGGCGGGTGCCTGCCGTGTTTCGACGCCGACGGGCGGGTGTGCCGGATGGAGGTGGGATCCTCGGGCGCGCTGCTCGCGACGTTGCGCGCGCTGCTCGAGCGCGGGCTCCCCCTAGCCGACGCGCTGCCGCCGTTCACCACCAACCCGGCGCGGCTGCTGCGGCTCGCAGCCAAGGGTACGATCGCGCCCGGCGCCGACGCCGACCTCGTGGCCCTCGATGCCGCCGGCGCGGCGCACACCGTGATCGTGCGCGGCGAGATCCACGTGGCGGACGGCAGGACCGTACGGGGCGGGATGTTCGAGCAGAACGGGCCGATGGTCAGCGCCGCGAGCGTCTGCTAGAGTTTTTCCACGATGGGCGAACTGCTGGTCACCTTCCTCCTCATCGGTCTCGCGCTGCTGTGGGTCGTCGCCTGGCGCTACCAGCGACGATTTGCGGTCGGCACCGTCGTGGGCGCTATCATCGCGTTGCTGGTGGCCTGGCTGGCCAGGCCGTTCGAGCTGGAACACATCCCGATCTGGTTGCCGCCGCTGCCGTTCGCGCTGGTCGCGGTCACATTGTTCGTATTCGGCGTGCTCGCCTGGTTCTGGGGCGAGGACTAGCCGCGGTCCCGGGTTCCATGACAGACTCGGGTGATAACAAGGCGCAGGCCTCGGCCAGAAGCGCCGGCGATTAGCGGTTGAGTTTGCAGGGGACGATGCATGAAGTGCCTCTACTATCTGGCGCCGACCCTTAAGAGCACCCACGATATTTCCGACGACCTGCACGAAGTCGGCATCAACGACTATTTCCTGCACGTCGTGTCCCGGGACGAGTCGGGTCTCAAGCAGCAGCACATCCATTCGAGCAACTACCTCGAAACGCTGGACCTGATCCGCGACGGTCTGATGGGAGCCGTCGTCGGCTTCCTCGCCGGGGTGCTCGGCGTGTGGGCGCTGCAGCATTTCCAGCCGCTAGGCCCCAACGTTCACGTGCCGAGCTTCGTCTATTACCTGATTGTCGCGGTGGCGACCCTGTTCGGCGCCTGGGAAGGCGGGCTGATCGGCGTTGCCAGCGAGAACAAGAAGCTGGCCCGGTTCCACGACGATCTCGAGGCGGGCAAGTACCTGATCCTGATCTATGCCCTCAAGGCGAAGGAAGACACGGTGCGGGCGATGATGCGCGAACGACACGCCGAGGCTGAGCTCGTGGCCGTGGACAGCCACTACATCAACCCGTTCAGCAGCATCAAGCGCGGAGCCGATGGTGATCGCCCCGGCCCTCGCGCGCAGCAGAAGGTGTAAAGAATGGCGTTTGCGATCGCGTTGATTCTGCTCGTCATCGGCACCGTCGTATTCCACGTCGCGAGCCCCTGGTGGTTCACGCCCATTGCCTCCAACTGGGGGATGATGGACGACACCGTGAAGCTGACCTTCTGGGTCACGGGCGTGGTCTTCGTCGCCGTCAACCTGTTCATGGCGTACTGCGTCGTCCGCTACCGCCACCGCAAAGGGCGCGAGCAACGGTCGGAATACGAGCCGGAGAACCGCAAGCTCGAGTGGTGGCTCACGATCGTGACTTCGGTCGGTGTCGCGGCGATGCTGGCGCCGGGGCTGCTTGTCTGGGCCAAGTTTGTGACGGTTCCGGAGGGCACGGCCGAGATCGAGGCGCTCGGGCAGCAGTGGACGTGGAGCTACCGGCTGCCAGGGGAGGACGGCGTGCTCGGTGCGACTGATCCTGCCCTCGTAACGGTGTCCAACCAGTTCGGCATCGACAAGGGCGACGACAAGGGGCGCGACGACATCCTGGTTGCGAATCCCGAGCTGCACCTCCCCATCGATCAGCCGGTCAAGATGCTGCTGCGATCGAAGGACGTGTTGCACAACTTCACCGTGGCGCAGTTCCGCGTGAAGATGGACCTGGTCCCGGGCATGGTCACCTACATGTGGCTTACGCCGACTCGCACCGGCGCCTTCGACGTGCTCTGCGAGGAGCTGTGCGGCGTCGGGCATTTCGCGATGCGCGGCCGGGTGGTGGTCGATTCGCCCGACGACTACCGCGCCTGGCTCGCGCAGCAGCCGACCTTTGCGCAGCTCGAGGCGCGACCGGCGGCGGATGCGGTGGCGGGCCAGGCGACGTTTGCAACCTGCACCGCATGCCATGGGGCAAACGGCGAGGGCAACGAGACGTTGAACGCACCGAAGCTGGCGGGACAGCACCCATGGTACGTCGCCCAGCAGCTGCGCAATTTCAAGCACGGTATCCGTGGCGGCGCGCCCGGCGAGACCATCGCGGCGCAGATGGTGCCGTTTGCCTCGATGCTCGACGACACGGCGGTCGCAAACGTGGCGGCGCACATCGCGACGCTGCCCGACGACCCGCCGCGTGCGACGCTGCAGGGCGACGCCGAGCGCGGGTCGCGCACATACGTGACCTGTGCCAACTGTCACGGCACGGAAGGGCAGGGCGTGTGGTCCACCAAGTCGCCGCGGCTTGCCAACCAGAGCGACTGGTACCTCGTGCGACAGCTGAACAACTTCAGGACCGGTGTTCGCGGTCGGCACCCGCAGGATTTCTACGGCGCGCAGATGGCCAGGATCGCGCGGATACTCGACGACGAACAGACAGCCGCCGATCTCGTGGCCTACATCGGCACGCTGCGCGGCGAGCCCGCACGCCTCGCGAGCGCTTCGGATGCTTCCGGCCCGCCGCGCGAGACCGGGCACGCGGAGCCCTGAACATGCGCGGCGGTGACGCACCGGCGCGGAGGAATTTCTAATGGCATACGTTGCGATCGCGGACCAGCACGCACATCTGCACGATCCGCAGACCTTCGTCACGAAGTACATCTGGAGCCAGGACCACAAGGTCATTGCGATCCAGTACGCGATTACCGCGATGGCGATCGGCCTGGTCGCGCTCGGGCTGTCCGTAATGATGCGGATGCAGCTCGGGTTCCCCGATACCTTCCGCTTCATCAGCCCGGACAATTACTACCAGTTCGTCACCATGCACGGAATGATCATGGTGATCTACCTGCTCACGGCGCTGTTCCTGGGCGGTTTCGGGAACCTGCTGATCCCGCTGCAGTGCGGCGCGCGGGACATGGTGTTCCCGTACCTGAACATGCTTTCCTACTGGGTGTACCTGCTGGCGGTGCTCGTGCTGGTCGCGAGCTTCTTCGTGCCGGGCGGGCCGACCGGCGCCGGCTGGACGCTCTATCCGCCGCAGGCGATCTCGCATGGCACCGCGGGCTCGCACTGGGGCATCACGCTGATGCTGGTGTCGCTCGCGATCTTCATCGTCGGCTTCACGATGGGCGGCTTGAACTACATCGTGACGGTGCTGCAGGCGCGCTGCCGCGGGATGACCATGATGCGGATGCCGCTCTCGGTGTGGGGCATCTTCATGGCCACGATCCTGGCCCTGCTCGCCTTCCCGGCGCTGCTCGTCAGCGCGGTGATGATGACGCTCGACCTGCAGGTCGGCACCAGCTTCTTCATGCCGGCGATCGTGTCGATGGGTGAGCAGACGGGGCACGCGGGTGGCAGCCCGCTGCTGTTCCAGCACCTGTTCTGGTTCTTCGGCCACCCCGAGGTCTACATCGTCGCGCTGCCGGCGTTCGGGATCGTCTCCGACCTGATCAGCACGCATGCGCGCCGGCACATCTTCGGTTACCGGATGATGGTGTGGGCGATCCTCGCGATCGGCGCGCTGTCCTTCGTGGTGTGGGCGCACCACATGTACGTGAGCGGCATGAACCCGTACTTCGGATTCTTCTTCGCCACCACGACGCTCATTATCGCCGTGCCGACCGCGATCAAGGTCTACAACTGGGTACTGACACTGTGGCGAGGTCACATCCACCTGACGGTGCCGATGCTGTTCGCGATCGGCTTCGTGTTCACCTTCATCAATGGCGGACTCACCGGTCTCTTCCTCGGCAACGTCACGGTCGACGTGCCGCTCTCCGACACATATTTCGTGGTGGCACACTTCCACATGGTGATGGGCGTGTCGCCGATCCTGGTGGTGTTCGGCGCGATCTACCACTGGTACCCGAAGGTGACGGGGCGGATGCTCAACGAGACGATGGGGCGCATCCACTTCTGGTGTACGTTCCTCGGCACCTACGCGATCTATCTGCCGATGCACTATCTCGGGATCCTGGGCGTGCCGCGCCGCTACTACGCTCTCGGCGACACGTACTTCATCCCGGATTCCGTGCACACGATGAACGAGGCGATCAGCACCGCCGCGTTCTTCGTCGCGGCAGTGCAGCTCCTGTTCCTGTTCAACCTGATCTGGAGCCTGAAGAACGGCAAGCATGCGGGGGGCAATCCCTGGCGCGCGACGACGCTCGAATGGTTCACGCCCGATACGCCGCCGCGGCACGGCAACTGGGGGGCGGAGCTGCCCGTTGTCTATCGTTGGGCGTACGAATACGGCGTGCCGGGGCTCAAGGATGATTTCGTGCCGCAGAACCAGCCGCCAGTCGGCGGTGAGTCGGCGGAGTTCCACGGCCACGGCCATGGCTACGGGCCGGGGTACGGCCAGGGTCACGAACACGCGCCGGGCCACGATAAGGGCGGTCGTCACACGTGAGCCTTTGGGTTGCTTTCGCCGGGATCCTCGCCGGTGTGATCGTGTGGTGGCTGGCGGTCCGCCGGCTGACCACGCGGCCGTGGGAGGCGCAGGGCACCGCAGACGGGCGCGATTCCGCGGGCACGCTGGGTCCGCCACCGGCGCGCATCGGTCTCTGGATCCTCCTCGCGATCCTGACTTCGCTCTTTGCGCTCTTCATTACCGGCTACTGGATGCGCATGGGCCACGGCATGGCGCACGGGCTCACGCACGACTGGCATCCACTCGCCGAACCGCGCGTGCTCTGGATCAACACCGTGCTGCTCGCGCTCGGCAGCGTCGCCATGCAGTGGGCGCGCGTGGCGACGAACCGCGATGACCCGGCCCGTGCGCGACTCGCATGGTGGCTCGGCGGCGCGTTCGCGGTCGCCTTCCTGGTCGGGCAGTACTACGCGTGGCAGCAGCTGCAGGCCGCGGGGTACTACGCGGCGGCCAATCCCGCGAATGCTTCCTTCTACCTGCTGACCGGGGTGCACGCGGTGCACCTTGGTGGCGGTCTCGTCGCCTGGATCAGGACCGCGGCGCGGATGGCGCGCGGCGGCGCCGGGCTCGACGACGTGCGGCTCGGCATCGAACTGTGCACCGTGTACTGGCACTACCTGCTGCTGGTCTGGCTAGTATTGTTCGGCCTGTTGCTGCAAACCTGAATCCAGGGGCCCAAGTCATATGGCAGTTGAGACCGCGACCAGCGTCGTACATCCGTCCGGAGTGACCCCCGGCCTACCGGGTGTCGCCAGCGATTTTGCGTCCGACAAGCAGGCCTTCGTCGTGCCGTGGGGCAAGGCGATGATGTGGATATTTCTGCTCTCCGACACCTTCATATTCAGCTGCTTCCTCACCTCGTACATGCACGTGCGCATCTCGTCGACCGTGCCGTGGCCGAATCCGAGCGAGGTGTTCGCGCTGACGGTATTCGGCAACCACATCCCGTTGATCCTGATCGCGATCATGACCTTCATCCTGATCTCGAGCAGCGGCACGATGGCGATGGCGGTCAACATGGGCTACCGCCGCAGACGCGGCAAGACCGCCGCGCTGATGCTGATCACCGCGGGGTTCGGCGCGACCTTCGTCGGCATGCAGGCCTTCGAGTGGACCAAGCTGATCGTCGACGAGGGCGTGCGTCCGTGGAGCAACCCCATGGGCGCCGAGCAGTTCGGCGCCTCGTTCTTCATGATCACCGGCTTTCACGGGCTGCACGTGTCCGCGGGCGTGATCTACCTCGTGATCGTCGCGCTGAAGGTCTGGCGCGGCGACTACGACCGAAAGGGCAACTACGAGATCGTAGAGATCGCGGGCCTGTACTGGCACTTCGTCGATCTCGTCTGGGTGTTCATCTTCGCGTTTTTCTATCTCTGGTAGGGAGCTTCCATGTCCGCGAGTGAAGGCCAGCAGCATCCGATCGCCATATATCTGTGGATCTGGCTGCTATTGTTCGTTCTGAGCGCGTTCTCATATGGGGTGGACTATTTCCACCTGCAGGGCGCGCTGCGCTGGTCGCTGATCCTCCTCTTCATGTTCCTCAAGGCGGGGTTCATCGTCGCCATCTTCATGCACATGAACTGGGAGAGGCTCGCGCTCAAGCTCGCGATCCTCGTGCCGCCCTTGTGCCTTCTGATCCTCATCGGGCTGATGGCGGTCGAGGGCGACTACACATTCCTCACGCGCTCGGAGTCCTTCACCAAGCCTGCCCCCATCGCGGCACCTGCGCACGGCGAGAGCTCGACTGCGCATTGACGGCGCCCAAATTGCGGATGCGTCCGCGTCCCGGGGCAGGCTGTTCCGTATAATGCCGCCCATCGAATCCGCACGAGGAGCGCGACCGGATGCCGAGTAAGGTCCCTGAGGGCGAGACCCGAGGCTGGATCGTCCCGATCGGAGGGGCGGAAAACAAGGAAAACGACCCCCGCATCCTGCAACGTTTCATCGACGTGTCGGGCGGACCCGACGCCGACATCGTCGTCATCCCCACCGCGAGCCAGCTTCACGAGACCGGTCACCGATACGAACAGGTTTTCCGCGATCTCGGCGCGCGACGCGTCTCGGTGATGGACTTCGACACGCGACGCGATTGCCAGGAGCCGAGCCGGCTCGAGCGGCTCGAGCAGGCGAGCGGCATTTTCTTCACGGGTGGAAACCAGCTCCGGCTCACGACACTCCTGGGTGGCACTCCGGTGGCCAAGCTCATCCGCAGCCGCAACGCTCACGGGGTCACGGTGGGGGGCACGAGCGCGGGCGCGAGCATTCTCTCGGAGCACATGATCGCCTTCGGCGACGAAGGCGGTTCCGCGATCTCGGGCAGCGTGCGCCTCGCGCCCGGGCTCGGCCTCACCAATCGCTTCGTGATCGACCAGCATTTCCGCGAACGGGACCGCTTCGGGCGGCTCCTGACCGCACTGGCCTACAACCCCTTTGCGGTCGGGGTCGGTCTCGACGAGGACACAGCGGCGTTCATCGGCCCCACGAACCTGCTCGAAGTCGAGGGCACCGGGGGCGTGACGGTGGTCGACGCGGCGGATGTGACCTATTCCTCGATGGACAGCATCGCGGAGGGTCAGCCGCTCTGCATGCTTGGGCTCAAGGTGCACCTGCTGGTCACCGGCGCCACTTTCAATCTGCATTCGCGCGTCGCCTCGGCGCGGGCGCTGCGCACGCCGCGGGAGTAGCCGCCGCTCCGCCATCCTCCGGGGGACCTCGCTCCCCGGCTGGCGGCAATTGCAGCCGGCCCAAGTCGCGGGTAGCGTTGACCCCCGGGTCGAATCGAAGAAGACAGGGGTCAGCCATGCCTAGCCGTCGCGACATGCTCGCCTCCCTGGCGGCGCGGATCATGGGCGCGCCCCGGTAGGACACCATGCGCATCCTCGACCGTTCGGTCTACGTCGGGCCCTCGCACTACGCGCGGTTCCCGGTCATCCGTCTCGAGCTCGACCTGGTCGAACTGGAGGCATGGCCCACCGGCCGGCTCGGTGCCGGTTACATCGACGGGCTCGCCGCCGCACTGCCCGGTCTCGCCGAGCACGGCTGCTCCTATCGCGAGCCGGGCGGCTTTTTCCGACGCATGCGCGAAGGCGAGGGGACGTGGCTCGGCCACGTCCTCGAGCACGTCGCGATCGAGCTGCAGAACGTCGCCGGCGAAGACGTGACCTTCGGCAAGACACGCAGCATCGACGGGCGCCCGGGGGTCTACACCGTGGTGTACGAGTTCGCGCAGCGGGACGAGGGCGTCGCGGCGGGCGAGCTGGGCCTGCGGCTCCTCGGCTCGCTGCTGCCGGAGGAAATCCGTCCGCGCGGCAGCGTGCCCGAGGGCTGGAGCTGGCCCGAAGCGCGCGACGAATTCATCCGTTTCGCGCAGCGGCGTGCGCTCGGTCCGTCCACTGCCTCGCTCGTACGCGCGGCGCAAGCGCGCAAGATCCCCTGGCTGCGCTTGAACGACCAGTCGCTGGTGCAGCTGGGTCACGGCAAGTACCAGCAGCGCATCCAGGCGACGGTCAGCGGACGCACCCCGCATATCGCGGTGGAGCTCGCGAGCGACAAGGAGGAGACCAACAAGATCCTGGCGTCGCTCGGTCTGCCGGTGCCGCGCCAGGAGTCGGTGCAGAACGAATCGCAGGCGGTGCGCGCCGCACGACGCATCGGCTACCCCGTGGTCACCAAGCCCTACAACGGCAATCACGGCCGCGGGATCTCTATCCGGCTCACCACGGACGAGGAGGTCGCGGCGGGTTTTGTCACGGCGCGCGAGCATTCGCGCTCGGTGATCGTCGAGACCTTCCTCGAGGGCGACGATCACCGGCTGCTGGTCGTCAACGGCGAGCTGGTCGCCGCGACGCGGCGCACGCCCGGGCACGTGGTCGGCGATGGCACGCACACGATCGTCCAGCTCATCGACATCGTGAACCAGGACCCGCGCCGCGGCGTCGGTCACGAGAAGGTCCTCACGCGTCTCGAGCTCGATGCGCAGGCCGAGCAGATGCTCGCCCGCGCCGGGCTGCAGGCGGGCTCGGTCCCGCCCGCGGGGCAGATCGTGTATCTCCGCAAGACGGCGAACCTCTCGACCGGCGGGACGGCGACCGACGTCACCGACGTCATCCATCCGGACAACCGCGACATGGCTGTGCGGGCGGTGCGCGCAATCGGTCTCGATGTCGGCGGCGTCGATTTCCTGTCCACCGACATCACCGAGAGCTACCGCACGATCGGCGGCGGCATCTGCGAGGTGAACGCCGCGCCAGGGTTCCGCATGCACGTCGCGCCCTCGGAGGGCACACCGCGCGATGCCGCGGGTCCCGTGATCGACATGCTGTTTCCGCCCGGCACGCCGTCACGAGTGCCGATCGCAGCGATCACGGGCACCAACGGCAAGACCACCACCGCGCGGATGCTGGCGCACATCGCGAAGATGGCGGGCTTCACGCCAGGGCTCACGACCACCGATGGCGTCTACATCGACGGGCAGCGCACGGTGCAGGGCGACATGACCGGGCCGGTGTCCGCGCAGATGGTGCTCGGGGATCCGCAGATCGATTTCGCGGTGCTCGAGACCGCGCGCGGCGGGCTGCTCCGCGCCGGGATGGGCGTGCACGAGGTCAACGTCGGCGCCGTGCTCAACGTACAGTCGGACCACCTGGGGCTCAAGGGCATCGACACGCTCGAGCAGCTCGCCGAGGTCAAGCGCGTGGTCGTCGAGGTCGCCACCGACTGCGCGGTGCTCAACGCCGACGACGCGCTGGTGGCGCGGATGTCCGGGTACACCGACGCGGCGAGCATCTGCTACGTCACGATGAACCCCAGCCACGCGCTGGTACGCGAGCACGTGCGCGCCGGCGGCCGCGCCTGCGCGCTGGAGGCGGGTGTCAACGGGCACATGATCACGCTGTACGACAAGGGCAGCCACATACCGCTGCTCTGGACGCACCTGATTCCCGCCACGCTCGAGGGACGCGCGCTTCACAACGTGCAGAACGCGATGTTCGCCGCCGCGATCGCGTTCTCGCTCGGCATCAAGCTGGATGCGATTCGCCAGGGCATGCGTACCTTCGACACCACGTTCTTCCAGGCGCCCGGGCGCATGAACGTCTTCAGCGAGCACCCGTTCAAGGTGCTGTTCGACTACGGCCACAACGCACACGCGGTCTCTGTGATGGCGGATCTCGCGCAGCGGCTCGACGTCACCGGGCGGCGGATCGTCGTGATGGCTGGACCCGGCGACCGGCGCGACGAGGACCTGCACGCAATTGCGCTCGCGGTCGCGGGGCGCTTCGATCACTACATCTGCCGGCGCGACGACAACCTGCGCGATCGCGACGGCGACGAGGTGCCGCGGATCCTCGCGAAGACGCTGATGGGCGCCGGCGTGCCGAAGGAGCAGATCACGATCATCCCGGACGAACAGGCGGCGATCGAGGGAGCGCTGAACATGGGGCAGCAGGGCGACCTGCTGTTGGTCTTCGCCGATCACCTCACGCGCTCCTGGAAGCAGATCACCAAGTTCCGGCCGGCGGGCTCGCCCGAGCCGACGGCAGCGCAGGCGCCCGCCCCCCTGGTTCCACTCGTCACCGAGACAGCGCAAGAGGAGCCAGTGCTCGTGAGCCTCGAGGGGCTGATCCGCGACGAGCGCGGCGTCCACTTTGCACCGGAGGCCGAGGACTGAACGAGCCGGATTCACTGCCCTTCGACAACTCGAGGCGTCTCACCGGCAGTAACCTGTTCTTCGATGCGCCCGGCGCCGTGCTTGATGTCGTCGGCGTCGAGCCCGATGCAGCGCTGATCGACGACTGGCGCACACGGGTCGAGCGTGGGCTGGCATTCCTCGGCTGGGAGGGGATGGGGGTCGCGCGCGTTCATGCAGACGGCGCGTCGCTCGCCGTCGCCGCGCCGGTGGACCAGCTTTTCACCGCAACCGAGCTCAACGAGTGGGCACTGGCGGCGACGCTGCTGGCACGCGATCCCGCTCGCTGGGCCGGTCTCGAG
>Ga0207706_10001053_pt1 | contig 28042 bp, 26 predicted proteins | sample KBSC53metaG_FD_184318 | JGI IMG/M metagenome (GOLD analysis project Ga0207706, IMG submission 184318) | Corn rhizosphere microbial communities from Kellogg Biological Station, Michigan, USA - KBS C5-3 metaG (SPAdes) (version 2) | ecosystem: Host-associated > Plants > Roots > Rhizosphere > Soil ... | reverse complement strand
ATATGTTCACTGCGACCCAGATATCATCAGGCCAGTCCGCCGCTACGGCACAAGCGGCTTGCAGTATCCAGCCACCCATCTCGCCAATCAGGCCAGCGTCCTCGGCGATGGGAATGAAGATCGCAGGAGAAATTAGGCCACGTTCCGGATGTAGCCAACGGACAAGCGCCTCATAGCCAACAACCTTTCTCTCGCTAAGTGATAGGATAGGCTGAAACACAAGCTGCAATCCATCCGCTTGGAGTGCGTACCTGAGATCGCTTTCGATCTGCCTGCGGTCCTCAGCGTCGGAATGCAATTCGGGAGAATATATTACAATGTCCCGTGCGCCATAACCTAAGGTGGAGCGCAATGCCAAGTCAGCGTTGCGTTGGAGCGCGTCGGGTGAGAAACCATGGTCAGGCGAGACCGCTACTCCAATTTTTGGTGTCAGCGTGAAACTGCTGCCGCCGATTTCAAAAGGTCGAAAGAAGGCGGTCAAGATATTATGGCACCGATCCATCGCGTCCTGAATACCCGCAATTTCTTTTATGATGACGTCAAACTCGCCCCCATCAAACCTACCGACATAGGAAAAGCTCCCAGCCGCGTTCATAAGTCGTGACTGGACTTCTCGAGTAAGCAATTGCCGATCGATTCGGCTCAAACCGTCAACATTCCGGTATGATCCGAACGCGCTTACAAATATCAGCGCCACAGGTGTTATCTGTCCTGACAAGCCATACATCGCGCTTGCCAGTATGCGATCGGACATTTCAGGACTTGCGACACTGCCAATTTGATGGAGGAGTCCGCTGAGCTTTTGTAACTTTGCGAGCTGATCGTTATGTAGCAGAATCAGTTGATCGACCTTGCCATCAACTCGACCTAATTTTGCGTCCACGACATCCAAACTAAATTGCATACATTTTGCCGCGGCCTGTAGCCTATCATTGCTGTCGGCAACTTCGCTCAGTTGGCTGGTCACGAGCAGCTTTTCGAAATCCGCGTTTCTGAGGAGCTCGGTTGCAAGTTCGTCTCGGTAGTTCATGATCCATGGCGGGGAACCGTTCGGCGCCTGTTCAGTAAGCATTGCCCTGAAATGGGGCGGCATGGCACCGGCGACGCTTTCGCACCAAGCCACAATCGGACTGATCAGAGGCGTGGTTTCGCTCCAACTGGCTACACCAGATATGCTTGCCAATAATGGGCGGATGGTGTCAGCGAGTTGCAAAATCGCATCCAAACTAGGGTCCTCCAGACCGGACCTGGTCGCGGTCTGCAGGTCTTCTACAAAAAGGCGTTCGGCCATGTTGGTAGCTTGAGAAGATAGCGTATCGACATAAGTCGCGAGGCTTCGCTGGAATGCCAACCGAACGGCGCTGACAATAACCTGCGCGGCTTTGACATCGGGACCAGCGGCCAGTTGCCGGAAACCCGCAGAAATCGCTCGATACGACCGGACAAGAAGCGCATCAGCGCGATTTCCAATGACACCGCTCGCCACCGTACTGACAGTGGCAGCGGTAGCCACTTCCGCGAGCGCTCCAGCTAAGGCTGCCGTGAAAACATCTACCAAGTGCGCATTTCCCGTTTGCGGTTGCCCAATCGAATGTCGAGTGAATACATCTAAATGTCCGCCGGGCGATGCGCCAGTTACATATCCGGGCCCGCCAACGGGTTGCCGTCCTCATCCGAATCATGTATCTCACGTAAATAACATGAGATTGAGGTCGATGTGATTCTGAGTGTTGCAAAGCTGGCAGGTGAGAAAATTTTGTCGGGCGCCCCAAGCGGCCGGCAGTTTTACGCGAAGCTGGTGGAGATGTTTCCCGCTGAGCCATCGAATCCCGAGCCGCTCTTCCTCGACTTTAGCGGCATCGACATCGCCACCGCGAGTTTCCTCAGGGAGGCGGTGATCGCCTTTCGCACCTTCGTGCGAAGCCGGAAATCCAACTATTATCCCGCTGTGGCTAATGCAGTGAGCGATATTGTCGATGATCTGGTGGAGGTTGTTCAGCCTCGCGGCGACGTTGTCATGGTCTGCACGCTTGGCGTTGATGGAGAAATTATCCGCTGCCGTCATGTAGGCACGTTGGATCCCATGCAGCAACTCACTTTCGACCTTGTGAACCGTTATGGTGAAACGACAGCAACTCGTCTAATGGAAGTACAAAAGGGCGACATAAAAGTTACTGCATGGAATAACCGGTTATCCTCTTTGTCGTCTTTGGGACTGATTAGCGAACAGTCGCAAGGGCGTACCAAGACCTACAAACCTATATTTGCAGGAGGCGAAGGTGGGAGCTGATTTCAAAGCAAAGACAAAACGGTCTTTTGAAAAATGCTGGGACAATGCAGCCCTCGCAGCTAACACGCCGGACCTGTTTGCGCGGCGGGCGGACCGGGCTCCCAGTCGCTATGAAGCTGAGGCAATAGGTAACGCCAAAGTGTCTGTTGGCGAATCCTTCTCCGTCCGCTTGGAAGGCAGTCAATTGGTGGGGCGACGCGGAATGTCGCCCGTCATCCTTCTTTCCAACCCGACCCAAAATCTTCGGCTATCTTTAGCGCAGGGCTGCAACATCGCTCGGGCGAGCGTCGTGGCATCCGACCCAATCAGCGGGATGTTCGAGGTTACTATCCACTAAGAGGCAAATGGCAGATGTCCCGTGAGCAACGTGCATTCAGACGTCTTTGGAGCCGACCCGATGCGGCCATGTCATTGGGGTGCATTGACTGCCCAGAAAAAGGTATTTGCGGCGGCCAGACGGTAGACGGCGCGAGCTTCAGCTGCCTTGATAACTGCTGTGGTGATCCGACCACCTGTCAGATCGTTTGTCCGAACGCCCATATCTACGCTGACCGGGTGCGAGAGGTACAGGGCTTTCAGTTTGAGACGCCGCAAGGCCCATTCCACTCTGTTAAACAGCTTCCGCCCTACATTCCGCTATTCTTTCACGGCAGCGCGCTCAAAGACGGCGTTTCAGCCCCGGCGATTGCCATCCCCCTTTATCGCTTTTTCGACCGCCATGGAGACTGTCGGTTCGCGGACATCGAGGCGGTACGAACTGCATTCAAGTTGCAACCTGGTTCGCGGATCATCCTTTCAGGTGTTGCTCAGGACCGGGAGGTCGAAAAGTGGTGGAAGCTGGAACGAAAGGGCCGGCAGAAAGCCATAGCAAATTTGAGGCGACTGGGCATCGCCATGGTGACTACACCAAATTTCAGTCTGATCGTTGACCGTCCGCGTTGGGATGATCTTCATTCAATGCGCCGCATCGTGCTGTCATATCATGAGCTTATTTGTGAGGGGCAGCCAGCCGCGCTCCATGTGAATGGCCGGACGCGGACCGATTTTCGACGGTGGGGAGATTACATCGCGAACCACCCCGAGGTCACGCACATCGCCTATGAGTTCACAACTGGCACTCGCAACCCTGGACGGATGATGCAGCACACGCGCTGGTTGTGTGAATTATCGACAGCCTCCTCCCAGCGTCTTGGGCTGTTTCTTCGCGGCGGGTCCATGGTGGGCGGCATGCTGGCTGAAAATTTTGACGTGAGTTTTATCGATAGCTCACCTTTCGAAAAGGCTCAACATCGCGAGGTCGCCATCCTGGACGAGGACGGGAATCGCGATTGGATCAAGCATCTCACAGACGTTGGGCAACCTGTCGATGCGCTGCTTGAGGAGAACATCCGTGTATCGAACCTCTGGTTCGCGTCCAACATGCCGAAAGCCAAACTTGCAGCCTGACCTTCTCACCCCCTCGTTCGATTACAATGTGGTCGATGGGCTCGGCAGGGCCTGGCAACGCGGGCATCCGCCAAGGATGGACGGCCTGCTTTTCCGAGCGGGGGCGATCGGCCCGTTGATAGAAGTGGCGTGCCTCGGTTCAGCCGAGAAGCTGCGGGAGATCAGGCAAAACCGCTGGCTCAACGATGGCTCTCACGAATTGCTGCTGGACGCATTTCTGGCGAAGCGCCGACAATGGCGCGCCGGAGATCATCGGCAAGGCGTGGCGACTGGTGCTGCGCTGGAGGATGCAGAGACTGTCAGGAGCTTCAAGATGGATGCTCACATGGCGGCTAAAAATGCCGGATTTGGATCACAGGCAGGTTATCTCGTCGCCGCATTAGGCGAAATCATAGGCAATGCGATCGATCATTCCCAGTTTCCTACTTCTGCTGTCGCACTTTTTTCTTCCGGTAGGGGAGAGTTCGAATTTGTCGTCGCTGATCAGGGAATCGGTGTGCTGGAAAGCCTAACCCAGAATCCCGAACTCTCAAGCTTGAGCGATTATGGCGAAGCACTCGAGGCGATGACCGAAGCAGGGGTTTCGCGCTTTGCGCGCAGCACGGGACATGGGAATGGTTTCCGACCGATCTTCGAGAAGCTTGCCGACATGACGGGTGAGCTGCGTTTCAGATCGGGCGACTACGCTTTGACGCTGGATGGACGGTTTGGGGACAAGATTGCTCGACAGATTGTCCAGAAGCCGAAGATGCAAGGTTTTCTGGCAGCTGTCACATGCCGGGTTCAACCGCATTTGCTCCGTTGAGGCTTTGCAAACGGAATTGACTATGTTCACTATATGTTCTATATAATTTGCTCCAACATGGTGAAAGTGCGTGAAAAAGCCTTACGCTTCGTCCCTCGATGAGTATGTGCTTTCTGACCAGCGTTGTGGAATGCACAAGAGCTCGCTGGAGGGGGTGAAATTTGCCGTTTCTAAGTGATGCTGAACGCGATGATTTACGTATTGATCGGATGATATTCCATGTGGTCGGCCCTGATCTCGCGGACCCGATCCTGCTTGCCGAGTTCGATCCACCTATCTTCACGGAGTTCTTCCTGAAGCGGATCAAGTCTGCGTTAGGTGGAAATGCTTATCGCTTCAGACCGGATTCGCCGACCATGGCGACGCTGCGGGACGTCAGCGCCAACGAGGCACGCTTCGTAACAGGGTCCGAGGCGTTAGCGGCGGCATTCCAGCATGAGCATAGGCAGAACTCGATCGATGGCGTGTTCTTTTTGTTCCTCCTCAGTACTTTCGAAGGTGCGAGGCTGTTCGCGCTAGTGAAGTACGACAACGACCAGGTACTGAAGTACGACATCGCTGATGCCGATGGTCGCCGTACGGCGATCCTTGAGGAGTTCCGACAGACATTCTCGACCAAGCGCGAATCCCTGCAGAAGATTGCGCTCGTGCGCCTCGGCGCTGAGGACGGCGAACTTATGGTTCGCGACCGATCAAAGCCAGATGGGATCTCGGAATACTTTGGCAAATTCCTTCGCGTTAAGCGGGCTGCAACTCCAGCCGAGTTCACGAAGAAGGCCGAGCGCGTGCTCAAAGACGTAATGAGGCACCATCGGGACGACTTGGATCCCGAGATCCGAAAGGGCGGGGCGCGGCGAATCAACGAGCAGCTGCGTGCCACTCGTGAATTTGGGCCTGAAACTCAGGGGCAGCTTTTCGACGCAGTGTTTGGCGTGCTTCCCGAAAATTCTCCGGTGCGTCGGACTTATCAGCGCAAGCTGGCGGCGGCGAGGCTTGATGAAGAGACATTCCAAGTTGATCCCGCCGCGATTCCCCGGACGCCGCGGCGGCGTATCGAAACGGTCGAAGGTATCCAGATTTTGTTCAATGAGGAGGATCGCGGACGGATCGTGAAGCGGGAGTTGGAGACTGGCGACACGGAAATCCTGATCACGACCACGTGCGTCACCGTGGACGACGACGATGCCATCGACCGTCGCCGCAGCACTTGACGCCTCCGCTGGACTAACGGTCAGCGAGATCAACGGCACGTTGACGGTGACCGGCCAACTGTCCCATCCGGCTCTCGCCGCTTGGCGGGAGGTGGCCAAGGCCTGCGCGATCGACCACTGTCGCCTCACTTGCCGAGACGAGTTCGACGAGATTCATGATTTGCGCGTAGCGGATCTAAATGAACTTGAGGGTGTCGATCTGCGCCTTACGGTCGAGATCGCCCATCCGGCGAACGCCGTCCATGTGGCGACAGCTGATGGTCTTCGTCGTGTCCTTGCTGCCTTGAACGACCTTCCACCAGTTTCGGTGGTGCGTCTCCTTGGTCTCGCTGAGCCGATTCGAACGCTCGGCATACTCATCGAGCCTTGGATGGATGGCGATGGCGACGCCGCCCCTAAAATGTTCGGGTCGGGCCCGAGTCCACGTCGTTTCGCACGGACTATTGCTGGTAGCACCAGGGCGCCGAGAGAGATCGGTTCGTGGCTGATCGAGGGGGAGTGTGCCCGAACCGACCAGGCGTTCGCAGTTTGGCGTGGCTTTTCGATCAATTCCATCCGCCGATCGCTCGTGAATGAGATTTACGATGCTGACGGCGTTGTGCGAGTGGTTCTGGCGGGTACGCCAACGCGGCGTCTGGAATTGGGTGAAGCTGATGTCGATGCCGCGTCATTCGCAGGCCTCCAAGCAGCGGCGCGCTGGGTATACGTTGAGGGCCCTGACGCCGAGCTCCGGCATACACTTGTCACCAACGAGCTAGCCCGGGAGTGGCGTGATGGCGAAGCCTTCGCTTGCGGGCTGGAGAAAAGCCTTCCGGTTGCGCTGGAGAGCGCCGGACTTGCCTACCGCGCACATATCCAGCAGGGCAGCAAGGATACGATCAAGAGCCTTTCGGATCTGCGCAAGACGTTAGCCGAGGAGATGGGGAAGGTCACGCAGCAGACCCGCGATCTGACCTCCGGGTTGTGGCGCGACGTCGCGGTGGCGATCGTGACGATTGCGTTTCGATACTCGATGGATGCTGCCAAGGTTGCGACGATGAAGCCGACCTATGCGTTGGTTTTCGCGCTGGTCGCCGCATATATCGTTACCAGCCAAGTGGTGACTGTTCGGAGCAATCGCGCCTTTTTAAAGGTGGCGGCAGACGCTCGGGTCCTTTGGCGGCAGAAGGGGTATGCCTATCTCTCCAACGACGAGTTCGACGCACTGGCTGGAACACCGTTGTTGCAGGCAAGAGGGATTTACGACCGCGTCGAGGCGACAGCGAATTGGGTGGCGGGTATCGTTGCGACGGGCTTGATCGCTTCGGCAGGATGGGAAGTGAATGTATGGCAAACGCTTTTCCGTCGACTTGCTGAAATGTCCTGTTGATAGGGGACGACCAACGTTCGCCAGTCTGCGAGTGGCCAATTTAGAGCACGCTGCGCTAAATTGGACGCAGGTCGCGTGCTCTAGTTCTTTGTTTTCGCATCATTTTAAGTGCAAAACCGGTTCCCATTTTTGCACACGATGCTCTAGAGCGCGCAGTGCGACTTGCAGACCGTCCGCTCCTGGCAACGGAATAATGGCCGCTGAACGACGGCAAAGGGTCGTCCACACCCCATTCAACGTGCATCCCCTTCCCATCAGAAACTTGCGCCGACCGCTAAGATTACGCAGGCGACGCCTTGGGTTTGGGGCTCGCGTCGAGATCGACTTTCAGTTCACGTGGCCAGTGGCGAAGCGAGCGGCACGCCGCGATGAACGTGCGGGCGTCGTCGCTCTTGCCAAGCGGCAGGCAGGCCTCGTCCAGATCGCCGGCAATGCCCGCCTTAGCAAAGATCGCCTCTGCCTCGGCACTGATCCCAATAAATTTGCAATGGGTAAAGGCGTCAGTGACAAAATCCTTGGCTGCCGCGTCGAGCGACAGCAGCGCTGCCCCCTCAGCGGACACGATGATGGCGACTGCATCGAACAGCACCGATGGCCCGCCGTCAATCTTGTGCTTGGCAGCTGCCCGCGTCCCATCGGACAGGGTTACGCCACCGATCTTCGGGGCGATGATCTCGAACACGGCTCCCTCTGCATCCACTTGATCGATAAGCACCTTGAGCAAGTTCGCATCCGCCCCGTCGCTCAACAGGATGCCCAGCTTTCGACCTCGAAAGCTCTCCGGCCCATTTTTTATGATGCTGAGCTTGTCGGAAGGCGGCAGGTCCATAGGCTTGCGCGCTGCGATTGCCGGATCGGGCAAAGGTAGGTCAAGGCCATCTGCCACCTTGGCCGCCAGTGTCGTATCGATGTTGAGCAAGTGTGACACCGTCCGCGACCGGATGTCCGGGCGTTCGACCTTGGACAGTTCGAATATGAGCGCGTCGACGATATGCTTCTGTTCGATCGGAGTTTGGCTGACGAAGAACTGCCGCGCTTGGCTGTAATGATCGGCGAAACTTTCCGACCGCACGCGCTGTTTGGAGCCGTCCGCGGTCTCAGCAAAGCTGCTGAACCCGCGAACGGGGTCTTCGCGCGGCCCGCCGTGCGTGGGACCCCAGCTGTTGGGCTCGTAGTTCACGCGCCCCTTCGGATTGCGCATGGCCATGTGCCCATCCTGCTGGAAATGGGCCATTGGGCATTTGGGCGCGTTGACCGGGATATGCGTAAAGTTTGGCCCGCCCAGACGCTTAATCTGGGTATCTAGGTAGGAAAAGTTGCGTCCTTGTAGCAGCGGGTCGTTTGAAAAATTGATGCCCGGCGGGACGTTTTGGGTGCAGAAAGCCACCTGCTCCGTTTCGGCAAAGAAATTATCGACGACGCGGTCGAGCACGAGCCGACCGATGACCCGGATGGGCACCAGTTCCTCCGGAATGATTTTAGTGGCGTCGAGAACATCAAAGTCGAAGCTGTCGGCGAAGGCATCGTCGAACAGTTGGACGCCAAGCTCCCATTCGGGGAAATCTCCGCCGTTGATTGCATCCCACAGGTCGCGGCGATGAAAGTCGGGGTCAGCGCCATTGATCTTCACCGCTTCGTTCCAGACCACCGACTGCAGACCCTGCTTGGGCTTCCAGTGAAATTTGACGAAGGTGGACCGGCCCTCCACGTCGAGCAACCGGAAGGTGTGAACGCCAAAGCCCTCCATCGTGCGGAAGGATCGCGGGATCGCGCGGTCGGACATCGCCCACATGATCATGTGAAAGCTCTCGGGCGTCAGGCTGATGAAATCCCAGAAATTGTCGTGAGCGGTCTGTGCCTGAGGGAAGTTGCGATCCGGCTCGGGCTTGGCCGCATGGATCAAGTCGGGGAATTTCATCGCATCCTGAATGAAAAAGACAGGAATGTTGTTGCCCACCAGATCCCAATTGCCCTCCTGCGTGTAGATCTTCACCGCGAAGCCGCGCACGTCGCGCGCGAGATCGAATGATCCCTTCGAACCTGCGACTGTCGAAAAGCGGACGAAGGCGGGCGTACGCTCCCCCACACGCTGGAAAATATCAGCGCGACTGACATCGGCCAGACTGTCGGTCAGTTCGAAGAAGCCGTGCGCACCATAGCCCCGTGCATGCACGACGCGCTCGGGGATGCGCTCATGGTCGAAGTGGAAGATTTTCTCCCGGAAATGAAAATCTTCAAGGAGCGTCGGTCCGCGCGCGCCCTGCTTCAGGCTGTTCTGATCGTCCGCGACCGGGATTCCCTGCTGCGTGGTGAGCGTGGCGACCTCGTCCGCAGCCGCCTGATGCGTTTCGCCACCTTGTTTCTGAGGTTCGGCATAGGAGAAGGAAATGGCCGCATCAGCGGGAACTGGCGAAACCTTCTGTGGCGACTCTCCGCCCATATCGGCGCCGACGAGATCCGGAGGCGTCAGCTTGCGGACTGACTTTGGGGAAGCTTTCGAGGCGGCTTTCGAGGGTGCGGGCTTCTTCGCCATGACGGCTCCTTGTCAGTCGGGAAGGTCGTGAGCCGACGAGCGCTGCCGCCGGCTCAACATTGTCCCGACATGAACCCGAAAGCCCCGCCGGAGTTGCCTGCGGTGAAAATTTTTGGGTCTTTGCGTTTCGTCCGGCGGTACCGACAGCGAATTTTCAGACCCTGGTGGTAAGCTATTCTCCGGTCTGCTCATGCGACGCCGCGACGGCTTTGGATTCTGGCGATTCCTGTTGCCGAAGGAAGATCGAAAGCACAATCAACACAGCTGTGGATAGAAATTCGCTCTGCCAGTTCTGGAAGGATTCAAACCAGAGTTGCGGATCGCCCAGATAATGCAGCGTGCCAAGTGGCGCCTCGCCATGGGACAGCGCTTCCTGCGCCGCGACCCGGGCGCTTTGCGTCCAGTGAATGATGAATGAGACGATGAAGAGAATGCCGAGGGCAAGTCCCAAGGACCGGGCATAGACCGCGCGCCATATCGGCCCCCAGCGCAGTATATGCGGAGACCCAGGCTTGCTCGCCTGGAGGTCGAGATCCTTGTCACGGGGAGGACTGTCGGGATCTTTCGATTCAGCTGAACCGCGTTGAATCAGGAAGGCCGTCAGAACGACATAGGCGGACATTTGGAGAAATTCACTTTCCCAATTCTCAAACACGCTTGAGAGGAATTTGGGGCTTGTCGTATAAGCCGCGAGCGAAAGCATGGTTTCGCCGTGACGTCGAGCGTCTTCCATCTGCACGTGCCAGCCGGCAATCCATTGGCCTGTTATACTTCCGCCGAATAGAAGCAGGAGGACGATCGTCAGCCCATTGTCGCGTAACACCCGCATGCTGCTCTCCCATATCGGCTGCAAAAGAAACGCTGAACCGCGCTTTTAAGGTCCGCGATCGCCTGTTGGCTCGCTGTCACGATACATGGGGAGGAGCCGGGTAAAATTTCTACATGCGTGATCGCCCGAGGCGGAACTCAAGCACCAGACACTCCTTTGATATAACCGAGAAGCAGGCAGGCATAAGGCGACGCATCATGGGCAAGCCGCAAAATCGAGAAACGAAGTCAGCCGAAACGCTATCCCCTATATTGCCCAACGATGTGGAGGACACAGCCGCGGCCGTATTAAAGGCGGCATGTGAGGCAGAACTACGGCTTGCAACGGCGGAAAGTTGTACGGGCGGTTTGCTCGCCTCGCTGCTGACCGATGTCGAGGGGGCAAGCCATGCGTTCGAGCGGGGCTTTGCCGTATATAGCGAGGAGGCGAAGTGCGAGCTGCTGGGTATTCGCCGGGAACAGATTGATGTCTGCGGAGCGGTGAGCCGCGAAGTCGCTATTGCCATGGCGGAGGGCGCGATCGAACAATCCCATGCCGACATTACGCTTGCCATTACCGGCTTTGCCGGTCCGGCGACGGAAGGAGATGAGGCTGGTCTTGTCCATTTCGCTGCCGCCCGCCGCAATGGAGCGACCGTTCACCGCGTCGAGCATTTTGGAGATATCGGACGCGGACCGGTGCGGATCGAATCGCTTCGGGTCGCGCTGGAGATGATGGGGGAAGCCATTGACCATTTCTGAAAATTTCATGTCCATTCATCGCCACGGTCTTGTTCGGCTCGCCGCCGCAACTCCGCATGGGACGGTTGGGGATGTGGCCGCCAATGCCGCAGCAGTGATGGAACTGGGGCAGCAAGCGGGGGCGGACGGTGCGGATCTTGTCCTGTTTCCCGAACTTTGCCTGTCATCCTATGCGATCGATGACCTTCACCTTCAGGATGCTTTGCTGGACGGTGTCGAGGCGGAAGTGGGAAGGCTGATCGAGGCGAGCGTGGACCTGCCGGTGATGCTGGTGGGCGCGCCGCTGCGGCGGTCGGCGCGCGTTTACAATTGCGCTCTCGTCATTGCGAAAGGGGCGCTGATCGGCGTCGTGCCAAAAAGCTACCTGCCCAATTACCGGGAATATTATGAAAAGCGATGGTTTGCGCCAGGGGCCGGTCTGGCGGGCCTGACGATCGAGGTTGCCGGACATAGCGCGCCTTTCGGAGCCGACCTGCTCTTTGCCGCCGAGGGGCAGTCCGACTTTGTCCTCCATGTGGAAATTTGCGAGGATTTCTGGGCGCCGCTGCCCCCGTCCACAATGGGCGCGATGGCCGGGGCGCTGCTGCTCTGCAACCTCTCCGCATCCAACATCACCATCGGCAAAGCGCGGGACCGCCATTTGCTGTCCGCTTCCCAATCGGCGCGGTGCATTGCCGCCTACGCTTATTCCGCGGCGGGTGCGGGCGAGAGCACGACCGACCTTGCCTGGGATGGGCAGGCGATGGTGCATGAACTGGGCGAGTTGCTGGGAGAATCGAGCCGCTTCGGCGATGAACCGGAATTGCTCTATGCCGATGTTGATCTACAGCGGCTGCGGCTGGAGAGGATGCGCAATGGCACTTTCAACGACAGCGTGGAAGCGGCCGGGCATCCGGAAATGCGATTTCGCAAGCTGCGCTTCCCCTTCGAGCCGCGATGCGATGGTATCGGCCTGCGACGGTCGGTGCACCGCTTTCCATTCGTTCCGGCCGATCTGGCCGAACTGGATGCCGATTGCTACGAGGCTTTCAATATCCAGGTGGAGGCGCTTGTCACCCGCTTCCGCTCGACGGCGGGCAAACATTTCGTAATCGGCGTGTCCGGCGGCCTCGATTCCACGCATGCGCTGATCGTGGCCGCCAAGGCGTGCGATCGGCTGGGCCTGCCGCGCTCAACGATCCTTGGCTACACCATGCCGGGCTTTGCGACCGGTGAGCAGACCAAGGGTAACGCCTGGGCGCTGATGAATGCGCTGGGCGTGGCGGGGGAAGAAATCGACATCCGGCCCGCGGCGCGACAGATGTTGGCGGACCTGGACCATCCCTTCGCGCGGGGCGAGCCGGTCTATGACGTGACATTCGAAAATGTGCAGGCGGGCCTGCGTACCGATTATCTGTTCCGGCTCGCCAACCGGCATGGAGGCTTTGTCGTGGGCACCGGGGATCTCAGCGAACTGGCATTGGGTTGGTGCACCTATGGCGTGGGCGACCAGATGAGCCACTATGCCGTGAACAGCGGGGTGCCCAAGACGCTGATACAGTTCCTGATCCGCTGGTGCATCGCCACGGAGCAGTTCGACGAGGCGACCGACGGTATCCTGGATGCGATATTGAACACCGAAATTTCCCCGGAACTCGTTCCAGCCGATGCCAGTGGCGCGATGCAGAGCACGGAGGCGCGGGTCGGGCCCTACGCGCTGAATGATTTTTTCCTGCACCATATCGTACGGCAGGGTTTGCCGCCCTCAAAGGTCGCGTTTCTCGCCTGGCACGCTTGGAGGGACATTGAGCATGGCGTCTGGCCAGCGGGCTATCCGGACAGTGGCAAGGTCGCATATGAGCTGCCCACCATCCGCCATTGGCTGGACAATTTCCTCTATCGCTTTTTCGCCATCAGCCAGTTCAAGCGGTCCGCGCTGCCCAACGGACCGAAAATTTCTTCTGGCGGTGCACTGTCGCCGCGGGGCGACTGGCGGGCGCCTTCGGATGGCACGGCGGGCCTTTGGCTGGATGAGTTGGCCACGGCGTTAGGACCGGCTCCGGACTGATCGGATAGGCGGAATACAGAACAGTTGTGCGTTGGGAGGCTGTAACCCTAATCCTTCGAGGTCTGCGCGCCCTCATTGTCGGCTTGCGTGCCGGTGTCGGGCTGCACCTTGTCCTGCTTCGTCACCCGCGTCGGCTCTGGATCGCCGCCAGTGGCCGTCCGCTCCTCATCGCGCGATCCGATGTCGCGCGCGAGATTGCCACCGCCCGAACCGCTGTCCGCCTCCGGCCCGTCTAGCGTGTCGCTGGGCCGCCGGCCTGAGCCCTTGGGCTGATTTTCAGTGGAGATGTTGGGCTCGCGCGTTTGTTCCGTTGGCACGGTGCGCCGATCAGGGTCTGGAGTGTTCATATGTCATGTCCCGTCTTTCAGGCCAGTTTAAGCCCTTCCTGATTCATCCGCCGCGTGAGGCGGCTGGTTGCGCTGTCGTCGAGCGCCTGACGGAGGCGGGGGAAAAGTTCCTGCTCCTCCTGCTTCATATGCCCTTCGATGTCGGCGCGGAACTTTGCCAGTTTCTGCTGGAAGGCCGGATTATCGTCCAGCAGGTCCGAAAGATCATAGAGATATTGCTTCACATAGCCATGCTCACCGGTAAGTGCGTCAGCCTCCGCCTTCATCCCATGTTCGCGCATGGCGGGATAAATGGCGTTCTCCTCCTCCAGCGCATGTTTGCCCAGAGCATGTTTAAGTTGCATCAGCATCATCCGGCGCCTGCCGCTGGCTGCATCGTCAGTCGCGGCAAGGCCGTCGAACAGGGCAAGAGCTGCCTTATGCTCGGTCGCGAGTGCCTTGTCCCAGTCGCCGGCCAGCATGGTGGGAGCCTGAACCATCAGCTTGCGCCCGGCAAGACCGAGGATGGCAAGGCCAGCGCCGAGTAGCAGGCTTTGGGATCGGGAAGGGTAATGGGTATGAAGCGCCATGGGCTTTCTCCCTTTGACTGATGGCCGGTCAACGATGGCTATTCGCACATGTTCCGCAGCCTGCCTCAGGAACGCTCTATCACTATTATCGAGCAGACGTGTTCAGTCTGTCGTGAATGGAGGGAACGAGCTTCCCCGCCCGCTAGTTGGGGCCTTGATCACTCTTCAGGAGGCTCAGCATGGCCGACAAAAAGGCGCCGCTCCCGAGCGACGACGCACCCCTTACCACGCGCAAGGAAGATCGCATCGAGCAGATGGGTGACCAACTGCCAGAACCCCAGGGCGATGCGCTCGCCAGCAAGACGGTGACCATCAGTCGGCCCAGGGCAGAGCTATATGCCTTTTGGCGCGACTTCACCAATTTGCCCCGTTTCATGGAGAATATAGTGTCGGTCGAGCCGGTGGGAGAGGGGCGCACCCACTGGACGGTTAAGGCTCCCGCCGGGAAGACGGTGGAATGGATTTCTGCCATTACCGAGGACAGGCCCGATGAAACGATCGTCTGGGCTTCGGAGGATGGCGCTGACGTTCCCAATAGCGGCCGGATTGATTTCCGCGACGCGCCGGGCGGGCGCGGGACATGGGTGAGCGCGACGATCCTTTATGACCCGCCAGGCGGGATCATCGGCAAGGTAATTGCCAAAATGTTTCAGCGGGAACCGGGCATTCAGGCGCGGCGCGATCTGCGGCGTTTCAAACAGTTGATGGAGACGGGCGAGATAGCGACTTCGGCGCGTACCCGCCAGGCGCATGAGGAGGAGGAAGTCTGATGCGGGCGCTGACATGGCATGGCAAGCATGATGTTCGGGTGGAGACAGTCGATGACCCGGAGATCATCAACCCTCGGGATGCGATTATCCGGATTACCTCGACCGCGATTTGCGGATCCGACCTTCATCTTTATGACGGCTACATTCCCACGATGAAAGCGGGCGACATATTGGGCCATGAATTCATGGGAGAGGTCGTCGAAACGGGGCCGAGCTCCACGTTAAAAAAGGGGGGCAGCGCGTTGTCGTGCCCTTCACCATTGCATGCGGCGGATGTTTCCATTGCAACAAGCATCAATATTCCGCCTGCGATAATGGCCTGCCCGCCGACAATCAGGACATTGCTCAAACCATCTATGGCCAGCCCATGTCGGGCCTCTTCGGTTACAGCCACATGACCGGCGGCTATGCGGGCGGGCAGGCAGAATATGTCCGCGTTCCCTTTTCCGATATCGGCCCGATCGTCATTCCCGATGGGGTGGAGGACGACAAGGTGCTGTTCCTTTCGGACATCTTGCCCACCGGCTGGATGGCAGCTGAAAATGCCGGGATCGAGCCGGGAGATACCGTCGCTGTCTGGGGTTGCGGGCCGGTTGGGTTGTTCGCCGTCCAGTCGGCGTTCCTGATGGGGGCGGAGCGGGTCATTGCCATCGACCATTTTCCGCGAAGGCTGGAACTGGCGGCGCGCTTCGGGGCGCAGACAATTAATTATGAGCAGACCAAAACCTATGAGGCGCTGATGGAGATGACCGGCGGCATCGGGCCGGACGCCTGCATCGATGCGGTCGGATTGGAGGCGCATGGCTTCTTCGCCGATAATGTGTGGGACCAGATCAAGGTGTCGACCTTCCTGGGCACCGACCGGACGCACTCCATCCGCCAGGCCATCCTCGCCTGCCGCAAGGGCGAGCGGGTGTCCATGCCCGCCGTTTATGGCGGCTTCGTCGACAAATTTCCGCTGGGCGCCTTCATGGAGAAGGGGCTGACGCTTAAGACCGGGCAGACCCATGTGCAGCATTATATGCCCGGCCTGCTCAATGCGATCATGGAGGACAAGATCGACACGACTTTCCTCATCAGCCACCGCTTGCCTCTGGAGGAGGCGGCGGAGGGATATCGCATGTTCCACGATCATCAGAATGAAGTGACCAAGGTCGTGCTGAAGCCCGGCATGACCCCCAGCCCGAAAGAGGAGAGCCGCCATGGCAGCCACTAAATTCGCCATCGTCACCGGCGCTTCCACCGGCATTGGTTTTGAACTGGCCCATCTCGCTGCGCAGAATGGTTATGATCTGCTGGTCGTGGCCGACGAACTGTTGATCGAGGCGTCGGCCACCGATTTCCGCCGGCATGGCGTGAAGGTGGAGGCAGTGGAGGCTGACCTCGCGACGATACAGGGCGTCGAGAGACTGATCGACGCGGCGAAGGGGCGCAAGGTAGATCTACTCTGCGCCAATGCCGGCCGCGGTCTGGGCCACGGCTTTCTGGAGCAGGAGGTCGCAGACTGGCGGCGGGTAGTCGACACGAACATCACTGGCACCCTTTATTTGTTGCAAAAGGTCGTGAAATCGATGGTGGCCCGCAATGAGGGCAAGGTGCTGATTACGGGTTCGATTGCCGGGTTCGTGCCCGGCTCCTTTCAGGCAGTTTATAACGGGACCAAGGCATTCATCGACAGCTTTGCCGACGCGCTGCGTAATGAGATCAAGGATGCCAAGGGCGTCACGATCACCAACTTGATGCCGGGCGCGACGGAAACGGAATTTTTCGACCGCGCCGACATGCTGGATACCAAGGTGGGGGCAGAGGAGAAGGACGATCCTGCCAAGGTCGCCAGGGATGGCTGGGACGCGCTGATGGCCGGCAAGGCGCATATCGTGTCGGGCTGGAAGAACAAGCTTCAGGCCGCGGCCGCGCATGTCACGCCCGCCTCCATCCTGTCGGAGCAGCATCGCAAGATGGCCGAGCCCGGCACAGCAGAGGAGAATGACAATGAGTGAAGGGCAGCATAAGCCGGGCAATGCCGAAATGCCGCGCGGGCCGATGGGCGACACACTGCCGGGACGGGAAAAAGAAGATCCCCGGACGGGCGGCGGCCAGCGGCAGGAGGATGTCGAGGATCGCCCTAATGTCGGCACGGTAAAGCCGGAAGATTATCCGGAAAAGGATCGGCGGGATTCCCGCCCGTGAATGCTACAGCGGAGGTGATCCGTGGGATGGGAGCCGCTCAGTCCAGATCCGGTTAAAGGCTTTCGGGGCGATGACCTCCCAGCCTATGTGGCGAACGGCCTTGTGGGTCTTCGCGTGCGCGAGATTCCGATTTTGCCCGGTTCCGCCATCGTCAGCGGTGTAGTGGGCCTGCATGTCGAAGAGCCGGTCGAGGCCGCCGTCCCCATCCCCTATCCGCTTGCCGCCGACATCGGCATCGGGGAGACTTGGCTGACCGAGCAGCCCTGGCTGATCAGCGATGCGACGCAGCGATATGATTTCGCTGCCGGGGAACTTTTCAGCGGATTTGCTTTTCATGTGGGCGAAATTGCGCTCTACGTAGAGGTTCTGACCTTTGCCAGCCGCAGTGACCCTGCGCTGGTACTGCAACGCATCGAATTGACGGCGGACAGTCCCTGCACGATCAGGCTGCGTGCGGGGGTCGCAACGGCGGGCGCGCGCGGGCGAGCGGACGAGCGGAAGGTGGGCGAGCAAGCGGCTCCGGGCGAAGGCGCGATGCTTTGGGTGCCAGAGGGCGCGTTCAGTTGCTGCGGCATCGCTTTTCACAGCGAATGCCGTGCAGCTAAGGATGAGCCCTGCTTTCGGGAGAAGCACGGCTCGGGATCGCTGACGGCCGAACATTCGGTCGAGTTGAGGCGGGGCAGAGCCGTACGGCTGGAGCAGATCGCCGCTCTCGTTCCTTCCCTCGTCCATCATCGCCCGATGGACGAGGCCGTTCGGCGCCTTGCCAAGGGCACAGAGCTGGGCTTCGATCAGTTGCGTGACCTCAATCGGGAAAGCTGGCGGCAGTTGTGGCAAAGCCGGATAGTGGTCGATGGCGCGAACTCGGATCATCAACGTCTGATCGACGCGGGATTCTTCTATCTGAACAGCTCCGCGCACAGGTCATCGCCCGCCGCGACTTCGATGTTCGGGCTCGCGAGCTGGCCCAATTACAATTATTATTTTGGACATGTGATGTGGGACATCGACGCCTTCTGCGTTCCGCCCCTGTTACTCGTCCAGCCCAAAGCGGCGCGCAGCCTGCTCGGCTTTCGCGCCCAGCATATCGATGCCGCGCACATGTATGCGATGCTCGACAACAAGGATGGAATGCGTTTCCCGTGGGAGGCGGCGCCGCGGTCGGGCGAGGAAGCGACGCCCGGCCCCGGATCTGGCGCGGCACATGCGGCGCATGTGTCGCTGCATGTCGCGCGTGCCTTTGCGCTCCAGGCCGAGGCGGTTCGGGATATGCGTTATCTGCGCCAGACGGGCTGGCCCATATTGTCGGGTGTAGCGGATTGGCTGGCGTCCCGATTGACGCAGACGGGGCGCGGCTTTGAACTATTGCGGGCGACCGGACCGGCCGAGGTGCCTGAGCCGCCCGTCAATGACAGCTTCACGCTGATGACGGCCTATGACCTGCTGCGCCGGACGATCCGGATCGGTCTGTCGATCGGTGAGGAGGTGCCCGCCATCTGGCGCGATATGGCGGACAATCTCCATTTGCCGATCCGCAGTGATGGCGTCATCGCATCGCATGACGAGTTCCGCATCAGCGAGCCCAAGGGGGCGACGCCCTCGCCGCTCGCTGGCCTGTTCCCGATGAACTATCCGGCGACCGTCCGGCAGCATGAGGCGACGCTCGACCTCTTTTTGTCGCACTGGCCGGGCTATGTGGGATCGCCGATGCTGCCGGCTTTCTATCCGGTTTGGGCAGCGATGCGGGGGGATCGGGCGATGGCGCTCAAGCTGTTCGAGGAAGGGTATGCCGCTTATGACAAGGGGCGGTTCCACCAGTGCCTGGAATATCGCGAGGATCATCCGGACTCCAAGGTGCCTGCCGGTCCTTTCATGGCAAATATCGGCGGAATGCTGATGACGATGCTGTTTGGTTTGCCAGGGGTCGAGATTTCGGATGCCGATCCGTCGGATTGGGGACGGCGCCCAGTCATCCTTCCGTCCGGGTGGAAATGCATCATCGTGGATCGGCTGTGGGTCAGAGGGGCGCCAATGCGGATGGAGGCAATGCACGGCGCGGCGCGAGCGCGGCTTTTCCCGGCATAAAGGGCTTTGCCGGGTTTGGACTTCGACGGGCAAAACTGCAGCGCTCAACTGCCCAGCAGATACGTTGGTGGGAAGTTGGCATCGGGAACGGCCACATGATGTCATGGGTTTTTGACGATGTGCCACTTCGGCGCGAGAGAGGATCCTCAAATGGCAAATCAGAATCAAGACAATCAAATGGGCAACCAGCAAGGCGGACAGAGCCAGAATCCTGGTCAGCAGAACCAGCAGGATACCGGCCGCACCCAGCAGGGTGGCGGGCAGCAAGGTGGCCAACAGGAACGCAATCCTGGCCAGCAAAATCAGCAGGACGAACAAAGCCGTCAGCAGGGCGGCGCGGGTCAGCAGGAACGCCGCGACGATGATCGTCCTGGCGGTCAGCAGCGGTGATAGGCTGATTATGGTATCGAGGGCCGCCCATTACTGGCGGCCCTTTTATTGTGGGTGACGATGGGAGCTGCTTGTTCTAGCCGGACAGGGCGGCTGATCGGGTTAGTTGAGTTGTGCAATCTTAAATATGTGACCGTTCGGTTCTAGGATCATAAATTCGCCGCTAACGTCTGGGTTGGGTGGATTCTCGGCCGAATGGCGCAGCAGCGAGGGAGTCAGCCTTTCAACAGCTGGTCGACCTCGGCAGGCCGCAGCTCTGCCTGCAACTGATCGCATGTGCATTGATCAGCCGCCTTGTCCGGACGCCAGCGCATAAAGCGTGTGCCGTGGCGGAAGCGGCCTGCGGTCACCTGATCAAAAATCACTTCCACCACCAGTTCCGGACGCAGCGGTTCCCATGCGCTTTCCTCGCCCCGGTTCCAGCGGCTGGGTTCACCCGGCGCCTTGCCCGTGAAGCCCGGCCCGCCTGCGAACGGCTCGAGCCGTTGCAAAAGAAGCGGACGCTCGCTGACCTTGAAGCTGGAGGTGAAACCGACATGGTTCAGCGCGCCTGTCTCATCATAAAGCCCCAGCAGCAATGAAGCAGCGCCTTGCCCGTCCCCAGTTCGACGAAAGCCGCCGACGACGCAGTCAGCACTCCGGTAGTTCTTCATCTTCATCATTGTGCGGTCGCCGGAGCGATAGGGCAGGTCGAGCTGTTTGGCAATGATCCCGTCCAGCGCACCGCCGCTCCGTTCCAGCCAGCGCATCGCATTCTCTATCCGGTCGCTCGCTGGCGACAGCCGCAGCATCCTTGTCCCATTCCTGGCGTGAAAGCGCACCAAGGCAGCGCGGCGGTCTTGCAAAGGCGCATCCATAAGATCGCTGTTGCCTAGCGCCAGGCAGTCGAAGAGCATGAGCTGCGCCGGGGTCTCTCGTGACAAACGCTGAATCCTGCTTTCCGCTGGATGCAGCCGCTGCTGAAGCGCATCGAAGGAAAGCGCGCCATTCAAAGGGAGGATCAACTCGCCGTCGAGAATATAGCGGCGCTCAGCCGTCGCCAGCAGAGCTTCAACAATTTCCGGAAAGAACCGGGCTAGCGACTTTCCGGACTTGGAGCGTATGTCGGCGCGCGTTCCATCACGGCCGACCACAGCGCGAAAACCATCCCATTTGGGTTCATATTGCCAGCCGGGCGGCAGGGGCAGTTCAGCAACCAGCCGCGCTTCCATCGGCACTGGAAGGAGGATCGGCTGATCTTCGTCCGAGGTAGCAGTTGGCCGAGTCATGTCTCCCCCTGCCCGATATCCAGCGTGATCACGACCGGCGCATGATCGCTTGTTTTTTCCCAGGCGCGGGGCCGGGTATCGACTTCGGCAGCGACCAGCTTGCGAGCGGCTACCGGGTTTAGCAGCGCATGATCGATCCGTAGCCCGGCATTGCGTTCAAATGCGCCACGCCAATATTTCCAGAAGCTGTAGATGACCTCGTCCGCATGCAGTTGCCGGATCGCGTCACTCCATCCCTGATTGAGCAGGCGCTGATAGGCGGCGCGGACTTCGGGCGCGAACAATGCGTCATCGCGCCAGCGATCGGGGGCATAGACGTCGAGATCGGTGGGCATCACATTATAGTCGCCTGCCACGATCACCGGGGCATCGAGTCCGATGAGCGAGTCCAGATGCGTATGTAGCCGATCAAACCATCGAAGTTTGAAGTCGAATTTGGGGCCGGGACGCGGGTTGCCGTTGGGAAGGTATAGGCAGGCTATGAAGACGCCATTGACCGCTGCTTCGATATAGCGGCTTTGCACATCATCGGGATCGCCGGGCAAGCCGCGCCGGGTTTCATGAATGGTCCCGGACCGGCTCAGGATCGCGACACCGTTCCATCGGCTTTGCCCGTGCCATACCGCATCATATCCCGCGTTCCGGATTGCCTGCTCCGGGAAATTCTCCTGGGGCGCCTTTAATTCCTGAAGACACAGGATGTCAGGCGCGGCCTGTTCGAGCCATCGCAACAGCACCGGGAGACGCCCATTGACGCCGTTCACATTATAGGTCGCGATTTTCATGGCTCTGAGCAGTTAGACGTTCGGCGGCTCAATTGGTTCGATGGCGGCTGGAACAAGACTCAGGCGGGTCAGACGAAGTGCGCTCGGGAGGTTGGCAATCACAAGGGACTGAAGGCTTTCAGACGCCGCCAAGGTAAAAGACCGCCCGGTTGTTCCCGGACGGCCTTTCCATTGTCAGCCGATTGGACGCGCTCAGAAGAGGCGGACCCCCGCGGCGGAGGTCAGACTCTTCGTTTCTGCCATGACCGGCATGTGACAATGAGACATCAGACCACCTCCTTTCCGTTGTTGACGATAATAGGGATATGGGCGCGGATTTGGTTGGAACAAGGGTCAGGCGGGAACGTCGGCTGAACCGGCACGTCCAATCAGGATGCCCTTGGCCGAAAGCGAGCGGAAGGTGATCGACCAGCGGCACGTCTCCATGCCCACGATGCTATGCTCCCACTCATGCCGCGCTTCGCCAGACAGATGATACATGGAGCGATTTGCAAGGGGCACGGACAGACGGTCGAAACCCTTTGGCGTGCGCCTGCGGAAACGCAGAGTGGTCGTGCTTCCCAGCGATATGCCCACGACATGTTCAAAGACGGGCCGATCCCTGTGCCAGCCGATCCCCGCGCCGGGATCGTAACGGATAAGCAGTGTCTGGACGAGATCGCCGTCGGCAATGCCCGCGAATCGGGCGGCACGCGCCTTGAATGGCTGCAGCCATGAGGGGATAGGCTCGCTCGGACCAAAGCGGCCATTGTCGAAATCATAAGTCCATCCCAGCGACAGCGTCAGCCGCTTGCCCGTCCAGCCCTGAAAGCGAAAGGGCGACAGGGGCAGCGCGTTGATCTCGGCGATGAGCATTGCTTCCTCATCACGCGTTAGCATGTCCTCCCCATAATCGAGCCCAGGTATGACGGGTACATCGAAGAGGCTGGACTGGGTCATTTTTTACGGGAAAGGCGCCGCCGGTTGCGACCCACGGCCTTTCTATAATGGGCGATGGAATTGCGCATCGCGGAAACGGAGTTCATTCCCAGATCGCCTGTCATCGCTCTCCACTGCAATATGCTGACAGCTTCGATCTTCTCGACGATCATGCGCTGAGCCTCCAACGCAGCGGCCGGGTTCCCAGTCAGGAGCCTCGGTATGCGCAGGCCAATCACGGTCCATGCCTCCAGCCCGAGTTGCCAGCTGTCCATGGCGAGGCTGAACGGATTGCTCTTTTGCACCATGATAGGGAAATGGCGCGCGCCCCGCGCGAGTTCCATCTTGGGGGACACTCAATTTATTGGCCGAAGCAGCTGCTCCTGCTTCTCACGGCCTACGCGATCGCCATGTACATGTCCGTGATTCAAACGCCTTTCCTCGTTGTGGCACACAGACTAGAACCTGACGGTCTGCAGCTGGGACTGAAAAATTAGGCACTGAACAACCGGGAAGGGTCGCTGTCAGAGGTGATTTATAAGGAAGTTGGACGAGTTTATCGAATTCCGCTAATTTTGATGCACATTGCGGTGAACCCTCGATGCCGCATCCCGCTTGGTTGAACGTTCATCCCCTTGGCCATCATGGCCACTGGAGATGTGTCATGGGATTATCAGAATTTGATCCCGCCGCTCGTGAGCGGGTGTCGTGGAACGCTGGACGCAAGGTCGGCGCAAAGCGCGCGCTCAAGCCCCGCCAGATCTGGGCGATTCGCTTCTTTCTTGATCAGCATGGTCGAACCCGGGATCGGGCGCTCTTTGATCTCGCGATCGACAGCAAACTTCGCGGCTGTGACCTGGTGAAGATCAAGATCAGCGATATTGTTTGTGACCGGAAAATCCGGACGCGAGCGATCGTCGTCCAGCAAAAAACCGGGCGGCCCGTTCAGTTCGAGCTGATGGATGACGCTCGCGCCAGCCTGCTAAGATGGCTGGAGCTGAGGGGAGGCTCCCTGGAGGATTATGCCTTCCCGAGCCGCACCGATCACGCGACCCATATGAGCACCCGCCAGTATGCCCGCCTAGTGGATGAGTGGGTCACAGGCATCGGCCTGCCAAGCGAGGATTATGGTACGCACTCGCTGAGGAGGACGAAGGCGTCGATCATCTACAAAGCCACCGGGAATCTGCGCGCGGTCCAGATCCTGCTTGGGCATACGAAGATTGAAAGCACCGTCAGATATCTCGGAGTGGATGTGGAGGACGCCCTGACCCTGGCGGAAGGCACGGAAATCTGAATGCGGCTGGCTCCTTGCACATGCGGGGAGCCAGCTTCCAAATTGCGTCTGCCAAGCGCCATTTTTTGCCGCCCCTGCGGCTCCGCATCTTTCCGAAAGCTGACACTGCTCGGCCCGGCACCTAAGTACCTCGGCCAAGGATCGTCATAAGAGCTTCCATCGAATAGGGCTTGCGAAGCAGCTCGAAGCCGTGGCTGCTCTCTTCGGCAAGAACGTGGCTGTAGCCGCTGGTCAGCACTATCGCGAGCTGAGGCCACCGCCCGGCAATCTCGCGAGCCAGCTCCAGGCCGTTCATTCCTGGCATGATAACGTCACTGAAGATCAGGTCGAACTTTGCCGCCGACGTCTCGAGAACGTCCATTGCGGCTTTGCCATTTTCTACCCACGTCACCACTTGGCCCAATTCCTCGAGCAGTCCCCGTGCGAACTGGCCTACTACTTCATTGTCCTCCACCAACAGGATCCGACGGGTCGTGATTTGCTCGCGAGAGGCAGCCTGACGCGATGCAGATTCGACCTGCTCGGCTTGCGCCAAGGGAAGGTAGAGCGTGAACTTCGTCCCTGTCCCGATTTCGCTGCGGACATCGACCTCACCGCCGGATTGTTTCGCAAAGCCGTGAACCTGGCTAAGGCCAAGACCGGTGCCTTTATTCAGCCCCTTAGTGGTGAAGAAGGGTTCAAAAATATGCTGCAACACGTCTTCGCCGATGCCGCTGCCGCTATCTTCCACCTCGACGGCAACGAAGCTGCCCTTCGCTGCCGCATGTCGGCGAACGGCAGGTACCCCTTCGAGAATGCGGGTCGTGATGGTGATTTGCCCTCCCGCCGGCATGGCATCTCGCGCATTGACGACAAGATTAAGAAGGGCGGTTTCGAACTGATTGACGTCCGCGTTCACGGCGGCAGAGGTGAGTGCCTCAAGGGAGACGAGCACGGGTGATCCCACGCTTGTCTCGATGATCTGGCGCATCCCCTCTATTCGTGATCGAACATCGAAAACCTCTGGCTTCAAAGGCTGTCGCCGGGCAAAGGCGAGCAACTGGGACGTTAGTGATGCCGCCCGATCGGCGGCATCTGCAACCGCATCGATGTAGCGCTGGCGCTTCTCTTCACTCAGGTTCGGTAATTTCAAGAGGTCCGCAGACGCTCTAATGACCGTCAGGAGATTGTTGAAATCGTGCGCAACGCCTCCAGTGAGCCGGCCCATCGCCTCCATCTTCTGGGCCTGCGCCAGCGCCTCCTTGGCGCGTTCTGTTTCCTGCTGCGCCTGCCAGCGCTCTGTGAGGTCTCGCGTCACCTTGGCGAAGCCGATCAAGATGCCCTCATCGTCGATCACAGGATCGATGACGACGCTTGTCCAGAAGCGCGTACCGTCTTTGCGGACGCGCCAACCTTCAGCTTCGAACGTCCCGAATTCGGCCGCTGTGGCTAATGCGCGCTGCGGCAACCCGTCTGCCCGATCTTCCTCGGTATAGAATTTGGAGAAGTGCTGTCCAATGATCTCGTCAGCCTTATAGCCCTTGAACCGCTCAGCGCCCGCATTCCAGCTTGCTATGTAACCTTCGCGGTCGAGCAGATATATGGCGTAATCCTTGACGGCATTAACCAGGAGTTCGAACCGGCGGTCTCCACCTAGTTCATTTGGAATCCGCGTTTCTATTGGATGCATTGCTACCCATCATTTTATTCGAGACTCCGCATACCGACAGGCTCAAGCTGGCAGTGCACAGGAAAATGGCGGCAGCAATATCCTTCCTGCGCTCCGAAGTCCTTGATGCAGGTGAAGGCACTTTCGATCCTGTTCTGCGCGAGTGACGGGCAAGCCTGAGGACCCTCGCTGGCGACCGGTCGCGAAAATTGGTGGCCGACCATCGGCCGGGAACGAACTGCCAGTTTGGCTGTATTGACTGGATGGATGCCGGATGGAACATGACGGGCGAGCACGTCCGCTACTCGCCACCTTTAAACCAGCTCGAAGGCGCGTGCCGCACGGTAGGCTGGTCGAACTTCTTGAACCCGGTCCACCGCCGGTCTTTCGCAACGAACATCCGTGCTGTCGGTCGGCTCAGAGCGGACAAGAAAAAATGCCGATGATCGACGCCCAGCTCGCACAAATGATCGTCGAAAGTTCAACTGACTTCGCGATCATCACCTTTGATCAGTCGGGACTGATCACCAGCTGGAATATCGGAGCTGAGGCACTGCTCGGCTGGTCCCTTGAAGAGGCGATCGGCCAACATGGTCGCCTCATTTTTACACCAGAAGATCAGGCGGCCGGCACCGCGGAGGACGAATTCGCGCGCGCTTCCGTACAGGGGCGGGCATTAAACGAGCGCTTCCATGTTCGAGCTGATGGTAGCCGCTTCTGGGGCTCGGGCCTGCTCATGCAGCTCAAAGGCGGAGAAGGCTTCGTAAAGATGGTGCGGGATCGGACCGCCGAGCGCGACGCCGAGCGGCGACTGGTCACCCTAACTGATGCACTACCAGGCTTTGTCTTCGAGGCTGACAGCGATGGCCATCTGGTCCAGACAAATGCCCGGTTCCAAGATTACACCGGCAGGCCAGACTTTGAACTGCTTGGCGATCGATGGCTGGAAACGGTCCATCCCGACCATCGGATACGAGCTGGAGAAGCTTGGGAGGAGGCGGTTCGCAACGGTACGACCTTCCAAGAAAGTTTCTTGGTCGCCGCTGGAGACGGTTCCTACCGCTGCTTTGCCTGCCGCGGCATTCCCGAGCAGGATGATGATGGCAGCATCATCAGGTGGATCGGGACATGCATCGATATCGAGGAAGAGGCAAAAGCACGAGCCCTGTTGGAGGGGTTGAACCTTTCACTGGAGCATGCGGTGACCGACAAGACGGCTGCACTGGAAGAATCCTACCGCAATCTTCAAGCCGAGGTGGCAGAGAGGCAACGCATTGAGGATGCCCTTCGCCAGAGCCAGAAGATGGAAGCGATCGGCCAGCTGACGGGAGGCGTAGCGCACGACTTCAACAACCTCCTTACCGTCATCCTCGGCAGCGTCGAGCTTCTCCGGCGCCAGAACATTTCAGAAACTAAGCGGGAACGCTATTTGGCCTCGATCGCTGAAACCGCGGATCGCGCAGCGAAGCTTACCAACCAGTTGCTTGCTTTTGCGCGTCGGCAGCCCCTTCAAGCTGAAGTTTTTGATGTCGCCGACCGCTTGGAAGCGGCAGGCGAGGTGCTTCGCTCGGTGTGCGGTTCCGGCATCGCTCTCGAGTTCGACGTCCGCTGTGAGCCTTGCATCGTCGAAGCGGACCCAACCCAGTTCGACACAGCCATTCTCAACATGACCGTGAATGCGCGTGATGCCATGGATGGCGAGGGAAGTCTGAAAATCACCGTGGAAGAACATAAGGGTGTTCCTGCGATGCGGGGTCATGCAGCGGTAGCGGGACAGTTCATCCTGATATCGGTGAGCGACAGCGGACCGGGCATCGCCGCCGCTGACCTGCCCCGCATCTTCGAGCCGTTCTACACCACGAAGGAAGTGGGCCGCGGAACCGGCCTTGGTTTGAGCCAGGTTTTCGGGTTTGCAAAGCAATCTGGAGGGGAGATCGGCATCGAAAGCAAGCCTGGGCAAGGCGCCAAGTTCCTCCTTTACTTGCCGCATGCCGAGGCGGCGGAGGTGCCGGTTGAGCCCAAAGAGTCAGAGTCCAGCGCTGAGCGCGGCACCCCTGTGGGATGCGTCCTCCTGGTTGAGGACAATCAGCTGGTCGGAGAGTTTGCGGCCCAGTTGCTCGTTGATCTCGGTTACGCCAACATGTGGGTATCGAGCGGACAGGAGGCTTTGGCGCGCATAGATGCCAATCCGCGCAAATTCGATGTGGTATTCACCGACGTGGTGATGCCTGGAATGTCGGGCATCGAGCTTGCCGAGGTCATGCGCGCGCGCCATCCCGACGTGCCGGTCGTTCTCACGAGCGGCTATAGCCATGTCCTTGCCGCGGAAGGAACACACGGGTTTCATCTGCTTCAGAAGCCTTATACTGGCGAGCGCCTGGCGCGAGCGATCAAGCGTGCGCGCGCAGGAAACAGAAAAGGATAGTTGAGCGGAAGCCAAGAGGCGCGGCAACAAGGCCACTGCGGTACATTTTGCACGGGGCAGCGGGGGGGGGGGAAGCCTCG
>Ga0207706_10001051_pt1 | contig 28061 bp, 23 predicted proteins | sample KBSC53metaG_FD_184318 | JGI IMG/M metagenome (GOLD analysis project Ga0207706, IMG submission 184318) | Corn rhizosphere microbial communities from Kellogg Biological Station, Michigan, USA - KBS C5-3 metaG (SPAdes) (version 2) | ecosystem: Host-associated > Plants > Roots > Rhizosphere > Soil ... | reverse complement strand
GTCGAAAAGCTCGACGGCGCCGCCGGTGACAAGATCACGCTGGGCGACGTCGTCATCGCCGGCGACGGCGGCGATCTGAAGTCGACCGACGGCCTCACCGTCGCGGCCGAGATCGTCGCCCAGGCCAAGGGCGAGAAGGTCACCGTCTTCAAGAAGCGCCGCCGGCACAATTATCGCCGCAAGAAGGGCCATCGCCAGCAGCACACGATCCTGAAGATCGTCGCGATCGGCGACCACAAGGAGCAAAAGAAAGCTCCTGCCAAGACCGAGGCCGCGCCGAAGACCGAAGCAGCTCCGGCCGCGGAGGCTCCCGCCCCCAAGGCGAGCAAGGCCAAGAAGCCCGACTCCGCTCCGGCCGAGGTGGATGCGACCCCGACCGAGAACCCGGCGCCCAACAACGAGGCCGCGGCCAACCCGCCGGCGCAGAGCGTCGACGCTCCGCCCAAGGCCGCGAAGGCGAAACCCGACAAGCCGACCGCCAAAACCCCGTCGACAAAAAATGCTGCACCTGCTAAGGCCGCGGCCAAGAAGACGCCCAAGGGCAAGTAATCAGGACCGTATTTCGTCATGGCACATAAGAAGGCAGGCGGGTCGTCCCGCAACGGACGCGACAGTGAGAGCAAGCGTCTCGGCGTGAAGAAGTTCGGCAGCGAAACCGTTCGCGCCGGCAACATCATCGTGCGCCAGCGCGGAACGAAGTGGCACCCGGGCGACAACGTCGGCCTGGGCAAGGACCATACACTTTTTGCACTCACCGACGGCCAGGTCGCGTTTCGCGACGGCAAGCTCGGACGCAAGTACGTCCACGTCATGCCGGCGATTACGGAGACGACGACAGCATAGGAACGGTCAGAAAGGGACCGTTCCCCCAAGGGGCGGCCCGGACTGGATCCTCGGATCAAGACCAAAAGGGAGAAGGGGAGCCCCGGAAAGGGGCCTCCCCTTTTTCTTTGCCTTCTCCCGGAACTGTCACGGGCCGCGCCTAAGCGGCCCGCCGAGGAGAAGAGTGATGTTCGCGAGAACGCCGAGACTGCTGCTGAGGCCTGGCTTCCCCGAAGACGCGCGCGCGCTTGCCGCCGCGCTTGCCGACAAGGCGATCGCCCGCAACCTCGCGGTCGTCCCGTGGCCGTACACGCTGCGCGACGCCGAGGCTTTTCTCGCAAGCCCGCGCGATCCCGTGCTTCCCTCCTTCCTGATATTCGAGCGGACCGAGGGCGCGCCGCTGCTGGTCGGCTCGTGCGGCCTTGGCCGGCGCGCGTCGGGAGCGGTCGAGCTCGGCTACTGGATCGGCAGGCCCTATTGGGGCCGCGGGATCGCGACCGAAGCCGGCCTTGCGCTGGTCGACATCGCGCGCGCGCTCGGCCTCAGGCAGGTCGAAGCCTCGCACTTCATCGACAATCCCGCTTCCGGCCGGGTGCTGGAGAAGCTCGGCTTCGAATCCACCGGCCTCATCGCCCCCCGCATGAACTGCGCCCGCGGCGAGGAAGTGCCGGCGAGGCTGATGCGGCTGAGGCTGGCTGGCGAGGTCGAGGTGAAAGCGGCGCTGGCGGCTTAGTTCCCGGCGAAGGCCGGGGCCCAGGGCGCTGCGAAGCAGCGCTCACCGGCTTTGGGTTGGACGTAGCGCTTTGCGCTCCTGGGCCCCGGCCTTCGCCGGGGTACGGTCACACCGCCCGTCTAACCTTCCGCTTCGCCTCGGGCGCAGGTGCGACGCTCGCCTCATACGACCGCAGCAACCCCCGATCATCCTCATTCCACGGATGGAACCCCGGCAGGAAGAACTTCCCCCAGGCCCCCGCGATCTTGCGGAACATGCCGGGGCGCACCCACAGATACCAAAGCAGCCGCGCCCAGGCGCGAAGCCCCGTCACGCCGTCCTGCCGCATCAGCTCGAGCGCGCCCGCAGTCCGGTCGACGACGAAGTTGCGCGTGATGTAGAGCATCACCTTCGCCTTGACCTTCCACCGTTTCCAGCGGGTCCAGTGCCGCGTCGCGTGCAGCCAGGTGTCATAGGCGACGCCCTTGTGCTCGATCTCCTCGGCCGCGTGCCAGCGCCACAGGTCCGCAGTCTCCTTCTCCGCGCCTTCGAGATGCCGCGGGTCGGCGAGCAACTGGTGCGCGAGGATCGCGGTGAAATGCTCGAGCGCCATGGTCGCGGCGAGGCTGACGATCGGCGGCTTGCCGCGGGTCACGGCCAGCCTTTTCTCAACCTGCGCTTCGAGCTTCGACAGGTCGTACCCGGCATCCGCCGCGCGCTTGTTGAACGCGTCGTGCTCGCGGCTGTGGATCGCCTCCTGCGTGGTGAAGCCCCTGATCTCCTCCGCGAGCCTGAGCGGCGCGCCCTCGCGGAAGGCGCGGACGCTCTCGACGAAGAAGGCCTCGCCCCTGGGGAAGGTCGTCGACAGCGCATTATAGATTGCGGTCGCCTCGACGCATCCGCCGTGCCAAAGACGCGGAGCGGCCGTCTCCCGGCCGAAGCGGCGGTCGCGCGGCGTGATTGTCAGCTCGGCCGGCGTCGGAAGGGTAATTGCATTCATGACATCAAAATAGGTTTACTTACATCTGTGTCAACAAGTCGGAAACGCCTGAGCCCCGAAGAAAGCCGGTTCGCCGCGATCGAGGCGGCGCGGCGCCTCCTGCTCGCCGACGGCCCACAGGCGGTCACACTGAAAGCCGTCGCCGCCGAAGTCGGCCGCACCCACGCCAATCTCCTGCATCATTTCGGCTCGGCCGCGGGTCTGCAGGGCGCGCTCGCGCGCTCGATCGCGGATTCTGTCACCTCGACCATTGCCGAAGCGGTCGAGCGTGCCCGTGCCGGCAAGGCCGATGCGCGCGACATCGTGGACCGCACCTTCGATGCCTTTGACCGCGAAGGCGCCGGCGCACTCGCCGCCTGGATGATCCTCACCGGCAATCGCGACGCGCTCAATCCGATCCTCGATTCCATTCGGTCGCTCGTCGCCCAGCTCAGCGTCGGACGCGAGGAGCGCCACGTCGCCGAAAGCACGCTCAGCCTGGTCCTGAACGCGCTCGGCGACTCGCTGCTCGGCGCACCGATCGCCCTCGCCCTCGGCCTTCCCCGCGACACCGCGCGCGAGCTCGCCGCCGCCCGCCTCCGGCACCGGCTCGAGCTCGACAGCCCGCAGGCCTAGCGCAGTCGTGGCGCGGCGCGGAAAGACCGGACTCGAGCGCTTGCGCAGCCGGATTGTGGGCTCGCTGGAGGAGCTCGGTCCCGGCCTCGTCACCGGCGCCGCCGACGACGATCCCAGCGGAATCGCCACTTACTCCCAGGCGGGCGCGCAGTTCGGCTACGGCCTGATGTGGACAATGGTGCTGTGCTATCCGCTCATGTCGGCGGTCCAGCTGGTCAGCGCGCATATCGGCCGGGTCACCGGCACCGGACTCGCCAACAATCTCGCCGGCACCTTCCCGCGGCAGCTGGTCGGCCTCCTCATCGGAATCCTCTTGATCGCCAACGTCATCAATATCGGCGCCGACCTGTCGGCGATGGCCGAAGCGGGGCAGCTGGTTACCGGCGTCGGCGAGCATGTGTACGTGATCGGCTTCGCCGTCGTCGGCGTCGCGCTCCAGCTGTTCGTCCCGTACCGCCGCTACGCGCGCATCCTCAAATGGCTGACTCTCAGCCTGTTCGCTTATGTCGCGGTGCTTCTGGTGGTCCGCACAGATTGGCACGGCGCGGCCATCGGCCTGGTCTGGCCGCGCGACCTCGGCCACGACGCGATCCTCACCATCGTCGCGCTCCTGGGGACGACGATCAGCCCTTATCTCTTCTTCTGGCAGAGCTCGCAGGAAGCCGAGGAGATCGCCAATTCGAAGCATCGGGCGATCAAGCGGGAGCCGCGCAGCGCGCCGAAGCAGTTCCGGCGGATGCGGTTCGATACGCTGACCGGCATGGCGTTCTCCAACCTCATTGCGTTGGCCATCATCATGGCCGCCGCCGCGACTCTGAACCGCCAGGGAGTCACCGAAATCGGCTCAGCGGCCGACGCCGCGCAAGCGCTTCGGCCGGTTGCGGGACAGTTCGCTTTCGCCTTGTTCGCGATCGGGATCATCGGCACCGGGTTTCTCGCGGTGCCGGTGCTCGCCGGCTCGGCCGCCTTCGCGGTCGCCGAGATTTTCGGCTGGAAGGAAGGCCTCGAATATCAGCCGCAACAGGCCGCGGGCTTCTACGCCATCATCGTCGCCGCGACCTTCATCGGAGTCCTGATCGACTGGTCGCCGATCGAGCCGATGCGTGCGCTGTTCTGGAGCGCTGTCCTCAACGGAGTCGCGGCTGTCCCCCTGATGATCGCGATGATGGTCGTCGTCTCGCGCCACCAGGTGATGGGCCGCTTCACGGCGGGACGCCCCCTCCTGCTCCTCGGCTGGGCGGCGACGGTCGTCATGACCGCGGCTTCCGTCGCGATGTTTGCCGGAATGATCGCCTAGGGCACCAATGTCGTTCCATGCGCGTTACGGCGGGCATGCGACGATTCTTCAACTTGTGCGCGACGAAAATATCGACGGCGGCGGGCCAGCCGTTGACCTTCATCATCGCCGCCGGAATCATCATCATCTGGGCGGTGACCGGGCCGATGTTCGGCTATTCCGACACCTGGCAGCTGATCATCAACACGGGCACGACGATCGTCACCTTCCTGATGGTGTTCCTGATCCAGAACAGCCAGAACCGCGACGCCGCCGCGATGCAGGCCAAGCTCGACGAGCTCCTCCGAGCGGTGGACAAGGCCCGCGAGAAGTTCATCGGGATCGAGCATCTCACCGACCAGCAGATCGAGCTGATCCGCTCCGCGCTCGAACGTTACGCGAAGGACGCCGACAACAAGGATGAGACCGCGGACGACACGGTGGATCGCCTGCTCAAGCGGTTCTGATCATTTCGCCTTGCTGCCCGGTTCGTCATCCTGGAGCCGGCGGTCGGCATCGTCGATCGCCCGCAGCAGCTCCGTAAAATGCGGCGCCTCCTCGACCGGCCAGATGCGGTCGAACGTCGGACCCAGCAGTTCCAGGTCGCGTCGCGTGAGAAGGCCGACCGCCACTATCCGTCCCGGCATGATCTCGCTCATTGCTGTTTCGTGTAGGAAACGCTCCTAAGCGCCTGTCGTGCCTATAGTTTCACTCTTGCATCGTTCGCGGCCCAACATGCGGCCCGATTGCCACACCCCTTCCCGCTCTTGGCCGCGCCCGTTTCCGACGCCACATTGGCGTGCGTGATCCCCTCGACCGTCCCCCAATGGCAGCAGCTCGCGCTCTACGCGGTCGGAGCCGCGCTCATCATCATGCTGCTTCAGCGGATCCCGGTGGTCGGGCGAATCATCCGGTTCGCGGTCTCGCTCGCCCTGTTCGCCTTCCTCATCTACATAGTGCTCAGCCAGGCGCCCTATCAGCCCGAGCTGTCGCGGATCACGAGCAACCTCGGACTCGACGACCAGAAGGTCTCGGGCGGGGAATTGCGCGTCTCGATGGCGCCCGACGGCCATTTCTGGGTCGTCGCGTCGATCAACGGAGTCGAGCGGCGGATGCTGATCGACAGCGGCGCCACCGTCACCGCCATCTCGACCGAGACCGCGAATGCGGCGCATGTCGACACGAACGCCGGCTTCCCGCCTGTCATGCTTCGCACCGCCAACGGCGCGGCGCGAGCCGAGACCGGCGCGATCAATGAGCTGCGCGTCGGCAACATCGTCGCCCGCAACCTGCGGATCGTTACCGCGCCTGGCCTCGGAAGTCTCGACGTGCTCGGCATGAACTTCCTGTCGAAGCTTGATTCCTGGCGGGTCGAAGGACGCACCTTGATCCTCGTTCCGCACCATCCGCAGCAGAGCGCGGCGCGCTAAAACAGACTGATGGTCGCGCCGGCGAAGATGAAGCGACCTAGCGCGTCGTAGAGCTGCGGGAAGGTGTTGCCGTTGCAGGTCCCGGAGCCGGGGCAGGGACCGAACAGGCCGGTGGGAACGATCGGAGGCTCGCGGTCCAACAGGTTGCGGACGCCGATCCGCAATTGCGCCCTGCCGATCCGGGCAGTTCCGGTCAGGTCGAAATAATTCTGCGCCGGGATCGTCGCGGCCGCCGCGTTGTAGGCTTCCCCCAGGGCCGGGTTCAACAGCTTGCTGTCGAGCGGCACCGCGCTGATGTGCCGCCACATCAGCGACACTGACAGGCCTGCCGTCGTGATCCACGTCCCGCGCAGGTTGTGCCGCCAGCGCGGCAGCGGAAAGCCACACTTATAGCCGTAAAGGCCCGCGCAATCGTAGGGCGTCGACAACCCGCCGTTGTCGGTGATGAAACGCCGGGTCCACGTGCCCATGAACTCGGCATTGGCCGAGCCGAGCTTGCCGAGGGAGCGGGTGTAGCTCGAGTTGATGTCCATGCCGCTGCTTTTGAGCGCGCCGATGTTGGCTGCGCTATCGTCGACGAACCCTTGTGGCATGAGCCACAGCGACCCCTCGGCGTCGCGATGCACGCGGCTGCAGAAGGTCGGGTCGGCGGTATCGACGCAAGTCACGATGATCCGTTGCGAGCCGATCACGCCGACCGCGCCCTTCAGCGTGATGTCGAACCAGTCTGCGGTCAGCGTGAGCCCGCGCAGGAAACGCGGTTCGAGGACCAGGCCGATGGCCCTGGTCGTCGCCGTTTCCGGCTCCAGCCCGAGGTTGCCGCCGCCGATGCCATTATATCCGAATCCCGAGTCCGGCTGCTCGAGGATGTGGCCGTACTGCGCCGCGGTCACGCCGCTCGCCGCGCATTGCTCAAGGCTCGCGTTGGGCGTCAGGCCTGCGCAAGGATCGACGGCGAAATTGTCTTGGAACGGCAACCCGTACAGTTCCTGCACGTTGGGTGCGCGCACCGCTCGTTGGCTGCTCGCGCGCAAGCGCAAGCCGCGGACGAACGACAGCTCGCCGCCAAGCTTCCAACTCGACGAGCTGACGCGGCTCTCGGCGTTGCGGTACCAGGACAGGCGGTACCCGCCCTCGACGACCAGGCTCTCGATCAGCCGATGGGTGATCAGCGGGATGCGCGCTTCGCCGAACAATTCCTTGACCGAAGTCGCGCCGCTCAAGGGCAGGATCGGAGTCCCGAGACCGACCACGTCCGCGTTGCGGAAATGCTCGTCGGGGTCGAGCGACAGCTTGTCCCTGCGATATTCGGCGCCGACGTTGAGTCCCGGTGCTTGTTCGGCCCACGGGCTAAGGATTCCCCAGCTTCCGAGGTCCGCCGTCAGGGACGCATTGGCGACCTGCTCCCTCACTTCGCCAGCGAGGCGCGTCGTCTCGGCCAAGTAAGCCGTCGCGGCGGGAGTGACTGCGCCAAGGGCGAAAATGTCCCAGGGTACGCAGTCAGGATCCTCTTCGTTCAGGACGGAACGACATACCGGCTCTCCGGTCGAAGGGTCGGTCACCACGTCGATCGCTCGCGCGATCCGGCTGGTCAGCAAATCGTTGGTATGGAGCTGCTGCTGCTTGACTCGCCCATAGAGATAGCTCGCGTCATAGGTCAGGCCCCGCATGATTTCGCCTTTCGCGCCGCCGACGAAGCGCAGGTCGCGGTGGCGGAAATCGTCTATGCGCGCGCCCCCTTCGACGTTGCGCCGCTGGATCGATACTGATGCGCGCAAATAGTCGCCGGTGGTCGGATCATGGAAGATCGTGGGTTCACCGACGATCTCGACGAGGTTGCGGTCGTCGTCGAAGACCGGAATCTCGCCGATGAAATTGCCCGTGAAGCACAGGGCGTCGCGTTGCTGCGCCGAAAGCAGAGGATTGTCGCAGTTGATCGACCTCGTGGTCCCGAAATCGCCCGACGGGGCGACCTGCGCCACCGTCCGGTCGTCCATGAACATCGCCTCGAGGTAGGGCTTGAACGACTCGCTGAGCTCGAAATCGGCGAATGCGCCGGCCGTCACGCGGCGGTCGGGACGCTGATAATAATTGTAGGGCGCATAGTTGAAAAAGACCCGGCCGAACTCGAAGGTGCGGTCGGCGGTCGGGTGGTAAGGAATGCCGAACCGGGGGAGCCCAAAGCTTCCAGACCCGGACGCGAACGAGCCTCCGCATTCGGCGGGCGCCTGGGGATCGTCGAAACTGACCGCGCAGCTGCTGTAATCGCGCGCGTCCTGGGTGAAACCGCTCGCCTTCCGGTAGCCGGCATAGACGGTGACATGCGCCCGCTCGTCGGCGAAAGAGGCGCCGTAGGCGCCGTTGATGTCCTGGATCCCGCCATCGACGGTGTTGCCGGCCGGAACGGTGAACCCCGCGTCCTCGAGCAGCAGCCGGCTGTCGTCGCTCCGATTGCGATGCTGGTAGAAGCTCGCCTGACCGTCGAGCCGCAGCCCCTGCAGCCGCGTGTCGAGGATGAAGTTGACGACTCCGGCGACGGCGTCCGATCCATAGACCGATGAAGCGCCGCCGGTCAGCACCTCCACCCGGTTGATCAGCGCTGTCGGAACGAAATTGATGTCCGGCGCCGCATAGCTCGCGTCGCCCGGAAGCAGCCGGCGACCGTTGATCAGGACCAGCGTCCGCGCCGCGCCGAACCCGCGCAGATTGACTGTGGAAGTGCCGGTCGCGCCATTGGACAGGAACAGCCCCTGATCGGGCACCGCCTGCGGAAGGCCGTTGATCAGTGACTCGGTGAGGACCGCGCCCTCCAGCTTGACGTCTTGGCTGGTGAGGACGGCGACAGGGCTGACTTCGCGCAGGTTCGGCCGCGGGATGCGCGAACCGGTGATCACGATCTCCTGCTGCGTGATGGCGGCAGCGCTCGGCGGCGGCGCAGGCAGCGGCTCCGTAGCCTCGCCCGGCTGGCTACCAGCTTCCGCTCGTCCGCCGACTATCAAAAGCATCATGGACGCGCCGCCGATCAGCAGTCGCCGGCGGTCGATGCGTCGTTTCCTGGTACCCACGAGCAAGCCCCCCGCCCGTTGAATCGTTCAGCTATAACCTGCGCTTGGTTTATTGACGAATCTAATTGCCGCTCGGCGTTGCGGGCAATGCGGATGCGGAGCGAACCTATGCTATGGATCGCGAGGCATAGCGGCGGGGGCAGCTTGGCGGACGTGTTTGTCAGTTATGCGCGGGCCGACGAGGCGATGGCGCGCCGCGTCGCCAAAGCGCTTGGGGGCGCGGGGCTCGCCGTCTGGTGGGACGCCGACCTTCCTGCCCACCGGGCTTATTCCGAGGTGATCGAGCGCAACCTCGCCGAAGCGAAGGCGGTGGTCGTGCTGTGGTCCAAGACCGCGGCCGCATCACAGTGGGTGCGCGCCGAAGCCGATTTCGCGCGCAATGCCGGCAAGCTCGTCCAGGCGAGGCTCGATGCGACGCTTCCGCCGATGCCGTTCAACCAGATCCAGTGCGCCGACCTCAAGGGCTGGCGCGGGAGCGCTACTCAGTCCGGGTGGGCAAAGCTCAAGGGCAGCGTCGAGGCGCTGGTCTCGGGCGAGGAGCAGCCCAATGTCGCAGGCGAAGCCGGCGTGCGCTGGTGGGGCCGGCTGGGCGCGTATCGCTGGGCGATGGCCGCGGTCGCAGTGCTGATCGTCGCTGCCGGCGTCTATCTTTACGCTTTTGGAACAGCCGGCGAGCGGGAGAAGCCGGTGCTGGCAGTGCTGCCGTTCCGCAGCCTCGACGCGCAGGATGAAAGCCTCGTTGCGGGCATATGGGAAGACACGCGAACAGCGATCGGCCAAAACCCGCAGCTGGTCGTACTTGGACCGAACACCGCGGAGGCGCTCGCCAGGAAAGATGAAGAGGCGGGCAGACGGGCCGCCGATTATCTGCTGCAAGCCAGCGTCCGCACCTCCGGAGATAGAATCCGCGTCAGCGCCGACCTCGTTCGCACGAAGGACGGGCAGCAGCTTTGGAGCCAGGATTTCGATCGCAAGCTCGATGACGTCTTTGCGCTGCAGTCGGAAATCGCGAGCGCGATCGAAGGACGAATCAGGGGCCGCCTCGCGGAAAAAGGCGGCACCGTGCCGGAGCACATCGCGACCAGCGGCGACGTCTATGCCCTGTACAGCGACGCGCGGGCGAAGGTCAGGAAGCGAGATTACGGTCCCGAGGCAAAAGCGGGTCGCGACCAATTGCTGCGAGTCGTCAAGATGGACCCGAACTTCGCTCCCGGATGGGCCACGTTGGCGATCGCGGATCGAATGGCGCTGCCGTCGCAGAAGGACTGGCAGACCACCGACAATTCGGAAGCCTATGCGCGCAAGGCGCTCGACCTCGCTCCCAACCTTGCCGCGGCTCATTCGGCGCTGGCATTCGCCCTCAACCTCAAAGGTCCGGTCGCGCTCGCGGAGTTGCAGCGCGCCGTCGAGCTCGATCCGAGCGATTTCGAAGCATGGAACTGGCTCGGCGGAGCCCTCCATGACCTCGGCCGGACGACGGAGCAGATTGCGGCGGTTCGCCGCTCGGTTGAAATCGAGCCCTTCTTCTGGCCCGCCGTCGTCAACCTTTACGAGGCGCTTCGGCAAAGCGGGGACAACGACGGCATCCAGGCGCTCATCGAGCAGGAGAACCGCGTCGGCGCCGCCTATCTCGGGGCGGCCATCCAGGTCGACCAGGCATATCGCGCGGGCAATCTCGCAACGGCTGCCAATCTGGGACTCAAATATCTCGAAAGTAGCCACGGTTCGTCGGGCCCCGGAATTGGGGGGACGACCTGGGCGGTGTTGCAACAACTTGGCCTTCCCGACGCCGCGGCAAAGGTCGGCGGCGGACCCGACTTCGGACCTTATCTCTGGCGTAACGACCCCAAGGGCCTCGACATGATGGAATCGCATCACATGGATGCGAGGACCTTCTTCAAGCTTCAGCCGCTGACCGAGAATGCGGCGCGGGTCTACCTCCTCGCGGGGCGCGGCAAGAAGCTGGCCGACCTGTACCTGTCCCTTGGAATGTCGCCGCAGGAGGTCTCGGCCCTTTCGGCCGAAGATGCGCCGGACCATTTCGTCCTTTCCGCTCCGCTGATTGCCGTTGCGCTGCAGCAAAACGGGCACCCGCAGCAAGCGTCGGCGCTTCTCTCGGCCGCCGAATCCGAAGCGAAGGACCAGCTCAAGGGCGGCGCGCCGGCAAGCTCGGTCAATCTCGCGCGAGTTTTCGCCATTCAAGGGCGGAAGGACGAGGCGATCTCACTGCTCGCAAGCGCGATCAACCGCCGCTGGCTTCCCCAGCCGCCGGTGTTGCAGGTCGACCTGAACAACGATCCCGCGCTTCGTGGATTGAATGCCGATCCACGGTTTCAACAGCTTCGCCGGCAAATCCTCGGCACCGTTGCGCGCGAACGCGCCAAGCTCGACCAGCGGCTCCTGGCGCGCCTCGAAAGCCGCTGAGGTTCCACTTATCGCCGACATCGCCTAACCCGCGCTCCCGATGCACTTCCTCGACCAGGCCAAGATCTACGTGAAGTCCGGCGCCGGCGGCCCGGGCGCCGTCAGCTTCCGGCGCGAGAAGTTCATCGAGTTCGGCGGGCCCGACGGCGGTGACGGGGGCAAGGGCGGCGACATCGTCTTCGAGGCGGTCGCCGGCCTCAATACGCTGATCGACTTCCGCTACACCCAGCATTTCCGCGCGCCGCGCGGCAAGGGCGGCGCAGGCTCCAACCGCACCGGCGCGGGCGGAGCGGACCTCGTCATCAAGGTCCCCGTCGGCACCCAGATCCTCGCCGACGACGAAGAGCGCACCCTGCTCGCCGACCTCACGGTCGAGGGCCAGCGCGTGGTCCTGCTCCAGGGCGGCATGGGCGGCCGCGGCAACGCCAGCTACAAGACCTCCACCAACCGCGCCCCGCGCCAGCACCAGACCGGCATTCCAGGCGAGGAGCTGTGGCTCTGGCTTCGGCTCAAATTGCTCGCCGACGTCGGCCTGCTGGGCTTGCCCAATGCCGGCAAGTCGACCTTCCTCAACTCGGTCACCAATGCGGCGGCGAAGGTCGGCGACTATCCCTTCACCACGCTCCGGCCGCAGCTCGGCGTCGTCCGCCACAAGGGCCGCGAGTTCGTGCTCGCCGACATCCCCGGCCTGATCGAGGGCGCGGCCGAGGGCGCCGGCATCGGCGACCGCTTCCTCGGCCATGTCGAGCGTACGCGCCTGCTCCTCCACCTCGTCGATGGCTCGGGCGAGGACCCGGTCGATGCCTGGCGCATCGTCCGCGGCGAGCTCGAAGGCTATGGCGCGGGCCTCACGGGCAAGACCGAGCTGATCGCGCTGACCAAGGTCGACCTCCTGGGCGACAAGCAGCGGGCCAAGATCGCCAAGGCGCTCGAAAAAGAGTCGGGCGCGCGCGTCTTCCCGGTTTCGGCGCCGCTGGAGGAAGGCCTCGAATCCTTGCTCGACACGATCATCGAGCGTCTCGGCAGCGCCGCTCAGGAGGTCGCGGACGCGGCCGACGAAAGGTCGTGGTCCCCGCTATGAGGATCGCGGTGACGGGCGGCACGGGCTTCGTCGGCTTGCACCTCGTCGACGCCGCCCTCGCCGCCGGTCACGAAGTGATCGCCCTCACCCGCCGCGACCAGCCGCCACGCGAGCGGGTCAGCTGGATTTCCGGCGACCTCCACGACCGCGCCGCGCTCGAGCGCCTCGTCGATGAAGCCGACGCGGTGATCCACGTTGCCGGAGTGATCAGCGCCCAGGGGGCCGCCGCCTTCGAAAAGGGCAATGTCGAGGGCACGCTGGCGATGCTCGCGGCAGCGACCGCGGGCGGAGTGCGCCGCTTCGTCCACGTCTCATCGCTCGCTGCGCGCGAGCCCAACCTGTCGCTCTACGGCGCGTCCAAGGCGAAGGCCGAAGGCCTGGTCCACGGCTCGGGACTCGACTGGGCGATCGTCCGTCCGCCCGCGGTCTACGGCCCCGGCGACCGCGAGACCCTCGAATTGTTCCGGATGGCCAGGCTCGGAGTGATGCTGATGCCGCCCAAGGGCCGGGTCTCGCTCATCCATGTCGACGACCTTGCGCGCCTGCTGCTCGCCCTCGCCGATCCGCAGGCACCCTCGACGATCCTGATCGAGCCCGACGACGGCAAGCCGAACGGCTGGACCCACCGCGAGTTCGCCCGCGCGCTCGGAGCCGCGATGGGCACAAAGCCCGCGATTGTGTCCTCCCCCGGTATGCTGCTGCGCCTCGCCGCGCGCGCCGACCAGCTCTTCCGCCGCGAAAAGGCCAAGCTCACGGTCGACCGCGCCGCCTATTTCTCCCACCGCAACTGGGTCGTCGAGCCCAAGCGCGCCGCTCCGGCGGACCTGTGGCGGCCTGAGATCGCGACCGAACAGGGCCTCAGGGAAACCGCCCATTGGTATAAGGCCAAGGCCTGGCTCTAGGGGGCAGCGACTGCCGGCTTTCGACCCATTCCAGCCATCTAGACTTCGAGGTGGTCACCCTCCCGCGCAACCATTGTGTAGAGCGCTGGCATGAGGAAGATCACGATCGCGAGGCAGGTGATCAGTCCGCCGACGATGACCACCGCAAACGGGCGCTGCGTGTCGGTCCCGACACCGGTGGCGAGCGCCGCGGGGAGGAGCCCGAGCGCGGCGACGAGTGCAGTCATCATGATCGGGCGCAGGCGCAGGATGGCCGCCTCGCGGATCGCTTCGCTGAGCGGCGTTCCGGCGAGGCGCAGCTCATTGACGTAGGAGATATAGACCAGCGCGGTCTGCACCGAGACTCCGAAGAGGGCGAGGAAGCCGATTCCCGACGAGACGGAGAAGGGATTGCCGGTGAGCCACAGCGCGACGATTCCGCCGACCGGCGCCGACATCAGGACGCCGATCAGCGCGATCGCGGGGAACTTGAAGTTCCGATAGAGGAAGAAGAGCAAGAGGAAGATCAGAAGCAGCGTCAGGGGGACGATCGCCATCAGCTGCGCACGCGACGCGGTGTACTCGCTATACTCGCCGCCCCAGTCGGCGCGGTAGCCCTGGGGCAGCCGGACCTTCCGCGAGACCTGCGCCATCGCGTCCTCGACCGCTCCGGCGAGGTCGCGGCCTTCGACCGAGAATTGCACGCCGATGAAGCGGCTGTTGTCCTCGCGATAGATGAAGGAAGCGCCGTTGCCGACGCTGATGTCGGCGAGTTCCTTCAAGGGGATGTGCTGGCCGTCCGGCGTTGCGACCAGGATGTTGCCGATGGCGACCGGATCGTTGCGATACCGGCCCTCGAGGCGGACGACGAGGTCGAACTCCTTTTCCTGCTGAACGACCTGGGTCGCGACGTCGCCGCCGATGGCGGTCTGGATGAGACTGTTGATGTCGTCGACGTTGATCCCGTAGCGGGCGATTTTCGAGCGATCGATCTGGATCGACAGGCTGGGCTGGCCGAGCTCCTGGACCAAAGTGACGTCGCGGATTCCGCGGACATGCTCGAGCACCTGCTTGATCGCCTTGCCCTTCTGCTCGAGCACGTTGAGGTCCGAGCCGAAGATTTTCACGGCGAGCGCGCTTTTGAGGCCCGTTTCGGCTTCGTCGACCGCGTCTTCGGCGGGCTGCGTGTAGTTGAAGGTGATACCGGGAAAGGTTTCGAGCTTCCTGTCGATCGCGGCGATCAGCTGCGGCTTGGTGCGGATGGCCCCATGCCACTTGGAATAAGGCTTCAGGCCGACAAAGAATTCGGCGTTGAAGAAACCCGTTGCGTCCGTGCCATCGTCGGGCCGGCCATGCTCCGATCCGACAACCGTCACCTCCGGGAACGAGGCGATGATCGCTCGGATCTGCGGCACGATCTTCGCCGATTCATCGAAGGAGATGGTATAGGGCATCGTCGCTCGAACCCACAGCGCACCTTCGTCGAGATGGGGCATGAATTCGGCGCCGACATCGGCCGAGAGAAGCAACGAGGCGAGCAGCAGCAGCGCGGAGACGCCGATCGTAACCCGCGGCCGGGCAAGGCAACGGTCGAGGCCGCGCGTGTAGGACGACTTGATGCGCTCGAAGATGGCGTTGCGGCGCTCGCGGACTCCGCTCCGCATCAGCCAGGAACAGAGCACCGGAAGCAATGTCAGCGTGACGATGAGCGAGCCGATGAGCGCGAAGATCATCGTGTCGGCCATCGGCTTGAACAGCACTCCGGAGGGACCCGACAGGACGTAGATCGGCAGGAAGCTGACCACGATCACCACGACCGAATAGAAGAGCGGGCGATCGACCTCGGCAGCAGCATCCCGGATGATGGCCACGACATTGTCGGACCGCGCCTCGCTCTCGGCGAGGCGCCGGTAGATATTCTCCACCATGATGACCGCGGCGTCGACCAGGATCCCGAAATCGATGGCGCCGATCGAAAGCAGGTTCGCCGAGGCGTTCTGGAGGTCGAGACAGGCGAAGGCGAACAGCAACGAGAGCGGGATCGTGACGGCGACGATCAGGCCCGAGCGGACGTCGTAGAGGAAGAAAATCAGGACCACGACGACCAGCAGCATGCCGCGAAGCAGGTTGTTCTGGACGGTAACGACCGTCTCGTGGACGAGGTCGGAGCGGTCGTAGAAGGGAACGACCTTGACGTCCTTCGGAAGGATGCTGGTGTTGAGCTCCTGAGTCTTCGCTTCGACGCCTTTCAGCACGTCCTGCGTCTTCTCGCCGGTGCGCAGCATGATGACGCCTTCGACCGCGTCGTTCTGTTTGTTGATCCCGAACTGGCCGAGGCGGGGGGCGATTCCGAGCGTGACCCGCCCGACATCCTTGACCAGGGTCGGGATGCCGTCGTGCATGGCGACGACGACGTTGCCGATGTCGTCGATCGTCGACAGGCGGCCGAGGCCGCGGACGTAGTAGAATTGCCCGCCTTCGGAGTAGAATCCGCCGCCGCCGTTTCCGTTGTTCGCGCCGAGCGCCGCTTCGACCTGCTGCGGCGAAAGCCCCGCTCCGGCGAGGCGATATTGGTCGAGCTGCACCTGATATTGCAGCGAGCCACCGCCGAAGCCGGAATCGTCGGCCACCCCGGGTACGGACCGATATTGCGGCTCGACCGTCCAGTCCTCGAACGTCTTGAGCTCGGTCGGCGAGCGGTCCGGGCTCTGCAGCGTGTAGCGGTAGATCAGCCCCGACGGCGAGGTCAGCGGCTCGACGTCGGGCGTCACTCCGCCTGGCAAATCGAGATCGCCCAGGCGATTGAAGACCTGCTGCCGAGCAAAATTCCGGTCGGTGTCCTGGTCGAACGTAATGTCGACCGCGGAGAGCGCATAGAGCGAGACCGAGCGAAGATTGTCCTCCTTCGGAATGCCGTTCATCTCGCGCTCGATGGGAACCGTGATGAGGCGCTCGACCTCCTCCGCCGAATGGCCCGGCCATTGGGCAGTGATCGAGACCATCGGCGGCGACAAATCGGGATAGGCGTCGACCGGCAGCCGCTCCCAGGCGCGGATTCCCGCACCGATCAGCAACAGGGTCAGGAATGCGACGAGGATCCGCTGCTCGAGGCTGAGCGCGACGATCCGGTTGATGAAGTTGGAGCCGGTTTTCGCCGGCGCGCCTTGGCCTTCGGCCGGCGGATCCTCGTTCATTGGCTCTGCATGAACTGGAGGAAGAGCGCGCCGTTCGAGACGATCCTGTCGCCGCTCGCAAGGCCGCTGGTCACGTCGTAGTTCTGGCTGTCGCGATAGCCGAGCGTGACGTGGCGCCGCGCAAAGCTGCCGTCGGGCAAGGCGGCATAAACGAACGGGAGATTCTGGTCGTCGCGAAGCACCGCGGAAACGGGAACGAGAAGGCCCGTGCTGACTCGTCCGGATTCGATCGAGACGTCGACGAACATCTGCTTCTTGAGAAGGCCGCCGGGATTGGGAACGACGATCCTGGCGACAATGGCGCGCGTGTTGGGATCGACGGCGGCGCCGATATTCTGGACAGTGCCGTGGAAGGGGCCGGTTCCGTTCCCCGGGTCGATCGTCGCCGCGCTGCCGACAGTGACCGAAGCCAAATCTTGGGGCGCAATTTCGGCGAGCACCCAGACCTGCGAGAGATTGGCGACGGTGAACGCGGCGGAGGAGCCGGCCTGCAGAAGCTGGCCGGGCGTGACCTGCTTGTCGACCACGATACCGGACACCGGAGCGCGAATGACTCCGGAGACACCGGCCGCCGGGTTGCCCGACATCGCCCTTGCGATCGTGCCGCGATCCACGCCCATCGATATCAGGGTCTGGAAGGCCGCATCACGGTCGGCGTCTGCACTCGCGGCGTCGGTCTGGGCCTGGGCAGCTTCGCGTTCGGAAATTCCGTCGTGCGCGGCAAGGTCGCGGTCGGCGGTGGCGAGCCTTCGCGCATTGACGGCAGTGACGGCAGCCTTGCGATAGGCGCCGATCGCGGCGGCATAGTCGGCCGACTGGACCAGAGCGAGCGGCTGTCCCTTCGCAACCGGCTGACCGAGCGCGGCGAAGATCCGGGTCACCGGCCCCGTGAACGGCGAGACGACGGAGGTGGCCTGATCGTTGTCGAAGTCGACGGTGCCCGGCGCCTCGATCCTCTGCCGGTAGCCGACGGGCGCGATCGTGTAGAGGCTGATGTGCGACAGCTGCGCCTTCGTCAGGCGGACATTCGGGATGACGGGGGTCGCGCTACTCTCATCGGGCGAGGAGGAGCAGCCGGCCACGAATGCCAGCGCGAGCGCTGCGAATGCGGCCCCGAACCTAGACCACCTAGCGCGCATTGGAGGCGCTCATCAGTTCCGGGCGATTCCACCAGCCGCCGCCGAGCGCCTGGAACAGCGCGGCGGTGTCGGTGAAGCGATCGGCTTCGGCCTGGACGAGGCTGAGCCGAGCCTGCTGATAGGCCTGATCGGCATTCAGAACGGCGAGGTAAGCGGCGTATCCGTCCTTGTACTGGAGCCGCGACAGGTCGAGGCTGGCCTTTGCGGAGTCGGCCGCCTTTGCCGTCGCCTTGAGTGTTTCCGCGTCATGCTCGAGCGCGGCCAAGGTGTCCGCAACGTTCTGGAACGCGGTGAGCACGGTTCCGCGATATTGCTCCGCGGACTGCTGGTATGCCGCCCGGGCGGCCCGTTGTTGATGCAGCAATGTCCCTCCGTCGAATATTGGGGCGAGGAGCCCGGCGCCGATGTTCCAGAAGCCGGTGCCCGGCCCGAACAATTGCCCGATTGCCAGCGCGTTGCTTCCGGCATTCGCGCTGAGCGTGATGTTCGGGAGCCGCGCCGCGGTCGCGATCCCCACCTGGGCGCTTGCCGCGTGCAGATTCGCCTGGGCCTGGAGCACGTCGGGGCGCTGCTCGACCAGCGTCGAGGGCAGGCTGAGCGGCAGGTCGGAAGGAAGGGTGAGGCTCGCCAGCGTGAACCGCTCCGGCGGGGCCTGCCCGGGATATTGCCCCGTCAGGACGGCGATGGCGTTGTTCTGCTGATCGCGCTGCTTCAAAAGCGGCGGCAGCGTCGCCTCGAGCTGGGCGAGCTGGGTCTGCTGCGCCTCGACGTCGGAACCGCCGATATAGCCCTTGGACTTTTGATATTGCAGCAGGCTGAGGATCTGGCGGTTGATCCCGACCAGCGCATTGGTCGCTTCGATCTGATCCTCGATCGACGCTTCCTCGATCGCGGCCAGCGCGACGTTGGCGCTCAAGGTGATGTGCGTTGCGATCATCTGATAGCGCGTCGCTTGCTCGTTCGCGGCCGCCGCTTCGACCGTCCGCTTGTTCAGCCCGAACACGTCCGGCACGTAGGACACGCTGACCTGGGGTGTGATCAGCGAATAGGAAAATGCGTTGTTCGCCGGCACTGGAGCGAGGGTTTTCGACGGATCCTTCTCGCGGGTGATCGTCGGACCGAGGCTGACTTGCGGAGCATAGGCGCCGCGCTGCGCTTGCGTGGTTTCGTGGGCGACCAGAATGGCCGCCTGCGCCGCCTTCAGGTCCGCATTGTTCGCAAGCGCTTTCTCGATCAAATCGTTGAGCGGCTTCGAGTGGAACAAGGTCCACCATTGTGCCGGGAGGTCGCCGCCGCTGACGAAATGCTGTGCTTGACCGCCGGGAACGCCGGGCGTGGCTTCGGTCGCTTGCGGGGGACTGGAAGTGTAGCCGGAGACGCCCGGCGGGGGTGGCGATTTGAAGTTCGGCCCCACGACGCACGCCGTCGTCAGGAAGGGCGCAAGGAGCGCGAGGGACAGCCTCCGATCAGGATGAAAGGTCATCGATCTCCGAATTTCGGAAACACGGCGTTTGAGAGACTGCGTTCAGGCCGCGTGATAGTATTACGTTACACGAGACACAAGGCCGCCTCCCTGCCAAAGCGGCCGGGCCGCGGCAAATTACATCGCTGCAATGTTGGGAAGGACGGTTGGCCTCTGCAGCTTTCCATTCCTTGCAGACATTCGAGACTAGCCTCTGGCCGCCCCTTCGCCGCCGCATTCGCGCCCGATTGCGTTGCTTAAGCTCGGACGGACCACTAACGAGCGCGAGCCATGTCCGACCGCCAGCAGATTTACGCCAAAACCGCCGAGCTCATCGAGGCCCACAACAAAAAGGGCATCGCGGTGACCGAGGCCACGCGCTTCGCCCAGGACCTCGAATGGGACAGCCTCACCGTCCTCGACTTCGTCGCCAACGTCGAGGACGAGTTCGACGTGATCATCACGATGAACATGCAGTCTGAAATCGAGACCGTCGGCCAGCTCGTCGATGCGCTGGTGCGGCTGAAGGCGTGACCTACACTGCCGACTGCCCTGAGCCTGTCGAAGGGCTGCCCTTCCCTTCGGGCGCGAACACAGGACAGGGCTTCGACAAGCTCAGCCTGATCGGTAGGGCTCGATGACCGACCTCTTTTCCAAGTTCGACCCGCTGATCGAGCAGCGCGAGGCCCTCCTCGAAACCGGGCTCACGGACCCGTTCAACCTGGTGATGGAGAAGGTCGAAAGCCCGACCGTCGCGATCTGCAACGGCAAGCGCACCATCCTGCTCGGCACCTACAATTACATGGGGATGACCTTCGACCCCGACGTCGTCGCGGCGGGCAAGCAGGCGCTCGACGAATTCGGCTCGGGCACCACCGGAAGCCGCGTCCTCAACGGCACCTACTCCGGCCACAAGGCGGTCGAGCAGGCGCTCAAGGACTTCTACGCCATGGACCATGCCATGGTCTTCTCGACCGGCTACCAGGCGAACCTCGGCGTGATCTCCACCATCGCGGGCAAGGATGACTACATCATCCTCGACATCGACAGCCACGCCTCGATCTACGACGGCTGCGCGCTCGGCAACGCCCAGATCGTGCCCTTCCGCCACAACGACATCGAAGCGCTCGAGAAACGCCTGAAGCGGCTTCCGCCGGAAGCCGGCAAGCTGGTCGTCCTCGAAGGCGTCTATTCGATGCTCGGTGATGTCGCGCCGCTCAGGGAAATGGTCGCCGTCTCGAAGGAGAATGGCGCGATGGTGCTGGTCGACGAGGCCCATTCGATGGGCTTCATCGGCGAGCACGGCCGCGGCGTCGCCGAGGCGCAGGGCGTGATTGGCGACGTCGATTTCATCATCGGCACTTTCTCCAAGTCCGTCGGGACCGTCGGCGGCTTCTGCGTCTCCAACCACCCCAAGTTCGAGATCCTGCGGCTGGTCTGCCGCCCCTACGTCTTCACCGCCTCGCTCCCGCCCTCGGTCGTCGCCACCGCCGCGACTTCCATCCGCAAGCTCATGGACAGCGCCGACAAGCGCGAACACCTCTGGGAGAACAGCAAGCGCCTCCACGCGGGCCTTCGCCAGCTCGGCTTCACGCTCGGCACCGAAGAGCCCCAGTCCGCGATCATCGCCGTCATCATGCCCGACCTCGAGACCGGCGCCGCGATGTGGGAGGCTCTGCTCCACGAGGGCCTCTACGTGAACCTCGCGCGCCCGCCGGCGACGCCCGCCGGGATGACGCTCCTGCGCTGCTCGCTCTGCGCGCTCCACAGCGAAAGCCAGGTCGGCGAAATCCTCGGCATGTTCGCTGCGGCAGGCCGTGCAACAGGCTGTATAGACTGAAGATTCCGCAGGGAACCTTTGGCTTTCCCGAAATAGTTAACGCGACTAAAGTGGCGGAATGTTAGGGGACGGGGCAGAGGACGAGGTCCGCTTCGACTGGCGAAGAGGCGGGGCGGCAGCCGCGGGTCTCGCGGCGGCGCTGATCCTCGTCGCCATGGTATTCCTCGTAAAGTTCGCCAACGACGCGCGCGAGAAGGCGCTCGATGCGGAGCGCCATTCCTACGAAGTCGCGCTCGTCGTCCGAAATGCCAGCGCCAACATCTCCCACGCCGAAGCCGCACTGGCCCGATTCGTCCTCGACGAAGACGAGAAGACGGGACGGGTTTACGCCACTTACTGGCAGTCGGCGGGCTATCAGATCGGCCAGCTCCAGGAGCTTTTGCGCGGCAGCCCGGAGCAGATGCAGCGCATCTCCAGGGTGCAGCAGCTCTACGCGCAGCGGAATCAGGAGCTGTCCCTGGCCGTCCGTGCGGCGCTCGCGAAACAGGGCGATGCCGGAATCCGTTATTTCTACCAGGCAGCGAAGACACCCACCGGGCACGACCTGGACACCGAGCTCGAGTTCATCATCCGCGCCGAACGCGATTCCCTTCGGACCCGGATTCAGCAGAGCCAATTCTTCTCCGACCAGGCGGACCAGCTCACCGATTATCTGAGCTGGCTCGGAATCCTCGTCGGCCTGGGCGCGATCTTCCTTGCGGTCGTTTCGGTCGCTGCGCTCCGCCAGAACGCGCTCGCGCGAAGGCTGGCCGAGAGCGAGGGCGAGCGCGCCGAGGCGCTCGAGCTCGCGGTGCGCGACCGGACCCAGGAGCTGTGGGAGGCCAACCAGGCGCTCAAGGCCGAGGCGCAGGAGCGCGAGGCCGCCGAGGCCCAGCTCCGCCAGGTCCAGAAAATGGAGGCGGTCGGACAGCTCACCGGCGGGATCGCGCACGACTTCAACAACATGCTCGCCGTGGTGGTGGGTGGCATCGACCTGGCCCTGAGGCGGCTGAATGGTCCCCGGCGCGAGATCATGATCCACCTCAACAATGCGATGGAGGGCGCGACCCGCGCCGCCGCCCTGACCCGCCGCCTGCTGTCATTCGCCCGCTCGGAGCCGCTGCTTCCCGAGCGCGTCGATTCGACCGACCTCATCCGCGGAATGTCCGACCTCCTCGACCGGACGCTCGGCGAGCGCATCCGGATCGAGGTCGATCCGTCGCGCGACGCCTGGCCGATCTACGTCGACCCCCACCAGCTCGAGAACGCGATCGTCAACCTCGCGGTCAACGCGCGCGACGCGATGGACGGCGAAGGGCTGATGCGCATCGCGACCGAGAACGTCCGCCTGGCGGCCAACGAGGTCGGCGACGTCCGCCCCGGCGAATATGTGAAGATCAGCGTCACCGACACCGGCTGCGGAATGCCGCCCGAGGTCATCGACCGAGCCTTCGAGCCCTTCTTCACCACCAAGCCCGTCGGCAAGGGCACCGGGCTCGGCCTCTCGCAGATTTTCGGGTTCGCGCACCAGTCAGGCGGCGAGGTCGGGATCGAAAGCCAGGTCGGGCGCGGGACGACCGTCTCCATCTATCTGCCGCGCACCGAAAAGGCCGCGGTCCGCGTCCATCCGGCCGCCCAGCGGCGCGAGGACGCCGCGGTCCACGTCGCCGGCGCCCGCATTCTTCTCGTCGAGGACGATCCGCGGGTGCGCACCGCGACCGTGGGAGCGCTCGAGGACCTCGATTACGAACCGGTCGCCTGCGGCGGTGGCGCCGAAGCGATCGAGCTGTTCCGGGCCCAGGAGTTCGACCTCGTCATCAGCGACGTCATCATGCCCGAGATGACCGGCCCCGAGCTCATCCGTCACCTCAAGGAAACCTCACCGCGCGACTTCGCCGTGCTGTTCGTCACCGGCTATGTCGGCGAAGGCGAAAGCGACGACCTCCGCCGCAACGAGCTGCTGCGCAAGCCCTTCACCGTCGGCGCCCTGGCCAGCGCGGTCGCCGCCGCCCTCGCCCGAAACGCCAGCGAACCGCCTAGGACGGCTGCGAAGGCGTAAATTCCCCTCCCTGGAAGGGAGGGGTTAGGGGTGGGTGCGCGAAGCGCGCAATAACGATAGGCTTCGAGCATGAGTCGGCGCGTTCCTTACGACCACACTCGCCGCGCACGCGCACTCCGAAAGAACGCGACCAAGCAGGAACGCCAACTCTGGCGCCTCATCTCGCGCTATCCACCCAAGTTCACTCGGCAACTCCCAATCGGCCCGTTCACGGCAGACTTTGCGTGTCGTGAGGCAAAGTTGATCGTTGAACTGGACGGCAGTCAGCATGCAGAGTCCACGCGGGATCAGCACCGTGATGCTTTCCTTCAGCAGGAAGGCTGGTCGGTGATGCGCATCTGGAACAACGAAGTGATCGAAAATCCCGATGGGGTAATCATTGCGATCGTGGAGCGCGCCGCCGAGTGCCTCAGCGGCACCCACCCCCAACCCCTCCCTTCCAGGGAGGGGAGAATGAGGCGTCACCGCTTCGATTGAATCACCGCACCGCCCCCGACCGGATCAGCTTCGGCAGCAGCGTCAGCGCCGCAAGCAGCGGGTGCCGCTGCTGCCAGGGCTTCAGCCGGATGTCCGTCCCCGCGTGGCGGTTGATCTTCCATGCGATATAATCCGCGCCGCCGGCGAAGGTGAGGCTCGCCTTGGACAGCCGCGCGACCGAATAGAGCTTCCCGCGGCGCTTCTTCCGGCGCCACCAGCCAAGCGCCCTGGGGCGGCTTCCCGGCGTTTCGGGCAGAAGCTCGAGCGCCGCCTTGCCGAACCGCTCGTAGCGCTCGGGATCGGCATCGACGATCGCGGCAGACCGGTCCTTCCGCTCGGCCCGCAGCTCGGCGCCGAAGGTCTCGGTGAAGGCGCGCTTCCACGCGGCCGGAACATCGCGCCGGTCGACCAGCGGCAGCGTCCAGCCGAGCAGCGTCGGCGCCGCGCGGCTGACGATATCCCTTATTCTTCCGGCCGCTGCCTCGTCCGAACTCCACACCAGGCGCGTCGGCTGTGCGAACCGCGCCGCGGTCGACACCGTCCACGCCCCGGGCGAACATTCGTGCGCGAAATCCGCCTCGCTCAGCACGGCATATTTGGACGCCAGGCCTTGCATCTCGAAATAGAACACGTTGGGCGGGATCAGCCGGTTGGCCGCCGCCAGCCACCGTTTCGAATAGGCCGACCGATAATCCGAAACGATCAGGTAGAAATCGAGCATCAGCCCGTCGAGCTGCTTCTCGCGCAGGCACGACCCGTAAAAGAGCACCGCCCGGCTCGCCGCCCCGTGCCTGCCCGCAATCGCCGCCGCGACTGCGCTCACGCGCGGGTCGACGAGCAAGCGCAGCTCCTCGGCGACGAGCTTTCGAAGCCCGGACATGAACGCAGTTCTAAGCCGCCAGCTTGACGAACGACAGCGGGTTCGCGGGCATCAGGTGAATGGGATTGCCGGGCTCGGCGCGGAAGGTCTCGCCGTCCAGAATGAGGTGCGAGCTCTCGCCCTCGATCGACACCTCGTCCACCTCCTCATAGTGGATCCCGCGCATCTTCTTGCCCTTGTAGCCTCCGGTCATCGCGGCCGCGAGCGCGCGCAGGATCGTTCCTGCGCTCTCCTCGATCGCAACCACCTTCAGCCGGCCCGGGCTGTCGCCGCCGATGCTGGTGGACAGCAGCAGCTTCTCGAGAGTCGTCACCGCCAGGAATGCGAAGCGTCCCGAGATCCGCGCGCGCATCGGCATGTCGACATGCGTCTGTCCCGCCGGCGGCGGAAGGAAGCTCGTCTTCACCTTGAGCAGCAGCCGCGCGATGAAGGCGATCGCGGTGAGGCCGTGGCTGATGCTGTTGGGAAGGCCCAGCGGATAGATTTTGTGCCGGCAGTAGAGCATCGTGTCGGCGAGGCCCGCACCGCCAAGGAACATGCCGATCACCGGCCGGTCCTCCGTGCCGCGCCGGCGCAGCGCGAGGAGCTCCCGCGGGACCGTATATTTCTCGAGCTCGTCGGTTCGGGCGAGCGCGATCAATTGCTCGAGCGTCTGGATCGGGTCGCCCCGCGCTCCGAGGTCGAGCGCGATGAGGTTGGTCTTGCCGCTCGGGAGCACCGCGACGGGGGGCGGCTCGTCGTCGAAATGCCCGCCGTTGTAGAGCTCGGTCAGGGTCGCCTGGACCGTCCCGTCGCCGCCGTTGATCACCAGCACGCTCGGCCGGACCCGCGCGATGATTCGCATCGCATCGCCGATCTGCCCAACCTCCTCGACCTCGTAGTGGAAGACGTCGGGGTGGGAATCGCAATATTCGCGGATCATCGGCAGCTGCGCGATGTTACCGGTCGACTTCGGGTTGGACAGGAGCGCGATCCGCGGCCGCTTGTGCGCAAGGCTCGGGCAGCCGTCCGCCGGGCACGGCTGGCCCGCGGCGCTGCTCGCTTCGCTTTCTGTCGGCACTTTCAACATGAATATACTGGGCGGTCCGCTATAGGGTGCGGAATCTCGGCTGCCTTTGCGGCCAAATGATGGTGGTGGGACGACTTCAATTTGCCCGCGATTTTGCCCCGCCTGCGCCTGATCGACCGCTATCTGGCGAAATCCATCGCGGTGCCGCTGATCGGCTGCCTCGTCCTCGCAGCGATGCTTCTCATCCTCGACAAGATGCTCCGCCTTTTCCAGTACGTGGTCGACGCGGGCGGCCCGGTCAGCGTCGTGTGGCGGATGCTCGCCAACCTTCTGCCAGAATATCTCTCGCTCGGAATCCCGATCGGCCTGATGCTCGGGATCCTGCTCGCCTTCAGGAAGCTCGCGCTTTCATCGGAGCTGGATGCGCTTCGCGGGATCGGGGTCAGCTACGGCCGGCTGCTGAGGGTGCCTTATTGGTATGCCGTGCCGCTCGCGATCATCAACCTGGGCATTGTCGGCTATCTCCAGCCTTACACCGAGTACGGCTACGAAAGCCTGCGCTTCGACCTCAACTCCGGCGCGCTCGGCGCAGCGATCAAGGTCGGCGAGTTCAACCGGCTCGGCCGCCGCGTTACCTTGCGCATCGAAAGCAGCGAGAAGAAGGGCACCGAGCTCCACGGGATCTTCGTCGAAACCGACGACGGCAAGGGCACGACCGTCGTTGCGACCGCGCAGGGCGGCCGCTTCCTGTCGACCGACGACCCTGACACCATCCAGTTCCTCCTGACCAAGGGTCGGCTCGTCCAGGATTCGCCCAAATTCACGACCCCGCGGACGCTCGCCTTCGAAAGCTTCCCCCTCCCCATCAGTCTCCCCGCGATCGACCAGTTCCGGCACCGCGGCGGCTCGGAATCGGACGAGCTCTACCTCCACGAGCTGTGGCGTATGGGCTACGGCGACGGCGCCGCGACCCGCCACCAGCAGCTCGAGGCGCAGGCGCATCTCAACTTCCGCCTTGTCGAGGTGCTGATGATGCTGGTCCTGCCGCTCCTCGCCGTCTCGCTCGCCGTCCCGCCCAAGCGCAGCACCTCGGGGCTCGGCATCTTCCTCGCGATCCTGGTCGTGGTCGCCTATCACAAGGTCAACCAATATGGTCAGCAGACCGCAGCCAACGGGCAGATCAACCCGATCCTGGCGCTGTGGACGCCGCTCGTCCTCTTCGCCGGGATGATATTCTGGATGTACCACGTCCTCGCCCACCGCCCGGGCGGACAGCCGATCGGCGCGCTGGAGCGCTTCTTCGCCAAGGGCGCGAGGCTGGTCCGCGGGATGCTTCCCAAGCCCAGGCAACCGGCAACCGAGGGATGATCAACCTCAAATTCTTCCCGTCGCGCCAGCTCGCATTCTATATGGTGAAGCTGTTCGTCACGCGCAGCCTCGCGGTCCTCTTCGCGCTGGTGCTCGTCCTGATGACGCTCGATCTGCTCGGCGAAGCGGGCAAGATTCTCGCGGTTCCCGGCAACGGCGATTCCGCGCTTTGGCAATATGTAATGCTCCGGCTGCCCGTCCTCGTCTCGCGCTTCCTGCCCTTCTCGGTGCTGCTCGGGACTCTGATCGCGTTCGTCGGCCTCAACCAGAACAGCGAGGTGGTGGCGATGAAGGCCGCGGGCCTGTCCGCGCACCAGATCCTCGCGCCGCTGATCGTCGCCAGTATCGTCATCGCCGGCGCCCTGTTCGCGTTCAACGAGGGCGTGGTGGTCAACAGCGCGCGCCGCGTGAACGCCTGGTCGGACAACGGCTACAAGCCGATCCCGCCCGCGAGCGGCATTCTCAGCAACGTCTGGCTGCTATCGGGCAACGATTACGTCCGCGCGCGCATTGTCTCTGGACGCGGCGCGCGCATGACCCTTCACGAACCGGCGATCTACGTCCGCAGCGGAGGAGTCCTGCAGCGCGTGATCACCGCCGACCGCGCCAATCCCGATCCCGCGGGCGGCGGCTGGCTGCTAAGGAATGTCCGGATCTACGACGCCAACATGAATGTCGTGCGCCACCTGCCCGAAATGGCAGCGCTCGCCGGAGTGACCCCTGGCCAGTTCACCATCGCCAAGGTGGACCCCAATGTGCTCGACTATTGGACCCTGAAGCGCAGGATCGTCGAGCTCGAGGCCGCCGGCAGGCCAACCGACGAGGCCCGCGCGGGCCTCGCCCACAAGCTTTCCGGGCCGCTCTCGACCCTTCTGATGCCGTTGCTCGCCGCAGTCGCCGCCTTCGGGCTCGCCCGCTCCGGGCAGGTGCTGATGCGCGCGGTCCTCGGGATGGCGCTCGGCTTCGCTTATTTCGTCGCCGACAATTTCAGCCTGGCGATGGGCAATGCCGGCGCCTACCCGCCGTTCTTCGCGGCCTGGGCGCCCTTCCTCTTGTTCCTGCTCATCGGCGAAGCCGTCCTCGTGCGCACCGAGGAATAGCCGAGGCTCCGGTCGAGATTGTCGCGCACGTAGGAGTCGATCTTCGCCACCGAGTCCGCCGGCAGGTCGCGATAGCCGCCGACCGCTCCGCTGCGCACCTTGCCCGACTTCTCGTCCCCGCGCCGGCTTGGCCTCAGCCGCGCCGAGGTGAAATAGCCCTCCTTCTCGCGCGCCTTCAGATTGGGGAGGCTCGCGAACTGCACCGCATCGGCGATGTCCTCGCGAGTCACCTCGAGCCCGATCGCCTT
>Ga0207706_10001050_pt1 | contig 28061 bp, 21 predicted proteins | sample KBSC53metaG_FD_184318 | JGI IMG/M metagenome (GOLD analysis project Ga0207706, IMG submission 184318) | Corn rhizosphere microbial communities from Kellogg Biological Station, Michigan, USA - KBS C5-3 metaG (SPAdes) (version 2) | ecosystem: Host-associated > Plants > Roots > Rhizosphere > Soil ... | reverse complement strand
CCGCCAGTCTCTGCGGAAGAGCGCAACACCGGCGCCCGGCAACGGCTCTTCAACCTCGGGTACGGCAACGGCCTGAGCGAGGTCTGGACCGACGCTCAGCTGGAGCAGTTCGTTAGGCGATTCCAGAAGGACGAGAAGCTCACGGTGACCGGCAAGCTCGATGACGAAACCATCGAGCGGCTGCACGCGATCCACGGCGGCTGAACTCACGGGGGAGGGCGTGACCGAAACGACCGAGACGGCAACTTCCGTGACCGGGCCATCCGAGCAGGCGCCCGGGAAGACCGAGCCGTTCAGCTACGATGGCAAGGCGTACGATCCGCTGGGTCGGCCGTTCCATCGAGTTCGCGCGCGCACGTACGACCGCGGTGTCGATCAGGAGCCGAGCAAGCTCATGACGCTGGCACCGCCGCCAGGGCGAGGCTATGACTGCGGCTGCCGGAGCCCCAACGACTATCGGCAGAGCGCTCTGTTCGACTCCATCGTTGATGCCGTCTTCGAGGGGATGAAGGCCGCGATGGACGCGCAGGTCCCGGGCTCACGCGACGCGTACGAGCGATTTCGGCAGTTCGTGCGGCAGCAGACGAACAGCGATTTCGAGGATGACTTCAAGCGGTGGCTCGCCAACACGGTAGAAGGGGCGTTTTTCCGCTCGTACCTCAAGTACATCCCCAGCTGGGCGCCGGTCGCGCGCGTCGGCTACGGCCCGGGATTTTCGAAGGGGGCGTACAACGTCGACGACAAGGGTCGAGAGGCGGAAGTCGAAGTCGAGGGAGTGTTGACCCGCAGCTACCTGTCGCGCCATCACCGGCCGTATACCCAGTGGAGCAACTTCTACCACTGGTCGTTCCACGTTAATCCCAGCCGCGGGTTCAAGCATCTCATCGGCGAGGGGGACCTGCTCACACCCGACGAGCGGAACGACGTTGGCCGCGCCGGTGAGCGCGAAGCCTCTCCGGCCATTAATCTCTACCTTCAAAGTGCCGCCAACAGCTCGTTCGAGTGTCTCCTGGACCTCGGCGCCATCTCGAAGCCGCCGGGCGATCAGGTGCCCCTGCAGCCGCTGCACTACCCATCGATCCTGTTCGATCGCACATGGCCGTTCTGGCCGCAGTCGGGCGACTGGTTCTGGGCAGCGGGCCGATACGTCTACGACTGCACGCATGCGACGAGCGACGAGAAGCAAGAGAAGGATGGCGCGAAGCCGGGATTGCATCCGACGCTCATCAATCCGACGAAGGCATTCGCGGTCGCGCGATACGAGGCGTTCCAGTTCGAGAAGGACGCGGAGTGGATTCCGGCAACGCGATTCCTGTTCTTCGCGACGAGAAAGGGCGGCTACTGGAACTTCGACGGTGACATCAAGATTGGCGACCAGGACTACGAGTTTCTCGTAGATCTCCCGCCGCTGCCGGAGGACTTCGGTGAGTTCTCGATCGGCCGCACGCCGGAGTTCGACTGGAATACCATCGTCGTTCGGCCGCGCCTGCTCAAGGCGATCGAGTTCGCACCCTTCGGCGCCGGGGCAGATTCGCCGCTCACCTGGTGGAAGCGCGATCCCGTCGTGCAGCTCGTTAGGCCTGAGCCGGGCAAGCTGCCGCGTATGCTCCGGGTCAAGGTGCCGCTATCGGAGTTGAGCAAAGAGGAGAAGCCGCCCGATGCGTATGCGTTCGTGCTCACGTGCGGATGGTACGATCCCGCCCAGGTAGCGCGTGTGCGCAAGGTCGCCGTGCAGATGCCGAATTTCACGATGCTCGGCGAGCGAAAGAACCTCCGGTACCACGTCTGCATCAACGGTCGGTGGGTGTTCTACAATCCCGGCACGAACCCCGCGAGCCCGACGTTCCACAACGTCAGCGACAACGTGCAGACGCCTGCACACCCGGGTCCAGATGGGATGATTCTCCATCTCCCCGAGGACGGGCAGGTCGTCATCACCTCGAGTGGCACGCAGCGGTACGGCTACGGCGAGTTCATGGAGACGAAGCCGAGCGTGGATGCCGATCGAACGAAGGACCGCCGGCTCGAGCTGGGTGGAATCATCGAGATGGATGAAGACACGCTGAAGAGCATTCGGGACGCCCTACAACAGGCGCTGAACAGCCAGCTGCCTGACAAGTACTGGAAGGACTTCAAGAAAGTTCGCGAGATCCTGAACGACCCGGCCGTCCGCGGCATGTTGAACGCGGCGTCGCAGGACCTGTTCGGCCAGCGGCACGTCGTCGACTGGAACACCGAGGTCGATGCGATCGAGGCGGATCCAACGAAGGCGAACACGGTCGCGTCGGGTATCGCGCGAGAGATGAAGGTCTTCCCGTTCGCGTCGTTCAACAAGCCGAACCAACCGATGGGACTCATCGACCACCAGCTGCCGGTGAGCAACTTTGCGAGTACAAAGCTCCGGATGGTCGATCTGATTCGTCGCGCCGATCAGGACAAGGAACCGGTGACGACGCATATCTATCGTACCCGAAAGGCCGAGCATTCCACCGACAGCGGCTTTGTGTACATGCTGACCCAGACGAAGGAGAACGAGGACTACGTGCTCGAGTGCAAGGTCACGGTGAGTCCACCGGATGCTGGCGGCGCCAAGCCTGTGGCACCTTAAGCGCTGGCGCGGCCGACATGATCACCATTCGGAGCGAGCAAGCGAACGCGTTAGGCGGATGCGCGTCGTGCCAGGCCGCCGCTCCGCCGAAGCTCGGGCCACGCCCGCAGGTCGCAGGTGGCCCACCGGTCGTGGTGGTCGACCGCGAGAAGCCGTCGTGGCTCGCCATCGAGCTCATCGATGAGGCAGGACTGCCCATGTCCGGTGAGCCGTTCACCGTCACACTGCCTAACGGCCAGGAAGTGAGCGGCACGCTCGACGCAAAGGGAGCAGTCCGCCTCGAGGGAATCGATCCAGGCATGTGCCAGGTATCGTTCCCCGAGCGGGACAAGGACGGATGGAAGCGGAAGTGAGGCGCCGCCGATGATCCGCGCGAAGACCCTCGACGTTACGGCGGGCCAGCGCGTGCAGTTCACGGCGCTCACCCGCGATGCCAGCCGGCTCGAGGTGGAAGACGCGTTCTTCAACACCGGAAGCGCCGTGTTCCTGCCCGATGTCCCGTCGGCAAGACCTAACGGGGTCCCGATTCCCGTGCCGTTCACGAACCCGCAATTGCTCGTGGACCTGGTCCGATCGCACGAGGAGTTCACCGTGCGCTTCATGACCCAGCCGTTCGACCCCGACGCGGCCCGCACCGGTCCGGCGCGCGACACGGCACTCCACGTCATCATCGCGGCCCTTCGCTTCCTCGAACAGAACCCGTCGCACGCCCTCGTCGTCGCCGGCCACACGGATCGCGTCGGCGATGCCGCGTTCAACGAACGGCTCTCCGCGGCGCGCGGCCGAAGCGTCGTCGCCCTCCTCGAGGGAAAGCGCGCTGACTTCGTGGCGGCCGCGAAGTCGTACCACGCGGCCGAAGACGACGTGATCATTCTGCGTTACGCGGCTCGTACACGAGGCTGGCCGTGTGATCCAGCCGACGATGATCGCGCCACCCAGAACGAGATCCGAAGTTTCCAGCAGTACTTCAACCGCGACTTCACGCGAACCATCGCGGTGGACGGCAGCGTGGGCGACGAAACTCGTGGCGCCTACTTCGACTTATACGAGTCCGACCTCGCGGCGAGCGCCGGTGGTCCTGCGGCGCTCGGCGCACTTCGGGGCCACCTCCGGTTCGTGGACGCGTCGCACAAGGTGCTCGCGTGCGGCGAGCGGTTCCCGCGTGAGAACCCCGAGACCGATGGGCTCCGATCCCAGGCGAACCGACGCGTCGAGCTGTTGTTTTTCGCGCCCCCGCGCGTGCCGTCCGTCGCGGCCAGTGATGCCGCGACCCAGATCTACCGGCGCAAGCTGTTCGACTTCGAGCCGCTGAGTCGCGACGTGCTCGCGAAGCCGCTCGTCGGTGCCGGAGAGGTGACGGCCGACGAGATCACGCTCACGCCGGTCGAGTCACCACCCGCCGCAATCCTGCCGCCACCGCTCTTCACGACGATGCCGCATGCCGGACGCCGCGTGCCCGGGGACGGATGGGCGTTCCTGATTCCGTTCCATCAGACGCACCCACCCGACGCGACCGGCGAGGCGACGCCGCTGCCCCGACAATGACGCGCACGTCTTCCAACACCTAGCGAGGCCGATCACGTGGGCGTGCTGAACTTCTCTGGGTCGCTTCCGGTTGCTGTCCTACTGCACTGGAAGTCGGACGTCATCCAATACGCGCTCACGAACCTCATCCCGGATCAGCAGACGCGCTACAGGTACCAGGATCACGAGTACGTCATCGCCAACGAGCGCGTGACCAGCTTCTCTATCGTCGCCAACGACCCCACGACCGGGCAGCCGATCGTCACGATTGACCGACAGGTCGTGGCTGGACAGCGGTTCTTCGATGACAAGGTCGGGACCTACACTACCAGCCCCGTGCCAGCGGAGGCGCTCGAGCGGCTGATGGCGTTAGGAGCGACCGCACGGTGCACGATGTCCATGACGTTCACGTTCCACGCGTTCTTCCATCACCTTGTGATGCAGATGACGCGCGTAGACGCCTCGCCGGACAACCTCGCCGCGCCGAGCGACTTTGTCTCGAAGGCGATCCTCGCGAGCTTCACTCACACCGTGGCGGCGGGGAAAATCCGCATCGACTACAAGGACCAGACCATCCTCGCCTCGAACATCCCGTGCAAGCTCTCGGGGCAGAAAGTCGACCGGAACCCGAACGACCCGAGTGGCGCGCCGTCGGTCAAGTTGACGTTCGACCTGGATCTGATGCCGAGTAATACCCCCAAGCGCGACCTCATGCTGCAATTGATCGCCACCGACTGGTCGCAGCTGGCGGACCTCAAGCGGAATCTCGACACCACCCCGCGACCTGCGAAGGCCGTTCCGTGGTACCACAACGTCCGGGCCTACCTGTGCAACCATACGAACATGCAGCGTGGAGAGCGCTTGCGGGCCGATATCATGATCCGCCACAAGGACAAGGAGCCGGCGGTGCTGGTCCCTGACCTCCGCGATGATATCGATCGATACCTCATAACCGCGAACCACTGGGGACAGCAGCGGGAGGACCCCAACAAGGAGCGGTACCAATTTCTCCTCTCGGATCTATTCGGCACACTCCACCAAGAGGCGTGGGATGGCTCGCCGGTGGCGTACCTGCGCGATTTCACGTGGGGCGGCGATGTATCATATGACTGGAGACAGCTCGGCGCGCTCACGTTGCAGTATGGCACGGGCCACTGCCGTGAGCACGCGAATGTCTCGTATTCGATCATGGGCGACATCCTCGCAAACCCGAATGCGAAGGTGAAGATCGCGGTCTTCTCGGGGAACGCGAACATCGATCACGCCTTCGTGATCGTCGATCTCTTGCCCACGGCGATCGTGAAGACGAAGTCGACGAATCCCGATAACAGTCGCCTGAAGCCGCGCGAGAAAAAGACTACGGGCATCGAGATTTCAGTTTGGAACCTGAAGGAAGCGATCGCGCAAAGCTCACGCGCCGGTTTTGTACTCGATCCCTACCTGGACGTGTCGGTCGTGAAGCCGGAAGCCGCCAAATTGCTCGACTCCATAACGAAAAAGGGGGCTGGCCTGAACACCGAGTTCGTGGCTTTTCTTTTCATAACGCCGACGCCAAACCCCGCGATCCCTGCGCCTGACTACACCACCCGCTCCGAAGACGAGCGCAAACGTCTCGTCCCTAACGTATGACGGCGATGCGAGCGCCGACCGCACTTCACGCGGAAGTCGGCTCAGTCCATCGCGTCCGCGAAATCGCGCGAGCCGGCCAGCTCTTCGCCGTTCTTGACGCGTGCGACGCGCCTAGAGTTCCCCCGAAGGTCGAATCGCTCGGCCCGGAGCGCGGCGTCTCGCTCTACAAGGGTACTGCCGAGGAGCGATACGCCGACATCGCGCCCTACCTGGTCGCGGTGGATGATGGCCTGCTCGACTGGATCCTCACCACGCTGTGGGGTGACCCCTGGGGAATGTTTGTCCAGTCGATCGCGTCACTCGACGAGCTCCGCTCGCACTTCCGGAAGTTTCTGCTGGTGAGCGGACCTAACGGCGAGGAGTGGTACTTCCGCTGGTACGACCCCCGGGTGCTCGAGAAGTACCTCCCCACCTGCACCGACGAAGAGCTTCGCGCGTTCTTCGGTCCCGTCACATCATATGGCGTGGGCGATCCGGCAACTGGCGTTCGATGGCTGCGACCAGCCACACCTCAGGAAGCCTGGCACCAGCAGCACCCCCCGCGCATAACGTTCCGTAAGCCTAACGCCTAGGCGGTTCCCGACTTAACGCGTTCGTCAGTTCTAGATTTCCCTTCCCTCATCCCTCATCCCGGTCGTTAGGCACTCTTCCACGCCTGCGGCGCGAGCTCCGGGAACGTGATCGTGCACTCCCCGGGCTTGAGCCCCTCCACGCGGGCCACTCCCTGCGCGTCCGTCCATCCCTCCCGCACCATCCCATCCGAGCCGACGACGCGCCAACGCTCGTGCGGCACCGGCTTCCCGGCGTCATCCACCAGCTCGATCTCCACCCACGACGGCCGTTCTGGGTCCTCCTTCCCCGGCGCCGGGTACCGCAGCGCCGGGTGATCGCCGAGCGTGCCGAGCACGGTCTTCGTGGCGCAGTTGGTCTCGACGAATGCGGCGCCGCTTGCCTTTGCTGCCCGCATGGTGGCTGCCGCCGCGGTGACACCGGCCGCCGCCGCCCCTCCCGCGCCGCCTCCGCCACCCACCTCGCCGATCAGAACCGTCGGATAGCCACCCACAATCGCCCCGAGATGCGCGCACATGTCGCCCATTCGGGCTGCCGGGCGTCCCGAGATCATAACGCCGGTCGACCCCATTACGATCACGTCAGGCGGCCCGACGCAGATGGCCATGTCGCCAACGCACGCGGCTGGCTGACCCCCAATCAGAACGGTCGGTGCTCCGGGCGGCAGGATCGGTCCACCCACGTGTGGGATTGGCACGACCGCGGGCGTTTGCATCGGGCACAGATGCATGTCGCCGATACGGGCCGCGGGCTGGGACAAGCCGACCTCCGGGATACGCTTCGAACGGCGTTCTCAAGCCGACCACCGATTATCGCCTGCGCTCCGGTCCCTGTCGAGCACCTCGGCAACCATCGGACGGCTTGCTACCGCACACAGCGCGCTGTATCGTCTCCGCCCACCAACGCGCCGCATTGGCGACGCGGTCCGTTCCACTTCGTCGCGGAGGTAGCCATGGCTGGTAACGCGACCTACAAGCGCGTCATGTGCCAAGTCGACTCGGTCAAGTTCTACCCGATCGAGGCCCGTTACTCGCTATCGCGCAGCGCAAACCAGGTCGGGCGCCGCATCGGTGACTCGCTCCAGGGACGTGCCTTCATCTTCGCCGACATCCACGACGTCTCACGCATCACCCAGGACGACGTCATCAACCTCTGGAAGATCGCGACCGAGTCGAAGGACCCGCTCCACAAGGTCGCGATCACGTACTACGCCGAGGACGGAGATAAAGTCCTGAACAGCGTGGAGTTCATGGGCTGGATCTCGGTGTTCGAGACATTCAACCCGGCGATCAGCGACGGCGGCGGGCGAGCGGCCGGCATGGGCGGAACGGGGCCATCCGCCGCGAGCCTCACTGGCTACAACAACATCATGTACATGGAGCTTGCGGTCGTCCTCGACGAGGCGAACGTCACAAAGCACAAGCTCACGAAGTAACCCGACGAGCGTCGACGTCACTGGGCGGCGCGGCGGAGAGTCGCCATGGCAACGCAACTCGTCGTGTCGTTCGGAGACAAGGTCACGCTCCAGAACCGCGACATCGAGCGGCTGGAGTACGTGCAGGAGCTCGGACGGCACGACCGCGCTCGCATAACGTTCCATCGTGATACCGCATCCCGCGTCGCCATCCACGAGCTGGCGGGCGAGCCGTGTCGCGTGCACATCTGGGATGACGTGGTCGGCGACGACCCGGCGAACAGCGTCGACTTCAACGGCGTGGTGGTCGAAGCGGAGCAGCAGCTTCAGCTCGACGGTGGCGCCATCTGGCTCGTGGATGTGTGTGCGCCGACGCTCTTCCTCGACGCCGAGCGAAACCTCCGCGTCTTCCCGGAGGTGGACCTAACGACGCTCGCGCGGCTGGTGGTCCCGATGATCCGCACCGACGGCGTGCCCGGCACCTCGCGCGCCGACTACGTGCAGTGGGGCGAGACCGATTGGGCGTTTCTGGTTCGCGCGACGGACGACGCCGGATGCTTCGTGCGCGGCACGCGCGACGGGATCGAAATTCGGCGCGGGTTCGAGCGTTCCGGTCCCGCGCTCACGTGGGGCCGGAATCTGCTCGCGCTCACGGTGCGAGCAACGCCTCGCAACAACGGCGCGAAGGGTGTCGGCTTCGAGGTGGCGAAGAAGGAAGACTATTACTTCCGCGACCGACGTCAGGAGGCGGCGTTCATGGCGCTGCCGGCCCTCGCGAACACGATCAACAAGCTCGCGCGCGACTTCCCGGCCGCCGGCGATCCGGTGCTGCTCGACCACCAGTCCCGCGCGCCGAGCCTTGGCGACTTCCGCGAACGCGTGATGGCCGAGAGCGAACGCGCGGTCGGAACGGCGATCGTCGTTCACGGCGCGAGCGTGGCGACCGCGGTGCGCGCCGGCGGCACCGCCACGGTCGCCGATGGCGGCGGTGACGGCGAGGGCGAACGGTTCAAGCTCCCGTACCCGGTCGGCGAAATCGGGATCGTGAAGGTGACGCATCGGTGGGATGGCCAGGAGTACCGCAACGAATTCGTCGCCAGCCCGTGGGCCAACTTCACGAACTTCGCCCCACCACCGCGCCAGCGGATGGATGGCATCGTCACCGGTGAATGCATCGACATCCAGGACCCCGAGAACCGCGGACGCATCCGCGTGCGGCTCCATTTCCAGCAGCAGGACGACCCGCTGTTGTGGATGCGAGTGGTCGTGCCTTATGCGGGCCATGAGCGTGGCATTCAGTTCATGCCCGAGGTCGGCGACGAGGTCGCGGTGGCGTTCGAGGAAGGAGACCCGGCGCGACCGTATGTCATCGGTGCGCTCTGGAACGGCACGGATCGTCCGCCGGATCTCGCGTGGAAGCAGATCGTCACCAAAAGCGGCAACACCATTCGCATCAGCGACGAGAGCGACAAGGAAGCGATCCAGATCTTCACGCCTGACGGGGCCTGTCTGCTTCAGCTCGAGAACGCGCGCAGTGGGTCCACGCTGACGATCCACTCCGAGGGGGACATCTCCATCGAAGCGAAGGAGGAGCTTCGTATCAAATGCCGCAACCTCGTGCAGTCGGTCGAGCAGGACTACCTGCGCAAGACGGGCAACTCGGAAAAAGCCGCGGTGGCCGCCGAGCTCACGCTGACGAGCTCCCAGGTGACCGTCGCGGCGGACACCAACATGTCGCTCTCGGCGGGCGTAAATCTCGACGCGTCGGCTGGTGCATTGCATAACGTGGTGGGTGCGCTAGTACATCTGAATCCACCAGCATTCATCACGATGCCGGTGATGAAAGCGGAGCCCAACCTCAAGGCGAGCATCTGGACGAGCCAGCCCGGCGGGCGCACGGTCACGCGCCTGAAACACACGTTCGACCCGGTTCCGCCGCGCGGGCTCGAGGTCCCCGTGGGCAAGCCCGCGGCCGCCTCGGCCGCGTCGGGCAATGGTGCGGGTGCCGCCGCCGCCGTCGCGGGCGGCGGGGCAGCGACGCTGGCGCCGCTCGTCGGTGACCAGACCAAGACCTTCATCGAGATCGAGATGGTGGATGACAAGGGCCGTCCCGTGCCCGATCTCGCGTACCACATCGAGGGTCCCGATGGCAAGCAGTACGACGGAACGCTCGACGCCGACGGGAAAGCACGCGTCGATGACATCGAGCCTGGCAACTGCCGCATCACGTTCCCCGATCTGGACAAGGATGCGTGGTCCGACGCCTAACGCCCGCTGCGCGCCGTGACGATACCGGGCGTGGCACTGCCGCTCCGCATAACGCGCGACGGCCAGCTCGAGCGTGGTGACGCCACCGAGCAGGTCGTCCGACTCATCCAGGCCATGGTCGCGACCACCGCAGGCAGTTGGCCACACGCCCGCTGGTTCGGGCTGCACGAGCTGTTTCTCGACGCGAACCTCTCCCTGCAGGACCAGCAGGCGCTCGCCGACGCGCTGAACGTCGCCTTGAAGAATCTCGGGGCAACCTGGGCACACGTTGCCGCCGTGCAAACAGCGAGAGACCGAGCACCCGGGGAGCGGCGTTTCGACATCACCCTAATCGTGGATGGCAATCAGGCCACATATGGAAGCGTGAAGCTATGAGGCTCAGGGACCGGTGACTCCACCCGCCGGCACGCCTGTCGAGTCGATCCGGCGCGTGACTCGCTCCGCATCGGAGATCGCGGCAGACCTCCGGCGCGAGTTCGATCTCGCCGTTCACGCGCGCTACGGTACGCAGCCGAGGCCAGACCCCGTTCTCGCGACTGTATTTCACGCCCTGGCCGTGCAGATCGCTCGCGTCTACGACGAGGCCGCGACGGTGTTGCCCGTGGCTGTCCTCGATGACCTGATCGCCACGCTCGACCTGCCGGTGCGCCCCGCGGAGCCCGCGCAGTCCGTTGTCTGCTTCACCGGCGTCGAACGTCGAGAGCCGGTGAGTCCCGCGACCGAGCTCGTAGGCTACGCGCGCACCGGTGAGCAGCTGGGATTCACGCTCGATGAGAGCATGCAGCTCGCACCCACCGAGCTGGCGTTCGCAGCCGTGTACGAGGCGGGCCGCCTTCAACTCCTCCCGGGCATTCAGGCGCCGGGAAGCGATGAGTCGTTTCCTCCAGCGCGTGCGCCGGTGTCGCTGGCGGCGCCGCCGACCATATTCCTCGCCTTTCGCACTGACGCCGCGCACCTCGGCGGGCTCGGAGTGTTCTTCGACATCCTTCCGCAGGACGAGCGGATCGCTGGTGCTCTCCGTCGCAGCCCATGGCAGCTGCTCAACGACTCGGGGCGGGTGTACCCCGACGGGATCCTGCGGGCGATGCCGGGACGCGGCGGCACCAACAAGCTGATTTGGTTTGCCGATTCCGCCCGCGCGCGCGAGACGGATTCGCGTGGCCCCGCCGATCGGTCGTCCGGCGACAACGAGATCCCTGCGCTGGCACCGGTTGGCGAGGGACCGTACGGCTCCCGCGTGTGGATCTTCCCGGTGATTCCGCAGGACAGGCGACACCTCGTCGTGGCACCGCCCGCAATCGCCAACGTGATCCGCCGGATGATCCCCGCCGATCATCACGAGACGTTCTCGAAGCCAATGGCATGGCTTCAGATCCCTCTGCCTGCCGGGGTCACTGGCGTAGCGGATGCGATCCAACGCATTGCCGTGAACTGCACGACCGCCTCGAACATCGAGATCTGGAACGAACAGCTGCCGTTCGACCGGGTGGGCTCGACGGTCACGTTCAGGCCGGAAGGCAACGCCGACCGACACCTGCTCGGTGTGGTGAGCGTGACGGGCGAGTCGGGAACTCGGTATGTACCGGACGCAGACGTGTCGGCGAGTCCCGCGAGCGGTCGGTATCGCGTGAAGAGCGGACGACTCGAGTGCCGGCCCGCGCGCAGCTCGGCCGCGCGATTCGATAGCTACGCCATGGCACGTCTGCTGTTGTGCGACGGTGAGCACGGCAACGGCCTCGAGCCTAACGCCATTCGCCGCATCGAGGCGAAGCTGGACAATGTGACGGCGCAGGTGTCGAACCTGACCGTGTCGCGTGGCGGAAGCTCACCCCTCGCATATGCGGACGCGCGCCTTCGTTTCGCTGAGCTGCTGCGAAGTCGCGAACGGGTCGTGACCGCCGCCGACATCGAGATTGCCTCACGGGCATTCGAGCCGCGCGTCACCCATGTGAACGTCGATTCGGCGACCGAGGTGACGGAGCGCGGGCTCGAGCTCGTGAACGCGGTTCGGATCTCGGTGAAGAAGTCCGAGTTCGCCGACCCGGACGCGGAGCTCGTGCGGTTGCGGGACTCGCTCGAGCGCCATCTCGAGACGCGATGCGTCATCGGCCATCGCTTCCGCGTGACCGTCGATGCCACTGCGTAGCGGCGACGGCCGCCGCGCGGCGGACACGGCGGTGCGCATGCCGGACTTCTGTTCGCCACGCCGCGGCGTACGACAGACGGTGGACGCGGCGCTCGCCTCGCTGGAGCAGCTCGGCGTCGAGGCGGACCGCGTAGTGCTCCGTGCGGCGGGTGCCGGGTGGGTGACGGGCACGGTGGTAGGGCAGGTGCCGGCGGCTGGCGTGCAGCTCACGCCCGAGACGCGGGTGGAGCTGGACGTGGCCGGAACCGGCGCGCTCGAGAGCCTTCCATACCCGCTGCGCGAGGATAGCGACGACGCAATGCGCGTCGACGCCCTGTTCGCCCTGTTCGACGCGCCGATCCTGCGCGTCAGGCACGCGGTTCGCCAGGCCGGCGGGTTTCTCGAGCTGCGTCCTGACGAGGTCAGTACCGCGCTTCGCTGGATCGACGGGATCTTTCGCGTTTCGCCGGCGCCCTGGGCGAAGAGGCGGTGGTACGCAGTAGCGCGGCTCCTTCCCACGCTGCATCGTGTTGCCGGCCGGGCGGAGGCGATTCCGCTGGCGCTCGAGCTCGTGTTCGGCCTGCCCGTCGCCAGGGTGCAGGTCGTCTCGGGCATCGCCGAGCTGGCCGACTCTGGGCGGACGCACCTCGCGTCCGCGAACAGCCGCCTCGGCACCGATGCGGTGCTCGGCGTTGGCTTGCGGGCGACCACGGCGATCGAGATCGTGATCGGTCCGGTGAGCGTCGAGACGTACCAGGAACACCATACGGCGGCGGAGCGTGCGGAACGAGACGCGATTTACCGGCTCGTGCTGCCGGCGCATCTGCACCGGGCCGTGCGCGAGCGATGGACGGTGGGTACGCCAGCCAATCCGCCACGCCTTCAGGACGGGTGGCAGCCGGCGGCACTCGGGCTGAATAGTTATCTGGGTGGTCGTGTGCTGGAATCAAGGAGAGTCGAGTGAGCGATCCGGCGGGCGGTTTGCGTTCGGTGAACTGGATGACGGGGATGCTGCTGACCCCCGAGCATTTCCTCCGCCAGGACGGCTACATCGATGAGTCGTTAGGGTGGGTGCTGCGGCATTGCGTTGCGGGCGCCGGGCTCGTGGGCGGAGGACTTCGGCTCGAAAGCGGCCAGCGCGGCCTTCCGGGCTTCGACCCGCGGCTCGAGCTGAGCGACGACGGCAGCGTCGTGCGGGTGTCGGTCCTCCAGGCACGCGGCATCACAACGAGCGGCGAGATCATCGACATCGGCGATGGTGACGTCGTCCGCGGCGAGTTTGCCAAAGGCAGCCTCGCCGGCGCGTCCGACCTCCTGGTGTTCGTCGTGCGCACTGGGCAGCGCGAGGAGGATCCGGCGACGGTGGGCGCCGACCCGTTCAACCCCGACCAGGCGGCGTACCGGCGCGTCCAGTACCGTGTGTCGTTAGGCGCCGCGGCCGACGTGGTGCCGCACGCCCTCGTCGTCGGTCAGGTCCGCCGTGCCTCCGAGACCCTGGGCTTCGAGCTCGACGGCCACTTCGTCCCCGCCTGCGCCACAGTCCTGGCGCACAGTGCGCTCTACGCGGCATGGAGTCGCCTGCAGTCGGAGATCAAGCTGCTCGCGGGACAGTACGCCGAGCTGCACCGGACCGTCGCCCGCTATGTCGACCAGATCGAGCGGCGCGGCGTCGACGTTCGCGCCGACCGCGACACCCTCGCGTTCATCGAGCGGGCCGTCCTCGCCCTCGACAACGCCGCGTACGAGACGCTCGACCCGGCCATGCCGCCGCACCGGCTCTTCCAGCAGATCGACCGCTGCGGGCGGCGCATCGCTCTCGCCCTCGACCTGAGCCCGTCCACCCGCGAGTACTTCCAGCTGCTCGCCGGCGCCGACGCGAGCTACACGGCACTCCTCGAGGAAGAACGATCGCTTCTCGCCACGAGCCGCGAGCTCGGACCTCGCGAGGATCTCCGCCGTGCGATAGCCACGGCCGAGCAGACGCTGGCATCCGTTAGGCGGCTCGTCCAAGCGCTCGAGGGCAAATACCTCGACTTCCGTATCAACCGATCGATGGACGCGCTGCGGTTCCTCCTGGATCGAGGCGGCGAGCACTTCTACATGGCGGTGGCCACGCCCGGCCATCCGCAGCGCGACGCCGATCTCCTGACGCTCGTGTTCTCGCAGCTCAACCTCGCTGGTCGACACGAGTATCGGATCGTGCTTTTCGGCGACCCGAACGGCGTCTCGGCATGGCAGGTGGGCGATCAGATGCGCGTGGACCTGCGGATCAACTCCGCGGCCGGACCGTCGCGGCCGATCTCGCAGACCGTCGTCTGCGAGATCCCGGGACAAAGGAACTTCGCGGTGAACTTCGACACGCCGCCGGATGTGGCAGCGATCAGCGGCGTACAGCTCACCGTGCAGCCGGCGCATCGGGTGCGTGGCGCCGTGCTGTATCAGCGCAAGCTGGGGCTCGCGTCGGACGACGGGAGGATGGCGGCCCCGCGGATCGCGACGCCGGTGGCGCCGCCGATCGCGCCTCCAGCCCCATCGCCCGCGTCGCCGCTCGTCACGCCCACGCCCACGGAGCCCAAACCGGCGGGCGGCCCGCCAGTCATCAAGCTCCGCAAACCGAACCAGCCATAGCCCGTCACTCGCCTAACGCCAGGGAGCGACCACCATGGATCTGAACCGGCTGTCGATGGATCTGGCGGCAGCACTGGAGGAGGCTCGCCGTGTGGCAACGCGCTCCGGTGCGAGCTATATCAAGCCCAAACACCTCTTCGCCGCGCTGCTCGAGCCGAATGGCGGGCTCGCGCGGATCGCCGGCGCCGCCTCGCTCGACGCGGGGATGGCGGCGCGCTTCATCGAGCAGCTGCCGGATCCGGGGAACGACGGCAGCATCGAGCCTGGCAAGCAGCCCATCGCGAGCCGGGCGTTGCGCGATCTGCTCGACCGAGCGTTCGCGACGGCCGACAAGCGCGGTACGAGCACCGTCGGCCCACTGGAGGTTGCCCTCGCCGCCGTCGATGCCCCCGGGCAGCAGATCGGCCAGGCGCTTCGCGATGCGGGGTGGACGCCGGAGAAGCTCTCGCACGCCATGGAAAGCCCCTCGATCGCGCAGCCGGCGGCGGAGGAGCAGGCGCCCGTCGTGCGCGGAACCGCGCTCGCCACGTACGCGCGCGACCTGACGGCGGTCGCGCGCGAGGGGAAGCTCATGCCCGTGATCGGGCGCGATGGCGAAGTCCGCAGCATGCTGCAGACGCTCCTTCGCAAGACGAAGAACAACCCAGTGCTCGTCGGCGATCCCGGCACCGGTAAGACGGCGATCGTCGAGGGGCTCGCGCAGCGCATCGTCGCGGGTGACGTGCCCGAGTCGCTTCGCAACAGCCGGCTGCTCGCGCTCGACCTGACCGGCCTCGTTGCCGGAGCGAAGTACCGAGGGGAGTTCGAGGAGCGCATCAAGGCCGTTGCCGACGAGGTGAAGCAGGCCAAGGATGTCATCCTGTTCCTCGATGAGCTGCACACGCTCGTGGGCGCCGGCGGAAGCGCCGGCGGGATGGACGCTGCCAACATCCTCAAGCCGGCCCTCGCGCGCGGTGAGCTGCGCTGCATTGGGGCCACGACGCACGACGAGTACCGCGAGTCGATCGAGAAGGACGGCGCGCTCGCCCGTCGATTCGAAAAGGTGATCGTCGAGGAGCCGGACGACGAGACGACGCTGGCGATGCTCCGCGGCGTGAAAGCGCGCTACGAGAACCACCACGGCGTGCGCGTCTCCGAGGACGCCCTCGTATCGACCGTGAAGCTCGCGAGGCGCCATCTTCGCGATCGCTACTTCCCCGACAAGGCGTTCGACATCCTGGACGAAGCGTCAGCCCGCATCCGCCTGCAGCTCGAGTCCAAGCCCAACGAGATCGATGAGCGGGAGCGCGCGCTGGTGCGCTTGCAGGGACGGGTCGAGGCGCGGCGCGGCGCGGGCGACGATGTCGCCGCGCTCGAGAAGGAAGTCGCCACGGCCAGGTCCGAGCTCGATGCGATCCGCAACCGATGGGAGGAGGAGAAGACAGTCTCGGCATCCCTGCAATCGACACGCTCCGCCATCCAGTCCAAACGTGCCGAGCTCGAGGCGGCCGAGAAGGCGGGGAACGTCACCGCCGCGGCCGAGTTGCGCTATGGATCGCTGAAATACCTGCTCGAGCAGGAGGCGGATCTCGTCAAGCGGCTCGACGCGCTCACCGCCGCCGGCCTCATGGTGCCGAGCGAGGTGCGGGCGAGCGATGTGGCGGATGTCGTCGCGCGTCGGGCACGTGTACCGGTGTCGCGAATGATGGAGAGCGAACGCGAACGGCTGCTCAAGCTCGAAGAGCGTCTCGCGGCACGCGTGATCGGTCAGCAGGAAGCGGTCGACACGCTGTCCGACGCAGCGCGTCGGATGCGCGCCGACCTTCGCAAGAAGCGCAAGCCGGCGTCGTTTCTGTTCGTGGGCCCGACCGGCGTTGGCAAGACAGAGCTCGCGAAGGCACTCGCCGCCGCGCTCTTCGATGACGACTCCGCGCTCATCCGGATCGACATGGCCGAGTACAAGGACTCGGGGTCGGTCTCGGGACTGATCGGGTCGCGGCCTGGGCTCATCGGCTCGGATCAAGGTGGCTTTCTCACGGAGCAAGTGCGACGATCGCCGCACTCGGTCGTGCTGTTCGACGAGATCGAGAAGGCGCACCCGGAGGTCATCGACATCCTGCTCGGCGTGCTGGACGAGGGGCGGCTGACGGACGCGAAGGGACGCTTCTGCGACTTCACGAACACGATCATCATCCTCACGTCGAACCTCGGCGTGCGCGAAGCCACGCAGGCGACCGAGGATCTCGAGGCACGGAAAGAGATCATCATGAAGGTGGTCCAGGCGTCGCTGCGGCCCGAGCTGTTCAACCGGTTGAGTGGCGTCATCGCGTTCAACTCGCTGGATCGTCCGACGCTCGAGAAGATCGTGCGCATTCACCTCGACGCGCTCGCTGGCCAGCTTCGAGAGCAGCACCAGGCGACGCTCGAAGCCGACGGTGAGGTCGTCGCGTTCCTCGCCGAGCTGTCGTACGATCCGGCGTACGGTGCGCGGCCGGTCGAGCGCACCATCGATCGCATGGTGCTGTCCCAGCTGTCGCTCCTCATCATTGGCGGCGACGTGACACCGAAATCGATCGTTAGGCTCGCGCGCGATGGCGAGGAGCTGGCGATCATCGCCGGAACACCCGAGGAAGTGGCGACCGAGGCGAAGAAACTCGCATCGCGCGGCCCGGCAGCGGCCGGCGCGCTCGGAGCGCCACCAGCGGCGCCCGCCGGGGTGTAGCATGCCGGCCCGGTCTCGACTCGCCCGCGTGATGCTGCTGGGCGCGGCTCTCCTGGCCCCGCCGGTGCTCGTCGCGAGCACGCCGTCGCCGGCGTTCGCGCAGCTCGGGTGGGCAAAAAAGCTGCTCGGAATGAAGAAGAAGAAACCGGCGCCGCCGCCGACCGCGCCGGCGAGTGCGCAACAGCCGCAACAACCGCAACAGCCCGCTGCGCCGCCGGGCGCGCCCGCGGCGTCGCCCGGACCTGGCGCCGCAACGGCCGCGCCCGCAGCCTCGTTAGGCGGCCAGACCCCGGGCGCCGCGCCCGGCGATGCGGCGGCGGCCCAGCGCCAGGCGGAACGGGACACCATGATCGCCTACGGGCGGCGGCTCGACTCGGCGCAGCCCCAAACGGCGGCCACCGCGAAGGAGCGCCTCGACTTCTGGGAAGGCCTCAAGCTGAGTGGCGGGGTCGATCCGGAGGTGTTCCAGCGCTACCAGCAGGCGCTCCGCGACTTCGACCAGCTTCGCAAGCAGGACTCCGTGCGCCGCGCCGGCGATTCGTCTGCCGCCGCGGTGAACGCGCGGATCGAGCGCGCAACACGAGCACTCCAGGCGCGCGATCTCGACGGGGCGCAAACGAGTGTCGATGAAATCCTGGCGGCCAACCCGGACAACCAGCGCGCGCTCTTCCTCAAGGACAGGATCACGGCGCTTCAAAAGGCGAAGCGGTTCAAGATCGTGCTCTTCGGTCTCGGGGCCGCCCTTCTGGTGCTCGGGGCGGCAGTCGCGGCGTTTGCCGGCCGAATCCTCAAGAAGGATAAGGACGGCGACGCCAAATCCGCGGCGGCGCCGGGGGCAGGGAAGCAGAAGGTGTTGCTCAAGGTGATCGACGGCGTGGGGCGCGGAAAGCTGTACACGATGGAGGGCGACGTCCTGCGCATCGGCGCCGCGGAATCCGACAAGCCCGAGGAGCACAACGACGTCGTAATCAGCGACTCGGCGACCGCCGTCTCGCGATTTCACTGCTCGATCATTCGGCGCGGCAAGGACTACTTCCTCGTGGATTCGAGCCTCAATGGCACCGAGGTGAACGACAAGCCGCTCGACCGCGGCGAGCACCACCGCCTGGACGACGGCGACGAGTTCACGCTCGCCGCGGTGTCTCGACTCAAGTTCCTCAAGGCCTGAGCCGCGGGCGACATCGGTCGCCGAGTCGTGCCCTACTCGAATGTTCGAGAGCTTTCGCATCCCTCGTCTCCGCACGAGGTGACGCTGGGCCGCGACGCGGCCGGGAATGCGGTGGTGCTCAAGCGTCTGCGCGCGAGTCACCGCGACCGCGACGATCTTGCGCTGCGTCTGGAGGTCGAGGCGAGCGTGCTCAACGAGCTTGGCGGACGGCGAGGCGTCGTTCGGCTCGCCGCACTCGAGCGCAGCCCGTTGACGATCGTCATGGAGTATGTAAGCGGCGGCTCCCTGGCAGACCACGTGCGCGATGTCCGGGATCGGCGGATCGGCATGCCGGCAGCGCGCGCGCTCGACGTCGCCCGCGGCATCCTCGACGCGTTAGGCTACCTCCACGCCCACGGTGTCGTGCACCGCGACGTCAAGCCGTCCAATATTCTGTTCGCCGATGATGGCACCGTGCGGCTCATCGACTTCGGCGTGGCCGCGCGCGCGGACTCTGGGCGGGGGGGACTGCTCTACGGGTTGCCGGCGGACTGGATCGAGGAACGGGTCGGGACCCTGCCGTACGCCGCACCGGAAACGGTGCGTGACCCGTCAGGGCCAGCGACGGCGGCGCAGGACGTCTACGGTGCGGCTGTCGTGCTGTACGAGATGCTCACCGGCGTCCCGCCGTGGGACCTAACGCCTGACGAGCGTCCCGAATCGTTCGTCGAACGACTCGAGTGTGCGTGGGAGGACAGTGGGATTCCAGAGATTCCCGGCGTCGAACCTCGGGTTGCGCAAGCCCTGTCGCGTGCGTTGGACCCCGACCCTCTGCGGCGCCTCGGCTCGGCGCGCGAGCTCGCCGCCAGGCTCGGCCTGTCGTGACGGCCAATGGGTCATTGCACGGTGAACGCGTCACGGCGGTTCGCGAATCGGTCGATGTGCAGATGCACCCCGGTCCCCGCGCGGTCTGCCAGGCCCGCGCGGATCGCCGCCTGAATCTGCCGCGCGAGCACCGAGTCCTGCGAAAAGTCCTTCACGCGAATTCCGGCGGTGCGGCACTGGCCAACGACGAACTGCACCTGCTCGGTCGTGAGGCCGCGTGCCCGAATGTCCAACGCACCGCCTTTGCCGTAGAGCGATACGTGCTCGGCGTGATCGGCTCCCGTGATGACGAGCGGCGCGCCGAATCGCGTGAGAAACGACTGGCGCACCCCGTCGAAGCGGTCGGCGAATTCGGTCGTCGAAAGCGCGGCACGCAGCGAGCGCGCGAACACACTCGCGGGTGCCGGCGTTCGCGCGGCTGCGCGGGCGTACTCGGCGGGGATATCCACCCGCTTTTCGCGGTAGATCGCTGCCACCGATGCCTCGAGTGCCTCGATGCGCGGAGTCACGAACGGGTGCGAGCGAAGCGAGCTCGCCCTGAGTGTGTTCACGCCGGCAGCGAACTCCTGGAGCGCGGCCGCCCGCGCGCCAATCTCGAGCAGTGCCGTCCCACGTTCGACATGCTCGTACGAGACGGCGAGAAGCGAATCGAACATCACGGTCTCTTCCGCAGACAGCTGTGATTTGTCCTCGGTGCGCGTTAGGCCGCGTACGATGATGACCGCGGCGACAACCAGGAGAACGGCGGCAATGCTGGCCGCGATGATGAACGGACGTGGAAGCCGTGCGGCCATCCGCCGTGGTTTCCGCCGGTTCGACCGCTGCACAGGGACCGATTTGACGATCGCTTCCGGCGGTGGCGCTGCGGGCGCCTCGCCGCTCTCGAATCGAAACTCCCCGCCCGGCGCGAGACGAATCACGTCGCCGTGACGAAGCAGCACGCCCGATCCGATCGACGCTCCGTTGACGGTGGTCGGTCCCGAGCCTGGCAGAATCCAGTAACCATCCGCACGCTCGACCAGCACCGCGTGGCGCTCGACGATTCCGGGAAGAAAGAGCGGGTACGCGGCCTCGCGGCTCGAACCCAGCCAGAATGGGCTCGTGTTCAGCGAGGCCGGTGCAGTGCGCTGCGGAGGAAGTGGAACGAGGCTCGGGAGGGGGGCCATGGCGCATGGCGGGGTGCTGGCTGCCGTGCTATCCTGTCGTCAGTTCGGCGGCGCGGGCCGCCAAACCCGCTTCCGCATGGGAGCGAAGACGATGATCGCCGCGTGATCCGGGGTCAAGCTCGCTGCTGATGACCGAACCGAGTCAGAAAACCTACGTCAACCTCTCGCCGGGTCGTGGGGCATCGAGCTCACGAGAGGATGATCTCTATAAGGCCGTGCAAGCCACGGTGGCCTCCGACTACGAGCTGCTGGGCGAGCTCGGAAGGGGCGACCGCGGGCGGGTCGTATACCTCGCGCGCGAGCTCGCGTCCGGATCACTCGTGGCGCTGCGACTCGACCGCGGTGGTGCGTCCGAGGCCGAGTATGAGCTGACGGTGCTCCCCCATCTCGATGAGACGGTCCCGTCGGCCGGCTCGGCGTGTCCGTATTGCGGGAAACACGTCCGTGACTGGGCTCGGTTCTGCCCTCACTGCGGCCGTGATATCTCCGGCGAAGCCGAAGCGGACTCGGGATCGGGCTTCAGTACCGCGCAGCTTCTCCAGGCTGTCCGGGAGTCCGCTGCCGACGAGTACGAGGTGTTGGGCGAGATGCCGCGTGCCCGAGGCGGTGGTCGCGTGTACTTCGCACGCGATCTCGCCACCGGCGCCATCATCGCGCTACGCCTGCACCGTGAAAAAAACACGGACTCCGGGCCCGACCAGTTTTCGTTAGGCAGGACGCAGGTGCTCAAGCCGTTGGTCGCGGACCTGGGTGCCAAGTACGCATCTCCAACGGCGGTGGCGTCGCCCACGCCGCCGACACCGCCGCCGGCGCCGATCCCGAGCGCACCACCGCCTCCGCCGCGAGCCGCGGTCGAGAGCCGCGGACCGGGTGCCGGGAGTGGTGCGCGGTCCGCGACACCGGCTGCGCCGGTACCGAGACCGGCTCCGCCCGAAGGCCGCACAGTCGTCGGTCTTCAGCCCGTCGCTCCCGCCGGTGCGCCGGACATCGCGGGCGATGAGCCAGCGACCGCCGACGTTGCGGTCGATCCCACCGCGGCGGCAGCGCGCAAGCGACGCACGGTCATCATTGGCGCCGGGGCGGGACTCGCTTTACTCGGGGCGCTGGCGCTGGCGCTCGCCGATAAGGGCGAAGAGTTGTCGAAGACGGACACGGTGCGGGCCGATACAACTGCTCCAAAGCCGCCGAAACCCGACTCGATCATCACCCAGCCGCCAGTCGATTCGTCACCGGATTCGGCGACCGTTAAACAACCCGACCCCAGCCTGCTCGTCGTGATTGGCGAGCTCCCGCCCGGAGCGACGATTCTGGTCGACGGTCGTCCGATTCGGGGTCGTCGGGCGACGCTGACGCCGGGCTCTCACACGCTCGCGGTGCGAGCGGACGGCTTCGACCCATTTACCCAACGCGTGCAGGCTGCAGGCGACACAACAAAGTGGTCGCCGCGGTTGCGGCGTCACGTAAAGCCGGCGGATACCACCACGCGTCCAAAAGTCGATTCACAACCGAAGCCGCCATCTCCCACGTGCGCGCGCGCTTTCGGCGCTCAGGACTGGATCAACGCTCGCACTCTCTGCCGCACCGAGGCGACCAGCGGCGATGCCGCGGCGCAGCGCGACCTGGCGTTGCTGCTGCTCCGCGGACAAGGCGGACCTGTCGACGAGCCGGGTGGGGTAACCTGGCTTCAGAGGGCCGCCGGCGCGGACGACACGCAGGCCCTGTTCGAGTTGGGGCGTGTATACGAGACGCATAAGGCGTATCGAGACGACCGCCGTGCGTACGACAACTTCAGGCGTGCCGCGTTGCGTGGACATGCGGAAGCCCAGTACCAGGCCGGACGTGCACTCGAGCGTGGCATTGGCACCAACGAGAACCTGCGCGAAGCGTTCCTGATGTACGAGCAGTCGGCAAAGAGCGGCTACGCGCCGGCGCAGACCGCCGTTGGTGTGCTCCTCAAGAAGGGGCTGGGCACGGCACGAGACGATAGCAAGGCACTCGAGTGGTTGACGAAGGCAGCCGCGGGTGGAAGCCCGGACGCGTACTTCCATATTGGCGAGCTGCACGAGCAGGGACGGGCGGGGTTGCCCAAGTCGAAGGCCGATGCGATGGAGTGGTATCGGAAAGGTGCAGCGCTGGGGAGCGAGGAAGCGCGCAAGGCCCTGCGCCGGTGAGGGCGATCATGAATCGCCGTCGATTCCTGGTTGATGGCTCCGTACTCGCTGCCGCGATCGCAGGCGGGCGACACACGGTGGAGGCGTTAGGCATCGACCTCCGGCGGCAACCGCGCATCCGGTTCGGCTGCGCAGCGATCACGTGGAGCGGGAACGACCCGCAAGCGATCGACGACATCGCCGACCTGGGCTTCGGCGGGATCCAGCTCCGGGATTCCGCCGTCCGCCGATGGGGCGAAAAGCCCGACGAGCTGAAGGCCCTGCTGGCGGCGCGAAAGCTCACGCTCGTCGCGCTGTCGAGCGGGAGCGTGACACTCGATCCGGCCAAGCTCGACGCGAACCTCGCGCTCCACGTGAGCAACGCGCGTTTCCTGCGTCAGGTCGGCGGACTTTATCTGCAGGTGACCGATGAGCGGCCCGCTGGCCGCGAGCCGTCCGCGGACGATTATCGCCGCATGGGATGGGCGCTCACCGAGCTTGGTCGGCGCACCGCGGATATTGGCGTAACCCTCGCGTTGCACCCACACATGGGTGCCCTGAGTCAGTCGCCTGGCGACATCCGCCGAGTGATGGACGCGTCGGATTCTCGGCTCGTGAGGATGGAGCTGGACGTCGCGCACTATGCCCAGGGCGGCGGTGACCCGGCGGAGGGCGTGCGTACTTATGCGGGTCGGTTGCTCTTCCTCCACATCAAGGATGTCGAGAGCCCTGTAACGGGCCGCGGGCCCGAGTCGTATCGGTTCGTCGAGCTTGGGCGTGGCCGCGTAAATCTCCCGGCCGTGTTCCAGGCGCTGAAGTCGGTCGGATTCGACGGATGGGCCGTGGTCGAGCTCGACGAGGTGCCTGACGGCGCGAGGACGCCGAAGGAGTCGGCCGAGATCTCGAAGCAGTACCTCCGGGGGTTGGGTCTTATCGAATTCTGACAATTCGTCGGGACGAGCCTTGTCATCCTGAGCGAAGCGAAGGATCGCGCTTGTCCCGACCGAGGGTGCTCTACCGGGAAGATCGCGATCCCTCGCCTGACGGCTCGGGATGACACACGCTCTGTCGCCTGTCGCCTGTCGCCTGTCGCCTGTCGCCTGTCGCCTGTCGCCTGCTTCCCGCTTCCCGTTGCTCATGACCTGGTTCGACTACCTTGGCCGCGATCTGCGGCAGGCCACGCGCGCGATCGTCCGCATGCCGGTGCTCGCCACGGTCGTGGTGGTATCGCTCGCGATCGGCATTGGCGTCAACGCTGCCATCTTTTCGTGGATCGAGGGGCTCGTGTTCAAGCCGCTCCCGGGCGTTCGCGACGCGGCGAGCTTCCAGCTGATCGAGCCGCGAAGCGACATCGGGTCGCACGTCGGCACGTCATGGCTCGAGTACCGTGACCTGCGCGAGCGGCTGACGTCGTTCCGCGAGATCCTGGCGTACAAGATGGTGCCGCTGACGATCGGGACGCCGCCGAACACGGTCAGGGCGTACGGACAGCTCGTCTCCGCCAACTACTTCCGGGCGCTCGGCCTCGAGCCATCGTTAGGCCGGTTCCCGACTCCCGACGAGGTGTCGGTACCGGGAGGCCAGCCCGTCGTGGTCGTCTCGGATGGGTTCTGGAAGACGCGGCTGGGCGGCGCATCGGACGTCGTGGGGCGCGGGATCGTGGTCAACGGGCAGGACCTCACCGTCATTGGCGTTGCCCCGCCCAAGTTCCAGGGCACGGTGACGATGCTCGACTTCGACCTCTGGATCCCGGCGACGATGGCGCCGGTGCTGTTCACAGGGTCGCGAGAGCTCGAGGACCGCGCCTCGCGCGGATACGATATGCTGGCGCGGCTCAGACCTAACGCGACGCGCGAGCAGGCCGAGCGCGAGGCAACGACCGCGATGGCGGCGCTCGGACGGCTCTATCCGGCGACGAACGGCGCCGTCTCGATCGATCTCTTCCCGTTCTGGAAGACGCCACGCGGGCCACAGCAGATGCTGGTTGGCGCGCTCGCGATCCTGCAGGGCATCATGCTCGTGCTGCTGCTGGCGGTGTGCGCGAATACGGCGAACCTCATCCTCGCGCGTGCCACCGCGCGCCGCCGGGAAGTCGGCATCCGGCAGGCGTTAGGCGCGAGCCGCTGGCGGATCGTGAGCCTGCTCCTGACCGAGAGTCTCCTGCTCGCAGCGCTGGGTGCGGTGCTCGGGACATTCATCGCCGCCTGGGGAACGAACGCGCTGCGCGCCGTTCCCATGATCGGTGCCTTTCCCATCCGGTTTCAGTCGAGCCTCGACGGAACAGGACTGGCCTTCGCGATCGGGCTCGGCCTGCTGTGCGGTCTCATCTTCGGCGCCGCGCCAGCGCTTCAGCTCTCGCGCGTCAATGCGTACAGCGAGCTGCGTTCGGGGCCACGCGCGGCGCCAAAGGGACGGTTGCGGAACGCGCTCATGGGCGCGCAGGTGGCGCTCGCCGTCATCGTGCTCGTGGCGGCAGCGCTCTTCTACAGAAGCTTCAGCGAAACGCGCGGAATGGATCCCGGATTTCGCCGGGAAGGCGTGCTGCTCGCCGCGTACGACCTGAGCGGGCGGAACGCCGACTCGACCGCCGCCCGGCTCTTCGCCGCGAGGCTGCTCGACAAGGCACGCGCGCTGCCGTCGGTGGAAGCGGCCGCGATCGCGATGTCGGTACCGCTCGACATCCATGGCTTGCCCGTGCGCGCGTTCGAGCTCGAGGGGCGTGCGCGATCGGACGCCGGGCGGGACCTCGCGCTCAGCAACACGGTGACACCGGACTATTTCCGGACCATGGGAATTCCGCTTCGAGCGGGCCGCACGTTCGTGGATCTCACCGACGCGGACGCGCCGCCTCAGGCGGTGGTGAACGATGAGTTCGTGCGACAGTACGTGGCGGGCGGCGAGCCGCTCGGACGTCGTCTCACGACGCGAGGCGGGACGTACACGATCGTCGGCGTCGTGAAGACCTCCACCTACGACGCGTTCGGCGAGAAGCCGAAGCCGATCATCTACCTGTCGTATCGCGACCGGCCGGCCGGCGGCGGCGAAATTCACCTGCGCACGCGTGCGGGATCGGAGACGCTGCTCGCGCCGCAGCTACAGCGGGTCGTGCGCGAGCTCGACCCCACGCTGCCCGTGTATGATGTGCGGACGCTCGTGGAGCACGTGGACAAGAACCTGTTCCTGCGAAAGATCCCGGCCCGGATGTTCGTCGTGCTCGGTCCGCTGCTCCTCGTGCTCGCGGCGATCGGGATCTATGCGGTGGTGGCGTACACGGTTTCGCATCGGACCGCGGAGATCGGCGTCCGCATCGCGCTTGGCGCGACGGCCGCGCGGGTTGTTAGGCAGATCGTGCGCGAGACGCTGCGCGTCGTCGGCATCGGCGCGACGGTGGGGTTTGCGCTGGCGTTCCTGGTCGCGATTCACGTTATGCGCGGCGCGCCGATCAATCTCGTGATCTTTCTCGGTGTGCCGGTGCTGCTCATGTTCGTGGCGGCGGGCGCGAGTTGGGTCCCGGCGCGCAGAGCCTCGAGAGTCGATCCTGTGGTCGCGCTCCGAGCGGAGAATTGATGCCGGGCATCCAGACCCTGCCGGCGCGGATGCAACGGAAACTGCTGCGGGATGCTCGCGGGTAGGCCTACAATGCCTTGGTCATGCGGACCAGCCTCACCGGGACCTTTGCGGTCTCGCTCGCATACGGTGTAGATCCAGCCGCCACGTACCCGAAACGCGTGTAGAACGCTGGCAGCTCGGTTCGCAGGTCCACGACGTCGATTTCCATGACGCCGCACCGCGCCGCCGTCGCATGCGCCTCGGCGGCCGATATCAGCTCGCGAGCGAGCCCCCGTCCCTGCCAGTCGGGATCGACGGACAGCATGCCGAAATAACTGTGCTCGCCGCGAATCTCCACGAAGACGGCGCCGGCCAGCGTGCCGACGGCTGGCGCATTGTCGACGGTGTCGATCACGAGAAAGCACGCGTTCGGCTTCTCGAGGCGCTCACGCAGCTCGGCCTCATCCGTGCGATCGCCGTGGAAAAGATGCGCCTCTACCACGTAAGCGCGGTTGATCACACGCGCGAGCGCAGGAATGTCGTCGATCGTTGCGAGTCTCACGGGCATGCGAACAGGAACGCGATCGACTAATCTGCTCGTCGTCACCCAAGGAGTGTCAATGCACGGGAAAGTGGTGGTGGTCACCGGAGCCAGCGGGGGCATCGGCGCTGCCGCGGCGAGCGCCGTCGCATCGCGCGGAGGTTCCCTCGCGCTCGTCGCTCGCCGGGAAGGCGAGCTGCGGGCGGTCGCAGAGCGCTGCGGAACGAACGCCCTGCCGGTTGTCGCGGACGTCACCAGGCGAGCCGATGTCCGACGCGCCATTCAGACGGCGATCGAACACTTCGGTCATGTCGACGTCCTGGTCAACAATGTCGGACGCGGGATCACGCGTCTGCCGACAGCACTCACGGACGACGACATCGACGAGATGATCCAGATCAACATCAAGTCGGTGATCTATGGCGTGCAGGAAATCCTGCCGCATTTCAAGGAGCGGGGCGGCGGCCACATCATCAACGTCTCCTCGATACTCGGTCGCATGCCGGCGACGCCGTTTCGCTCGGCGTACAACGGCGCGAAGCACTTCCTGAGCGCGATCACGTGGAACATTCGCCAGGAGCTCAGTGAATCGGCGCCGGGCGTCACGGTTTCTCTCGTGTCGCCGCCGGTCGTCGCGACCGAGTTCGGCCTGAACGCTCTCCATGGCGGGCCCGATTCGCGCAGCCTGCCGTTCCCGCAGAACGTCGACGAAGTGGGCAATGTGATTGCATGGGTGATCGACACGCGGAAGCTCGATGTCTACACGCGCCCTGGCTCCAAGCCGCGTGTGACGGAATTCCTGTCCAAGCTTGGCGAGGACCCGCCGTCGTCGGTGCTCGCCGGCCAGTGGGACGCTGCCTAACGTCGGCCTCTGGCAGGCATCCAGAACGGAGGGGTCGTGACCGTTCTGGATGGATCTCAGTATGTTGCTCATGCCGCTCATGCGGTCGACCCCTCCGTTCTGGATGCTAGAGCCGCGATCGCAGCGTCCTCCGCGACGTAGTCGATCGCCGCGAGCGGACGGGATGGCGGGTTGTCGCGCTCCCAGGCGATTGTCTGCGCGATGGCGGAATCGACGCCCACCGGCTCGACGTACCCAAGCTCCGACCGGATGCGCGACGAGTCGACGGACCAGTGTTGCTCGAAGTTGCCAGGC
>Ga0207706_10001049_pt1 | contig 28065 bp, 20 predicted proteins | sample KBSC53metaG_FD_184318 | JGI IMG/M metagenome (GOLD analysis project Ga0207706, IMG submission 184318) | Corn rhizosphere microbial communities from Kellogg Biological Station, Michigan, USA - KBS C5-3 metaG (SPAdes) (version 2) | ecosystem: Host-associated > Plants > Roots > Rhizosphere > Soil ... | reverse complement strand
GACGGCATCGAAATCGATCAGCGCGTCAAAGTGCCCGGCACTACGAATCCACTGATTCACTGCCTGTCGGTCAGCTTCACTCATCGGAACGGGATGATAGTAAGTTGACCCGACGTACGGTGTGATCGTCGCGCCGTAGACTCGCAAGCCGTGTGCATGAGCACGGGCAATCACTTGCTGATACGCGGCAACGACTCGTCGCACCAGCGCTGCATGCTCCGCCGCAGTCACCTCGTCTAGCCGTGCGAGGCCGCCCAGATCGTTCACGCCTTCAAAGACAATCACCCATTGCACTCCCGCCGGAGCCAGCGCATCGCGATCGAATCGCGACAGCACATTCGGCCCGAGGCCATCTGTCAGCAAGTGATTGCCTCCGATGCCCTGGTTCGACACTCCGATATTGCGCGTTGAAGGGGAGTCCTGCAATCGTCGTGCCAAGACATCCGTCCACCGATCGTTTCCGTTCGTCGTGGCGCCATGCCCGTCAGTGATGGAATCGCCAATGACCGCGATCGCCGCCCCACCCGGCCCGGTCTGAACGTCGATGCCTGCAACCTGGTACCAATGGTTAACATGCTTCGGCTCGATAAGGTTGGCGGCGCTGACAAAGTCTCCATGCACGTAGTAAGAAGTGGCGCGCGATCCTGGATGTCCCGTCTGTCTCGCTGGCGGCGCATCCAGATGAAATGTGACTGCCAAGTCCGACAAGGGCGCAACCGGAAAATCAAGCGGGTCTGAGAGGAACTCCGCTCCCGGAGGAACTTCCACATCCGTGATTCCAGCAAATGTCAGCGGACGATCACTGGCCACGTCGATTGCGGAAGAGGAAGACGAGAGCGGCCGCGCGACATGTACTGAAGTGAAGTGGAGCGCCTCTGTTCCGAACGCGTTCGAGAGATGCAGACGCAAAGCACGACCACCCACGGAAAGATGAAATATCTGCCGCACAGTAGCGTCGCGCAAATCTTCCGTCGAAAGTGCATTCTGCGGTTCGGGCACCTGTTGCGAGGTTCCCCAACTGGCTACCCACACCGCAGCATTGGCTGCAGCTTGGGCGCCGGACTGTGCCCAGATGCTGGCTGCAATCACAATCAGACCGATGACCGATGAGAATTTCCGTGCCAGTTTCATACAAGACCGTTTACCATGAGTCACCTCAAGTAAATCGCTTTTTTCTAGAGCGACGAAAGCATATCATCATGGAGGGTTACCGTGCCTCTTTCGTTCAGGTCGTCGGTTCTGTTCCTTCTTTTCGTCAGCACTTTCGCGACTTGCACCAGCAGCACTTCGGCTCAAACCCCCGCAACGCGGCCCTCCGTCACCTTTACCGCCGATCAGGATCATCAAGACATGATGGATCAGCTGGGCATCAAAGCGCTCAGGCCCGGACCAAGCGGGAACGAGAAGGCGCCAAATCACGCCAACTACGATGAAGCGCTCGCAAATCCTTTTCCGAACCTCCCCGACCCGCTCACGCTGAATGACGGCCAGAAAGTGACAACGGCGAAGATGTGGTGGGATCAGCGCCGCCCCGAACTCATCGAGATGTTCTCGAAGTATGTTTACGGACGTGTCCCTGCGGACCTCCCCAGAGTGACATGGACTTCCACCATCGATCACGAGATGATTGGCTTCACTCCTGTTATCGCCAAAGACCTCATCGGCGAAGTCGACAATTCGTCCTATCCGGCAATTAGCGTGCGGCTCCACATGACCCTTGTCACGCCCGCTCGCGCCAAAGGCCCGGTGCCCGTACTGATGATGTTTGGCCGCGCCGGCTTCCCTTCTCCCAACGAACCTTCAGGCGAGGAGTTGGACCGCATCAATGCGGCTTGGAAGGCGATTCTCGTACAGCAGGATCCCGCCCTCAAGGATGTGTTTGCGCAGCATCCGGCTTGGCAACTTGCAAAGGCAACCCCGTTCCAGTTCCCACAATTGAATGAAGATGGCGATCTGCCCAACACTTGGCAGTTGGTCGCCGCGGGCTGGGGCTTTGTCTTGATTGATCCTGCCAGCGTGCAAGCCGATGACGGGGCGGGCATCACGCACGGCATCATTGGCCTCGCCAACAAAGGTCAGCCTCGCAAGCCCGAGGATTGGGGTGCACTGCGCGCCTGGGCATGGGGTGCGGGGCGCGGACTCGATTACCTCGAAACCGATCCGGCCGTCGATGCCAAGCACGTTGGCATTGAAGGTGTATCGCGTTACGGCAAGGCCGCGCTGGTCACCATGGCCTTCGACCAGCGATTCGCAATGGTCCTGGTAGGTTCTTCAGGCAAAGGCGGAGCCACACTGCTGCGCCGCAACTTCGGCGAAGCTGTAGAGAGTCTCACAGGAGGCGAATACTACTGGATGGCCGGCAACTTCATGAAGTATGGCGCATCGGAAGCGACATTCGGGGCTAAGAATCCCGGCGACATCCCTGTCGACTCCAACGAACTCATCGCCCTCTGCGCGCCGCGCCTCACCTTCATTAGTTACGGTATTCCGGCAAAAGGCGACGCCAAGTGGCTTGACCACCAGGGTAGCTTCATGGCAACCATCGATGCCAGTCGCGTATTTACCCTGCTCGGGGTCAAGGGGCTCGACATCGAAGGCGACTACCGTACGGCAAAGATGCCGCCAGTGAACGAGAGCCACCTGGATGGACAGCTCGCCTGGCGTCAGCACGACGGCGGACATACCGACGCGCCCAATATGAAGTGGTTCATTCAATGGGCCGACAAGTTCATCGGCCACACTCCACCGCAATGAACGTGGAGGTCAACCTAGTTACGCTAATCGAGTTTTTGATAGCGGACCCAATCGATATCGACGAAGCCGTTCGATCCTGATTCCTTCGTAAACGCAAAGACCGCAGGTCGCGATCCCTTCCACCAACTAAAGGTGAGCGTAGCAGAGGGTCCGAGCGGCTGAAATTCCTTGCCCTCATCAATGCTGTAAAAGTAGTTCGCAGTGTCGCCGTGGACTCGAACTCGCAGTTGCACGCTCTGCGCAACCAAAGCGATTGCGGTGTCGCCGCCTGAACTTTTTGCCGCCTGCCAAAAGCGAAGACCCCGCTTTCCGTCCTCCTCCGCAATTTCAAGGCCGCTTGCATTCTTTTCAAACATTGCGAGCCCTGTATGGTCCCCTGCTTTCAGATGCGTCAGATCAAATCTCGCCGTCAGCTCAAACGCATCATCCTGCATCATCTGGGTCAGAGTGTTTCGCGCATGAAAGAGATCTTCAGCTGGTGTCGGCTCCAATCGAAGGAACCCCGGGCGTCTTGAAAGGGTCCAGTGATCGTCATCGGGATTGTGGTTCCATTCCCATTGAGGGCCCAGTGTGCGACCGTTAAACTCGTCGGACGTTTGAGGTCGCTTGGCCGAGTCGTGCCCCTTGTGGTCTGGAATCGAGCCTTCTGCCACAGGCTCGCCAGTAGTGACGCCTGGATCGGCTTTGCCGATTACGGGCCAGTCATCTTCCCACCGGACAGGCTCAAGGTGCACGATTCTTCCGTGAGCACCGCGTTGTTGGAAGTGAATGAACCATCCCTGGCCGCTTTGCGTTTCTACATATCCTCCTTGGTGAGGTCCGTTGATTTTCGTCGTGCCCTTCGCCAGCACAACCCGGTGGTCATAGGGGCCGTAAATGGATTTCGAACGAAGCACCGCCTGTGATCCCGTGGCAACCCCGCCGAATGGGGCAAAAATGTAATAGTAGCCGTGTCTTTTGTAAAACTTCGGCCCTTCAAGAGTCGGCAATTCCTTGGCATCATTAACGAGTTCGCGGCCTTCGTCCAATACTGACAATCCATCGGGAGCCATGCGATGCAGGATCAGTGGACCGGCTCCCACTTTCCCGTGAACAAGGTAGGCGCTTCCGTCGTCATCCCAGAACGGACAAGGATCCTCGAGCCCTGGCTTCGCGATGACGGCAACAGGTTTTGACCACGGTCCCGTGATCTTGGTTGCGGTACTGACGAAGATGCCCTCTTTGGGCGTAGGAAAGTAGACGTAGAAGCGGCCAGAATGACGGCGAATAGCCGGAGCCCAAATTCCTTCACCGTATTTATTACCGCCAACCAGACTGTACTTTTCGTTGAGATCCAGTCTGGAGACAATATGCCCCAGAATCGTCCAATGAACCAGATCGTTCGAATGAAGAATGGGAATTCCGGGAACAAAATGGAATGTAGAAGCGACGAGATAGTAATTGTTTCCGTCTCGGATGACATCCGGGTCAGAGTAATCCGCGAACAAGATTGGGTTTTGAAATTCCTTTTCCGCGGCGGGCCGACTTCCAGCACACACCAGCGTGCCAACCATCAACGCGAGCATCGTCCCAAATGTAACTACCTGATTTACTTTTTTTTGTGCCGCACTATTGACCAAATTTCTCTCTCCTCACCGACCGGCGAATACAAAGCGAAAACCTCGGATCCGCCCACAATTCTCTTCACGGGAATCCTGTAAATGCAGTAAACTCTTGATCCTACGCCCACCGCGCTCCCACGCGGAATTAAAACCATGCGAGAAGGGGTCATCCATGGCACGTCCTTATTGGTCAGGGAACATACAGATATCGCTTGTCTCCTTTGGTGTGAACCTATACGTTGCGACCGAAAGCAAGAGCCAGATCAGCTTTCACCAGATCAGTCGCAGCACCGGCGAGCGCATTCGCCATCAGAAAGTACTGCAAAGCGCTGCGGATAGCCGCGAGGCAACTACAGCGGTCGAAAGCGACGAGATTGTAAAGGGCTACGAATACAGCAAAGGCAAATACGTCATTATCGAACCAAGTGAACTCGAGAACTTGCGCGTGCCCTCCAAGCACACGATTGCGGTTTCTCAGTTCATTGATATTTCCGAACTGAATCCCGAGTACGTTGAAAAGCCCTACTTTGTCACTCCGGAAAATGACATGCAGGCTGAAGCATTCGCGGTCGTGCGTCAGGCGCTTGTAAACAAAGGCAAGGCCGCAGTTGGCAAAGTGTCGTTCTCGGGGCGCGAACATATCGTTGCCGTGGTGCCGGCCCCTGGAGACGATCGCGGCATGATGGGTTACACCATGCGCTATCCCAACGAGTTGCGCGATCAGAAAGAATACTTCCGCGACATCAAACAACAAGCCATCAATGACGATTCGCTTCAACTTGCCGAGGCTCTCATTTCAAAAATGTCGGCAAAGCTGGATATAAACAAGTTCGAAGACGGGTATGAAACGGCTGTGAAGGCCCTGGTCGAAGCCAAGATCAAGAACATGCCCATCCCGATTGATGAAGCGCCAAGAGAGCGACCCAGTAATGTTATCAACCTCATGGACGCTCTTAAGAAGAGCATCGGGGCTGACGTTCCTTCTGCGAAGAAGCCGCCGAAGAGCGTCAGAGAAGCCCCAGCTAAAGGCGTTGGATTGGTCAAAGGACAGGTCAAGTCCGGGACAAAGCGCAAATCGGCTTGAGAGCAACCGGGCTTGGCTTTTTGAGTTCTCAAGAGCTAGTATTTATTCGTTCGGTCGACTCCCGGAACTTAAGAGGTCGAGGGTCTGGCGAGGATCGAAGCTCGAGCCATGCCCTTCTCCCGCATGCAAACGCGATAACTAACAACCCTGCTTAGAGGACTTCCCCTATGTCCGATACTCACAAGATTGAGGTGTCCCGTCGCGGATTCCTGAAGGGCGCGGGCTTAACGGCGGCGACGACAGTAATTGAATCTGCTTCAGCGCTCGCCCTCGAGGCGAGGGAAGCAATTCAAGGTGATCGAAGCGTCGGCCCCGACGCGTTGCCCATCAAACTGCGTGTAAATGGACAGGAACACACCGTGAGCGTTGAGCCCCGGTACACGCTGGCTGAGACGCTTCGAGACAACTTAGGTCTCACCGGCACGAAGGTGGTCTGCGATCGTGGTTCCTGTTCGGCCTGCACGATATGGCTCGACGGCACTCCCGCTTTATCCTGCATGACCCTGGCCATTGATGCAGTGGGCAGAAAGATCACGACCATCGAAGGTCTGGCCAACGGAAATCAGATGCATCCGGTACAGGCCGCTTTTGTAAAGCACGACGCCATGCAGTGCGGTTTCTGTACTCCCGGCATGGTCATGAGTTGTGCCGCGCTTTTGGAGCGAAAATCGAATCCATCGCTTGCGGATGTAAAACATGCTGTTAGTGGAAATCTATGCCGCTGCGGAACGTACCCCAAGGTCTTCGCGGCAACTCTAGATGTTGCCCGGCATGGTAAACGCGGCGCCGATCTGGCGGCATTGAATCCGGCAGAGGAGGCATAGCATGGCGCCCAAAATTGAGACTGTTGGCGAAGAGTTGCAAGAGCAACAAAAATCAATCAGCAAGGGAGTGCAGGGCGAGGCCAAACCGACACGCGAAGCGGAAAAGAAAGATGCGCAGACGCCGCCCGCGAACAAGACTGTTCCCACTCGTACTGAGCAGTTTGTCTTTGGCATTCCGCAGGACGGGCTGACGCAGAAGGAGCGTCAGGTTCCACTCGACGAGCCGCCGCCGCTGAAGCAAAACTCAGAACTGACCTATATCGGAAAGCCGACTCCTCGCTACGACGGTCCGGCTAAAGCTATGGGGAGCGGCAAATATACCGCGGACATCCAACTGCCCGGAATGCTGTACGCGCGCATGATCGATGCCACCGTTCCACACGGACGCATCACCTCAATCGATACCAGCGCCGCAGAAAAACTGTCCGGCGTGAAAGCGGTTCATGTCATCGAACATACCTACGGAATCGCGGAACTTCGCGATCCGTCGCAAGAAGCGCCTTCGAAGTACCCGATCGTTCGCTACGCGGGGCAGCCTATTGCCGGCGTCGCCGCTATTTCTCCGCAGATCGCCAGCGATGCCGCGGCGTTGATCAAAGTCACATATGACGCTATGCCGTTCGTGGTGGACAAGCAGGCAGCGCGAGCGTCAGACGCACCGACGGTCTTCCCTGGTCCAGCCGATGCGGCCGGAAGCGCTGGCGGTGGCGGTGGCCCAAAAGATGTGCCCCAGGTTGGCAATGTACATGGCCCGCAGCGGAAGAAGGTTGGCGATGTCGAGAAGGGCTTCGCCGATGCAGAGGCAGTTGTCGAAGGCGAATACTTCACACAGGTGCAGACCCACTCGGCACTCGAAACGCATGGCTTCGTTGTCGATTGGAGGCCGGAAGAAGTCACGGTCTATGCCTCGACACAAGGTACCGCGAGCGTGCGGGATGAGTTTGCCGAAGTGTTCAAACTGCCCAAGAGCCAGGTTCGCGTCATCACGGAGTATATGGGCGGTGGATTTGGCGCAAAGTTTGGAGCTGGCAACGAAGGTGTAGTGGCCGCCAACCTCTCGCGCAAGGCGAAGGCGCCCGTTAAGCTTATGCTCGATCGCAAGCAGGAGCACATAGCCTGCAATCGACCCGACTCACACCAGAAGCTGAAAATCGGCGCAAAGAAGGACGGCACGCTAACGGCGATTGCCCTCACGAGTTACGGCACGGCAGGGGTGGGCACGGGTGCTGGAACGGCCGGTCCGGCGACGAACATGTACAAATGTCCCAACCTGCTGACCGAAGAGTACGACGTATTTATCAACGCCGGACCCGGCGCAGCCTTTCGCGCCCCGGGCCACCCACAGGGATGTTTCGCCTTCGAACAGGCGATCGACGAGTTGGCTGTAAAGCTCGACATGGATCCAATGACTCTTCGCGACAAGATTGACGAGAATCCCGCACGCAGAGTTGAGCGAAAGATCATTCGCGAGCGTACGAACTGGAAGAACCGCAAGCCTGCCGGAGCAGACAGCGGACCAGTCAAACGAGGCATCGGCATCGCGCAATCGGTCTGGTATCGCTTCGTGAACATGGATTCCTCCTGCGAAGTCCGGGTTTCGCGGGATGGCTCGGTGGAGTTGATGTCGTCTGTGCAGGACCTTGGCACCGGCACCAAGACACTGCTTGCCATCGTGGTCGCAGAAGAGTTCGGAATACCGCCGGCGGACGTTGTGATTCGCATCGGAGATACGCGATACCCGATTGGGCCCAACTCTGGAGGCAGCGTAACCGCGGGCTCGATCACTCCTGCGGTGCGCAATGCTTCTTACCAGGCGAAACAGAAACTGTTCGCCGCCGCTGCCCCGAAGCTCGGGACAACGGCGGATAACCTGGAATTGCGCGCGGGTAACGTGGTTTTTAAGAACGACGAATCCAAGACGTATTCCCTGAAACAAGTGGCGGCAAAGATGCCCACCAGCGAGATTTCCGCACGTGTTACGCGCGGCCCTGAGTACGCCAAGGAGCGCCTCACCTACGGGGGTGTCGATTACGTCGAACTCGCTGTCGATACGGAAACGGGACGCGTCCACGTCGAAAAGGTCTTCGCGGCGCATGATTGCGGGCGGCCGATCAATCCTCTCGGTGTCATCAGCCAGATCAATGGGGGCATTCTGCAGGGCATTTCCTATGCACTGTTCGAAGAGCGTGTCATGGATCGCAAGCAGGGCTACATGCTCAACGCGAATCTTGAGAACTACAAGATTCTAGGCTCACGTGAGGTGCCCGAAATTGAAGTCGAACTCGTCGAGAATTACATCGCACAGAGCTCGACGGACGCGGCCGGAATTGGAGAATCCGCGGGCATCATCACCTTAGCGGCCGCAATCGGAAATGCCTTCTACAACGCTACTGGCGTCCGCATGCGACGTATCCCGATGACACCGGCGAACGTACTCACGGCACTCGGGAAAGTCAGCCAGGAGGAGATGGCATGAACAAGTTTGCATTCGTTGATTGCACAACCGTCGACCAGGCGCTGGCTGAATTGAAAGATGGAGCGGTGATCAAAGCCGGTGGCATCGACCTTCTGGACATGATGAAAGACGGAATCGTCACTCCGCCAAGGCTTGTCAACATCCGGAACGTCAATAGCCTTCACGGTATACGAGCTTCGGCTGAAGGGCTTCACCTCGGACCTCTCTCTACTTTGAGCGAAATAGCAGAACATCCAGTTATACAGCGAGAGTACTCCGCCCTTTCTGACGCTGCTGGACACGCGGCTACGCCGCAAGTCCGGAACATGGCGACAGTCGGCGGCAACATCACGCAGCGACCTCGATGCTGGTATTTCCGCTCAAGTGACTTCGATTGCAAAAAGAAAGGTGGCGGGAGCCAGGAGTGTCATGCGCATGACGGTGAAAATCAATATCACGCCGTGATGAACAACGGTACCTGCGCGATGGTCCACCCATCTTCTACTGCTGTACCACTGCTGGCGATGGGCGCCCAAGTGGAGTTGACCAGTAAGCGCGGTAAACGCACCGTTGCCATGAGCGATTTCTACGTTCCACCGGAAAAGAGTTTGATGAGCGAAACTGCCCTTGAGCCCGGCGAGATTATTACCGAGATCTTCGTTCCCACGCCGGAAAAGGGTACGCGCTCCGCCTATCAGAAATATGGCGAGAAGGAGAGCTTTGACTGGCCTCTCGCGGATGTCGGTGTCGTTCTTGTTATGGATGGGGAACGGTGCAAAAAGGCTGCCGTCGTAATGGGCGTAGCAGCGCCAACACCAAGTCGCTCGCAAGCAGCGGAAGGCGTTCTCAACGGCGCCAGCATCAACGAAACGACGGCGCGTGCAGCCGCAAAAGCTGCCATGAAGAGTGCGACTCCGCTTTCTCAGAACGGCTTCAAGGTCCAACTGTTCGAAACCGCGATCTATCGGACGATCCTGCTGGCAGCGGGTCAGATGCAGCGCGATCCGAGTGCCGCCGGCTGAGGAGACATAGATGACCACCGAACTTGTACAAATTCGTTGCAAGTCCCTTCGCAGCAAATCCTCCTATGGCGTATTCGACGATCACGACGAGGAGATTCTGGAGTTGACAGGCTCCACCACGACATACTGGTGCCTCAAAACGATGGGAAAAGCGGGTCCCGATAACCACCTCGTGCATCGCTCTACCTGCCACGATGGCCGTGCTTGCTGGGAAGCATGTGAATGATTTCGCAAAAAGCGACGAAGTGGCGCGATTCCACAGATACGGCAAGCATAAATCTCAGGTTGGTTGAACTACAGACAGCAAGGATGCGCCTAATTGATTGCGGGTGGCGTGCGCACTGGAACGCGAACGAGTATCTCGGTACCTTGCATCAATTCCGAAACAATCGAGACGGTTCCATTCACAAGCCTGACTCGTTCTCGCATGCTGATGAGACCTAGTCCGCGTCCCTTAATCGCAGCATCGGAATCGAAGCCGACGCCCCGATCGCTCACAGTAAGTTGAATCTCGTTCTTTGCCCCCCACAGATGAACGTCGAAGCATTGTGCGCCACTATGTTTCGCGGCATTGTGCAAAGCTTCCTGTAGAACTCGGAACAGGCATACGGAGATGTCGGGAGGCACAGGGCTTGGCAAATCGTGGCTGCTAAAGTCAATTTGCAATTTCTGCTTTCCTCCGAACTCCTCGCAGAAGCCTCTCATCGCTGCCGCGATTCCCAGGTATTCCAGCCTTGGAGGATGCAACTCGTGAGACATTGCCTGGAGATCGGTAACAATGTCCTCGCCATATTCTCGAATCTTGCCTATCCGGCTGATGGTTTCGACGTTCGAATCGGGGATGTCTTTCATGAGCCTCTCGATCTCGATACAGAGCAATGCCAGACGTTGGTTGATGTCATCATGAAGGTCCCGTGCAATACGGGCGCGCTCCTCCTCTTGCGCCTCGATTAACCTGCTGCTCACATGGGAGAGTGCATCTTCTGCAAGCTTGCGCTCGGTTAAATCGACACACGATCCAATGTATCCGGCAAATGACTTGTTGGGGTTGAATCTTGGTATCCCAATGTCAAGAACCCAACGATAGTTTCCGTCTCGAGCACGAAGCCGGTACTCCATCCTGAACTCTTCTCGCCGATCAAAAGCCTGGAAGTAAGTCTGCATGCACCGTTGCAGGTCTTCTACGTGAACTCCTTCTGTCCAGCCGTGGCCGAGTTCTGCTGACAGTGGCCGCCCGGTGAAGTCAAGCCAGGTCTTATTGAAGTAGGTACAGAGCTTTTCCGTGTCGGCCATCCAGATAAGGACAGGAGCCGTGTTCGACACCAGGCGGAAGCGCTCCTCGCTTTCTCGTATCGCGTCCTCGGCTCGTTTACGGTCCGAGATATCCTGGACCGTACCATGAAGCTGCAGGAGGCGCCCTTCGTCATCGTGCTTCACTTCGCCGCGACCAATGACCCATCGAGTTGTGCCGTCCGCGCGGACCATCTCAAGGTCGAGCTTGTAAGGCTTTCCGGTTCGTAACGATTCCTCTACGGCATTCCGAAGACGCTCCCAACTGGCGGTCGTGTAGAGCTTTGGGTGATCCTTGTACGATGGAGCTGGCTCAGCAGGGCTGATGCCCGCAATGCGATAAAGTTCTTCGGACCATGTGACCGTGTCTGTTTCCGGGTCCCATTGCCAGGCCCCAACCTTAGCCAATTGCTCAGTCTTCCTGAGCTCTGCCTCCTTCTGCCAGTTCGCTTCCTCGGCCTGCTTTCTGTCCGTGACGTCGACTCGAATTCCCAGCCCGCGAAGAGGAACGCTGTTGCCTGCGTAGTAGAATTTGCCTCGGTCCGTAAGCCAGCGTATGCTTCCGTCGGGTTGCACCACGCGAAATTCTGTCGCGTACGGCTTTTGGTTTTGGATTGCATCCGTAAAGGCTCTCGAAACTCGTTCGCGGTCATCGGGGTGTACGCGTTGAAATAATTCTTGATCGTGTGGCAAGTAGATTTCGGACTTAATCCCAAATGTGCTCTCGAGGTCACCAAACCATACGTTTTGACCGCTCTTCAAATCCCAGTCCCATCCCATCGACTTGCCGGATCCCATGGCCAAGCGAAGCCGGTCGTTGGCTACACCGACGTCCGAGGTGAATTTGCGGTTCGCAAGATATTCGTGAACAAAGGCGCCTACAGCCAAAAGTACGCCCGCGACGATTACGACGAGCAGGCGAATATCATGGGTTCTGGGCGGCTCATGTGTGCGGAACAGTTCCCACACGCCGGCAGTCGGAATTGCAAGCACGGCGAGCATCGCCAAGACAGAGCTGTACTTTGGGTCCGTGGAATCCAACTGGATAGTTTCTGCCAGTTGCGCTTCCAGCTTCCGACCCAGCAGCCCTACCCAGACAAACCAGGAGATCGCAGCCGTGAATCCGATTCCAATCAATCCTCTTGCGGCGGGAAATTGCGTTCCGGTCAGCTCGCCCAAGGGGTCCTTCAACGTCCAGGCGGCATTTGCGACCAACGAGCCACAAGCGTACAGCGCGGAAGCACCGAATAGATGCCAATAAATCGTCTTCCAAGGGCGCTTCGAGCGGATAATCAGTCCGCCCAGAATCCCGAGAAGCAGCAGATTCTCTGCGAAATAAAGTCCCTCGAAGCGAAAGATCATGGTCGACCCTTGGGACCAGTACTGATATGGAAACAGGAGAAACACGTATGCGAATACCCAGACAAAGAGCAGGAGGAGAAAATTTAATGTAACCCGGTAGGACCTATGGCTGGGTAGTCGCAGGTGAGGACGGGAAGCCACTGCCGCGATCATCAGCACGATGTGCAAAAACAGTGGAGGATTATCAAATGAAAAGGCAGGAATTCTGCCATGCAGGACAACATTGTAGAACCAGGAGAATGGAACAAGCGCCCAGACACCATACGCTGTTGCGAGGAAGGACCAAAAAATCCGGATCGCCTGTCTGCTACGGATTGCATTTCGGATTGCGACGGCGCACCCGAGGAAAAGCAGGAGGAGATAAATGATTTCGCAGAATCCGACTAATGTGGGACCTTGTCTGAGCCTGAGAGACACTGCCGCTTGAGTTACGAGAAGCGCCATGACTCCGGCCGGCCACAAGTAGAGTCGGGTTGTAAGACCTTCAAGGGAGGATGTACCCGGCATAGGTTCTCGCAGACCAAGGGCTCGCTCATTCTACGGGAAGGCCCACGCAACCGTCTCGCACAACCTTAGGCTGGTTTCCCGCGAAAGCCCGCTTAGGCGGCGATTATAATTCGTTGCCGCGAAAGCGGCGATGTTGGACTGATGAGAAGCGGATTCCGAATCTGTCGGTTCTTGCTCGGCTGTCCGCTAACAATTCGCACCGCTGAGGACGAAATTAGTTGAGGTCCTCTTGGTTCAACAAAGCGGGAGTCCTATCGCTTCGAGGATCACGCGAGGATCCCGTTTGGGTGACGTTGAAAGACTTCCGGGTCGTAGATAGAGGCGAAAACATCTGCCTCTTTCCGTATGCGCGCCCAGGTTGCATCGGCCTCCATCATGCTCTCCATGACGCCCAAATATCGCCCGGATTCAATGTTGCCGTATTTGAAGAAAGAATCCGTGATGATAACCGTGCCCCTCGCGGTATCAATCGCAATCGCTAATGAAGAGCGATGATGAACTCCCGCCCAAAAAACACGAATGCCTGCCTGTATCTCTTCCTCATCGACAAGCAGACGCACCTTTTCCCAGCCTTCATTTTGCAAGTATTGATTTACTTCAGGCGGGATGCGCAAATGACGAGGAACATGTAGATGATAGAAAGGCGCCTGGAAATCCTCGATCCAACCCCGACGGGAGATGCAGATGGTCGCGTTGCGAAAGAGGTGGATATTGGCCGTCGCATATGCCTGCAAAGGCGTAACAATAACCAGGGAAATGTCATCAGGTGAGAGGCCCTGCGAGCGAAGAATGTTCTGCGGACGCTGTTCTTCCGCACGAACGATTTGCGCTTCAGGGTAACCAAAGAAATTGACCCACGCCTCGTTTATGATCGTCAAATCCTGCGGGGGTCCGGTATTGATGAGAATATTCTGGCCACCGCCGCGCACAAGATAGATAAGCGCGTTCATTTCCTCACGCTGGTTCCAAGCTTCCATCCAGTAGACCTCGGGACCTGGAACCCAAAAAGTACCGGCGTTGAATGCCTGAATCGTGTACTTCATTTGCTGTCACTCCCCCGAGCAACGTGAGCCCGGAATCTGCGCATGCCATCGATAAACACTCCAATGTCACTGCCGAGACTTATCATGCGAAATCCCTTGCTAATCCAATGCGCGGCCGATTCCTGTGTTGGCGGGAGGAAACCGGGTGCCACTCCGTGTTTGCTGCACACAGAGACCAGGTCAACCATGGCCTGAAGAAGCCGGGGGTGATCGAATTGCGCGGGGAAGCCCATTGACACTGTGAGGTCATAGTGACCGATCCACGCCACGTCGACACCGGGTACGGAAACGATGTCTTCGAGATTCTCAAAAGCTCTCGCAGTCTCTAACTGAATTATTACGATTGATTCCTCATTGGCCTGTTGGAAGAATTCTGCACCCGCGGCGCGATACAGATCGTGCGCGATGCCAAGGGCCACGCCGCGCTTGCCTTGCGGAGCGTATTTTAACTGACGAACAATTTCCTCAGTCTGCTGCCGGGTTTCGACTCGGGGAATCATAACTCCACGCGCTCCCAGGTCGAGGACGCGCGAGAGTGGAGCAAAATTCAAGTCGGGTACACGTGCCAGGGGCACGATCTTGCATCCTCTGCAGGAAGAGATCATCTGCTCGAGAAGGTTGATATCGCATCGACCATGCTCCATGTCGAAAATGACGAAGTCAAGATCGCAGGCGTCGAGCATGCACCCAATGCCAGGGGTGAAGAACTCAAGGAGTAATTGCCCGAGCACTAACTCTCCTTGTTTCAAACGCTGCCTGAGATCATTCATTTCCTCTCCTGTGATGTCTCGCGTGCAGCTTTGAACTTCTCAAGCTTCTCGGTAAACTTCGGATTCGCGAGCACCTGCGGATTGACCACATGCGCGGGTACCTCTCCACGATAGATGGCCAGGGCCCCTTGGCAGTCGATTTGTCCCATGTCGCGAAAAAGTTCTTCGGTCCACGCAATCGAATGCGAGGTGAGAATCACGTTATCCATGGAGGCTAATGGCGAGTCTGCGCTCAATGGTTCTTTTTCAAAAACATCAAGTGCCGCTCCTGCAATTTGACCGTCTTTCAGCGCTGTGATCAAAGCCGTCTCGTCCACGACCGGTCCTCGCGCGGTATTGATAAGGACAGCATCGCGCTTCATGAGGGAGAATTGCTCGGCGCTAACCAATCCACGGGTCTCAGGCGTCAGCGGGCAGTTCACGAGCACGTAATCGGATTCACACAGAAGTTGATTCAGAGAAACGAGTTCCACTTCCAATTCCGCGGCCCGCGACTGCGAAGCATACGGGTCGAAAGCAAGAAAACGCCGCACATCCAATCCGCGCAGCAGGCGAATGGCTTCGGTGGCGATATTTCCCAAGCCAATGGTTCCTACCACTCGGCTTCGGGGTTCGCGTCCGAGGCGGTGCGTGCTTTCTGCCCATCGACCCTGGCGAACCATCCTATCCTTTTCCAACAGCCGGTGTGAGAGTGCAAGCATCATCAGCAGAATCGACTCTGCGACTGGACGAACGACGCCCTCCGGTGTGATGAAAACCGCTACGCCATGTTCAGTGCATGCCATGAGATCTACGTTGTCATAGCCAACGCCGCACCGACCAACGGCGCACAGCCGAGTGACGCCCTGCAAAGATTGCGCAGTGATCCTCGGCTTGAGGGAAATAAGGACGTCATACCGAGAAAGCTGACCAGGTACGTACTCTGTTCGAAAATCAGGCAAGAACTCATAAGTGATATCTGGAACTGCATCGAGAAGGGACAGACCTATATCGGGAAAGGCGAGACCGCCGTCTTCACGGCAGAAATCCGCCGAGAAGCCGACTCGAAACTTGTCGGTAGCCGGTGCAACGCCGCGATGATCTGATGAGTTCATGCCTTGTGCTCCAAAACAACAACCCAGTCCTGAAAAATGGGGACCTCGGCAATTTTCCAGGACCCAGTGGCGTCCGGCACGATAACGCCGATCTCGGTTTCGACTCCATCGGTGGGGTTGAAGAAGTAAGCGCGATAAGAACCCGGTTTAAGGTTCCGAAAAGTTGCGCCGGTATAAGACGCAGGCGTGAAAGCGAAGATTGTCTCTCCCGGAATCTCTGCGGCGAAGGGCCTCCAGTAATCCTCCTGGTTCCAATGGGGATCGATCAGTTCCGGGTGTGGTTCGAGTTTAGGCCACGCATAGCGCATGAGGAGCGCCTTCGCCAATCCCAGTTGCCTTGAGCCGGGGAGTGCCGCTGCGACGTCCCATGGAGGACCGCCCCACGAGTGCCCATGCGGCGAGAGCCCATAGGGCTTCTCACGCGTATTCACTTGCCATATTCCGTTCGCACCGTAGGTATGCCCTCCCGTTCCGCTTAGCAGCGCTGACCAGAACATAAAGCGCTGTACCTCTTGACGGCTTGCCTCCTGGATTCCCTCGTAGCAGACCTCACCGATAAGCACGGGCATTCGGGGGCTGGCGGAAAGGCACCGATTGATAGTTTGGATGGTGTTGGGCACGCTCTGCCGGTCGCTGTGCCCCGTCTGAAGCATGTCAAAGTCGATGACCGATGCATCGTCAACACAATCGCGCGCGCTGCTCGGAGGATGAATGGTAACCGGATGATGATGCGGATCTGTCTCATGCACGTAGCGAGCCAGCTCAGTCAGGCCATGTTTCTGTGTGTCGGCGTCTTCTTTTGGCGTTTTTGAGAGGTAGTAGGGCATTGTGCCTTCTCCGGCCAGGCACCATACGACCGGATAAGCACCCCAGCGGGCGATTAGATAGCGCCAGTGCTTCTTCACCTTGTCCATTCCCATGCGAGGAATGAAGTAGCCCCAGAAGCCAACGATGCAGGCCGCCAAGCCGTGATCGGCAAGATACTGGATGCGGACATCGGCCATATCAAAATACGCAGGATTGATACGGGCGAAGTCCTTCTCCCAGGGGAAGCCCGCTTCATTCGCGCCGCGGTCGTCATATGGCTCCATGTCTGGGTACAGACCGGCGACGATCTGAACCATCGTGAAGCCCTTCTCCACACGATCAGCCGTCAGCGTCTGAAAGCCGTCGGGCCAGCTTAGGCGCTTGCAAAATCCCATCCACCATGTGTCACCTAACCAGAAGAACGGAGTGCCATCTGAGTGCTGAAAATGACGGCCGTCAGGGCTGACCCTCAGCACGCCATGTCTGTAGTGTGGGTTGCTGCCGCCGTATGGCTTGACTTCGAGAGTCATCGTCTGGCCGTGTAGATCCCGGTTGCCGGAATCGCTACAGGCGGATCGAATTTTGTAGAGACCCGGAACTGGAGGAGCATAGCGTACTCGCCAGGTTGAATCCCCTGCCCAGAATCCCGGAATGCGCTCTTCCCTGCCTGAAGGCGTCGTGATGATGGCGTCAACTTCCACCTGATTGAACGGATCGGAGTATTGCTTCCCGCTATTGTAGGACCACTCAGTCGCCATTCCGGTGGTGCCTATTCGTTCCTCCGAAATTAACGGGTTGCTCGCTGCGCTGACTGCGGCGGTCACCGCGAGCGCTTTCACAAAAGTGCGTCTGGACATGTCGTCAGACATTGGGGAGCTCCTGATGGAAGGTGCGGGGGGCTGCTAAAAATGGGCAGTAATCGGACCATCAGATAATTAGTTGACTCTAAAGAGGTCTGTCAAGCGCAGAAGTCGCCAATGTAAGTCTTGGGCTGGAATCTGACAACTTAAGTTCGAGGGAATCCCCTTGACAGGACTCCTGCGCCGAAATAGATTCTCATTCTCACGGACTGACCATACGACGTTTCCATCTATCTCTAGGGAGCTTCGTAATCTGGCAACCTCTATTCAATGGCGTATGGGTAACCGAAATACCGTTGCTGTTCTTAATCGGTTAACCTTCGCCCGCGACTATAGCGCTCAGAAGCGCGCGAACATCAGATCCAGTTCTGGATTCGCAAACGGTCAATCTGGCGTTCCTGAAACCCCGTAGAAGAGGTCCCATGAAGAATTTTGAGAATTTCGTGAACGGCAGATTTGTACCGTCTGGCGGAAATCAGCGCATCGAGGTGAACAATCCCTCGACTGGCGGCGTAATCTGCACCATTCCGGATAGCACGCCGCAAGATGTTGATGTTGCGATTGCCGCCGCGACAGTGGCTCAGCGTTCGTGGGAGCGAGAACCAGCCGTTAATCGGGCAAAGCTGTTAAAGACCCTGGCATCGAAGATTCGCCAGCATGTCGAGCCAATTGCTCGCGCAATAACAGAAGAACAGGGAAAGACACTGGGGCTGGCCCGAGTAGAAGTGGAGTTCACGGCGGACTACTTCGACTACATGGCCGAATGGGGACGGCGCATAGAGGGCGAGATCATTGAGAGCGATCGTCCTGGCGAGACGATTCTGCTCTTTCGTCGGCCAATCGGAGTCATTGGCGGAATTCTGCCGTGGAACTTCCCGTTCTTTCTCATAGCGCGGAAGGCCGGGCCTGCCCTGATTACGGGAAACACCATCGTGATAAAGCCGAGCGAAGAAACTCCCCACAATGCCGTTAAGTTTTGCGAACTTCTCGTCGAATTGGATTTCCCACCGGGGCTAATCAATGTCGTACACGGTCGAGGACCAAGCGCAGGTCGAACACTTGCATCATCCACACAGATCGGGATGATCACTTTCACGGGCAGTGCAGACACTGGCTCAGCAGTAATGTCGTCTGCGGCGAAGAACATAACGAAGGTGAATTTGGAATTGGGCGGCAAAGCACCGGCAATTGTGATGGCAGACGCTGATATTGATCTTTCCGTCAAGGCAATCAAAGCTTCGCGCGTCATCAATAGTGGACAGGTGTGCAACTGCGCGGAGCGCGTGTACGTACAACGATCCGTCGCAGAGGAATTCACTGACAAGCTAAGCGTTGCGATGCGCAAGACTCATTTTGGAGATCCCCTGAAAGACGAGACAGTTGAGTACGGCCCGTTGATTAATGAGGCTGGCTATCAAAAGGTGGAGCGCCTTGTTGGTAGCGCGTTGCGAGCAGGGGCCACGCTGCGTACTGGCGGAAAGCGAGGCGAAGGCGCAGGAGGCTTCTATTACGAACCAACAGTGCTCGCCGGATGCACACAGACGATGGATGTTGTGCGCGAGGAAATATTCGGGCCTGTCATTCCTGTTGTTGAATTTAGTGATCTGGATGAGGCGATTTCATTTGCCAACGACTGTGAATACGGTTTGACCTCGTCAATCTATACCGAGGATTTGAATGTTGCGCTGCGCGCGTGTCAGGAGATTCGATTTGGCGAGACTTACATCAATCGCGAGAACTTCGAAGCCATGCAGGGATTTCATGCTGGTTGGCGAAAAAGCGGCATCGGCGGAGCGGATGGTAGACATGGCCTGTACGAATTCCTCCAGACGCATGTCGTCTATCTGCAGCGCCACTAACTCACGCATATAAAAGGAGCCCACAGTGAATCGGTGTGCTACGCTTTTCGGCGGTGATCGGGTTCGAATTCCATGAAGTTGATCGACAGGGTTGCGATTGTGACAGGCGGAGCCAGCGGCATCGGCCGGGCTAGCGCAATCGCGTTTGCGCGTGAGGGTGCAAGTGTTGTGGTGGCCGATACCAATCAACGTGATGGCGATTTGGTCGCCGGAGCCATGGTCGCTGAGGGCCATCAGGCACATTTCATCAAGGTTGACGTATCCAATGAATCGGAAGTCCGGCAACTTGTAAACGATACTATCGCGCGTTACGGAACGATTGACATTTTGTTTAATAACGCTGGCATTCTGCTTGTGAAACCGATAGATGAGATGTCTGAGGAGGAATGGGACCGAGTGATGTCGGTTAACGTGAAATCTGCTTTCTTAGCCATTAAGCACGTGGTGCCACACATGCGACGAAAGGGAGGAGCGATTCTAAACACGGGATCTATCGGCAGCTTTGTAGGCCAAGTTGGCACGCCAGTTTATTCCGCTTCGAAGGGCGCAATTGCGCTTCTCACCAAGTCGCTCGCATTGGATCTTGGAAGGGACGGGATTCGCGTGAACTGCATTTGTCCGGGTATTACGGACACTCCGATGTTGCGCGAGCATCTTGGCCAAGGTAGTGTTGGAGAATCGCGCATACAGGCGCGTCTTTCACGGGTGCCGCTTGGGAAGATTCTCAGTCCTGAAGATGTTGCTCGTGCGGCTCTCTATCTTGTCTCGGATGATTCGGCTGGAATCACTGGCGTCCTTCATGTCGTTGACGGAGGATTGCTGGCGGCAGCCGAATATGACTATCCCTTGTGAGACGCCTCGCTCTTGTGTGCGATTCAGAAAATTCATCTAAGAATCTAAATGAATGACCCTTGGTTCGCACGGTGATCGTCCGATAGGAGGCGCGTTGAATCTCAGATATCCTTGCCTAATCCTTTGCGGCTTCTTCTTTGCAGTCATCGAGAGCTGCATGGCCCAATCGACAATGGTGCCTTGGCTTACCCGCGCCGCGGATAATTCAAGAAGCGGTTGGAACTTCCACGAGACCCAGCTGACACAGGCTTCTGTTTTGTCAAAAGGAATAGTGCGAACGACGATCATTCCTGTCGTCGGAGATGCGCGAGGCATGGAAACGCAGCCACTCATTTTGCCCAATGTGCAGACGGCGCGCGGAATCCGTGATGTTATGGTGCTTCCGTCGATGGCTAACGTCGTTCGCGGAGTGGACGCTCATGACGGCTCGGGCATCTGGCAAGTTGCGCTGGGTACACCAATCAATGGGTCCAGAAATATCGATTTTCACCTCATCAATCAGTTCTGGGGCTGCCTCTCGACCGGAGTCATCGACGCAGATACCAAGCGCCTTTATCAGATCTGCTGGGTCTCACCAGACAGGTCGGGCAATCCTCAAACAGCCCGCTACTTCATGTTTGTGTTAAATGTTGGGGACGGAACGCAGGTAGTTCCGCCTGTGCTGATCGAAGGTAAGAGCGGCACGCAGGATTTTAACTCGACAATGCGCAAACAACGATCCTCCCTGGTCGAAACGAACGTCGATGGTGTGAAGACAGTCTTTGGCTGTTCCGGGACTATCTATGAAACCGCGGCAGGAGCCTCTGGTTATTGCTTTGCCTTCGATGTTGCAAGCAATAAGATAACCGCGATGTTAGCCTTGACGGCGGGCGAGGGCGCTGGCGTTTGGATGGCTGGGCAAGGTGCTTCGGCAGATCCGGAGGGCAATCTCTACGTGATTACTGGTAACGGAGACTTCGATGGCGTAAGCCAGTGGGGTGAGTCGTTCCTCAAATTGAAGTACACGCCTCCCTCTGCGGGAACTGCCGCCAAGCTGCAAGTGGCGGGTCATTGGACACCATGGACCGACCGCGGTCGAACTCAGCGGCGGGCGGCAGGCGCTGACAAGATGGCCGGCATGAGTGCTCCCTCCGAAGCAATCAAACCCGTCGGCGGCGGGATGAACATGTCGCTGAAGAACGCCAGGATGGCGGCAATGGTCAATGACCGAGGCGTCCCGACTCTCCTCGTATATCCGGACATGGCGAACGGCGCGTGGGCCGATGAAGACTGGGGATCGGCCGGACCGGCCTGTATTTTTCCTCTTGGCATATGCGTTGCAGCAGGCAAAGACGGAATTGCCTATCCGATCAAAACAGCAAATCCCGGCAACACGACTGTCGCAAATCTTGCCAATCCAAAAGTGAATTGCAAGAAGCTCGCAGCACAACCAGTCTGGCTCACTATGAGCCCTGGACCTGTGGATCCTTGCCCAACCGATCCGCGAACCCTGAACTTCTTTCCGTGGGGCGAAACTGCACATCTCCACATGACCCCCGTGCAGTTCCATGACCCATTGCTACAATCGTGGACCATCTTCGCGTGGGGTGAAAATTCGCAACTGCATAAGTGGGCTATCAGTTCGACCGGAAAATTAACCTACGTCGCGCAAGGCCACGAATACGCGAGTGCAGATGTCCGTGGGAATCCGCCCGGCGGCATGCCCGGAGGGTTTTGTTCAGGATCAAGCAATGGAGCAGATCCAAACTCGGCGATACTTGTCTGCACGATCCCCTATGGAGATGCAAACGCTAACGTCGTGAACGGACGCCTCCTCGTCTATGACCCAGTGCACCTCGCTGCGGATGGATCACTCAAGGTCCTTTGGGACTCGCAACGCTGGGGCGTTCAATTCCTATTTAATAAATTTGATCCCCCAGTAATTGACGGGGGCCAAATCTATGTGCCAAATTACAACGGCGGTGTTGATCTATACCGATTGGTGCAATAATTCGCACTAAAGAGCTGGTCTCATTGTTGAAGAACATTTGCTCGGTAGTGTCTTCTGCTTCGGGCGCATGTCCTCTTACGTTAACAGTGAGATCGACGCCGTGCGCGAAAGGTGACTTGTGTATTTAAGTGGTCAAGCCCTAGAGTGATTAAAGTTGTCGCGCCATCACGGTGCCAGTTCCCAGGCTGAAACAACCTGATAATCCAGGAGTTGAGGTGAAGAAAGTCAAACGTCTTTTCCTGCTGTCGCTGCTCGTGTCTGCGGTATGCAGTGGCACCGCCCTCGTCGGTGGGAATATTATCGCCAATTCCGCCCAGCAGTCGGGGGGATCATCGGTGGCTGGTTCAAGTACGGAAAGCTCTCCGGTAACAAAGCTCGGAGCCGGCCACACGATCCTGCTGGATGCCTGGTACAACAGCCAGAAACGCCTCGACGCACAGGGCAACCAGGTCTATTTTCACTACAAGTGGAATGACGAGGCCGACAGTGGATATTCGCTGTTGGGCGAGATATTCAGGAGTTACGGCGCTGAAACAAAGATGCTTTACGTCGCGCCCACCTTGAATAATCTTCACGACGCGAAGGTATATATCATCGTCTCGCCTGACATTCCGGTGAAGAATCCAACGCCGCATTACATGGAAGCTGAAAGTGCTGAGCAGATTGCAGAATGGGTGAAGGCAGGTGGTGTGTTGATGATCATGGAGAACGATCCGCCCAATGCTGATCTCCATCATCTCAATTTGTTGAGTGAGAAGTTTGGAATTCACTTCAATGACGTGTTACGAAACCATGTTGTTAACGATCAATTCGAGTCCGGGAAGATTGAGGTGCCGAGCGGCGGTCCGATCTTTCATGACGCCCACACTATTTTCATGAAGGATACCTGCACGATCTCGGCGAAGGCGCCTGCCGCGCCAGTCCTAACAGACAAGGGAGATACGATCATTGCCGTTGCCAGATACGGCAAGGGCACTGTTTTTGCGACGGTCGATCCATGGCTCTACAACGAATACACTGATGGTCACAGGCTGCCGGCGTCCTACGACAACTACTCTGCCGCCAAGGAACTCGTCCGCTGGATTCTAGAGCAGATCCCCCGTTAGGCAGCGGCATGGTTCAAGCGGCGTGGCTCAGGCGGAACGCAAAAGTTCGAGCATCTTGCGGTCGAGCTTATGACCTCTGAAGTCTTCGTAGCTAACATCTTTGCGGTCGCTATCGAGAATGCCAAAGCTGCCACGAAGGTTCCAGAGTGCGTTCCCCCAACCCGCTTCCCGCCATACAGCAAGGCAATCAGACATCCAGGCGAGTGCTACTTCGTGAGGCGTCTGGTTATAGCAGCCCCACTCGCCAACGTGCACCTGCACGCCCTGTGCCGTTAAAGGCTTCCATTTGTCGACATACTCCTGTTTGAGTTTTTGCCTGTCCCAAACGTGCCCTTTGTCGTCAGTCAGAGGCCATGTTGGGAGTTTCATAGTCTCGTACTCGTCTAGCGGTACCCACGTTGCTCCGTGATGGCTGATCGCCTTCGGCTGATAGCCACGAGTGCTCTGCACCAGATCTAAGTCGACGAGTTCGGACACGGGCAACTGACCAATATCGATACCGTCTGCGAAGATCAATCGAGTGGGATCTTCCGCACGGATCGCGGCAACGAGCGCACGTGCGACCTCAGCGTATCGTTCTTCGAAGTAGCCTTCATACGAGCGCATCTTGGGCGGCTCGTTGATCAAGTCGAAAGAAAGCTGCGTACTCGGTATTCCCTTATAGCGCCTCGCAAAATAGGCCCAGTGAAAACATGCAGCTTTCAACGCGCGAGGGCCTTCATCTTTTCGGCCGGTAAAAAGATCAGCGGGCTCCAGTTCACGGCCGTTGATGCAGTAACCGGGAATGCGGTGGAAGTTCAGATTGACGTGGATGCCATGTTGTTTTCCAAATTCGATCGCCCGATCGATCTCCTTCAATGGCTCGTCATCGATATATGTCCAGTCTGTAGGTTTACCCCATATCCAGTATGAGAGCGGCAGGCGCGCGAAATTGAAGCCCCACTCCTGCATCATTGCGAAGTCCGATTCCTCGAATGCATGCTTGTCTTTTTCACTTGGTTGTCGTTCCCACTGCAGATTAAATCCGCGATAGCGCGGGATGTGCTTCGGATTCACGCCCGGATAATCCGTCAAGGAGATCGACTCTCCGAAAAGACGCCTGGCAGTTGGTGCAGCGGCAAAGCCCGCTGCGGCGAGACTGCTTAGAAACACTCTACGATTCACTGAACCACCTTCGCTTTGGGAGATAGAAATATCTCCTTCGAATGAACCCGCGATGATATCAAACGACCCAGTCTACGAGTACGCAGAGCGGCGTGAAGTGTGTGTGTTAGGATTCTCGCCGAGTCGATGATTGAAAGGTGCTGCCTTGCTGATCAAGTCCGCTGCTCTTTTGTTTCTCTCTGCTGCCTCAGCATGCTTTGCGCAGCACCCCGCGCCCCAATCTGTCTTTGGCGCCGTTCAGCCTACCTCGACTGAATATCTTAAGCTCGCTGCGCAGGTCGAGAATGCTCTCCATACTGATGTCCTCAATGTTTGGTTTCCAAGGTCTATCGATCGCGAACATGGTGGCTTCCACTCTCACTTTGCGCGGAATTGGGAGCCACTACCGAGCGATGGGAAGTTCTCGGTTTTTCAAGGGCGAATGACCTGGGTCGCCTCTCAAGTCGTGCTGCGCGAGCCGGCACTCAAAGACCAATTTATCCCGATCGTACATCAGGGTGTCGACTTCCTCGGAAACGTCATGTGGGACACAAAAAATGGCGGGTTCTTCTGGGGACTTGACGACAAGGGGCAGGTTATTCCCGAATTTACCGACGCCAAGGAGCTTTATGGTATCGGATTTTGCATTTATGGGGCAGCCGCCGCCTACCAGGCGACTGGCGATCCAAAGGCTCTTGCGCTCGCTAAGGATGGGTTTCTGTGGGCCGACAAGCACGCACATGACTCCTCAAATGGCGGATATTTCGAATGGCTGTCGCGTGACGGTACACCCGTCATACCTGTTGTGCCAAGCGGCCAGGTCGCATTGAATCCGATCGGGCCTATCAACTACAAATCCATGAATACGCATATCCACCTGCTTGAAGCGTTCACTCAGCTTTACGAGGTGTGGCGCGACCCTACCCTCCGCGAGCGACTGGAAGAACTCCTCGCTATTGTGCGCGACAAGGTGTGTATCGAACCGGGTGTGATGAACCTTTACTTCACCAATTCTTGGCAACCGATTCCTGATCACGATTCCTATGGCCACGATGTCGAAACAGCCTACCTCATGCTTGAAACGGATGAAGCCCTCCATCACAAAGCGATCGAGAAGACGGAACGCATGGCGAAAATGCTTGTAGATCACGCGCTCGCCTACGGATGGGACGAAAAGTATGGTGGGTTCTTCCGAGAAGGTACTACTTTCGGCCAGCCGGAAGACACGTTCAAGGAGTGGTGGGTTCAAGCAGAAGGGCTAAATGCTTTGCTCTTGATGCATGAGCGTTACGGCAAACAGAACGGGCTGTATTTTCAAAGGTTCCTCGAGCAATGGGCGTTCATTCAGAAACACACTATCGATTCGCAATTTCGCGGACTGTACAACCTGACAAAGGCTGATGGCACGCCTATCACGCAGGATAAGGGCTCAATCTGGAAAGCCGCCTATCATGACGGTCGCGCCTTTTGGAATGTGAGCGAACGTCTACATAGACTTGCGTCAGACTAAGAACTTGCACTCTCTTTAAATTCACTTCCCGCTCCGCTGGGTTGGTAACGATATCAGAAGCTTGAGACGTAAATCCAGGGAAATGGCTTTCCAGTACCAGCAAGTTAAGGAGCGAGTATCTTGACCATCAACTCTTCGGCATGAAAGGGTTGAGCATACCATCAGTGTCATTTCTACGTAGGAGCCGTGCACCGTGAACCGTCCTCCACGCATGAGCGATGTCGCGAAGCTCGCTGGTGTGGGTACAATGACAGTTTCGCGTGTCCTGAGTGGGAGCGTTCGAGTCAGCGAAGACACCGCGAAACGCGTCTTTGATGCGATTGCGACCCTGAATTATCGGCCAAATGAAGTTGCCCGATCGCTTCGCGACCAGCGTACGCACCAGATTGGCGTGATTGTACCCAACCTACTCGACCCGTTTTTCGCGATTTGCGCGCAGACAGTGAGCATGGTAGCCAAAGAGCACGCATACTCCGTCGTAATCGCAACCGCCGAGGAAGATGTGAACATTGAATACAACGAGGCGAGCCGGATGCTCAGGCGGCAAGTCGAGGGATTTGTGATCATCCCCGCCGCTGGCGGGATTACCCGGATTACAGGCGTTGAGTTTGGTCGTACTCCCATTGTGACTCTGGACCGCCCCGTCGAGAACAGCCCTTATGACAGTGTCGTCGTTGAAAATAAGTACGGCTCGCAACTAGGTGTGAATCACCTAATTCAGCACGGGCACGCTCGCATTGCGTTCTTTGGACTATCACGCAACCTTTACACGATCAAAGCGCGATTTGAGGGCTATCGCGAAGCAATGAAAAAAGCAAACCTCAAACCTGAATTCCACTTCGGCAACAGCACGCAAAGTGAAATGCTTGCCACTATTCGAGGTGTTCTCGATCGAAAAGATCCACCGACCGCGTTCTATTGCAGCAACAATCTCATTACACGGAATGCGATCCATGCACTCGCACATCTCAAGGTTCGAATACCCGAGTCCATCGCGATGGTGGGATTTGATGATTTTGAAACAGCAAATATCCTTAATCCTCCCTTGACGGTTGTGCGGCAGCCAATTACTGACATGGCTCGCATGGGAGCCAACATGCTCTTCTCACGGCTGCTTAATGGAGACATTTCAGAGAGGGGCAAGCACATTGTATTGCCGGTCGAGTTGGTTGTGCGGGAATCCTGCGGACTACGCCACAAGCTCTCTCTGCCTCGAAAGCAGGATTTGTTCTAGGGCCACCTTACTTAAACTTAACGCTGCTTCAGTCTTTCTGAGTGAGAGCAAGATACTCCGTAAAGATTCGAAACAGCATACCCATGTAGACTGGATGGTTCTGTAACCACAGATTCTTAGCGCAACAACGCAAACATTTTGAGAAGCCTTCAACCGATTGCACTCGAGGCGCATCATGCCTGTGAAAACTATCATCGAGCCTTTCAGAATCAAGAGTGTTGAGCCAATTAGATGGACTACGCGCGAGCAACGCGAAAAGCTTCTGAAGGCTGCCCATTACAACCTCTTTTTACTTCAGGCAGACGATGTTCTGATTGACCTGCTCACCGACTCCGGTACTGGAGCCATGTCGACGCATCAATGGGCTGCAGTGATGGAGGGCGACGAGAGTTATGCCGGAAGCCGTAGCTTCGAACGTTTTCGCAGTTCGATTCAGGACATCGTCGGATACAAACACGTGATTCCCACGCACCAGGGCCGCGCTGCGGAGCGCATCCTGTTTGGGGTTGCATGCAAAAAGGGAGATATCGTACCTAACAACACCCATTTCGACACGACGCGCGCAAATGTTGAATTTGTTGGTGCAGAAGCTGTTGACCTGGTTATTCCAGAAGGTCGGCAGCCATCGCTCAATCACCCTTTCAAGGGCAATATGGATGTTGCTGCGCTTGAGGCTCTGGTTCAGCGTGTTGGTCGCGAGCGCATTCCATTGGTCATGCTTACAGTCACTAACAATTCCGGCGGTGGCCAACCGGTTTCGATGGAAAATGTTCGACAGACAAGTGCGCTTTGCAAGAGCTATGGCATTCCTCTCTATTTCGACGCATGCCGCTTTGCCGAAAATTCCTGGTTCATCAAACTAAGGGAGAAAGGGTACGCTGACAAGACCCCAAAAGAG
>Ga0207706_10001048_pt1 | contig 28070 bp, 20 predicted proteins | sample KBSC53metaG_FD_184318 | JGI IMG/M metagenome (GOLD analysis project Ga0207706, IMG submission 184318) | Corn rhizosphere microbial communities from Kellogg Biological Station, Michigan, USA - KBS C5-3 metaG (SPAdes) (version 2) | ecosystem: Host-associated > Plants > Roots > Rhizosphere > Soil ... | reverse complement strand
CAAGCATCGTTGTTGTCGTCCTTCTCACCCTACCCGCACTGACTGCACAACAAAAAGGTCCTCTGACCAATGCCGATGTCATCAAGATGGTGAAATCCGGCCTGGCGGAAACCACGATTGTGGCAACCATTGCCGCCAGGGACACGCAGTTCGATCTCTCCTCAAGCGGTTTGCAGTCGCTGGGTCAGGCTGCGGTCAGCAGCAAGGTAATCCGGGCCATGCTTGCGGCGGAGTCGAAGAAGAAGAATGCCGCCGCGGCGGCGGAGACTGCGGCGGCCGCGCCCAATGCGAACACCACGCAAGATTCTGCTCCGGACATGTCCGGCATGAACCCCCAGGGCATGAGCCCCCCCGGGATGCCGCAGGGAATGTCGCCGGAACAGATGCAGCAAATGATGGCTAGCATGCCGCCTGAGATGCGGGAGCGTATGCAAGCCTCCATGGCCCAGCGAAACGCCCCAGGCAGATCCAGGAGGGGAGGTGGACCAGGGGGCTCAGCCAGCTCTATTCCCGCTCATGCCGGTGTGACTGTTCCGCTCGATAGCGCGCTCTACACTTCATTCATGAGGCTGAAGACCCAGCCCGGCTATCGCATGGTCATGAACATGCAGACCAGCGATCCCCAAATGGCGCAGATGGCCCAGAGCATATTCAGTCCGGGTGAACTGGTGGTCGAGGGCAATACGCGCCAATACACCATGCACTACAAGATGCCTGCCACCGACGTGCCGGGAACGGTGGATGACTGGGAGATTCGGTCGGTGGTGCAAAACGGCCGAGGGGCCAGCCTGATTACTTCGGCGGCGGTGCCTCGATTGCTGAAGGAATCTGCGGCAAGGGCAGCGCAACAGTTGGCGGAGTTGGACCGCATGGCCGCGACCTCGATGGCTCGCGCCGCGGCAGAAGGGCCCATGGGCGCGATCGGTGCAGGTATGACGGCCGCCGCGGTCGCAATGGCGCATGTGGAAGTGCCCCGGGCACTGAAAAAAGAGAAGGAGATGTTTTCCTGGCAGTGCCGTGACGTCCCGCCTAGCGATGCGTCGAGCAGTCAAGCCAACCCCAACCTCACCGACCTGCACCCCATCGGCGACCAGAACGTAAACGGCACTATGGCAGACGGCTACGAGTTCTATGACTACGAAAACGCAAAGACTCAGGGCACAATCCGACTTTTCGTGGCCAAGGACACTGGCTTGCCGTTGCGAATCGAGATGGCTGATTCGAGCGGCGTCGGCGGGATCCAGATGAACTACGCACCGCTCACGGCCCCGGCGAATATTGAAGTTCCGGCCTGCATGAAGGCCAAATAGCCATGGGAACGAAGTTGAATTTCCCGTAAGGTTTTCAATATTTAGGGCAAAGTGTCATACAATGCCCACGCCAACCCCAGGGGTGCAGGAAATCTCACCTGGCCCCGTTCTTCATGGAGACATGATGGCAACAACCGCTGCAACTCCCGGCAATCGCGCGAAGTTTGCGACCAGCGTCCCTGGGCGCCGTTACGACAATTTTTTCTTTTCGGCCATGGCATTGCTCATACTGGCCACGGTTTTTCTTGGATTTGCACGCACCTACTACCTGGCGGGCATGATCCATGCCCCACTACCCGCGTTCATCATTCACGTGCACGGAGCGGTGTTTTCCTGCTGGATTCTCCTGCTGGTCACGCAGACCGCCCTGGTCTCTACCGGCCGGGTGGATATCCATCGCCGCCTGGGCGTGTTCGGCTTTCTTCTGGCCTGTGCGATGGTTGTTCTCGGTGTGCTGGCGGGCACTAATGCGCTGGCAAGGGGCTTCGCGCCTCCGGGCCTGGATGCCGCGACTTTTTATGTCGTGCCTATCACGGACATGCTGATCTTCAGTACGTTGATCTTCTTCGCTTTTCGCAAGCGCTCCGATTCCCCGGCGCACAAGCGCCTCATCCTCATTGCCACGATCGCGCTGCTGATTGCCGCCATTGCGCGCTGGCCCTTCGCCATTTTCCTGGGAAAGCCCATCGCGGCTGGACTGTTCTCCTACGTCTTCCTGCTGATGCTGGTGGCCTACGACCTGTGGTCAATTCGGAAGGTCCATCGAGCAACGCTCTGGGCGGGCATTTTTCTGATCATCGTGCAACAAATACGTGTGCCCATTGGAATGACAGCGCCCTGGCACGCCTTCGCCAATTGGGCCCGAGCCCTGGGAAGCTAGCGCATACGCGCGAGCTCGGCTGACGACTCAGAGCGCGCCGTGTCCGCCCAGCTTGGCAGGGGTCACAGTTCGAGACGGGAAATGCAGTCCCGCCGCGTGCCGGTTCATGGCAGTTGCCGCCTGAGTGCGCCGGTTCCCGGCAAGGCTGCTGAAATCCAGAGTGGTGACGCTGTGCTCACATAGGGCGCACTTGAAGGTGGTGCCGCCGTTGATCGATTTGGTGGTGTAGTATCGCACGCCTTAATTGTAGTCCTTCCGCGCAGCGCTGCCGGGGCATTAGGTGAGCGACCTTAGGGTAAAGCCTTTTGTAGGCCGGAGACTCCTGTCCGACGTTTTTTACTCTGATTTTCCCGATCGCGGCCAAGAATCAAGGTCCAAACCAAAAGCGTCGGACAGGAGTGTCCGACCCACACTCTGCCGGGATGCCAGGAAGGCGGTCAGCGGGGTTTCTGATAGTTACGAATGAAATCCTCAGCCAGTTGATCCTGCACTTCGCCCAGTGAGGGCCTCGACCGACGCTGAAGGCAAAACTCACAACCACAGTCAGGGCGACTTGTGCATTGTGATGAAGGTATCGGTTTGGGGTCAGGATCGTTCACGATTCGTATTCAAGACTAGCCTACAGGATCTTCTTCCCAAACGCCGACTGGGCCAGCTCCACCGCCAGGTCAGCCGTGCGGTTGTGCTCGTCGATGACCGGATTCACCTCGACAATCTCAAAGCTCAGCATGCGGCCGTGGTCGGCGATGATTTCCATGGCCAGGTGGGCTTCGCGATAAGTCGCACCGCCGCGCACGGGTGTGCCCACACCGGGCGCGTCTTCGGGATCGATCCAGTCCATGTCGAGGGAGACGTGATAGCCGGCGGTGCCGCGTCCGGCCAGGCGGAGGGCTTCTTCCATCACGGTGCGCATACCGCGCTCGTCGATATCGCGCATGGTAAACACTCCGATGCCGGCGCGACGGACATTTTCCTTTTCGATGGCATCAATGTCACGCACCCCCACCAGCACGCAGTTTTCCGGATTCACCTTGGGGGAGAAGTCGAAAATATTTGCCAGCTCGACAGGCCCCAGTCCCATGGTGGCGGCCAGAGGCATGCCATGGACATTTCCGCTGGGCGAGCTCTCCGGCGTGTTGATGTCGGTATGCGCGTCAATCCAGATCAATCCAATTTTCTGGTTCTGGCGGCGATAGAACTCGGCCACGCCGGCTACCGTGCCCGCCGCCACCGAGTGATCTCCGCCCAGCACCAGCGGAACCATGCCGGCCTCGAGGGTTTTCAGGACCAGTTCGGCATGCTTGGTGCAGGTGGCGGTGATTTCCTTCAGATACTTGGCCGACGGGTCTCCCGCCTTCTTCTGCTCGGCGATGGCGACGGAAACATTGCCGGCGTCTTCGACCACATGCCCCAGGGCCTCAAGGCGCGCCTCGAGCCCAGCCACGCGTACCGCCGACGGGCCCATGTCCACGCCGCGACGTGACTGTCCCAGGTCGAGCGGGACCCCTATCACCCGGATTTTCCTGGGAGCGATGTTGGACGAAGATGTTGTGGCAGGGACCATAAATTTAATTGTGTAACTGCCCGCGTGGGGACAGCCGCCCGCGGCTGTCCCGGGCGAGCCTAAGCTCGCCAGAGCCTTTGCGCAGAAGATTAGCGGAGCTTTGCTCCGCCGGACAGCCGGGGGCGGCTGTCCCCACGCGGGCAGTTATGGGTACAACCGGTTCAGCATGCGCGGAAACGGAATTGTCTCCCGCACATGTTCCAGCCCGCAGATCCACGCCACGGCGCGTTCAATGCCCATGCCGAACCCGCCGTGGGGCACACTGCCGAATTTGCGCAGGTCAAGGTACCATTTGAAAGCCTCTTCCGGAAGCCCGTTCTCGTGAATGCGCTGCACCAACAGATCATAGGAGGCCATGCGCTGCGAGCCGCCGATGATCTCGCCGTAGCCTTCCGGCGCCAGCACGTCAACGCACAGCGCCAGCTCCGGCCGTTGCGGATCGGGCTCCATATAGAACGCTTTCACCTGCGCGGGATAGCGATGCACCATGACCGGCTTGTCAAACTGCGATGAAATATAGGTTTCGTCCGGCGATCCCAGGTCGCCGCCCCATTCGAATTTATTTTCCAGCGCGCCCTTGGCGTGCCCTTCCTGCAACATCTTTGCGGCCTCGTCGTAAGTGATGCGCGGGAACGGAGCTTCAATCTTTTCCAGCTTGGTCACATCGCGCCCGATGACTTGCAGGTCGCCGCGGCGCTTCTCCAGGCAACGCTTTACCAGAAAGCTGATCAGGCCTTCGGCCAAGTCCATGAGGTCGTCGAGTTCGGCGTACGCGACTTCGGGTTCGACCATCCAGAATTCCGTGAGGTGGCGGCGGGTCTTGGATTTTTCCGCGCGGAACGTTGGCCCGAAGGAATACACCTTGCCCAGGGCCATGGCCGTTGCCTCGATGTAGAGCTGCCCGGACTGGGTAAGAAACGCCTGTTCGTCGAAGTAATCGACCGGGAACAGAGTACTGGTGCCCTCGCAGGCGGCCGGAGTAAGGATCGGCGGATCGGTGAGGATAAAGCCGCGCTCGTCAAAGAAATCACGCGCCGCCTTGATGATTTCAGCCCGCACCCGCAGAATTGCTGCCTGGCGCTGCGACCGCACCCACAGGTGCCGGTGCTCCATCAGGAATTCGACCCCGTGTTCCTTCGGAGAAATCGGATAGGGATCGCTCTCGGAAACCCGTTGCACCACCTGAATACCGGACACATCGAGCTCATATCCGCCGGGAGCACGTTTGTCGGCGCGGACTTTTCCCTCAACTATCACGCTCGACTCCTGAGTGAGGCCTTTTATCGCGTCGAACACTTCTGGAGCCACGGCGTTTTTCGGCACTACGCCCTGGATCAGCCCGGAGCCATCGCGGAATTGGGGGAAGAGCAGTTTTCCGCTCTCCCGCAGGTTGTAGAGCCAGCCGCGAATGGTGACGGTCTGGCCTTCATGCTTGCCGATATCGGAAATCGTGCTTACAGGTGACGACATAAGGTTTTTCGTAGCGCCGGCGTCTCGCCGGCTGTCCTACGGGCGTCCCGCCCGCAGCGGCGAGGGCAAGATGCCCTCGCGACAGCCGCCGGGACGGCTGCGCTACAATTCGGATTCCAATTTGTTGAATGCCTCTTTCATTTTCTCCACCGGATTCACCTTCTCGTCGGCCTCGACTTCCAACAGCAACGGTGGCGTATGCGGCGCCGAGCGCAGCAACTCCATCGCTTCTTTCCAGTCGATGGTTCCCGCACCCGGCCACAGATGGGAGTCGCGGATTCCTGCATTGTCGTGCACGTGGGTGGAATGAATGTGGTTCTTCAGGATTTCGAACGCCTCCGCTACCTTGCTCATGATATGGGCATGGCCGAAATCGAAGCATACGCCCACGTCGTCGAAATGGGTGATCTGTACAAATTCCACCAGTTTGTCCGGGGTGCACAGCTCGTTGGGGATATTTTCCAGCAGGATGCGCACCCCCAGCGGTTTGGCAAATGCGCGCAAATGCTCGATTGAAGTCATCGCTGCTTCGAACTTGCGGTCGTCAAACGATTCGCCGCTGGTCCCGAGGTGCTGTATCAGAAAACGAAAGGGAATCTGCTCGGCCACCTCGATTGCGCGCTTGATCTCATCCATGGCCTCGATGCGCTGCGCCCGGTCGGCGGCAGCCACGTTCACCGGCGGGGCGCCGGTACGTCCCGACTCGTAGTCGGCGTGCATGGGCGAATGGACCGAATGCAGGGGAACCCCGCTGGTTTGGAACCAGTCGGCAATTTCGCGCACATGCTGTTTGCGATTGGCATAATCCAGGTGCTGGCGCGCGGCGAAGATCTCGATCGCCTGCGCTCCGCCCCGCACCAATCCATCCAGCAACCCGGGATGCAGCCGCTCTTTCACGTACACCAGTGTGGACATCGCTTTCAGCATACTGAGCAGACCCTGTGTGGGGCGGGCGCCCTCGCCCGCCGCCTTTGACTTGGACTTCAGATATTCAAAACTTTGTGCCGTCGGAACTGTGCCGTAATCAAGCTAGAAATTCAAAAGCGGCGGGCGAGGGCGCCCGCCCCACATGAACTGATCTAGAATCCTGTCGCCCTGCCGTTGTTGCGCGGGTCGCTGGCGCCCAGGCGTTCTCCCCGTTTCGGGTCGATCATGATGCACTCGCCGTCGCTCCAGGAGTCTCCCGCCTCGACCCGGTGGCCCATTCCCTCCAGCCGCTTGATGGTATCAGGAGAAAACCCCGACTCCACGCGCGCAACGTCGGGCAACCACTGGTGATGGAAGCGCGGGGCGTTCACCGCTTCCTGAATGTTCATTCCGTAATCGACCACGCCCATCAGGATATTAGCCACCGTGGTTATGATCCGCGGGCCGCCGGGAGAGCCCAACACCAGAAACAGCTTACCGTCTTTAAGCACGATGGTGGGCGCCATCGCGGAAAGCGGGCGCTTGCCCGGCTCAATCGCATTCGCCGGCCCTTGAATCAGACCGTACATGTTGGGCACGCCCTGCTTGGCCGCGAAATCGTCCATCTCATCGTTCAGCAGAAACCCCATGCCTTCGGCGGTGACCCGCGAGCCAAAGCTGTCATTGAGCGTGGTCGTGACCGCAACCGCGTTCCCGTCGGAATCGACCACCGAATAGTGAGTCGTATGGTCGGGTTCGGCCACAGGGCTGGGCGGAAGATGTCCAGCGGCGTATTGCTCGAGCTGGCTGAAGATCGCAGGCCGGACCAGATCTTTACTGGCGCTGGCGTGCTCGGGATCAATCGATTCCCGCCAGGCCGCGCCGTATCGCTTGTCGATCAACTGGGCTACGGGAATGTTGGAAAAGTCGGGATCGCCCAAAAATTCCGCCCGGTCGAAAAACGCGCGCCGGAAGGCTTCCAGCGTCAGATGGATGGCCGGCGCCGACCGGCCTCCGAATTTTGCCAGGTCATAGCCTTCGAGAATGTTCAGGATTTCGATCAGCGTGGTCCCACCCGAGGACGGCGGCGGCGCGCTGATGATTTCGTATCCGCGGTAGGATCCCCGCACCGCCTCCCGCTCTTTCACTTCGTAATGTGCCAGGTCGTTGACCGTGATCAGGCCCCCGCCCTTCTGCACGAATGCAGCCAGCTCACGTGCCATATCTCCGTGATAGAAGTCATCCGGATTAGCGGCGATGCGCTTCAACGTGCGAGCCAAATCCGGCTGCTTGAGCACCTCGCCGGCTTTGTAAAAGTTCCCATCCCGCTGAAAAATGCGGCGCGATTCCGGAAACTGGCCCAGCGGTTTATCCTCCTGCAAATCCCGGGCGTCTTCGGCCGCGAGGGCGAACCCTTCTTCCGCCAGCTTGATCGCCGGGGTCATCACCCGTGCGAGCGACAACTTGCCGTACTTCTTTTCCGCATACACCATTCCAGCCACCGACCCCGGCACTCCGATCGCTTTGTAGCCTATGGTGCTGGCATCCTCAATCAAATTCCCCTGGGCGTCGAGGTACATATTCGCCGTGGCCCTCGCCGGCGCTTTCTCGCGGTAGTCAATGAAGTGGCTCTTGCCATCGGCGAAGCGGACGAGCATAAAGCCGCCACCACCCAGATTCCCCGCCTGCGGATGCACCACGGCCAGCGCAAAACCGACCGCGACTGCCGCGTCCACGGCATTGCCGCCCGCCTTCATCATCTGCACTCCGGCGCGCGACGCCAGCTGGTGAACACTGGCCACCATGGCCCGGGGCGCCACCACCGGCACCAGCCGGGCGGCGAAACTTCGCGGCCCTGCCGCCGCCACGGCAAGAATAAAGAGCAACAGAATGAATAACTTGCAATGAGATTGCATGAAGGGGACTGCTAGAGGCTAGCCCAGCGGGAGAGCGGGAGTCAAATCAGCCTGATCAACCCGGCGGCGCCCCAAAAAACATTACGCCGCGGGGTCAGACTCATGGCGCGGATTCCCGGGAAATTGCGTATTTCAGATTGTGGTAAACGGCGCTCTGCCGAGGCAAAGACGGCGAAAGAACCTCAGTTCAATTTCCCGTAACTGTCAGGTTCTTCAGAAACGCTGTGGTCCCCCCAGATGTTTTGTTTCCGCCAATCTGGAAATTGACCACCTGCCGCCCGATTCCCCAACCCAGGCCAAAAACGCTGGGCCCGGACGCGCCTACGAACTGGGATACCTTGGTGTCGAAAGTCACGGAATCGTAGGTTACGTTTCCCGCAGAATCCCGATGATATTTAAGGATGACGTGATGCCAGACGCCGGGCTTCCACACCGTTCTCAAGCAAGCGACGTTCGAATCATTCCAGTGCGGACGACCCGAGTGGTTGGTCACGTACTGCCACATGCCTTTTGGAAAATTACATTGCATTCCATAGATCACGGTGTTCCCGGTCAGAGTGACCTGGTTCAAATCGAGTTCTATGTTGTTGACGGTCGCCAGCTTGTTGAAGTAAATCCACGTATCAAGGGTGAAATACTTGGACGTCCCGTCCTTGTGGTTCGGGCCGAGGTAAATATGGAAGCGCTCTCCTCCGTAGTATTTCCATACGGCATCGAATTGCCGGAGTTCTCCGGACATTTTGCTGCTTCCCGTGGACGACCCATTGGTACCCTTGTCGTGTTCCCAGCACCAATGGGGAATACCGCACCCTGTAGTGCCGCCAGAGCTGGCAATGTCCTCAATGTTTTTTACTTGTTCTGCGCCAAAGGCCATGAGACTCGTAAACAGGCACAACGCGACTACTAACTTCACTGGTGTTCTCCCCGTTGAAAATTGGTTCAAAGCTGGCGACCGCTGTTCGGTACGCTCCCGGTTCCGGCCAAAGGTAGGTTTGTTATCCAACTTTCTACGGCAGACGAGGTTCAGGGTCAACTATCGGAAGTACAGGGTGCACTGCAGATTACTGCTACAGACTTGTGGATTCAGTTCAGAGGAATGGTGCTGGCGGGAATCGCGGCATTCACTTCCCGGCACGGCGAGATTTGGACTTGGACTTGCGCCGGGTTGGCCTGGTTCGGGTGGTGCTGGTTCCGGCTATCCTGGCTTTCGCCGCTACCATTTCATATGACTCTGTAATCAGGTCCGTAGTGTCGCTCCAGGGCAGGACATCCAGGCGTTCGAGCGCTACCCACTTGTAGCGGCCCAGGTAGGGCGCCGGAATAATATCTTCGTGCTCCACCAGTTCGGCAAATTTTTCGGGTTCGCACTTGAACATCAGGCGCGGCGGGACCGAACTCAGAGACAGCAGCGCGAAAATCTTTCCCCCTACCTTGAAACAGAGAACTTCGCCCCACTGCAGCTTCTCGGTCGCATAGGGGAAGGACAGACAGAAGCCGCGGATGGACTCAACACTCATGATTTTCCTTATGAATCTAATGCCGGAAGCCCGCTATCAAAGAATACTTGCAGGTGTGCGTACCCGCGAGATCGGTTGTAGAGTGGTTTCAATTGATTGATACCTCCAGGAGATTGAAATGCAAACCCGGCAACTTGGCAACTCTGACCTGCGTATTACCCCGGTGGGCTACGGGGCCTGGGCCATCGGCGGCTCCGGTTGGCAGTTCGCGTGGGGAGCGCAGGATGATAACGACTCCATCGCAGCCATTCATCGCTCGCTCGAGCTGGGCGTGAACTGGATCGACACCGCCGCGGTTTACGGCCTGGGCCACTCCGAAGAAGTGGTAGCCAGGGCTCTGAAGGCCTGGTCAGGCCCGCGGCCTTATGTCTTTACCAAATGCGGCCGGCTTTGGGATGAACAGGGCAACGTCCGGGGAGGCCTGGGCGCCGATTCCATCCGCCGCGAAATCGAGGACAGCCTGCGCCGCCTCAACGTCGAGGTCATTGATCTCTACCAGATTCACTGGCCGCCCAATCCCGACTCTCCCCAACTCGAAGAGGGCTGGGCCACCCTGGCCGAGTTGAAGCGACAAGGCAAGGTGCGCTGGATCGGAGTCTCGAATTTCAATGCTGCGCAGTTGAAGCGGGCCCAGGCCATTGCGCCGGTCACCTCCCTGCAACCTCCTTATTCGCTGATTCACCGGGAGGTTGAGCCTGAAACGCTTCCCTACTGCCGGCAGGAAGGCATTGGCGTGATCGTATATTCACCCATGGCTTCGGGCCTGCTGACGGGAGCGATGACCCGCGAACGGGCCGCCAAGCTTCCCCAGGATGACTGGCGTCGCGCCAATCCAAATTTCAACGAGCCCAAGCTGTCAAGAAATCTCGCCCTGGCAGAACGGCTGCGGGAGATCGGCAAGCGCCACGGCCGTTCGCCGGGCGAAGTTGCCATTGCCTGGACGCTGCGCAACCCGGCGGTGACCGGCGCCATTGTGGGCGCCCGCAATGCCAGCCAGGCCGAAGGCGTGATGCGCGCCGGGGAGTTGGCCCTCAGCGAAGAAGATGTAAATGAGATTGAGGCTTTTTCCAAGGCAGCGGCATAAGGAATAGAGGGCGAGTCCCCGGGACGTCTTGGGAAGGGCACGACTTCAGTCGTGCCCTTCCCAAACCCGTGCCCTCGCAAAGTCGTGCCCTTTCCAAACCCGTACCCTTCGCAAACCGTTCCCCTTCGCAGACCCGCGCTTGCCCAGGCACCCGCTTACACCTCTTCGCGCGCCTCGCCCAGGGTCACGCTGACGTCGATCTTCTTCTTTCCCCGATAGATGGTGACCCGCACTGTGTCACCGGCGCGATGGCTGTTCATGACCTGGCTGAGGTCCTGTTGGTCCTGGACCTCCTGGCCATCGATGGCCACGATCAAGTCACCACCCAGCGTGATGGGAATGTTGCCGATGTAGGCGCGCTCGTTGCCGCCGTGCAGGCCGGCGCGGTCGGCGGCCCCGCCAGGAACCACCTGCACGATCAGCAAGCCGCTGTCTGCCGCCAACCCCATCTGGTCCGCCAGTTCAGGGGTAATGGGGATTGTCCGCACGCCCATTGCTGGACGCCGCACCCGCCCCAGCGTCACCAGGTCGTTCAAGACCGCTTTCGCCGTGTTTACCGGGATAGCGAAACCGATGCCTGCGCTCTGGCCGACGTTGGAAGCGATCAGGGTGTTGATGCCAATCACTTCCCCGTGCCAGTTGAGCAAGGGGCCGCCGGAATTGCCGGGATTGATGGCCGCGTCGGTCTGGATGGCGTCATCAATCTGCATGCCGTCAGGTTCCTGCACGGGGCGGATCGAACTGATGATGCCGTTGGTCATGGTCCCGGCCAGACCGAAGGGATTGCCGATGGCATAGACTTTTTGTCCCACCTGCAGATTACGCGAGTCGCCGAGCACCATCGGGGTCAGGCCAGGGCCCTTGATCTGAATCACTGCCAGATCGTGAGCGCGGTCGGTCCCCACCACGGTGGCGCGATACTTCTTGCGGTTATGCAGCGTCACTTCCACCTGGCGGGCATCGGCGATCACGTGGTAGTTGGTCAGCACGTGGCCTTCTTTATCGATAATGAAGCCCGAGCCCTGGCCCTCCTGCGGCACCAGGCCGTAGAAGAAATCAAACGTCACCGCCCGCGAAGTGATGTTCACCACGGAATCGATGTTCTTGCGGTAAACGCTCATGTTGTTCTGCTCTTCAGCGTCGAAGGCGCCGTTCGATGCGGCCTCGGTAATCTCCACCCGGCTGCTGGGACGGCCAAACCAGTTGGCAGAATGCATCTGGCCGGAGCGGTAGGTAGTGAAGTAAAAGAATGCGCCGGCAAAAACCACAGCCAGCAGAACAGGGCGCAGCAATTTCATAGTTCGGGACCTTCCATACTTCTGAATTGTAGCGCCGGCGTCTCGCCGGCTGTCGCGAGGGCATCTTGCCCTCGGCTGCGGGCGGGACGCCCGCAGGACAGCCGCCGGGACGGCGGCGCTACAAACTATGCTTCTTTCTTCAACTCGGCGTAAATTTTTCTCACCTGGCGGCCGGTTTCATCGAGCGAGCCCGAGTTGTCGATCACGTAATCGGCGGCTCTTATCTTCTCTTCATCGGGAATCTGGGCGGCCATGCGGCGGGCGACTTCGCGGCGCGCCGTTTCCTGGTCCACCTTCAGCCGCTGGGCCCAGCGCTCGATGCGCTGCTCCGGTCTGCAGGTCACGACCACCAGTCGATCAAAGCCTCCGGCCATGCCGGCCTCGAGAATGAGCGCCGCCTCCACCACGGCAATGGCGTGGGGATCGCGCCGGCCCACTTCGGTCATCCACTCCTCTTGCCGGCGAACCACGGCAGGATGGACGATCTGATTCAGTTCCTGAATGCGGGAAGGCCGGTTGGGGCCGCCGAAGGCAAGTTCTCCCAGCCGGGCGCGGTTCACGGTTCCATCGGGGTCCAAAATCTCCGCGCCAAAATGGTGCACAACTTCCTGGTAAACCGCCTGGCCTGGCTGCATGAGCTGGTGGGAGATCTGGTCGGCCTGGATCACGTGCGCGCCCTGGGCGGCAAACATCTCACCCACCACCGACTTACCCGCGGCGATGCCTCCGGTCAATCCGACCTTAAGCACTGCGGGCATGCTCCGCAGGCCGGGTGGGCATGCGCGAGCCCCTCCGCATCTTCGCTGCTTTTACGGTGTTGGCCATCAGCATGGCGATGGTCAGCGGGCCCACGCCGCCGGGCACAGGCGTGATCGCTCCCGCAACTTCGGCTGCATTGGGATGAGCGTCCCCCACCAGGGTTGATCCTTTCGCACGGAAGCTCTCCTCACGTTTCATATTGCCCGCAAACAACCGATCAAACTCCGCCCGCTCCGTTATCTTGTTCATGCCGACGTCAATCACTGTCGCCCCGGGCTTTACGAAGTCGCGGGTAATCATTCCGGCGCGGCCGATAGCAGCCACCAGGATGTCAGCCCGGCGGCATACCCCAGGGAGGTCGCGCGTCTTCGAGTGGCAGACGGTCACCGTGGCATTGGCATTGATCAGCAGCATGGCCGTGGGTTTGCCCACAATATCGCTCCGCCCGACAACCACCGCTTCCTGGCCCGCAACCGGAATATTGCTGCGCTTGAGGATCTCCATGATGCCCGCCGGCGTGCAGGGCACCAGCCCCGGGCGCTGGGTGGAGAGGAATCCCACATTGACCGGGTGGAAGCCGTCCACGTCCTTGGCCGGATCCACAGCCATCAGGATCTGTTTCGAATCCACTTGCGGCGGCAACGGCAGTTGAACCAGGATGCCATCAATCTCGTCGCGCCGGTTCAGTTCGAGGACCAGTTCCAGCAGCTGCGAGGTCGAAATCGTGTCCGGCGGGGTAAGTTTCTCGCTGTAGATTCCCACTTCTTCGGAACTCTTCACTTTTCCGCGAACATAGATCTCAGATGCCGGATTGTGGCCCACAAGGATCACCGCCAGGCCCGGACGAATGCCAGCCGCCGTCATGGCCGTGACCTCAGCAGCAACCTCTGCCCGGATTTCAGCGGCGATCTTGTTGCCGTCCAGAACTGTGGCAGCCATGAACTTCTCGCCCCCTTAGGTAACAGAGCTTTATCGTAAACTATTCCGGGAAGCGCGAACATCCGCCATCGGCTTTCAGCCGTCAGCTTTCAGCTATCAGTTAGAGCAGTTGGTGTTCACTGAGAGCTGAGAGCTGACGGCTGAGAGCTTTTAAGGGATTTTGCGCGCAGCGGAGGCGTAAAATACTCCCATGATTCCCCAAGATCTGCTCGATATTCTGGTCTGCCCGGTCTGCAAAAAGCCGCTGGTACTGAAGGACGGAGGCCAGAGCCTGAAGTGCGGCGAGTGCCGTCGCGTCTATCCGGTGCGGGACAACATCCCCATCATGCTGGTGGACGAAGCTGCGATCGATCCTTCCTGAATCCTGCCTGAAGCCGCATTGTGTCATTCCGGGCCGTCCCAGAACGACACAACGTGTCAAGAATGGGAATTCCTGATATGGCCCATTCGTGCCACTAAAACTCCCGCGGCGGACGCATCCAACGATTTAGCTCCCTCGCAACTTACCGCAATGTAAGGGGTTTAAGAAACCAAACTGCGGGTAATTGCGTATATGGAGAAAGCTTCCGGGACTCGGCACGAAAATTGCATGCAACGTTCACAGCTGGCAGAGAGTCTAATGAGATAAGCAGGTCAAGGTCGGAGGTGATAACGACCATGAAAGAACGATTCTCCAGTACCGAGTTAACGGCTCTGCGAAACGATCTGTTGCAGGGAGGCCTGATCGATTCGCGGGAGGCCGCCGAACTTTTGCAAGTCTTCCTCATGGGACGTGGCTACGGGGTATCGCCTCAAGCAGCCATGGACGCCGTGGGCCGGGTTGAGATGTCAGGCTGCTCCATGCCCGTGCTGCAAAGAGAGCTGGAGGGTCTGGCGCTGGTGATGTAAAGGTGACATGTAAGCGGTGACCAAGGGTATGTAAGAAATCTGCGGGGACCTCAGAACCAAGCCGTTTCCCCGCGAGGTGAGTAACAAGAATGAGCCGGGCTAACCAGCCCGGCGTTTTTGTTTGTGGGGAGAGCTTCTGGCTTCTAGCTACTAGCTTCTGGCCCCAGCCGCCAGAAGCGGCCTTTCACTCATACCGCAAACTCTCCACCGGGTCCAGCTTGGCCGCACGAGCGGCCGGGACTGTCCCAAATATCACGCCGACAAACGACGAAACCAAAATCGCCACAATCGCCGACAACCCCGAGATCGGGATACGGTATTCGGTGAGAAAACGTACGGAATACGGAATCGCTAAACCGATGACCACGCCGATCAGGCCTCCCACCAGCGAAATGGTCATGGCCTCGGCCAGGAACTGGAAGCGTATTTCACGGTTGGTGGCGCCCAGCGCCTTGCGGATGCCAATCTCCCGGATGCGGGAACTCACCGTCGCCAGCATGATGTTCATGATGCCAATACCGCTGACCAGCAGGACCACCGCCGCCACCAGCAGCAGCACCAGGGTCAGCGCATTGGCGGTTTTTTCCGCCAGGACTACCAGTTGGGTAAGATTCATCACGTTATAAACCGACTCGGCCCGGTGCCGGCTCTTGATGACCAGCCGAATCTGGTCGGTTGCCGGCTGCACCATCGAGGGATCGGCAGTCGAGAAATAGATCTGTTTGACCGTGGGGGTGTCGGTAAAATAGCGGCTCACCGTGTATGGAATCAACATGGTATAGTCAACCACTTCGGTTTGTCCGAAGGTGTCCACACGCTCGCGGAAGGTGCCCACGATGGTGAAAGGCAGCCCGGTCAGCTTGATAGTCTTGCCGATGGCCTCTTGCTGCGATCCGTAGAGCTCCTCGGCCATCTTTTGGGTGATCACGCCCACCTTGGTGTGTTCCTGCTCGTCTTTGCTGTCGAAAAACCGTCCCGTGCTGACCACCAGGTTGCGCACGATCTTGTAATCGGGGAAGACGCCAAGCACGGAGATGTCGCGTTCCTTGCCGCCGCCCACCGGAATGCGCTCGCCGAGAGAAACCACCGGCGATGCCGCGACGATGCCTGGCACTTGCTCCTGCGCTGCCTTGAGGTCGTCGATGGTGAGCGGGTCGGGTGTGACGTTGGCAACGCGCTGTCCGCCGCTCTGGTATTCCGCTTCAATCTGGTTGGTGCCGATCGACTGGATCTGTTGCAGCACATACTGCTTGCCAGTCATGCCGATCGTCACCACCAGGATCAGCGAAGCGGTCCCGATGACCATGCCGAGGGCAGTCAGTGCGAAACGCACCTTGTTGCTGCGGAAAGTCTCGTAGGCAAAACTGAGGACCTCGCCGTAAACCATACGAGGTGGACGTCGTTCCGGTGCGGTCGTAGTGGCAGTTGCCATGAGTCTCTGGTTAGATGCTAGCTGCAACCGCCCGGAGGCGCAATTAACTCTGGCAGGGCAATTCCCGAGGGGTCAGTCCTGAGCCTGAAGGTCAATTGCTGCGCAATGAGTCCATGGGGTTGATGGAGGAGGCGCGCCGGGCGGGAATGTAGCCGGAGATCATCGCAACCAGCAGCAGCGCCAGGGCCATTCCGAGGAAGGTCGGCAAATCCCATGGCGACGTGGCAAACAAAAGCGAAGCGATTACCCTGGCCACGGCGAGCGCCGCCAGTGTGCCCAGCATCATGCCCGCAAGCGCCAGGCGCAGCGTGCCGCCGAGTATCTGGCGCTGCACCCGGCCGGTGCTGGCGCCTAGAGCTATGCGTATCCCGATCTCCGGCGTTTGCCGCGTCACCGAATAGGAAATGACGCCGTAAATGCCGAGCGTGGCCAATAGCAGGCCCAGACCGGCAAACGCAGCCACCAGGATCATGAAAAAGCGGCGCGGGGAGACGGCGCGGTCAACGATCGCCCGGATGGGACGGAACTCGGCGGCCGGTTGATTGGGGTTCAGCTCGCGCAGGGCGTGGAGCACACTCGAGGCAAGGGCCGCGGGGGGCATGCCACTGCGAATGACCAGTTGCGCGCCTTCCGGCTGCTGCTGCAGTGCCGGATAGTAGATCTGCGAGCCCGGCCCGCCCTCCACGTTCTCCTGGTGGACGTCGTCCACCACTCCGACAACATGGTCTTCCTCTTTGTCGCGCATGAGGACCTTGCCCACCGCGTCTTCACCCGGCCAGTAGATGCGGGCCGCAGAGGCATTGATCATGACAACTCTTTCGCTCTGTGGCCCATCGGCCCAGGTGAAATCTCGCCCTTGCAGGCGAATGCCCATGGCGCGGATGAATCCCGGAGTGATCACGTACACCAGCGGCTCTGGAAGTTCGCCGGGGGCGAAAGTCTTTCCCTGGGGTACGGGCATGTCCCATGAGCGATTGGGTCCGAGAGGAAGAAAATCTGCCATGCCTGCGGCTTCCACGCCGGGCAGCGCGCTGACGCGCGCAAGAATCTGCTGGAAGATGGCGCTTCGTTTGGCGACGCTGGCAGCAGCGGAAGCGGCTGTGTCGTCGTAATCCACTTTTATAGAGGCGGCGCGGTCGGGCTGGAAGCCCAGGTCCACGTCCAGCACTTTGAGAAAGCTGCGCAGCAACAAGCCTGCACTTACCAGCAACACGCAAGCCAGGGCAATCTCGGAGACGACCAATGCGGCGCGGATGCGCTCGTGCTTACGGCCCAGGCCCGCGCCAGCGCTGGAGTCTTTGAGCATCTCCTGAAGGTTGCCGCCGGCCATCCTTAGGCCCGGAAGCAGGCCGAAGATCACGGCCGTGAGGATCGCTATCAGAACGGTCCAGCCCAGGGCCTGACTGTCGATGCGCAGGGTGCTAAGCAGAGGCAGGGCGAGCGATCCCTGGTGCGCCAGCCACGCGATCAGGACGAAGGCCATACCGAGCCCAAGGGCCGCGCCCGCGGAGGAAAGCAGGAGGCTTTCCATAAGCAACTGGCGCACGATGCGGCTGCGGCTTGCTCCGAGCGCGCCGCGGACTGCAAACTCCTTGGCGCGCGCGGCGGCGCGAGCCAGAAGCAAATTGGAGAGGTTCACGCAGGCGATCAGCAGGATCGCGCCTACCGCGCACCATAACGCAAGCAGCGAGCGGTGCAGCTTGCCCGTGACGTAATCCTTCAGCGGCACGGGAATGAGATTGCCTTTGTAACGGCCCAGCGTCTGGGGATATTTCAGGTTGAAGTAGATATTGGGCGCAACCCGATTAGCGTCGTCGAGAGCCTGGGCCACCGTCGCGCCCGGCTTGAGTCGGGCGATGAGAGTGACGATGTTGCCCCAATCGCGCTCGTGGTTCAGGTCGAGTGGCACGAAAAGATCGACCTTGGCGCCGGGAGAGAAGACGGCGCCGAAGTCAAAGCCTGCGGGCAACACTCCCACCACGGTCACCGGTGTCCCGTTCATCTCGATGGCCTTGCCGACGATGGCAGGGTCGGCGGTGAAGCGGCGCCGCCAGTAAGCGTTGGCGAGCAGAGCCACCGGGTGCGGGCCGCCACGAACCTCGTCCGAGGTAAACAGACGGCCCATGGCGGGTTGCACGCCCAGAACGTGAAAGAAATTGCCGATGACTTCGATGCCGGTTGCCGACTCAGGCTCACCCTGGCCGGCGAGGCGGAGGTTGTCGGGCGTGGTGAAGGCTTCGTATCCCGTAACGTCCTGATAGGTACGGCTCTGCGCGCGGAATCCCTCGTAGGCGTCTGCCGAGTAGGTCGCACAGGAGAGGCCGCAGGCGGTCGGCGGTGGTGCGATCCATACCAGTTCATGCGCGTTGGGAAAAGGCAGCGGGCGCAGGAGCAGGGTGTTGACCACGCTGAAGACGGCGACATTGGCTCCAATAGCCAGAGCCAGGATCAGGATGGAGACGGCAGCAAAACCCGGGTCGCGGCTGAGCGAGCGGAAGGTATAGTGCACGTCCTGGAGCGAGTCGGTGCAGTAATCCCTGAGGCGTTTGCCGCGCTCCATCTTGGCTCCTCAATATCCATTGCCGCCGGATGACGAATGGACGGCCTGCATTGCTCAACATTCATTGGACGTGACAAGGGACTGACCGTGAGCCTGTTCCGAAGTCAGGCATTTTCCCGACCCCTACGCCGGCGGTTCTGCCGCGCCCCGGGCGTAATACCCGGCGTACCCAGGTTCGAGTTTCCGGCCCTTCGCACTGAAAATCCGGAAATGTGCCAGGCCCGCTCGTTGCAGGGCAAACTGCAATGTCGTCCCCAGCACTCCCAGGCCATAGGTCACGCTGCGGCGGAAGTTGATGGAAGATGCTTCTTCGAAGTACTTGGTCGGACATGACACCTCGCCGATGCGGAACCCGAAGTTCACGCACTGCGCCAGCACCTGGTTGTCAAAGACAAAATCGTCCGAGTTTTCCAGCAGGGGAATTTCCAGCAGCACCTTGCGGCTGAAAGCGCGGTAACCGGTGTGGTATTCCGACAGTTTGATTCCCAGAAACAAATTCTCGAACGCAGTGAGAAAGCGGTTGGCTACATACTTGTAGAAGGGCATGCCGCCATGCAGCGCCTGGCCGCCAATGATGCGCGATCCCAGCACCACGTCATAGACGTCATAAGCGACCATGCTGGCCATGGCAGTCACCAGCAGCGGCGTGTACTGATAGTCGGGATGCACCATGATCACCACGTCGGCGCCCGCGGCCAGGGCCTCGCGGTAGCAGGTCTGCTGATTGCGCCCGTAGCCGTAATTCTGGTCATGCACAAAGAATTGCAGCCCCAGTCGCGCGGCGATCTCGACCGTGCGGTCGGAGCTGTGATCGTCCACCAGAATGCGGATGTCCACCAGGTCGGGCAACTCCGCCACGGTTGCGGCCAGGGTCTTCTCTGCGTTATAGGCCGGCAAAACCACCGCGATGCGTTTCCCATTGATCATGAACGACCATCATAATCTCACAGCGGCGGCCGTCATCATCGTGTGCTTCAGTTGTCAATGCCGACGTGGGGACAGCCGCCCTCGGCTGTCCAGTCGAGCGAAGCTCGACCAGGATTTGACGGGGACCACAAGAGCGGAGCTTTGCTCCGCCGGACAGCCGAGGGCGGCTGTCCCCACGCGGGCTCTTTGTTGATAAAATGTGCTCTTCGACTCGCATGGCTGAAAAGCGCACCTTATTCGAGAAAGTCTGGGACGAGCATGTAGTCTCCTCGCCTCCCGACCGCCTGCCTCTTCTCTACATCGACCTGCACCTGGTCCACGAGGTCACCTCGCCCCAGGCCTTCGACGGCTTGCGCGCGGCCGGACGCCGGGTGCGTCAGCCCAACCGCACCGTGGCCACGGTTGACCACAATATTCCGACCGAACCCCGGGGCACTCCCATCACAGATCCCATCGCAGCTCTCCAGATTCAGGCGCTGCAGAAGAATTGCAAAGAATTTGGCGTCCCGCTATTTGATATGGATTCGCCCCACCAGGGCATCGTGCATGTGATCGGACCTGAACTCGGCCTTACCCAGCCGGGCATGACGATCGTCTGCGGCGACAGCCATACCAGCACGCATGGCGCCTTCGGCGCGCTGGCATTTGGCATCGGCACGTCTGAAGTCGAGCACGTGCTGGCCACACAATGCCTGCCGCAGCGCAAGCCGAAAACCATGCTGATTGATGTGCGGGGATCACTCCCCGAGGGCGTGACTGCGAAAGATCTGGCGCTCGGAATTATCGGACAGATCGGGACTGACGGTGCTACCGGCCACGTCATCGAATATGCGGGGGAAGCGGTCCGAGGGCTTTCCGTTGAAGGGCGGATGACCCTGTGCAACATGAGCATCGAGGCGGGGGCCCGCGCCGGCATGATCGCGCCCGACGAGACTACTTTCACCTATCTCAAGAATCGCCGTTTCGCTCCGCAGAATGGAAGCTGGGAGAAAACAGTGGCGCACTGGCGCACCCTGCCTTCCGATCCTGGCGCGCGCTATGACAAAGTCATCGAAATCGATGCCTCAAAGCTGGCGCCCTTTGTGACCTGGGGGACCAATCCTGGCATGGTGGTCGCAGTCAGCGGCAGGGTTCCAGAACTGGCCGATCTCAAAACCGAAGCGGATCGCCAGGCTGCCGAGCGCATGCTGGAATACATGGGACTCGAGCCCGGCACCCGCGTCGAAGAAATTCCGGTGGACCGCGTGTTCATCGGTTCCTGCACCAATTCGCGTCTGGAGGATTTGCGCGCGGCCGCTCGCGTGGCCCGCGGCCATCATGTGAATGCGAAAGTGCGGGCCATGGTCGTGCCCGGATCGCAGGCGGTAAAACATGCCGCCGAGCAGGAAGGCCTCGACCGGATTTTCCAGGAAGCGGGTTTCGAATGGCGCGAGTCCGGTTGCTCCATGTGCCTGGGTATGAATCCGGACATCCTGCAACCCGGCGAGCGTTGCGCGTCCACCAGCAACCGTAATTTTGAAGGCCGCCAGGGCCGGGGCGGACGCACCCACCTGGTCAGCCCGATGATGGCAGCCGCCGCCGCGGTGGCCGGTCACTTCACCGACATAAGAAACTGGAAGTTCAACAAGTAGCGCCGGCGTCTCGCCGGCTGTCCGGAGGGCGTCCCGCCCTCCGTTACGCCAGGAGAACGAATGCAACCCTTCCGCACTCACAAAGGCAAAGTCGTTCCGCTCGATCGCGCCAACGTCGATACCGACCAGATCATTCCCAAACAATTTCTCAAGCGAATCGAGCGCACCGGCTTCGGCGAGTTCCTTTTTTATGACTGGCGCCGCGGCAAGGATGGGGCGCAGGACCCCTCTTTCACCCTGAACCAGCCGCGCTACAAAGGAGCCAGCATCCTGGTGGCGGGCAAGAACTTCGGCTGCGGATCGTCGCGCGAGCATGCGGTCTGGGCCCTGGAGGACTTCGGCTTTCGCGCCGTCATCGCCCCGTCGTTTGCCGACATCTTTGCCAACAACTGCGTAAAAAATGGGGTGCTTACGGTCGTCTTGACCGAAAAAGAAGTCGAGGAAATCGTCCGCCGTACCAATGAGCTACCCAACTACCAGCTCACGCTCGACCTGGAACAATGCAAAGTCCAGGACGACGGCGGATTCTCCGCCAGCTTCCAGATCGACGAATTCACCCGCCACTGCCTGCTCGAAGGCCTCGATGATATCGGCCTCACGCTGCAGCACGAGCCTGAAATTACGGCCTACGAGTCCCGCCACCCGGCAGCACAGAAGATCATGTAGGCGCGGGCGCCCTCGCCCGTGCAGCGGGGCGAAGCCCCGCAAGGTTTGTAGCTAAACCGGCGGCCCCGCCGGCGCTCCCGACGATTTCAGCTTGGGCGTATTCTGCTCCGGATTCTGCAGGAACAGCAGAATCTCGTGATCGATCTGCTCCAGCACAGGCCCTCGCGCCGCATCTTTCTTTACCGCGCTCTGCACTTCCCGCACTCCGGCCAGAGCGGCGGCCCGCACTTCGGGCGTCGCTTCGGAGTTGGCGGCCAAGATCATCAGGCGTTCCGCAACCTCGGTTTGCACCACGCCGGCGAGGTCCCGCTCCGCTGACGTTTTTGCCGTACCGGAAAAAGCTGTCGTCACCAGGGCGGTGACCACGCTCGCCGGTGAAGGCGTCTGCGCCTCCTGACGCGAGATCACCGCCAGCCGCTCCATGCGTTGACGGTTCAGCAATCCCCCGACGACTATTTCAGAAACGGCGCGGGCTCCATCCTGCGGGCTGAAAAGATATCCCGCGGACGACGCAAAGCGCTCGGGATCGGACTCGCGATTCTCCGCCGGCGCCAGCGACATCCACACTTCCGCCGGAACATCCAGCTGGGAAGGACTCAACGCACCCAGCACCAGTCGGAGTGCCTCTTTCTGACTCTCGGCCGGCCAGATGCTGATCGGCTGCTGTCCATCGCCCGCGAGAGAGAGCGGGACCTTCGCGCTTCCCACCACATTGATCGCGGCGCCCAGGGCGTAACGATGAAACAGATAGACCAGGGGCAGCCGCGAGGTGAACATCGAATTGGGCTCGCCGGGGCGCAGCATGCGCGGACTGTAGTGCGCCAGCAAGGCATTCCGCACGGGCAGAACTTCCTTCAACCAGGCTACCGGATCGGGTCCGTCATCATAAGAATTCCAGCGCGGGTCTTCCGTATTTCCCCAGACGATGCCCTTCGCAATGGCGCCTTTTACGATCGCATCATGCCTCGCCTGCTCCTCCGGCGCCTTGCTGCCCGGTTTGCCCTGGCTGTATCCCCACTGGATGGCAAAGCGGTCGTAGCTGCCCACGCCCTGCATGTAAGCATCGGAAAGATCGGCGGTGCCGTCGGCGCGAATTTTTAGTCGCGGCGCGAAATAGTCCATCACTGAGCCGCGCCCGTAGGTGCTGGCCACGAAGTTATGTTCCAGGCCAAGCACATGGCCCATTTCGTGGCAGGTGAGCAGGGCCAGGCGCTGCAGCATGACTTTTTCTTCGCCGGTGCCCGGATCAAGATTGTCCAGCGCGGCAAACGTGTCCATAGCAGGCTCGGCCGAGTCGCGGCCGGAGGGCATCACTGCCTCCCAGTAGTTATTCATGGTGCGCATGCGGTGCGAATCGAGTTGCACCACGGCGTGAATGATTTCGCCGGTGCGCGGATCGACGTGGCTCTGCCCTACTGACCATCCTCGGCCCGAGCGGTTGGTCCACTGGATGGTGGGATAGCGAATGTCCATCGGGTCCGCGCCCTCGGGCAGGTCCTCGATGCGCAGCGCGTTTTTAAATCCGGCCTGCTCAAATGCCTGGTTCCACCACAGCGCGCCCATCCGCGCCGCGGAGCGCACCGGCTCTGGAATAGCGCGATCGAGATAAAACACGATCGGCTTCATCGGTTCACTGAGCGCGGCACCTGGATCTTTCTTCTGCAGGCGCCAGCGTTGCACCAGGTAACGCGTCAGGGGTCGATCGTAGGGCTGGGAAAAATCCTGGAAGCTGACACTGATAAATCCCACTCGCGGGTCCTGCTCCAGCGCTTCGTATCCGGGAGCGGGCAGGGCCAGGAACGAATGGTGCTCGCGCACACTCAACAAGTGCGGATCGGGCTGGTTCAAATCGCTTTCGGAATCGGTGGCAAAGGTCAGCAACGCTTCCACTTCGGTATTGAGGGGAAAGCTCGCGGTGTGCTCGAGATCGATTACGCTCCGGTCTTTATCCAGTCGCCAGTCCGCTGCCTTGGAGGATTGCTGGCGCACCATTACTCCTCCCACGGCGCGGGTCGGACGGCGCAATTGAGAGAGCAGATCAAACGCGTCCCGCAGCACCAAAGCATCCGCATCCACCAGCACCGTGCCATCGCGCTCCGCTTCAATGGGAAGCGACGCCAGCACGGACGCTGGGAAGCTGTATTCCACCGAATGCTTCAATTCCGGCGCACCATCGGCAGCGCGGAAGCTGGTGTTTTCCCGAATGACCAGCACGCGCATCCCAACTCTTCGGAAACGGCACACCGCCTCGGCCCCGAAGGAACTCCGGTCGGCGAAGGTTTCGATGGATCCGATGCCGCTGCCCAGCCCGGTGAAGTAAAGAAACTCCCCTTGCAGTGCCGACGGCGACAGTTCAAACAGAATGCCGCCCTTTTTTTCATCCCAGTAATAGGGGAAGGAACCGTCGTGCCTTTGCAATCCGGCGGTGCGCGTTGCGAAGCTGGAAACTGTGTCGGGCGGCTTCATGGAGGTTTGGGCGCCGCTAGCGATGCTGCCAATGAGAACGACCAATGCAATCCAAATCTGGGTTCGTTTCATAGATTTTTGTCTTATACATCACGAGCGCGCAGTTTGCCCAAACCTGCCGCGGCATATAGTAGCGCCGGCGTCTCGCCGGCTGTCGGGCGGGCATCCTGCCCGCCCCCGGGGGCAGGATGCCCCCGAGCCAGCCGGCAAGATGCCGGCGCTACTTGTCGCTTACCGGCTTTCCTTCTTCTACCGTGATTATGCGATCGACCCCTGGCGCGCCGATTTGCTGTTTGACCCCGCTGGGCCAATCGATTTCAATCTTGTCCACTTTTGCGGCCAAGCCCAGTCCGAAGTGGACTCGCTGGTCGGAACTCGAGCCGTAGCTTCCTCCGCTGAATACGTCGGCGCGCTGCCGGATTCCGGCCGCAGTCAGAAAGACCTTTGCCCCAACCGCGTCTCTCGGACTCTTAGGACCGCCAACCAGTTTCAGGGCCAGCCAGTGATTGCCGTTCTTGACCACGTTGCGGAGTAGTGTCGGCGCGGAATCGATATTGTTGATGACCACGTCGATGTGCCCATCATTAAAGAGGTCGCCAAACGCCGCACCCCGGCCTGTGATGACGTCAGCCAGACCGCTTCCCGTGGCGGGTGGAACTTCCTGGAATTTGGAGCCATTGAGATTGCGGAAAAGCTGCGGCCGCTCCGCCCAGGTGGTGCCCCAATCCTGCAGGTCCACCTCCGGATAGACGTGTCCATTGACGATGAAAATGTCGAGCAGGCCGTCGTTGTCGAAGTCGAGGAAGCCGGTTCCCCAGGCCAGAAACGGGACAGTAGCGTCGCCCAGCCCGGCCTGATAGGTCACATCGGAAAAATTTCCGCCCCCGTCATTCTTATAGAGAGTCTTGTAATCGTCGGAAAAAGTTGTGGTGAAAAGATCGACTTTGCCGTCGCGGTTGTAATCTCCGATGCCGATTCCCATGGACGCCTGCTCGCGTCCATCTTCGCTGAGCGCGAATCCCGATCCATAACTCACATCTTCAAACGTGCCGTTATGCCGGTTGCGATACAGGAAGTTCGGCGTGGAATCGTTGGCCACCAGCAGGTCCACCCAGCCGTCGTCATCGACATCCACAAAGGCAGCGGCCAGACCGTAGTAGCCGTCGGGATCAGAGACGCCCGCCTTCACGCTGACGTCGGTAAAGGTGCCATCGCCGTTGTTGTGGAACAGGTGGTCGCGCTCTCCCGGCAGGCCGCGGGGCCCGCACATCACATTGATCCCGCGAAATTGGCAGAAATTCGCGGGTATGGTTCCTTGACCCGCGATCGGCGGATGATCGGCATCGAACTTCACGTATCCCGGAACAAACAGATCGAGCCGCCCGTCGTGGTCGTAGTCACCCCAGGTCGGGCCCGTGGACCAGCCTCCGAGCGTGACGCCGTCCTTCTCCGCTACGTCGGTAAATGTTCCGTCGTGGTTGTTGTGATAGAGCCGGTTGCTGCCATAGTTAGCCACGTAGATGTCGGGCCATCCGTCATTGTCGTAATCGCCCACCGCCGCGCCGAATCCCCAACGCTGGTTGCTGATGCCGGCCTTGTCGGTGACATCGGTAAAAGTTCCATCTCGATTGTTGTGAAAGAGCATGGCGCGAGGAGCTGCTTCCTTACCTTTGAAGGCCGCGAGAGTGGAACCGTTCAGAAGATAGATGTCAAGCCAGCCATCGTTATCGTAGTCGAGCAGAGCGACGCCCGAACCCGGAGTCTCGATGATCGAACTTTTTTCCTGCGTGCCGGAACGATGATGAAACTTGGCCAGTCCGGCTTGTTTGGTGACGTCCGTAAATACGACGGGAGCACCGTCCACAAAGCCGCCTGCGGTGATGGGGCGCGACTTCGAGTCTTTGACCGCGGGCCGGGCCGCGCCGGTCGAGACTCCCATATTTGTAGAGGGCGGCTTCTGCGGCTCTGGTTGCTGGCTGTTTCCGGGAACCGCAAAGACGAAGACGAAGACCGGAAGAAGAAAGAATGTGCAAGAGGCCAGGCGCAGACGCGCTTCATGGACCCCCTTTAAAAGAATCAGTCGCAGCGAAAGCTCGCGACTCTCCTGGAGGCGGCGATGCCGCCAGAGATAGCACACGTTAAGCCTGAAGTTGAGGACGCCTGACAGTATGGACACGACAGGTCGAGTGAAGCGGATTGGAGTATAGCGCACCGTGAACGTACACGAATAATACGCCGGAATCATTTTTCCGCAGCCGGGCAAGAGATGGGAAACCAGAGTTGGCATCAGGATGACTACCGCGAGATCAATCTCCCCGATCAAAGCCTGCTGTCGAGCGTCGCACTGGTACGGCGGGCAGCTAAACTCTAGCCACACGCAGTTCAAAGACGTCAGCGCCACTTTCTCGGCCAGCAACTTCGTGGCTGTGACCACCGCTCATGACCCGAGGGAAATACAGCTGGGATTGAAGCTGATCTTCTAGACGGCGTTGGAAACGGTAATGGCCCCGCTCAAGTTGTACGAGCGGGGCTTTTTTTCTCCAATCTTTATCCTTGAGGCACTTCCCAATGGACGCATGAGCTGCAGCGAAGCGACCGCAGCTGTCGTCTGCACCAGAGACTTCGCGGGTCTCGCCACGACGCCAAAATAACAAGAAAGGGGACTAGCCGACGGCGGAGCCGTTGCCGGGCCAACCCGGAGTGATTATTCTGAAAAGGTTGATGTGACGAATTTGATGCGGGCAAATTATGGGCAGAGGATTTCCGGTCCGACAAAGATGTAAATCATTGGTGGTACTGGCTGTCTTGTTGTGGCCGGCACTGGCCAGTCCGCAGACCGCCACTCCCGCGCAAGCCATGGCGCTGGAGCAGCAGGGTAAGCTGGCAGAGGCGGCAGAGGCGTGGCGGGCCGTAACCGTGCATAATCCTCAGGACTCGGCAGCCTTTGCCAGCCTGGGCGTCGTGCTGGCCCGGGAGACGCAATATAAAGACGCGGCCGCAGCCTATCGGAGGGCCATCGCCCTCAATCCCAGGCTGCCCGGCATCCAGCTGAATCTGGGCCTCGCGGAGTATAAGCAAGGACACTTCCAGGCTGCGATTCCGCCGCTGCGGGCCGCGCTGCTCCAGGATCCACGGAGCCAGCAGGCGCGCACTCTGCTGGGCCTCAGTTGCTACGGCGCCAGTCGCTTTGCCGAGGCCGTGAAATATCTCGAACCGGTCGCCCGGCTGGACCCCGCCAACGCCGAACTGCATCAGGTGCTGGCTCAAAGCTGCCTGCGGGCCAAGAAATATGCTTGCGCCCAGGAACAGTTTCGCCAGCTCCTGCAGCAGAATCCGGACTCGGCGCCCGCGCACATGCTGCTGGGCCAGGCGCTCGATGGCCTGCAGCGGACGCACGAGGCAATTGCCGAGTTCGAGGCTGCCGCCAAGGCGGCCCCGCAGGAACCCGGCGTGCACTTTGGCCTGGGCTACCTGCACTGGAAGCTGCGGCAATACGACGAGGCGAAGGCTGAATTCGAACGGGAGTTGACCACTGATCCCAAGCACGCGCAGGCGCTGGCCTATCTGGGCGACATCGAGATGAAGCACAACAACTCCGAAGGCGCGCTGGTTTTGCTCAAGCAGGCGATTCAGCTGAGAAATGACATTCGCATTGCCTATCTTGATATTGGAGTTATTCTGGCGGAACAGAACCACCATCAGGAGGCGATTGCCGCCTTCCGCCAAGCCGAGAAACTGGACCCCGACCAACCCGATGCCCACCTTCGGTTAGGGCGTTTGTACCAGGCCACGGGAAATCCGGTCGCTGCGCAGAAGGAGTTTGCCAAGCTTCGCGAACTGCACCAGAAGGCCGATGA
>Ga0207706_10001047_pt1 | contig 28075 bp, 24 predicted proteins | sample KBSC53metaG_FD_184318 | JGI IMG/M metagenome (GOLD analysis project Ga0207706, IMG submission 184318) | Corn rhizosphere microbial communities from Kellogg Biological Station, Michigan, USA - KBS C5-3 metaG (SPAdes) (version 2) | ecosystem: Host-associated > Plants > Roots > Rhizosphere > Soil ... | reverse complement strand
TGACCTTCGAAGAGGCCGACGCGGTGCGCTTCCCTGGCCTGCAGCTCGCGTGGGACGCCTTGCGCGCGCCCGAGGGCAGCACCACGGTGCTCAATGCGGCCAACGAGGAGGCGGTGGCGGCATTTCTCGACGGCCGTGTCGGTTTCGCTGCGATCCACAGAATCAATGGCGCGACGATCGATGCGGTGCGGCCTGCGCTGTCGGCCGATGCGGGCATCGCCGACCTGCTGGCGCTCGACGCCGAGGCGCGTGCCCATGCACGCCAGCTCGTGAGAGACCTGAAGCGATGACGCTGACGCTGAGCACGATCCTCGCCTTCATCGTCACGCTGGCGGTGCTGATCGTGGTGCACGAATACGGCCACTACCGTGTGGCAGTGGCGTGCGGCGTCAAGGTCCTGCGGTTTTCGCTGGGGTTCGGTCGCGTGCTGTGGCGGCGTCAGCCCCACCCTGATGGCACCGAGTTCGTCATTTCGGCGCTGCCGCTCGGCGGCTATGTGCGCATGCTCGACGAGCGCGAAGGGCCGGTCGCTCCGCAGGAGCGTGCGCAGGCCTTCAACAACCGCCCGCTGTGGCAGCGCGCCGCCATCGTGTCGGCGGGGCCGATCGCGAACCTGCTGTTGGCCGTGGTGTTCTTCGCGGCGGCACATTGGGTCGGCGTGCAGGAGCTGGCGCCGGTGCTCGCGTCGCCCCCGCCCGGCAGCCTGGCGCAGGAGGTCGGTCTGAAGGCCGGCGACCGCGTGCTGTCGCTCGAGAGCGTCGCGCCCGAGAGCATCGCCGCGGAGCCCGACTGGCGCGACGTGCGCTCGATGACCGACCTGCGCATGGCCATCGTGCAGGGCGCGCTGCGCGGCGAGCGCCTGCGGTTGATGGTGCGTGACCGCGAAGGCCACGCGGCGCGCATGGTGACGCTCGATCTCGACAAGCTGCAGGCGCGCGATGTCGACGAGGCGATGTTCGACCGCGCCGGCGTCGGCGTCGCTTATACCGACGTGGTGCTGGGTGAGGTCGGCCCGGGCCCCGGCGCGGACGCCGGCCTGCGTCAGGGCGACCGCGTGCTGCAGATCGACGGCAAGCCGGTCGACGATGCAGTCGATTTCCTGAAGCGCATCCGCGAAGGCGTGCAACCCGATGGCACCGCATCGCGGCGGACCCTCGTCGTGGATCGTGCCGGCCGCCGGCTCGAACTGGTGGTGCAGCCGCGCGTCGACGTGGTCGAGCAGCGCAGGATCGCCCGCATCGGCGTGCCGCTGGTCCAGGATGCCGCGCTGGTGACGGTGCGCGATGGGCTCGTCGAAGGGCTGGTCGACGGCGCGCGCAACACCTGGGACACCTCGGCGCTCACGCTGCGCATGCTTGGCCGGATGCTGATCGGCAAGGCCTCGCTGAAGAACCTGAGCGGCCCCGGCACCATCGCCGACCTCGCGCGGCGCTCGATGGAGCGGGGCCTCGGCGAATACCTGGGCCTGCTGGCCGCGGTGAGCGTGAGCCTCGGCGTTTTGAACTTGTTGCCCCTGCCCGTACTCGATGGGGGGCAGCTCATGTATTACATTTTCGAGGCTGTGACCGGCCGACCGGTCGCCGGGGCGTGGCTCAGATGGCTGCAAGGCAGCGGTTTCGTGATCCTGCTGCTGCTGATGTCCCTGGCTCTGTCCAACGATGTGGCCCGCTTCCTGGGCCTGCACTGAACCCATTCCCGATGCACTTTGCTGAACGCTTGAGCTTCCTGCGACCTGTCGCAGCCTGTGTGGCCATGATGGCCAGCGCCTATGCACCTTCGGTCCAGGCCGTCGAGCCCTTTGCAGTGAAGGACATCCGGATCGAAGGCCTGCAGCGCACCGATCCGGGCTCGGTGTTCGCGGCGCTGCCGTTCCGTGTCGGCGAGACGTACAACGACGAGAAAGGCTCGGCCGCGCTGCGCGCGCTGTTCGCGACCGGCCTCTTCAAGGACGTGCGCATCGAGATCGAGGGCGAGGTGGTCGTCGTGATCGTCGAGGAGCGCGCGATCATCGCCAATGTGAGCTTCGTCGGCCTGAAGGAGTTCGACAAGGACACGCTGATCAAGTCGCTCAAGGACGCCGGCATCGGCGAAGGCCTGCCGTTCGACAAGGCGGTGATCGACCGCGCCGAGCAGGAGATCAAGCGCCAGTACCTGTCGCGCAGCCTCTATGGCGCCGAGGTCGTGACCACGATCACGCCGCTGGAGCGCAACCGCGTCAACGTCACCTTCACGATGACCGAGGGCGACGCCGCGCGCATCAAGGAAATCCGCATCCTCGGCTCCAAGGCCTTCTCGGAGAGCACGCTGCGCGGCCTGCTCGAGCAGACGCCCACCGGCTGGCTCACCTGGTACAACAAGAACGACCGCTACTCGCGCGCCAAGCTGAACGCCGACCTCGAGACGCTGCGCGCCTACTACACCAACCGCGGCTACCTCGAGTTCTCGGTCGAGTCCACCCAGGTGACGATCTCGCCGGACAAGCAGGACATCACGATCACGATCACGCTCCACGAGGGCCAGCTCTACACCGTCACCGGCGTCAGGCTGGAAGGCGAGTACCTCGGCAAGGAAGACGAGTTCAAGCGGCTGGTCACCATCAAGCCCGGTGAACCGTACCGCGGCGAGGCGGTCGCGGCCACCGCCAAGGCCTTCGGCGACCGTTTCGGCACCTATGGCTATGCCTTCGCACGCGTCGAGCCGCGGCCCGAGATCGACCGCGTGACCGGGCAGGTCGTGGTGGTGATGGTGGCCGACCCGCAGCGCCGCATCTACGTGCGCCGCATCAACGTCGCCGGCAACACGCACACGCGCGACGAGGTGGTGCGCCGTGAGTTCCGCCAGTTCGAGTCGTCGTGGTACGACGGCGCGAAGATCAAGCTCTCGCGCGATCGCGTCGACCGCCTCGGCTACTTCAAGGACGTGAGCGTCGACACCAACGAGGTGCCCGGTTCGCCCGACCAGGTGGACCTCGTGATCAGCGTGACCGAAAAACCCACCGGCAACCTGCAGATCGGCGCCGGCTACTCCAGCTCGGAGAAGCTCGCCTTGACGGCGGCGATCAAGCAGGACAACGTCTTCGGCTCGGGCAACTACCTCGGCGTCGAGCTCAACACCAGCAAGACGAACAAGACCTTGGTGTTCAGTTCCATCGACCCGTACTTCACGGTCGACGGCATCGAGCGCGACTTCGACATCTCCTACCGCACCGTCACGCCGCTGAACCAGTCGACCGACGACTACAAGTACGTGCAGCCCGCGGTCTCGATCCGCTTCGGCGTGCCGTTCTCCGAGTTCGACAAGGTCTACTTCGGCGCCGGCCTCGAGCGCACCGAGATCCGCGGCGAGCGGGCCCGGCTGCCGACGCTGTACGCCAACTTCGTCGACCAGTTCGGCCCCAAGGTGAATTCGGTGCCGTTGACGATCGGCTGGCAGCGCGACCAGCGCGACAGCGCCCTGACACCTACCGCCGGCCGTTACCAGCGCCTCTTCTTCGAGTGGGGTGCGGCGGGCGATACGCGCTATCTGCGCGGCAACGTCCAGTACCAGCAGTATTGGCCGCTGTTCCAGAAGTTCACGCTGGCCTTCAACGCCGAGTACGGCTGGGCCCAGGGCCTCGCAGGCCGTCCGGTGCCCTTGTTCAAGTATTTCTCCGGTGGCGGCATCGGCTCGGTGCGTGTCTTCGAGGCCGGCTCGCTGGGCCAGATCGACAACACCGGCGCGCAGATCGGCGGTACGCGCCGCCTGAACATCAACACCGAGTTCTACTTCCCGGTGCCGGGCGCGGGCAACGACAAGACGCTGCGCCTCTTCGCATTCGCCGATGCCGGCAACGTGTGGTCGCCGGGCCAGGTGTTCCGTGCCTCGCCGCTGCGGGGCTCGGAAGATCCGCTGCGCGCCTCGGTCGGCCTGGGGTTGAGCTGGGTCTCGCCGGTCGGCCCTTTGAAGCTGATCTATGGCACGCCGGTTCGTTACCTCTCAACGGATAGAATCAAACGCTTCGACTTCCAAATCGGGACCGCGTTTTAATGAACACTCTGTCGACCCTGAAATCCTGGGGCCTCGCAGCCGCGCTGCTCGTGGCCGGCTCGATGGTGCAGGCCCAGGAACTGAAGATCGGTTATGTGAACAGCGAGCGCGTGATGCGCGAGGCTCAGCCCGCCAAGCTGGCGCAGCAGAAGCTGGAAGCTGAGTTCGGCAAGCGCGAGAAGGAGCTGAACGACATCGCCGCCAAGCTGAAGGCCGCCTCCGACAAGCTCGAGAAGGACGCCCCCACGCTGTCGGAAGCCGAACGCAATCGCCGCCAGCGCGACCTCGTCGAGCAGGACCGCGACTTCCAGCGCAAGCGCCGCGAATACCAGGAAGACGTGAACCAGCGCCGCAACGAGGAAATGCAGGCTGTGATCGAGCGCGCCAACAAGGCGATCAAGCAGATCTTCGACGCTGAAAAATACGACCTGATCCTCCAGGACGCGGTGTTCTTCAGCCCGCGCGTGGACATCACGAAGAAGGTCATCGACGCGCTCAACGCCGGCAAGTAAGCGGCTTGCGGGTCGCTCGCGGCCCGTTCCTGGACGACACACTCCCATGCCTCCAGTCCAGCTGTCCGACATCGTCGCCCAGCTGGGCGGCGAGTTGCTCGGTGACCCGGCCCTCGCGATCGCGCGCATCGGCCCGCTGCAAGGCGCCGACAGCAGCACGCTCAGCTTTCTCTCCAATCCCCGCTACCAGCCGCAGCTCGCCGAGTCGAAGGCCGCCTGCGTGATCGTTGCGCCGGCCCTGCGCGATGCTGCGCTCGCCCGCGGCGCCGCCATCGTCACGCCGGATCCCTACCTCTACTTCGCGCGGCTCACGCAGTGGTGGGCGCAGCGGGTGCGCAAGCCGGCACCAGCCGGCGTGCACCCCGCCGCGGTGGTGGAGGAGGGTGCGACCGTCGACCCTTCGGCCTCGATCGGTGCGCTGGCCTTCGTCGGCGCTGGCGCCTGCATCGAAGCGGGCGCAGTGATCGGGGAACACGCGTATGTCGGCCGCGGCGCCCGCGTCGGGCAGGGTACTCGCCTGGCGGCGCGCGTCACGTTGGGGGACGGCTGCAGCATCGGCGCGCGCGGCATCGTGCACAGCGGTGCGGTGATCGGTGCCGACGGCTTCGGCTTCGCGCCGCACCAGGGCCGCTGGGAGAAGATCGAGCAACTCGGGGCGGTGCGCATCGCCGATGACGTCGAGATCGGTGCCAACACCTGCGTCGACCGCGGCGCGCTCGACGACACGGTGATCGAAGAGGGTGTCAAGCTCGACAACCTGATCCAGATCGCGCACAACGTCCACATCGGCGCGCACACCGCGATCGCCGGCTGCGTGGCGATCGCCGGCAGCACGCGCATCGGCCGGCATTGCACGATCGCCGGCGCCTCCAGCATCGTCGGCCACATCGAGATCGCCGACCACGTGCACGTGTCGGCCTGCACGCTGATCAGCCGGTCGATCAGGCAGCCGGGGCACTACAGCGGCGCCTTCCCCTTCGACGACAATGCGAGCTGGGAAAAGAACGCGGCCACCTTGCGCCAGCTGCACGCCCTGCGCGAGCGACTCCGGGCGCTCGAAAAGCAACTGAAACCATGAACCCGATGGACATCCACCAGATCCTCAAGAAGCTTCCTCATCGCTACCCGTTCCTGCTGGTGGACCGTGTGCTCGAGGTCGAGAAGGGCAAGCGCATCCGTGCGCTGAAGAACGTCACGATCAACGAGCCGTTCTTCGTCGGCCACTTCCCCAAGCGCCCGGTGATGCCGGGCGTGCTGATGCTCGAAGCGATGGCGCAGGCGTCGGCGCTGCTGTCGTTCGCGTCGCTCGACATGGAGCTGGACGACAACTCCGTCTACTACTTCGCGGGCATCGACGGTGCGCGCTTCAAGCGCCCCGTGGAGCCTGGCGACCAGCTGATCCTCGAGATGCAGCTCGACCGCATGAAGGCCGGCATCTTCAAGTTCAGCGGCCGCGCGCTGGTGGGCGAGGAGACGGCCTGCGAAGCCGAGCTGATGTGCACGATGCGCAAGGTCAGCTGATCAGGGCCATGGCGCAGATCCATCCCACCGCCATCGTCGATCCGGGCGCGGAGCTGGCCGAGTCGGTCCGCGTCGGCCCCTACGCCGTGATCGGGGCGCAGGTGCGCATCGGCGAGGGCACGACCATCGGCGCCCACTGCACGATCGAAGGGCCGACCACGATCGGCCGCGACAACCGCATCTTCCAGTTCGCCTCGCTGGGCGCTGAGCCACAGGACATGAAGTACCGTGGCGAGCCGACCGAGCTGGTGATCGGCGATCGCAACACGATCCGCGAGTTCTGCACCTTCAACCGCGGCACCGCGCAGGATGTCGGCATCACCCGCGTGGGCGACGACAACTGGATCATGGCCTACGTGCACATCGCGCACGATGTGCAGCTGGCCAACCGCACGGTCCTCGCGAACAACGCCACGCTGGCGGGCCATGTGCATGTAGGCGATTGGGCGATCGTCGGCGGGCTGTCGGGGGTGCACCAGTTCACCAAGATCGGCGCCCACGCGATGATCGGCTTCCAAAGCCATGTTTCGCAGGATGTGCCGCCCTACATGACCGTCTCGGGCAACCCGTTGGGTGTGCATGGCTTCAATGCCGAAGGCCTGCGCCGGCGCGGTTTCTCCGCCGAGCGCATCGCGCAGGTCAAGCAGATGCACCGGCTGCTGTACCGCAAGGGCCTCTCGCTCGACCAGGCCAAGGCCGAGATCGAGGCGCTGAAGGGGCAGGTGGCCGAGGGCGATGCCGACATCGCGCTGCTGCTCGACTTCCTCGCCGCCTCCACGCGCGGCATCGTGCGCTGAAGGCAGCGGTCATGCAGTTCGGCATGGTCGCAGGGGAAGCGTCCGGCGACCTGCTCGCCGGCTTGTTGCTGCGCGGCCTCCATGCGCGCTGGCCGGGGCTCGAAGCCGCAGGTATCGGCGGCCCGCGCATGGCCGAGCAGGGCTTCGACGCCTGGTGGCCGCACCACAAGCTCGCGGTGCATGGCTATGTGGAGGCGCTGCGCCACTACCGCGAGATCTCCGGCATCCGTGAGCAGTTGGCCGAGCGCCTGCTGAAGGAGCGGCCGGTCGCTTTCATCGGCATCGATGCGCCGGATTTCAACCTCGGCCTCGAGGCGCGGCTCAAGGCGGCGGGCATCAAGAGCATCCATTTCGTCTGCCCCTCGATCTGGGCTTGGCGGGGCGGCCGCGCGAAGAAGATCGCGCGCTCGGTGGATCACCTGCTGTGCCTGTTTCCCTTCGAGCCGGCGCTGCTGCAGCAGCACGGCGTATCGGCCAGCTACGTCGGGCATCCGCTGGCCGATGCGATCCCGATGGAGCCGCCGCGTGCGGCGAGCCGCCAACTGCTGCAATTGCCCGAGCAGGCGCAGGTGGTCGCGCTGCTGCCCGGCAGCCGTCGTGCCGAGATCGAGCTGATCGGGCCGTTGTTCCTGCAGGCGGCAGCGCAGCTGCACCGGCAGCGGCCGGAGCTGCGCTTCGTGCTGCCGGTGGTGCCGGGGCTGCGCCCGCTGCTCGAGCCTTTGCTGCAGCTGCATGCACCCGGCCTGCCACTGCAGGTGCTCGATGGCCGATCGCATGAGGCGCTGGCCGCGTGCGACGTCACACTGATCGCGAGCGGCACCGCGACGCTGGAGGCGGCGCTGTTCAAGCGGCCGATGGTCATCGCCTACCGCCTGCATCCGATCAGCTGGCAGATCATGAAGCGCATGCGCTACCAGCCCTGGGTCGGCTTGCCCAACATCCTGTGCCAGGATTTCGTCGTGCCCGAGCTGCTGCAGGGCGATGCGACGCCGCAGGCGCTGTCGCAGGCCGTGTCGGCCTGGCTCGATGCGCCGGCGCGCATGCAGGCGGTGCAGCAGCGCTTTGTCGAACTCCACGAACGGCTGCGGTGCGACACCGCGAGCCGCGCCACCGATGCCATCGCCCAAGTCCTCGAAAAAGCCTGAGCAGATCACGCTGTGCTGGGACACGCCGGGCCTGATCGCCGGTGTGGACGAGGCCGGCCGCGGCCCGTTGGCCGGGCCGGTCGTGGCCGCGGCGGTGATCCTCGACGAGCTGCAGCCGATCCAGGGTCTGGCCGACTCCAAGGTGCTCAGCGAAGCCAAGCGCGAGCGCCTGTACGACGAGATCCGGGCCAAGGCGCTGTGCTGCGCGATCGGCGAGGCCAGCGTCGAGGAGATCGATCGCATCAACATCCTGCAGGCCACGATGCTGGCGATGCGTCGCGCGGTCGAAGGTCTGCGCCTGAAGCCGGCCAAGGTGCTGGTCGATGGCAACCGGCTGCCGGTGCTGCGCATCCCGGCCGAGGCCATCGTCAAGGGCGATGCGCTGGTGCAGTGCATCTCGGCGGCATCGATCCTTGCCAAGGTGCATCGCGACCGGCTCTGTCTGCAGCTCGATGCGCTGCACCCGGGCTACGGCTTCGCCGGGCACAAGGGCTATGCCACGGCCGAGCATCTCGCCGCGCTGAAGGCGCAGGGGGCCTGCATCGCGCATCGCCGCAGCTTCGCGCCGGTGCGCGAGGCGCTGGGCTTGTCAGCCGAAGGCGCGATGGCCGACAACGCCTTCGAAGACTGACGATGCAACCCGTCGAGATCCGCTCGCGAGACAACCCGTTGCTGGTGCGCCTGCGCAAGCTGGCGCAGGACAGCACCGCCTACCGCCAGCAGGGGGCGGTCTGGCTAGAAGGCGACCACCTGCTGCGCGCCTGCGTGGAGCGTGGCCATGCGCTGCAGGAGGTGGTCGTCAGCGAATCCGGCTGGCAGCAGCCGGCGCTGCGTGTGCTGGCCGGGCAGGGCACGCGCCAAGTGCTGGTGCCCGACGCCTTGTTCCGCGGCATCAGCGCGCTGGAGTCGCCGGCGGCGATCGGCGCGCTGGTGGCCGTGCCAGCGGTGCCCGGGATCGATGCGCAGGCCGCGAGCATCGTGCTCGACCGCCTGCAGGATGCCGGCAACGTCGGCAGCATCCTGCGCAGCGCCGCGGCCTTCGGTGTGCGGCAGGTGCTCGCGATCAAGGGCACTGCGGCGCTGTGGTCGCCCAAGGTGCTGCGCGCCGGCATGGGGGCGCATTTCGGCCTGCGTCTGATCGAAGGGCTGCAGCCGGACGACCTGGCCGTGCTGCAGGTGCCGCTGCTCGCGACGAGCTCGCATGCGCAGCAGAGCATCGAGCAGGCCCGTTTGCCGCAGCCTGCGGCCTGGGTGTTGGGCCACGAGGGTCAGGGCGTGCAGCCCGGGTTGATGGCGCGCTGCAGCCTCACGCTGCGGATCCCGCAGCCGGGCGGCGAGGAATCGCTCAACGTGGCCGCCGCCGCGGCCGTGTGCCTCTACGAAGCGGCCCGTCAGCGCGGAAGCTGATCAGTAGATCAGCCGGTCGGGGCGGATGTCGCGCAGGATCGTCGTCGCGATCTCCTCGATCGACTTGTGGGTGGACGACAGCCACGAGATGCCCTCGCGCCGCATCATCGCCTCGGCCTCGTTGACCTCGTAGCGGCAGTTCTCGATCGCGGCGTACTTGCTGCCCGGTCGCCGCTCGTTGCGGATCTGCGAGAGGCGTTCGGGGTCGATCGTCAGGCCGAAGCATTTGCGCTTGTGCACGGCCAGCATCGACGGCAGCTTGCCGCGCTCGAAGTCCTCGGGGATCAGCGGATAGTTCGCGGCCTTGATGCCGTGCTGCATCGCGAGGTACAGCGAGGTGGGTGTCTTGCCGCTGCGGCTCACGCCCACCAGGATCACGTCGGCGCTCTCGAGGTTGCGCGCCGACTGGCCATCGTCATGCGCCAGCGAGAAGTTGATCGCCTCGATGCGGTCGTTGTATTCCTGGCTCTTGGCGGCATCGGAGAAGCGGCCGACCCGGTGGTTCGACTTCATGCCGAACTCCTGCTCCAGCGGCTCGACGAACGTGCGGAACATGTCCAGCACCATGCCCTTGCAGCCGTCGTCGGTGACGATGCGGCGCACGTCGTCGTTCACGAGCGTGATGAACACGATCGGCCGCTTGCCCTCCCGGTCGGCCGTCTCGTTGATCTCGTGCACCACCGCCCACGCCTTCTCCGGCGTGTCGATGAAGGGGCGCCGCACGTGGCGCGGCTTGGCGGCGAACTGCGCCAGGATGGAGTTGCCGAAGGTCTCGGCGGTGATGCCGGTGCCGTCGGAAACGAAGAACACGGTGCGATTGGGCATGGTCGGGGCTCCTCGCGGCCATGATAGGCCACGCCCCTATCGCCCTCGCAGCTCGGTGACCAGCCGCTGCACCACGCGGGTGTCGCCGGGCGTCAGCCGTTCGGCGCGCAGCAGCGATTCGCGCTCCAGCTCCTTCAGCCGCCATTCGATCTCGCGCAGCACGATGTTGGCCTCACGCTGCACCGTCTCGCTGCCCGGCGCCGTCAGGCGCTGGATCACGCCTTCGGGGCCGTCGCTGTCCAGGCCGGTGCTCGAGAAGGCGATCTGAATGCGGTGCAGCCGCTCCATGCCGTGGGCGATCAGCGCCTTGAGGCCCGGGCTGGCCTTCTCCATCTCCTGCTGCAACTGCGGCCGCGCTCGGTGAAAACGGTGCAGCGTGCCGGTGATGCGCTGCACGCGCCCCAGCGATTGTTCGAGCGGGGTCACCTGCGCGGCGGTGGCGCCGTCGCCCGCAGCCTGGCTGGCCGTGACCACCGCATCCAGCGTCGCGCGGCTGAATTCGCCCGGGATCAGCTTCATGGCAACGGCGGCGCTGGTCAGCGGATGGGCGGCCGATTCGAGCAGGCCGAGCAGCAACTCGGCCACCGAGAGAATCTGCCCGGGTGTTCCGACGCGCTCGCCGCGCAAGCCCGAGGGATAGCCGAAGCCGTCGAGGCGCTCGTGGTGCTGCAGCACCGCCTCCGCGATCTGGACGCCGCCGCCGACCATGTCCTTGAGCAGGCGGTGCGCGACGATCGGGTGCGTCGCGATGTGCTTCCACTGCTCGGGAGCCAGCCGCGTGCCCTTTTCGAAGAAGCCCGGGTCGATGTAGAGCTCGCCCACATCGTGGAACAGGCCGGCCATCAACAGGGTCGCGTGCTGGTCGATCGCACCTGGCATGAGACGGGTCACGAGCGCATGGGCCAGCATCGCGGCCCCCACCGCATGGGAGATCTTGTCGGGGCGGTGCTCGCAGTAGACCGTGAGCAGCGATTGCGTCGCAGGGCTCAGATTGAGCTTGCGCAGGGCCGTCACCGCCTTGAGTTCCTTGCCGCTCAGCTCGTACAGCAGCGCATGGCGCTCGATCAGGGCCTCCGCGGTCTCCGCGAGCCGCTGCGGCGTGACGCCGCCGGCCACCCGCACGCAGTCTTCCAGCGGCTTGCGCAGCTTGTGCTGCAGCAAGCGCTCGCGCGTCTCACGGCTGATCTTGGTGCCCTTGGCCAGCAGCTTGACGCCGTTGCCGCTGACGATGTCTTCGCTGACCTCTACATCATGGGTGTCGCCCACGTCGATGACGTGGCCCAGGTAATGCGGGTTGACGGTTTCCGTTCCGCTCATCTTTCTTCGCCTCTCCTTGCCTTTGCAATTTCGACGGCAAAAGCTGACTGCCTGAGCGGTGCATTGGTGCAAAGGTGTGACTTCTTTCCCCGTTCGGCGAAGCGTCCGCCACGCCGGGCCTCCAGGTGGGTGCTCCCAAGCTGCGGGCGAACCCCTAGAATGACGCCAATTTCTCGCGATTACACGCCCCATGCACCGCCCCACCTCCCCACAAGAACCCAGAAACGGGTGGGCGAGCCGTGCATTGCCCAGCGCACACGAACCGCCGCGCAGGCTCGGGCCCGACGACGCGGGAGCACCGGTTTTTTCACATCACGGAGCTTTCCCATGTCTTCACCCCGCATTGAGGCGACCGCCCTGGTCGTACCGTTCGAACAACTGAGGATGACCGATGTCGAGGTGGTCGGCGGCAAGAACGCCAGCCTCGGCGAAATGATCAGCCAGCTCGCTGCGTCGGGCGTGCGCGTCCCCGGTGGTTTTGCGACCACGGCCCATGCGTTCCGCGAATTCCTGAAGTCCAACGGCCTGACGGAAAAGATCAACGCGCGCCTGGCTGCGCTCAATACCGACGATGTCCGCGCGCTGGCAGAAGCCGGCGCCGAGATCCGCGGCTGGGTCGAGAACGCGCCGTTCCCGAAGGCGCTGGAAGAGGCCATCCGTACCGAATTCGCGCGCCTGACCGCCGGCAACCCGGAGGCATCGTTCGCGGTGCGCTCGTCGGCCACCGCAGAAGACCTGCCCGACGCCTCGTTCGCGGGCCAGCAGGAGACCTTCCTCAACGTCGTGGGCATCGAGCAGGTGCTGCACAAGATGAAGGAGGTCTTCGCGTCGCTCTACAACGACCGCGCGATCAGCTACCGCGTGCACAAGGGCTTCGCCCACAGCGACGTCGCGCTGTCCGCCGGTGTGCAGCGCATGGTCCGTTCCGACCTCGGTTCGGCCGGCGTGATGTTCACGATCGACACCGAGTCGGGCTTCAAGGATGTGGTGTTCATCACCTCGAGCTATGGCCTGGGCGAGACGGTGGTGCAGGGCGCGGTGAACCCCGATGAGTTCTATGTCCACAAGCCGGCCCTGAAGAACGGCAAGTTCCCGGTCATCCGCCGCAACCTCGGCTCCAAGCTGATCAAGATGGAGTTCGCGACGCCCGAGGAAAAGGCGGCCAGCGGCAAGCTGGTGAAGACGGTCGATACCCCGCCCGAGCTGCGCAACCGCTACTCGCTGACCGATGCCGACACCATCGAGCTCGCGAAGTACGCGCTGATCATCGAGCAGCACTACGGCCGCCCGATGGACATCGAGTGGGGCAAGGACGGCGGCGACGGCCAGCTCTACATCCTGCAGGCCCGCCCCGAGACGGTGAAGAGCCAGGCCGAAGGCAAGGTCGAGCAGCGCTACAAGCTCAAGGGCCAGGGCGCCGTGCTGGCGGAGGGCCGTGCGATCGGCCAGAAGATCGGCACCGGCCCGGTCCGCCTCGTCAGCTCCATCACCGAGATGGATCGCGTGCAGCCCGGTGACGTGCTCGTCACCGACATGACCGACCCGAACTGGGAGCCGGTGATGAAGCGCGCCAGCGCCATCGTCACCAACCGTGGCGGCCGTACCTGCCATGCGGCCATCATCGCGCGCGAGCTCGGGATCCCGGCGGTGGTCGGCTGCGGCGACGCGACCGAGAAGCTGACCGACGGCGCGCTGGTCACCGTGGCCTGCTCCGAGGGCGACACCGGCTACATCTACGACGGCCTGCTCGAGACCGAGGTCACCGACGTGCAGCGCGGCGAGATGCCGTACTGCCCGATCAAGATCATGATGAACGTCGGCAACCCGCAGCTCGCGTTCGACTTCGCGCAGATGCCCAACTCCGGTGTCGGTCTCGCCCGCCTCGAGTTCATCATCAACAACAACATCGGTGTCCACCCGAAGGCCATCCTCGACTATCCGAATGTCGATCCCGAGCTGAAGAAGGCGGTCGAATCGGTGGCCCGCGGCCATGCCAGCCCACGCGCCTTCTACGTCGACAAACTGACCGAAGGCATCGCCACCATCGCGGCGGCCTTCTGGCCCAAGCCGGTGATCGTGCGCCTGTCGGACTTCAAGTCGAACGAGTACCGCAAGCTGATCGGCGGTTCGCGCTACGAGCCGGATGAAGAGAATCCCATGCTGGGCTTCCGCGGCGCATCGCGCTACATCAGCGGCGACTTCAGCGATGCCTTCGCGATGGAGTGCGAGGCGCTCAAGCGCGTGCGCAACGACATGGGCCTGGACAACGTCGAGATCATGGTGCCTTTCGTCCGCACGCTGAAGCAGGCGCAGAAGGTCAACGAGATGCTCGCTGCGCGCGGCCTGAAGCGTGGGCAAGACGGCCTGAAGCTGATCATGATGTGCGAGGTGCCGAGCAACGCCATCCTGGCCGAGCAGTTCCTCGAGCATTTCGACGGCATGTCGATCGGCTCCAACGACCTGACCCAGCTGACGCTGGGCCTGGACCGCGACTCCGGCCTCGAGCAGCTGGCCGACGATTTCGACGAGCGCGACCCGGCGGTGAAGGCGATGATCTCGCGCGCCATCGCAGCCTGCCGCGCCACCGGCAAGTACGTCGGCATCTGCGGCCAGGGCCCGAGCGACCATGCCGACTTCGCCGACTGGCTGGCGCAGGAAGGCATCGTGTCGATCTCGCTCAACCCCGACACGGTGATCGACACCTGGCAGCGCCTCGCGAAGCGCTGATCGCGTAGATTCCCCCAATCGATCCGCGCGGACCCGTCGGCGACAATCCTGCGGGTCCGCTTCTTTTGGGGGTGCGCGTGGAAGACCAGCAGGCAATCGCAGTGCGACGGGCGCGGTACTGGCGCCGCGTGCTGCGCGTCACCGGCGCGTTGCTCGGTGTCTGGCTGCTCGTCACGCTGGTCGGCCCCTGGTTCGCGCGTGATCTCTCTGCGCTGCAGCTGGGCGGCTTTCCACTCAGCTTCTGGGCTGCGTCGCAGGGCGCCTTGCTGCTCTATCTTGCGATCGTCGTCGTCTACGCCGGCGTGATGAACCGGCTGGACGCCCGGTTCCTGCAAGACGAGGCCGCGGGGGACCATGACTGAGGCATCGCGGCGCTTCGGCCGCACCCTGCATCGGCGCTACGGCCTCTACACCGCGGGCGTCATCGTCTTCATCGGGTTGCTGGGCTGGGCCGAGCGGCTGGGCTGGTCACGTGCCTGGATCGGCGCGATGTTCCTGATCGCGACGGTTGCCGTCTATGCGTTGATCGGGCTGCTCAGCCGCACCACCGACGAGGCCGAATACTACGTGGCCGGCCGACGCGTGCCGGCCTTCTACAACGGCATGGCCACCGCGGCCGACTGGATGTCGGCGGCCTCGTTCATCGGTACGGCCGGCGTGCTCTACCTGCAAGGCTACGCGGGCCTGGCCTACATCCTCGGCTGGACCGGCGGCTATTGCCTGGTGGCGCTGCTGCTGGCGCCCTACCTGCGGCGTTTCGGCAAGTTCACGCTGCCCGATTTCATCGGTGCACGCTATGGCGGCCGCCTGCCGCGGCTGGCGGCGGTGACCGCGGCGGTGATCGTCTCGTTCGTCTACGTCGTGGTGCAGATCTACGGCGTGGGGCTGATCACGTCGCACCTCACCGGCTTCAGCTTCGAGGTCGGCATCTTCGTCGGCCTCGGCGGCGTGCTGGTGTGCTCGTTCCTTGGCGGCATGCGTGCGGTCACCTGGACGCAGGTGGCGCAGTACATCGTGCTGATCATTGCCTACCTGACGCCGGTGGTGTGGCTGTCGTTCAACCAGACGGGCCATCTCGTGCCGCCGGTGGCCTATGGCCAGCAGCTGCAGAAGGTCGGCGAGATGGAGCAGCGGCTGACCGACGATCCCAAGGAGCGCGAGGTGAGGGCGCTGCTGGATCAGCGTGCCGCCCAGGCGCGCACCAAGCTGGCGGATGTCCCGGCGGCCATGTCCGAGGAGGCGCGGCAGTTGGCCGAGCAGATCCAGCGCATGAAGGCCGAGGATGCGCCGCTCGCCCGCATCCAGCAGGCGGAGCGGCGGCTGCAGAAGCTGCCGCGCACCGAGGAAGCGGCGCGCGCCGCCTATGAGCGCGAGCGCGACCAGTCGTTGGCACAGGCCAAGCCGTTGGCGGGGATGCCGCCGCAGGCGCTGCCGTTCGCCAGCGGAAACCCGCAGGGCACCGATGCCGAACGCACCGCCTTCGAATCGTCGCGCCGCAACTTCCTGGCGCTGGTGCTGTGCCTCATGATGGGCACCGCCGCGATGCCGCATGTGCTGACCCGCTACTACACCACGCCCTCGGTCAGCGAGGCGCGCCGGTCGGTGGGATGGTCGCTGTTCTTCATCTCGCTGCTGTACGTGGCCGCGCCGGCGCTGGCGGTGATGGTGAAGTACCAGGTGTTCTCCGGGCTCATCGGCACGCCGTTCGACCAGTTGCCGGCCTGGATCCGCAGCTGGTCGAAGCTCGATCCGTCGCTGGTGTCGGTGGAGGACATCAACGGCGACGGCATCCTCCAGCTCAGCGAGCTGCGCATGGGGCAGGACGTGGTGGTGCTCGCCGCGCCCGAGATCGGCGGCCTGCCGCACGTGATCACCTACCTGGTGGCGGCCGGTGGCCTCGCGGCCGCGCTGTCCACCGCCGACGGGCTGCTGCTGACGATCGCCAACGCGTTGTCGCACGACGTGTACTTCCGCGTGCTCAATCCCGGGGCCTCGGCGATCCGCCGCGTGATGCTGTCGAAAGTGTTGGTGCTCGTGGTGGCGGTGCTGGCCGCCTGGCTGGCTTCGCTGCGCATCGCCGACATCCTGCAGTTCGTGTCGGCGGCGTTCTCGCTGGCCGCGTCGGCGTTCTTCCCGGTGCTGACGTTGGGAATCTTCTGGCGCCGAGCGACGTGGGCCGGGGCCGTGGCGGCGATGTTCAGCGGGTTGGGCGTGTGCATCTACTACATGACGACCAACCTACCGTGGCTGCGCCATATCTTCGGCGTGACGCGCCCGCTCGCCGATTGCCGCTGGTGGGACATCGACCCGATGTCGGCGGGCGTGTTCGGCGTGCCCGTCGGCGTGGCGGCGATGGTGGCCGCCAGCCTGCTGACACCCGGCGCGGCTGCGGCCGGTGCCCGGTGGCTGGACGGCGTCCGTTACCCCGGCACCCAGGACCGGTAACCAGCCTGCTATAATCACTGGCTTTCCCTTGCCGCGCCCCCTGTCGACGCAATTGGCGCGGCTTCCATTCACTGGAATCCACAAGGAGTATCCATGCGTCATTACGAGATCGTTCTGCTGATCCATCCGGATCAAAGCGAACAGGTTCCGGCCATGCTGGAGCGCTACAAGACCCTGGTCACCAATGCAGGTGGCAAGGTTCATCGAGTGGAAGACTGGGGCCGCCGTCAGCTGGCCTACATGATCCAGAAGCTCGCCAAGGCGCACTACCTGTGCATCAACATCGAATGCAGCAAGGAAACGCTGGGCGAGCTGGAAACCGGCTTCCGCTTCAACGACGCCGTGCTGCGCCACCTGACCGTCGCCAAGGACAAGGCCGAGACGACCCCGTCGGTGATGATGAAGATGGTCGAGAAGGAAGAGGCCCGCAAGGCCCCGCAGGAGGCCGCCGCCTGAGGTTGACGGCCCAAGCCGAGCCGCTGACGCCGAGGGCGCGATGAACCGGTTGGTTCTGTCGGCCCAGCTGGTCGAACGCGGTGCCGTGCGATACACCCCCGCCGGTCTGCCGGCCCTGGATTTGAGCCTGAAGCACGAATCCCAGGTCACCGAAGACGGCCTGCCGCGCAAGGTCTCGATGGAGATCAAGGCGGTGGCGATCGGGGCGATCACACGGCAGCTGATGCCGCTGGCGATCGGAAGCACCGGGCTCTATGCCGGCTTCCTCACCGCTGGCCGCAACGGCCGAGGCCTGAACTTCCATGTCACCGAGGTCGAGCCATCCGCCTGACTCGCAAGTTCGTATTCCGGAATCAGATTTAGAAAGAGGTCATCATGCCCCCACCACGTGGTAAAGGTCGCTTCTCCAAGGACAAGCGTCCCAAGCGCAACCAGCAATCGCTACTGTTCCGCCGCAAGCGTTTCTGCCGCTTCACCGTCGCTGGCGTCGAGTCGATCGACTACAAGGACGTCGACACGCTGCGCGATTTCATCGGCGAAAACGGCAAGATCACGCCCGCCCGCCTGACCGGCACGCGCGCCTTCTACCAGCGTCAGCTGACCAACGCGATCAAGCGTGCCCGCTTCCTCGCGCTGCTGCCGTACTCCGACCAGCACAAGGTCTAAGGAGCAGAGCCCATGCAAGTCATCCTGCTCGAAAAAGTCGCCAACCTCGGCAACCTCGGCGATATCGTCAAGGTCAAGGACGGCTACGCCCGCAACTTCCTGATCCCGACCCGCCAGGCGCGCCGCGCCACCGAGGCCGCGATCAAGGAATTCGAGGCCAAGCGCGCCGAGCTCGAGAAGGCCGCCGCCGCGAAGCTGGCCGAGGCTCAAGCCCTGGGCGAAAAGCTCGGTGGCAAGTCGGTCCGCATCACGCAGAAGGCCGGTGTCGATGGCCGCCTGTTCGGCTCGGTCACCAACTTCGACATCGCCGAAGCGCTCAAGGGCGAAGGCTTCGAAGTGCACAAGTCGCAGATCCGCATGCCCAACGGTCCGCTCAAGACCGTCGGTGAGCATGCCGTCTCGGTGGCTCCGCACACCGACGTGGTCGTGGATGTGACGGTGGTGGTGGTCGGCGAAACCGACTGACGCTACAGTTAGCACCCCCGCAAAGAGGCCGGCTCCGCCGGCCTCTTGCATTTGGGCGGTGAGTTTTCCCTTGCTGCCCCCAGGTTCTTGACTGGCTACCCACAGGGTTGTCCACAGCTCGTGATTCGGGAGTCCGACATGTCCGCCGTCTTTCGTTCTTCCGATGCCTCGTCGGCCCCGCCTGACGAGGAAGTCGCACGCCTGCGTACGCCGCCCCACTCCATCGAGGCCGAGCAGAGCGTGCTCGGTGGCCTGCTGTTGGACAACGGCGCCTGGGATCGCGCCGGCGATCTGCTGACGAACGAGGATTTCTACCGCTTCGAGCACAAGACGATCTACGCGGCGATCGGCAGCCTGATCAATGCCAGCAAGCCCGCCGACGTGATCACCGTCTACGAGCAGCTGCAGAGCCTGGGCAAGGCCGACGAATGCGGCGGCCTGAAGTACCTGAACGACCTGGCGCAGAGCGTGCCCAGCGCGGCCAACCTGCGCCGCTACGCGGAGATCGTGCGCGAGCGCGCGATCCTGCGCAAGCTGATCGCCGCCAGCGACGACATCGCGACCAAGGCCTTCAATCCGCAGGGCACGCCGGTCTCGCAGATCCTCGACGAGGCCGAAGGCACGATCTTCAAGATCGGCGAGGAAGGCTCGCGCCAGAAGCAGGGCTTCCAGAGCATGGACAAGCTCGTGATGCAGTTGATCGACCGCGTCACCGAGCTGGCCGAGAACGGCGCCGAGGAAGTGACCGGTGTGCGCACCGGCTTCTATGACCTCGACCGCATGACGGCCGGCCTGCAGCCCGGCGACCTGATCATCCTGGCCGCGCGCCCCTCGATGGGCAAGACCGCGTTCGCGCTGAACATCGGCGAGCACGTCGCGGTGCAGGAAGGCCTGCCGGTGGTGGTGTTCTCGATGGAAATGGGCGCCGCGCAGCTGGCACTGCGGATGGTCGGCTCGCTCGGCCGCATCGACCAGCAGCACCTGCGCACCGGCGCGTTGCGCGATGACGAATGGGGCCGGCTCACCGAGGCTGTGGATCGCCTCAGCAAGGCCAGCGTCTTCATCGACGAAACGCCGGCGCTCAACCCCTCGGAGCTGCGGGCCCGTGCCCGCCGGCAGGCGCGCCAGTGCGGCCGCCTCGGCCTGATCGTGATCGACTACCTGCAGCTGATGAGCGGCTCCGGCGGCAACGAGGAAAACCGCGCCACCGTGATCGGCGAGATTTCGCGCGGCCTGAAGGCCTTGGCCAAGGAACTGCACTGCCCGGTGATCGCACTGTCGCAGCTGAACCGCTCGGTCGAAACACGCACCGACAAGCGGCCGATGATGAGCGATCTGCGCGAATCGGGCGCCATCGAGCAGGACGCGGACGTGATCATGTTCATCTACCGCGACGAGTACTACAACAAGGAATCCAAGGAGCCGGGCGTTGCCGAGATCATCATCGGCAAGCAGCGTAACGGCCCGGTCGGCACAGTGAAGCTGACCTTCCTGAAGCCGCTGACGAAGTTCGACAACCTGGCCCCGGGCACCGTGGTGAGCAGCGGCGACGAGTACTGAGCTCCCGCGCTGGCGCGGGGGCTGCCGGCTCCGCCGTGAGCTGGCATTCCGGCGACATACTGTATATATTTACAGTATGTCGCCCAGCCCTCCCGCCACCTTGATGTATGTGCCACGCAAAGGCCGTGGCACCGCATGGGCGATCGAGCATCGCTTCACGACCGACGCGCACGAGACCTTCGACGACGGTTGGGGCACGCTGGAGCAGATGGCCCAGGAAGAACTGGCCGCGCCGCAGACGCAGATCATCGAGGAGCGGGTCAAGTCCATCCTGTCGGGCAACGAGTCGCCCGACATCTCGTTCGATCTCTCGATCAATCCGTACCGCGGCTGCGAGCATGGCTGCATCTACTGCTTCGCACGGCCCACGCACAGCTATCTCAACCTTTCGCCGGGACTGGACTTCGAGACCAAGCTCATCGCCAAGGTCAACGCGGCCGAGCGGCTGCGCGAGGCGCTGGCCCGCCGCAGTTACCAGCCGAAGCTGCTGAACATCGGCTCCGCGACCGATGGCTACCAGCCGGTGGAGCGCCGGCTGCGCATCACACGCTCGATCATCGAGGTGTTGTCCGAATGCCGGCATCCGTTTTCGGTGATCACCAAGTCCTCGGGCATCGAGCGTGACATCGACCTGATCGCGCCGATGGCCGCGCAGCGCATGGCAGCGGCCTATGTGTCGATCCCCACCATCGACCCCGCGTTGGCGCGGGTGATGGAGCCGCGCGCGGCGGCGCCGCAGCGGCGCCTGAAGACGATCGCCGTGCTGGCCCAGGCCGGCATTCCTGTGGGGGTGAGCGTGTCGCCCGTGATCCCGTTCCTCAACGAACCGGAGATCGAGCGCATCTTCGAGGCGGCGGCGGCCGCCGGCGCCACGCGGGTGTTCAGCATCGTGCTGCGGCTGCCGTGGGAGGTGAACCCGCTTTTCCAGCAGTGGCTGGAGCAGCATTTCCCTGACAGGGCGGCGCGCGTGATGGCGCGCATTCGCGAGATGCGTGGCGGACGGGACTACGAGGCCGAATTCGGCACGCGCATGAGCGGGCATGGCGTGTGGGCGCAGTTGCTGGCCCAGCGGGTCGAGAAGGCCAAGCGGCGCTTCGGCCTCGATGGCCAGCGGATCGAGCTCGATCTCACCCAGTTTCGGCGGCCGCCGCGGCCCGGCGCCGCAGCCCAGGGCGAGCTGTTCTGATCAGCATCGATCAATCGTGCAGGTCGGGCTCGAAGAAGATCCAGCGGATCTGCGGAAACGCCTCGCGCATCGAGCGCTCGACGCGGTTGATCGCCTCGATCAGCTTCTCTTCGCTGCCCTGAGGCTTGATGCGCGCCTTCACCGCCACCATCACATCGTTGCCGAGCTGCTGCGTCAGCAGGTTGAACAGCTCGGCCACCTCGGGCTGCGCGCGGACGTGCGCGCACAGCGCTTCCTGCACCTGCGGCTCCACGCCTTCGCCGATCAGCAGCGTGGCCACTTCATAGCCGACGAGCACCGCCACCACGACCAGCAGCACGCCGATCGCGATCGAGCCCATCGCGTCGTAGACCGGGTTGCCGGTCAGCTGTGCGACAAGGATGAAGCCGAAGGCAATGGCCAGGCCGCCGAGCGCGGCGATGTCTTCGCCGACCACCACGACCAGCTCGCTCTGCCGCGAGCGCCGGAACCATTGCCACAGCGACAGGCCCTGCGCGCCTTTCTTGACCTCGCGCAGCGCGCCCCACAGCGACACCGCCTCGGCACACAGGCTGAAGCCGAGGATGGCCAGCGCCACCCAGGCGTTTTCCATCGGGCCGTCGTCGTGCAGCTTGTGCACACCCTCGTAGATCGAGAACAGCCCACCCATGCTGAACAGCATCAGCGCGACGAGGAACGACCAGACGTAGATCGCACGGCCATACCCCAGCGGATGCGAGGGGGAGGCGGGGCGTTGCGCTGCCTTCATGCCCCACAGCAGCAGCCCCTGGTTGCCGCAGTCGGCGAAGGAGTGGATGGCTTCGGCCAGCATCGAGGAGGAGCCGGTGTAGATGGCTCCGCCGGTCTTGGCCAGGGCGATCGAAAAGTTCGCGCCGAGCGCGAACAACACTGACTTCAGGGAGTCGGCTTGAGAAGACATGGGTGGGTAGGGAAGGGAGCCTCGGTACGAGGCTGCGAGTGTGCCTGAAGACAGGCCGCTTTCAGGCGGTGCGCAGCGCGACGCCGCCGGCCTGGCGGGCACTGTCGTTCCCGACCACCGCACTGCGCGGGCCGGTGGCATAGCGGCCGCGCAGCTCTTCGATCGCGGTGTTCAGCTCTGCTGCGTCGGCGATCTTGTCCTGATGGCGCTGCAGCGTCATGCGCGCCATGTCGAGCAGCTTCGCGTTCAGCGTGTGCCGCCCTTGCGCGATCAACGAGCGCACGGTGGTGGCCGGGTCACCCGCCAGCGTGTGGGCCATGCTCTGCTCCGCCATCTCCGTGATGCGCTGGTGTCCGTCGCGCACCCGCTGTGCAAAGGGCGCGTGACTCTCGGCGCTGCGCGCCAGCAGCTCGCTCAAGCCCCGCGTCGTGCAGAAGCGCAACGCCAGCGCATCCATCCACGCCGGTGCGTCGTCGAGCTTGAGTTCCGCGGCGGTGAGCTCGGCGACCAGGGCCGACATGTTGCAGGCGGCTTCGAGGTCGAAGTCGGGTGCGTTGAGCTCGGTGGCCAGCGAGCGCACCTCGGCGACGGCGGAGCCGACCTGCTTGTGCAGCATCAGGCTGAAGACGCGCACGACCCGTGTGAAGCGCTGCAGGCGCCCGCTGTTGGGCACCTTTTCCAGCGCATGCTCGAGGTTGTCGAAACAACGCTGCAGGCCCTTGGTGTCGCGCTGGTGGAAGCGGGTGAAGGCCAGCAGCACGACCGACTGGTAATCGAACATCTTCGAGCTGATGCCTATTGCAGCCGCCCGCTCCAGGGCCTTGGCCGACTCTTCGTGCTGGCCCGTATAGAAGGCGAGCATGCCCTGCTTCTGCAACCGCATGATCGAGCCGGGCGTGAGCTCGCTCGCCTGGCGATAGGTGGCGAGCGCATCGTCGAGGTTGCCTTGCTCGACCTGCAGCCGGCCCATCACGTCGTAGGCATCGGCATACGACGGGTCCTGCACGATCAGGCTTTCGAGCGTGCGCCGTGCCATCGTGTGCTGGTTGCCGTCGAGCTGCGCGCGTGCGACGCCCAGCTTGGCCCAGGGAAGGGCCTGGGCACCGATCACCGCTTCGTAGAGCTTTTGCGCGGCCGCATGCTGGCCCAGTCGCAGCAGCAGCTCGGCGCCGATGCGGGCGGCATAGAGCCAGTATTGCCCTCGGTCATGAAAGCGCTGCAGGCACAGCCGGGCCGCCTGCTCGAATTCGTTCTGTTCGATCGTCTCGAAGATCTGGCGCAGCACCCGCTTGCGCTGCCGGGCATGGCGCAGCCGATCCGCCAGCCCGGCAGCGGTGTGCGGCTTCAGCAGATAGCCATCGAGCGCCGATTCGGCGGCTTCGGCCACCTTGTCGTAGCTGGCCTCGCCGGTGATCATGATGAACACGGTCGAGAAGGGCAGCAGCTGCGCCCGCCGGAGGTCGTCGAGCAGGTCCTGGCCGGAATAGGTGTCGCCGGGGAAATACTGTTCGCACAGCACGACGTCGAATTCGCGGGCCTCGAGCTGGCGCCGGGCATCGTGGACGCGGTTGACCTGCACCACGGTGCCGAGGCCCAGCTCGCGTAGTTGCGCGGCGATGATGCTGCGCGAGGTCGGGTTGCTGTCGACCACCATGGCACGGCATTCACCGATGTGGCGGTCGAGCGGGTGCATCAGGCGCGCGCCGCCCTCGGCGGGGAGCGCCGATGGTCAGGACAAGGGTGGATCGCAGGGCAGCACATTCGCCGGACTCCGGTGGATGTGCGGTTTATCGGCCGGCGGGCGGCCGGACTTGAATTTCTGCCTGCTGCGCAGCTCGCGGGCGACTATGCGTCTCGTTCGCCGGGCCGCGTCAACCGGACCTGGGTGCCGTAGGTGTGATAGCGGTTGCGCAGGGAGTCGACGCGCTCCTGCAGCCTGGCGGCATCGGGGATGGCGGCGCGGTGGCGCTCCAGCGTGTGGCCGGCCAGGTCGAGCAGCTTGGAGTTCAGGGTCTGTTCGGCCTGGTTGAGCAGTTCCTGGACAGCCGCGGCCGGCTTGCCGGCGATCGACAGCGACACCGCCGACTCGGCCAGCGCGGTGATGTGCGCATAGCCCAAGCGGATCGGGCCGACGAGGTCTTCGAGGTGGCGCGCGGCGCTGGCGAGCATTTCGGCGGTGGTCTTGGAGACAGCGAAGCGCTGCGCCAGCAGGTTCATCGGGTGCTCGATGTCGTCGAGCCGGGTCTCCTCGGCATACAGCCGCGTCACCAGCATCAGCAGGTTGCAGGCGGCCTCGAAGTCGAACTGCGGCTCCTGCACCGACCCCAGCATCTGGCGCACCTGCATCACCGCCTCCGGCACGCGCCGTGTCGCGAGGAAATACAGGCAGTCGACGACGCCGGCAAAGCGCTGCAGCCGCGCGCTGTTGGGGGCTTCGCGCAGCACGCGCTTCATTGTGGCCTGCGACAGCGCGAGCTGGCGCGATTCGCGGCGGTCGTATTGCAGCGCGGCCAGCAGCACCAGCCCCTGCATGTCGTAGGCCTTGGAGCTGACGCCGATGTTGGTGGCGCGCTGCAGCGCCTCGGCGGCTTCTTCCTGGTTGCCGTAGTAGAAGGCGAGCACGCCGAACTTCTGCAGCCGCGCCACGCTGCCGGGCGTGAGCTCCGAGGCGCGCCGCATCGCCTCGATCGAGCCGACCGTGTCGCCTTGGTCGAGCATCACGCGGCCCATCACGTCGTAGGCGTCCACATAGCCGGGCTGTTCGGACAGCAGGCTTTCAAGCGTGCGGCGCGCGTTGTTCAGGCTGCCCACCTTGTAGTGGGTGCGGGCGATGCCCATGCGCGCCCAGGGCAGGGCCTTGGTCGCGAGCACCGCCTCGAGCATCTTCATCGCGGCATGCGCCTGGCCCTGGTTCAGCAGCAGCTCGGCGCCGATGCGCGCCGCGTGGATCCAGCCGGGGCCGCGGGTCTCGAAGAGGCCCACGCACAGCTCGGCGGCCTCGGCGTATTGCTTGGCCTGCACCTTGTCGAGGATGGGCCTGAGCATCTTCTTGCGCTGGCGCGCTTCTGACAGCCGGTCGCGAAGCGCCTGCTCGGTGTGGGGCTTGATCACGTAGGCGTCGAGCGCGGCTTCAGCCGCCTCGGCCACCTGAGCGTAGGCCGCTTCGCCGGAGATCATGACGACCACGGTGGTCAACGGCAGCAGCTGCGCGAGCCGCAGGTCGTCGATCAGGTCCTGGCCGGTCATCGACTCGCCGGGATAGTGGTATTCGCACAGCACGATGTCGAAGTACTTCGACTCGAGCGCGCGGCGCGCATCGGCCACCTTGGCCGATTGCTCGACGCGGGCGACGCCCGCGTCTTTCATCATCGCCACAAGCGCGCTGCGCGAACCGGGGTTGCCGTCAATGACGAGCGCGGTGGCCTTGTGGATGTCCGAATCGAGCGGTCTCATGCGCTGGCATCCTCTCCCTGCCTGGGGCAGGCTGCCCCGGCGGGTCCAGTGTAGCCCTCGCTGCCCTCGGCAGTCAGCCGGAGGAGGGTGAAGAAAGTCGCCCTATTCGGACAAATCCATCCTCACTTGAAGATGTCCTTCACGCGGTCGGTCCAGCTCTTGGCATTGGGCGAATGGCGATCGCCCGCCTTGCGGAAGGATTCGTCCAGCTCCTTCAGCAGCTTGCGCTGGTGCTCGGTGAGCTTGACCGGCGTCTCGACCGCGACATGGCAGTACAGGTCGCCCGGATAGCTCGAGCGGATGCCCTTGATGCCCTTGCCGCGCAGCCGGAAGGTCTTGCCGTGCTGCGTGCCTTCGGGCAGCTCGATCTCGGCCTTGCCGCCCAGCGTGGGCACCTCGATGTTGCCGCCCAGCGCCGCGGTGGTCATGCCGACCGGCACCGTGCAGTGCAGGTCGTCGCCATCGCGCTCGAAGATCTCGTGCTGCTTGATGCGGATCTCGATGTACAGGTCGCCCGGAGGGCCGCCGTTGGTGCCCGGCTCGCCGTTGCCGGCGGAGCGGATGCGCATCCCCTCGTTGATGCCGGCGGGGATCTTGACCTCCAGCGTCTTGGTGCGCTTGATCTTGCCCTGGCCCGAGCAGGTGGTGCAGGGCTCGGGAATGATCTTGCCGCTGCCGTGGCAGTGCGGGCAGGTCTGCTGGATGCTGAAGAAGCCCTGGCGCAGGTGCACTGTGCCGCTGCCGTTGCAGCTCGGGCAGGTCTTGGGTTGCGTGCCGGGCTTGGCGCCGCTGCCATGGCAGGTTTCGCAGGTATCCCAGCTGGGGATGCGGATCTGCGTTTCCTTGCCGTTGGCGGCCTCCTCGAGCGTGATTTCCATCGCGTAGGAGAGATCGGCCCCGCGATAGACCTGCTGGCCGCCGCGCCGGCCGCCGCCCGCGCCGCCGAAGATGTCGCCGAAGATGTCGCCGAATGCTTCCGCGAAACCGCCGAAGCCCTCGGGCCCGCCGCGGAAGCCACCGCCGGCGCCGCCCATGTTGGGGTCCACGCCCGCATGGCCGTACTGGTCGTACGCCGCACGCTTCTGCGGGTCGGAGAGCATCTCGTAGGCCTCCTTGGCCTCCTTGAACTTCTCTTCCGCCTTCTTCGCCTCGTCACCCTGGTTGCGGTCAGGGTGGAACTTCATCGCGAGCTTGCGATATGCCTTCTTGATGTCGTCGTCGGTGGCGTTCTTCGCCACGCCGAGGACTTCGTAGTAATCACGCTTAGCCATGGTCTGCCTTTTAAACGCAAAAGCCCCCGTGCGCTGTGAGGCCCACGGGGGTGGCCGGTCGAAGTGGCCTCAAGCGCGCATTACTTGCGGTCTTTGACTTCCTTGAACTCGGCATCGACGACGTTGTCGTCGGCCGGGCGGGCTTCGGCGTGCGGCGCTTCCGCAGAGCCGCCGGGTGCGGCGCCAGCGGCACCGGCACCGGCCGCGGCCTGGGCTGCCTGCGCGTCGGCGTAGATCTTCTCGCCGAGCTTCTGGCTGGCCGTCATCAGGGCCTCGGTCTTGGCCTCGATGGCTTCCTTGTCGTCGCCCTTCAGGGTTTCTTCAAGGTCCTTCAGCGCGGCCTCGATCTTTTCCTTCTCGGCGGCTTCGAGTTTCTCGCCGTGCTCGGTCACCGACTTGCGCACGCTGTGCAGCAGCGCGTCGCCCTGGTTCTTGGCCTGCACCAGCTCGAGCTTCTTCTTGTCCTCGGCGGCATTGGCCTCGGCGTCGCGCACCATCTTCTGGATCTCGTCCTCGGTGAGGCCGGAGTTCGCCTTGATGGTGATCTTGTTTTCCTTGCCGGTGCCCTTGTCCTTGGCGCTCACGTGCAGGATGCCGTTGGCGTCGATGTCGAAGGTCACCTCGATTTGCGGCATACCGCGCGGCGCCGGCGGAATGCCCTCGAGGTTGAACTCGCCCAGGCTCTTGTTGCCCGAGGCCATCTCGCGCTCGCCCTGGTAGACCTTGATCGTCACGGCGGGCTGGTTGTCGTCGGCCGTGGAGAAGGTCTGTGCGAACTTGGTCGGGATGGTCGTGTTCTTCTTGATCATCTTCGTCATCACGCCGCCCAGGGTCTCGATGCCCAGGGAGAGCGGGGTGACGTCAAGCAGCAGCACGTCCTTGCGCTCGCCGCCGAGCACCTGGCCCTGGATGGCCGCACCGACCGCCACCGCCTCATCGGGGTTGACGTCCTTGCGCGGCTCCTTGCCGAAGAACTCCTTGACCTTGTCCTGCACCTTGGGCATGCGGGTCATGCCGCCGACGAGGATCACGTCGTCGATCTCGCTGACCTTGACGCCCGCATCCTTGATGGCGGTGCGGCAGGGCTCGATCGTGCGCTCGATCAGCTCCTCGACCAGCGCTTCGAGCTTGGCACGCGTGAGCTTGATGTTCAGGTGCTTGGGGCCCGAGGCGTCGGCCGTGATGTAGGGCAGGTTGACGTCGGTCTGGGTGCTGTTCGACAGCTCGATCTTGGCCTTCTCGGCGGCTTCCTTCAGGCGCTGCAGGGCCAGCACGTCCTTCGTGAGATCGACGCCTTGCTCTTTCTTGAACTCGGCAATGATGTAGTCGATGATGCGCTGGTCGAAGTCTTCGCCGCCCAGGAAGGTGTCGCCGTTG
>Ga0207706_10001044_pt1 | contig 28100 bp, 28 predicted proteins | sample KBSC53metaG_FD_184318 | JGI IMG/M metagenome (GOLD analysis project Ga0207706, IMG submission 184318) | Corn rhizosphere microbial communities from Kellogg Biological Station, Michigan, USA - KBS C5-3 metaG (SPAdes) (version 2) | ecosystem: Host-associated > Plants > Roots > Rhizosphere > Soil ... | reverse complement strand
GATCGAAGTGGCCGAGACCGACCCGATCTCGATCGATCTCGAGCATCAGGTGGTGACCACCCCGTTTCAGGACCGCTTCACCTTCGAGATCGACCCGTTCCGCAAGCACTGTCTTGTCGAAGGGCTCGACGAAGTTGCGCTGACCTTGACCCGCGCATCCCAGATCGAAGCCTACGAGGCTCGCCAGCGCGTCGAGCAGCCGTGGATCGCTCGCGGAACCGGGCCAGACGCGGGACTTGCCGCCTGAGGGCGCTTGGCGCTAACGGCGCGGCACACCACTCGAGGATGCAAGATGACCGACTTTAAAGATCGTGAACGCGGCGAAGAAGCCAAGTTCGCCCACGACGAAAACATGGCGTTCCGTATCGCCGCGCGCCGCAACCGGCTGCTCGGCCAGTGGGCGGCGGCGAAGATGGGCCTCACCCCCGAGGAGACCGACGCCTACGCCAAGGAAGTGGTCCAGGCCGAGTTCGAGGAAGCCGGCGACGAGGACGTGATCCGGAAGGTTCTCGGCGACCTCACCAGCGCAGACTGCGACATAGACGAAGCCGGCGTGCGCGCCGCGCTGGAGGAAAAGAACGTCGAGGCGAAGCGCCAACTGATGGGTGAAGTCTGATGGCCATGCCGGCGGCCGAGATCGAAGCCCTGATCAAGGCCGCGCTGCCAGATGCCACGGTGGAAATCCGCGACCTGGCCGGTGACGGCGACCATTACCAGGCGATCGTCACCAGCGCCGCCTTCGCCGGCAAGAACCGGGTGCAGCAGCACAAGCTGGTCTACGAGGCGCTCGGCGGGCGCATGGGCGGCGAGCTGCACGCCTTGCAACTGACTACCACCCTCCCCAACTGACTCCCCACGCCAGTTTCAATTTCAGATTTTTTTGAGGCCCAGATCATGTCCGACGCCAACGAGCGCATTTCGCAGATCGTCAACGAGCACGACGTCGTGCTGTTCATGAAGGGCACGCAGCTGTTCCCCCAATGCGGCTTTTCCAGCCGCGCTGTGGCCATCCTCGAGCATTGCGGCGCCGACTTCGAGGGCGTCGACGTGCTGCAGGACATGGAGATCCGCCAGGGCATCAAGGCCTATTCCGACTGGCCGACGATCCCGCAGCTCTACGTCAAAGGCGAATTCGTCGGCGGCAGCGACATCATGATGGAGATGTACGAAGCGGGCGAGCTGCAGCAGCTGTTGCAGGAGAAGGTCGGCAGCGCCAACTGAGCTCGCCGGTCAAGCGCACACGAAAGGCCTCGCTTCGGCGGGGCTTTTTTGTGGGAGAGTCTTCGGGGAGGCGGGACCGTGGAGACTAGGGGACCGGGGGCGGCCCCGCCTCTGTTCGAAGACATAGCTATAGATGCACGGCGCGTGCCAGTTTCGCGCAATCCAGCTTTTCGGCGCAAGACGATGGTTCGCGAGACGTTAACGCCGTCTCTTCATGTAAAGGATCCCGACAGGTCCCCGATGGCCCGGCAGTAGCCGGAGTTAACTTTCGGCATATTGCCTTGAGGGTGTCGCTTGCCGAATACCGGCCGGCAAGCGGAGGACCAAGGTGCGGCTCAGATACGAAACCGTCTTCCTGCTGCTGGTGTGGATCGCCGTCATCGCGCTGGTTGTGCTCTATCCGCGCTTCTCGATCGACTGAGGTCTGGCGCGCCCGGCAGGACTCGAACCTGCAACTCCAAGCTTAGAAGGCTCGTGCTCTATCCAGTTGAACTACGGGCGCGCGCCCGGGCGCAATAGCGTGCTTTGCGCGCACGGCAAATCGCGTTAGTCGTTGCGCCGATGACGGGGGAACCGGCCAGGATCGACGGGCAGGCGGGCGCGCGGCGCACGTTCCGCTATTTCGACTTCATGATGGCGGCGTTCGTCACCATCCTGCTGCTCTCCAACGTGATCGGCGCGGGCAAGGTGGCGGTGGTCGACCTGCCGGGGATCGGCCCATGGCCGTTCGGCGCTGGGGTGCTGTTCTTTCCTGTGAGCTACGTGCTCGGCGACGTGCTGACCGAGGTTTACGGCTACGCCCACGCGCGGCGGTGCATCTGGGCCGGCTTCGCAGCGATGCTGTTCATGGCCTTCATGGCGACGGTGGTGGTGGCGCTGCCGCCGGCGGCGGACTGGGGCAACCAGGCGGCCTACGAGGCGGTGTTCGGGCAGGTGCCACGGATCGTCTTTGCCTCGATCGCGGCCTTCTGGGCCGGCGAGTTCGTCAACAGCTACGTGCTGGCGAAGATGAAGATCTGGACCCAGGGCCGGATGCTGTGGACCCGCACCATCGGGTCGACGATCTTCGGCGAGGGGGTCGACAGCGCGCTGTTCTACCCGCTGGCGTTCCTGGGCGCGGAAGGCTGGACCACCAAGCTGGTGATTACCGTGGCGCTGACCCAGTGGGGCATTAAGACGTTGTGGGAAGCGGCGCTGACGCCGGTGACGTACATGATCGTCGGTTTCCTCAAGCGGCGCGAGGGGGTCGACGTGTTCGACACCGATACCGACTTCTCGCCGTTCCGCATCAGCGGGGAGAAAGGCCGCTGACGGATCACTCCGCCAGCAGGCCGATCGCGAGGTAAACCAGCACCAGGCTGCCGAAGCCGAACACCGTGCCGAGCACGAAGATCAGGCGCCAGACCAGCGGGTCGCCACCGAAGCGGTTGGCCAGGCCGGCGCAGACGCCCATCACCTTGCCGTTGACCTTGTCGAGCCGGAACGTGTCGGGCGAAGTGCCCGGACGGTCTTGCAGCGCGCTCATGCGTACATCGCCTGAACAGCGTGAGCCGACGGAGGCGCGAAGCTGGCGGCGACCACGAAAGTGCTCATGCTGAGCGCGGCGAGGAAGCCGAACAGGCGCTGCGAAAGAGTCGAAGTAGAAGTCATCACAAATCCCCTTAATCTCCAGTCCAGCGGCCCTTCCGCCGGATGAACACAAGATTGCAGGGACCGTGCCAATTCGCGAAAATGGCGGAATTCTGCGGTTTTCCGGTCAGGGTCCATGGTTGATGGGAGATTTCGCCGCGCCAAGTTGGGAATTTTCGCCACATATCGGGATGCGCGATTTCCGATAGAACGGCAGCCCGTGCTGCCCTAACCCTCGCCCCACGCATGGCGCTCGACCGCATCACTCTCGGCCACTTCCGCAACCACATCGCGAGCCGTCTCGACGGCGCCGCGCACCTCAACCTGCTGATCGGCGAAAACGGCGCGGGCAAGACCAACGTGCTCGAGGCGCTGTCGCTGCTGGCGCCCGGACGCGGGCTCCGCCGCGCGGCGCTGGATGCGATGGCGGGAAGCGATGGGCCCGGCACCTTTGCGGTCAGCGCAGCCCTCGACTGCGAAGATGGGCGCGAACCGGTGATCCTCGGCACCGGCACCGAGGCCGACCGGCCGCGGCGACGAGTCGTCCAGGTCAACGGCGCCGAGACGAGCGCGGTCGCGCTCGGCGAGTGGCTCGCGGTCGGCTGGCTGACCCCGGCGATGGACGGCCTGTTCACCGACAGCGCCGGCGCCCGGCGGCGCTACATGGACCGGCTCGCGCTGGCGCTCGACCCGGCGCACGCGCGCCATGCCTCGCGCTACGAAGCGGCGCTGCGGGAACGTAACCGGCTGCTGGCGGAGGATGCCGAGCCGGACCCGCGGTGGTTCGACGCGGTCGAGGCGCAACTGGCCGAGGCGGGAGCGGCGCTCGCCACCGGGCGGTCGGCACTGGTCGAACGGCTCTCGGAGGAATTGACCGCGCTACCAGAGGCGCCGTTCGCGCGCCCTGCCCTGTCGCTGGCGGCTACGGGCCCGCGCGACGCTGGCGGCCTGGCCGACGATTTCTCGCGCCACCGCCAGCGCGACCGCACCGCCCAGCGCACCCTGGCCGGCCCGCACCGCGACGATCTCGTGGTTACGATGGCCGGCAAGAGCGTTCCCGCAGCGAGCTGCTCGACTGGCGAGCAGAAGGCGATGCTCATCGCGATCACCCTCGCCCACGCCGGCCTCGCCGCCGCCGGGCGCCCCGGCGTGCTGTTGCTCGACGAAGTCGCTGCGCATCTCGATCCCGTCCGCCGCGAGGCGCTGTTCGAGCGCCTCAGCGCCGGCAAGGCACAAGCCTGGCTCACCGGCACCGAACTGGCGCCGTTCGAGGGCATCCGGGGCGAAGCCGCCACCTGGCGCGTCAGCGGCGGCCAGGTGGAGCGGCTCAGCTTGGGCTAGGCGAAGGCCTCTACATCGACGTCCGCGGCCGTGGGATCGTCGCCGTAATTGTTGGCACCCTGGGTGCCAGGCAAGGCCATAACGACAATCCAGCCAAGGCCGACAAGCATGTAGAGGTATTTGTTGATCGCCAGGGCCCCGAACAGGACGATATAGAAAAGCAGCAGGAACCAACCTGAATAGTTTAGGTCGTGAATCCGCCGGATGGTAACGCCAAGCGAAGCGACGCCGGTCAGCAGCGCCCAAATGTAAAACGCGAAAATCAGCGCGATCATGCCGAACCCCGCGCCCGCGAACAGTGCGCTGTAGTCAGTGGGATTGACGCCCTGCCCGAAGGACAAAGCCGACGCGCCGGCAACGCCGAAAAGCAAGGCGATCATCACGATCGCCACGATCCACACGAACAGTGTGAACATCCAGAATTCGCGTCGGCTCGCCCGGCCTTCGATCAGGCGATAAAGCCGACGATACGGCATAAGCATCCATTCCATGACGATTCCCCCGGTTTCAACCCCTTTGATGGCAAGGCAACACACGCGCGCTCCTAGCGCAACAAAAAAGGGGGCCGAAGCCCCCTTTCCTGTTTCGTGCCTTCAGCGGCCTACCACTTGAAACGCGCCGTCACGCCGTAGGTCCGCGGATCGTTCGGATAGCCGGAAACGGCCTTGGGCTGCGCCACCGAGTCGAAGATCGTTTCGACGTTGCGGTCGTCGAGCAGGTTCCGGCCCCAAACCTCGACTGAGAGGCCGTTGTCCATCTCGTAACCGAGCGAGGCGGTGACATCGTTCAGCTCCCGCCGGAACGGAACCGCCGCGGCGAGCGCGGGGCCGGCGTCGGCGATCGAACCGTCGGGATTCCGCACGGCGAAGGCAGCCAGCCCTTCGACCAACTGGGTGTCCGACTGGAACAGATACGAGACCCGCGGCACGATCGCGCCGTTGCCGACCCGGAATTCGTATTCGGCGCCGGCCAGCACGGTCCACCTGGGAATGCCCGCCGGCCTGCGGCCGGTCAGGTCGCCGACGGCGGAGGCGACGAAGCTGTCATACTTCGGGTCGAGGTAAGTCACACCGAAGTTGAGCGAGAGGCCCTGCACCGGCTTGACCAGGCTTTCGAACTCGACGCCGCGCGTGCTTTCCTTGCCGGCGTTGAGCAAGGCGAAGCCAACCCCGTTGAAGATGTTCGACTGGAAGCCTTTGATCTCCTCATCGAACACCGCGAGGTTGGCCGACAGCCAGCCGAGGTTCGCCTTGACCCCTCCTTCGATCACCCGCGCGTTCTCCGGCCCGGCGAAGCGGCTGCCGTAGGTCAGATTGTTGACCGCCAGCCCTTGCGCAATCAGCGCCTGGCGGTCGGCGAAGGTCGGGCGGCTGTCGCGCGAGAGATTGATCGAGCTCGCCTTGAAGCCCGTCGCGTAGCTTGCGTAGATATTGAACTGGTCGTTGAGGTCGTACGCCAGGCGGATCGTGTAGCTGAACTTGCTGTCATGCGTCCGTCCCGGCTCGACCGCGTTGGGCAGGTTCTGGAACGGCGGCAGGAATTGCAGCGCGCGTAGCGGATTGAGCGGATTCGCCGCGGGAACGTTGGCGTTCAACGTGGCGTAGGTGTTCGCGCCGCCGGCGATCGCGAGATACGTGGCGTGAACCATCGGGTCGGGGTTCGCGGCGAAAGCGCCGATCTCCGCCGTGGTCGCAGGACGTCCGAGGTTCAACGCCGTTCCCACCCCGGCCGCCAGGGCGCCGCCGAACAATAGCTGCTGGCGGAAGGGCGCGTATTGCGGCGCGTCGAAGTTGATGTTGGAGAACACGTCGCTCGAGACGGTGGCGGTGCGGAAGTGCTTGTGATCGTCGGTCCAGTTCCCGCCGAGGGTCAGCGTCAGCCGGTCCGTCACATCGACGTCGAACTGCCCGAACAGCGAGCCCGCTTCGCTGCGAAGGCGGTAATTCTCGTCGAAGCCCTGGCCCTGCGCGAAGAACCGGCCGATGTACTTGGCCGGGTTGCCTTCGAGCGCGCCGAACGTTGCCTCCAGCGTCGACACATTGAGCGCTCCGCCCGTCGTCCCCTGGATCAGCAGGTTGGCGTAGGGCCGGAACTGGGTGCCGTATGTGAGCACACCGTGCTGGTGGATGTCCTCATTGATATAGAACCCGCCCAACAGCACGTCGATCCGATTGGCGATGCGCGTTGTCAGCCGCAGTTCCTGCGTGGCGGTCTGTATCTTGGTGTTCTGGTAGAACGGATAAACCAGGTCGGCGCTGGTGAAGTCGGGATCCTGGTTGGTGATGGAACGGGTGCCGCGATAGGCGGTGATCGACGTAAGCTTCACATCGCCGATGTCCCAATCGACCTGGCCCGACCCACCGTAGTTCTTGACCTTGTTGGTCGAATCGAAGTTGTTGTAGACGATGTTCTTGAACCGGTCGGCCGGGGCGTTGACCTTGCCGCCCAATGCCAGCAACGCAGCGGTCGCCGCGCTATTCTGCAGGTTCACCACCGCGCAGCACTTCTCGTCGATATTGCTGTAATCGCCGATCAGGCGGACGGTGATGTCCGTGCCCGGATCGAACAGCATCTGCCCGCGCAGGAACCAGCGGTTGCGCTCGTTGGTGCGGTGGCCGGTGTTGCCGTCCTTGAAGAAGCCGTCGCGGGTGTTGAAGCCGGCCGCCACGCTGACCGCCGTGTCGTGGCTGACCGGGCCGGTGACATAGGCTTTGCCGACGAGGGCGTTGTAATTCCCGTAAGTCAGCTCACCGGATCCGCCGAAGTCGAACGACGGCGCCTTGGTTGTGATCGAGATCACGCCGGCCGAGGCGTTCTTGCCGAACAGCGTCGACTGCGGGCCGCGCAGCACCTCGATCCGCTGCACATCGGGCAGGTCCATGATCTGCGACGCGGTGCGCGAGCGATAGACGTTGTCGACGAATACGCCGACCGAAGGCTCGATGCCGGGGTTGTTGGCGCCGTTGCCGAAGCCGCGGATGAAGAAGTTGGTCTGGGCGCTGCTCTGACGCTGGCCGACGCTGAGTGAGGGGACGACCGTCTGCAGATCCCGCAGATCGCGGATCTGGCCCTTCTCGATAGTGTCGGCGGTGGTGACGGTGACCGCGACCGGAACGTCCTGTAGCGTCTTCTCGCGTTTGGTCGCGGTGACGAGGATCTGGTTGCCGCTGTCGCTGTCCTGGCTACTGGCCGCTTCAGCCGCTGCTGCAGCGGCCTTTGCAGCGTCGTCCGGCTGCGCGGCGTCCTGCGCCCAAGCCATGGTCGGCATCGCCAGTGCCGCGCTCGCGACGCTGGAGAAAAGCAATCCGCGCGCAAAGGCGGCGCGGCCGACGTTACCGTAGATCATCGTGCTCTCCCTCATCGCCAGCACGGCCGAACTCTGGTGGCCGCAGCATCCGTTACTGACGGATTTCTAACATAAGCTGGTAATCTTCGGGTTAAGCCGACTCAATATCGTTTCCACAGAAACGACGGCCATCGCTTCAGCTGTGGCATAGGAGTCACAGGGGTTTACCCGCAATCCGCAAGCGCGCGAGCCGCCGCGGAGGTCGCGACGAGCATGGTTTCCGGCAGGCAACCGGAACCAGGGAACGTCAGGTGCCTCCTTGCCCCGGGGCTCTCTTGTGCCTTCGGCGAAACCTCAAGCCTTCATCTTCCGGTGCCACAGCCACCAGCTGTAGACGAATGGGGGCACCACGGCCACGGCGAGCGAGCCGCCCATGGTCACGATCCGCGCGTCGCGAGTGAGCGGCAGCAGCGCGGACAGGGTGATCGCCAGCCCGGCCAGCATCATCAGCTTGCCGCCCAGGCGGTGCGTCGCGATCCAGTTGTCGGTGTCGAGGATCGCCCACGGGGTGCGGATGCCCACGAAGAAGCCGGGGCGACTCTTGGGCAAGACGTTGCCGATCAGGATGAAGAACAGTCCCACCGCCAGCACCGGCAGGGCCACTGCCATTCTCATCCCGAACGCGGGCGCGGCAACCGCCGCCTGGATCATCACCGCGATCATCAACAGGCCCAGCCAGGTGACCCGCAGCACTTCCGCCGAGCCCTCCAGCCGCTCCTGCAGCGGCTCGAGCCGCGGGATCAGGGCGAAGACCACGCCGCAGACCACCACCATGACCACCGGGAAGAGCAGCGCGTTGAGCGCGGGCAAGGTGCCGTTGACCTCGCCGGCGGCGTCCCAGTGCACCGGCAACTGGGTCCCGGGTGCCACTCGCGCGGCGGTGTAGAACGCAAACGCGGCCATCAGCGAGGCCAGAACCAGCGAGGCGATCAGCAGACCCTTCACTCTCATGCTCTTGCTCCCTCTTCCGCGGCGGATTCGGGTTCGGCCGCGGCAACGCCCATCCGGCCCATGAAGCCCATGACGGCTTCCTCGAGCGTCGACATGTTGAGCGTGTAGACGATGTGCCCTGCGCGATTCTCGCCGCGGATCAGCCCGGCCGCCTTGAGTTTGGCGAAATGGCCGGACATCGTCGGTTTGGAGACCGGGAATTTGTCCGCCAGCTCGCCGGCCGTCATGCCGCCGCGCTTGAGCAGCTCCAGCACCTCGCGGCGGATCGGGTGCGACAGGGCGTCGAACACGGTGTTCATAGCTATTTAGCGAATAAGCTAAATGAAAGCGGCCGTCAACCTTGTGGTCGGTGTGAACTTCACCGCCGCCCGCCGCCTCTCGCCAAGCGCGGCGAAGGGCCTTATTGGCCCCACAGATGAGGATCGACGGCCTGCGGATTGCCCTGTTCAGCGGCAACTACAACATGACGGTGGACGGCGCGAACAAGGCGCTCAACCGGCTCGTCGAATATCTGCAGCGCCAAGGGGCGCAAGTGCGCGTGTATTCGCCGACGGTGGCGCATCCGGCGTTTGAGCCGCAAGGCACCCTCGTCTCGCTCCCGTCGATCGCCATTCCCGGACGCGCCGAGTATCATTGGCCGCTCGGGCTTTCGCGAAGCGTACGACGCGACCTCGAGGCCTTCGCGCCGGGTGTGCTGCACGTTTCATCGCCCGACTTCGCCGCCCGCGCTGCGGAGCGCTGGGCGCGCCCGCGCGGGATTCCAGTCCTTGCCTCGGTCCACACGCGCTTCGAGACGTATCCGAAGTACTACGGCCTCGGCTTCATGGAACGCCCGCTCGAAGCCTACATCCGCAGCCTCTATCGCAAGTGCGACGCGTTGGTGACCCCGTCCGCGAGCATGGTCGAGGTCCTGCGCGCGCAAGGCATGAACGCCGACATCTCGCTGTGGGAACGGGGGGTCGATCGCGAGCTGTTCAACTCGGGGCGTCGCGATCTCGCCTGGCGGGGGGCGCATGGCCTGACCGACGATGACGTCGCGATCGGCTTCCTCGGACGGCTGGTGATGGAAAAGGGCCTTGACGCGTTCGCCGCCGCCATCGCCGAACTGCGCCGCCGCGGCGTGGCGCACAAAGTGCTGGTGATCGGCGAAGGCCCGGCGCGCGCCTGGTTCGAAGAGCGGCTGCCGGGTGCGGTCTTCGCCGGCTTCCAGCAAGGCGCGGACCTCGGCCGCGCGGCGGCCTCGATGGACGTCCTGTTCAACCCCTCGGACACGGAGACGTTCGGCAACGTCACGCTGGAGGCGATGGCCTGCGGCGTGCCGGTGGTCGCGGCGCGCGCGACCGGCAGCACCAGCCTGATCGCCGACGGCGTGAACGGCACGCTGGTGCCCCCGGGCGATATCGCCGGATTCGCCGATGCGCTTTCCCGCTACGTCGCCGATCCCGGGCTACGTGCCGCCCACGGCCGCGTGGGCGAGGAACGGAGCCGCGCCTACGCCTGGGATGCAATCAACCAGGTCGTCGCCGACACTTACCTGCGCCTGATCGCGGCGCGCCGTCCCCGGTCAGCGTAGCACGCCGGCGTCGGTCATCCGCCGGGCGTAATACCATTGCGCGACGATCATGATCAGGATGACGAGCGGGATCGCCTTGTTCATCGTCGTGTCCATTTCCGCCGGCAGCTTGAGCGTGAAATCGTAGATAAAGCTTACCAGCGCGCCCGCGATCGAAATCAGGAAGGCCGTGGCCGCGTAGCGCGAACGGAGGAGCAGCAGGACCGAGCCGACGACCGATGCCCACACGCCGAGTGCCCAGGCACAGGTCGCCCAGAGCGGGAAGCCCTTGATGATCTCCGCCATCTCCGGCGGATAGTTCGCCAGATAATCGGCATTCAGCGAAACCGACATCAGGTAGTCGTAGGCGCCGAAGGCGTTCCAGCACAGCGACAAGATGCCGACGGCCCACAAGTGCCACGGGGTCTGCGCCCGCGAGCCAGCAGTAGCGTTCATGGTAATCTCCCTCCCCAGAGCGACCGCCCGGAGAATACCATGCAACCGGAGCGAAGGAAATCGCCCCGGTTGCCGAGGTTTACAGCCGCTCGATCTTCTGCGCCGCTTCGTCGAGGATTTCGGCGATGCGGTGGGCGAGGTCGTCCTCGCCTTCGCCGCCAGAGCGCATACGCTGGGCGAGCGCGGTGAACAGGTTGACCGAGGCGCGTTCGATTGATGGCTCCCGGCCGCGCTCGGCATGCTCGCCGAGTTCGGTCAGCCGCTCGTAGGCTTCGGCGACGGCCTCGGCCTCGTCGGTCAGCACCGCCTCGCCGGCCGGGGTTACGGCGAACTGGCGCCGCTGGTCCTCGCTCTCGCGCTCGGCGATCACGCCTTCGTCGGCGAGCATCGCCAGTGCGGGATAAACCACGCCGGGACTCGGCGAATAGTGCCCGCCGGACAGCTCTTCCATCGCCCGGATCAGGTCGTAGCCGTGACGCGGCTGTTCGGCGATCAGCTTGAGCAGCACCAGGCGCAGCTCGGCGCGGTCGAACATCCGCCGGCGCCCGTGACGGGGCCCGCGCGGGCCGCCGCGGCCGCCGAACGGACCGCCCGGCCCGAAGGGACCGCCGGGTCCGAAGGGGCCGTTAGGGCCGAAGGGACCGAACGGGCCGCCGAAGCCGCCGCCCCATTGCCGGCCGGCCTTCGCGGCCATCCTCATCGCCCACCGCATGTTGTGATCTTCACATCCGTGTCGCATATCGCAACTCCTTTCCAAGATGGTTTGCGATATATCTTCGATATTCTGAAATGCAAGAGGGTCCGGTCAGACCGAGCCGTTTTCGGTGGCGTCAGGGGGCTTTGGCGCGCGCTGCGTACCACTCGGCGAGGACGTCGAACGCGAGCTTACGCTGGCCTGTCTCGGACACCAGTCCCTTGCGGTTCCAGCCGTCCTGGAGGCCGGGCCGCTGGCGCTTGGGCGAACGGAAATCCTTGAGGATCCAGGGCGAAAGCCCTGCGAAGTTGGGGATGCGCGAGAGCATCGCCAGCGTCTGGCGGTAGTATTCCGCCTGATACTCCTCGGAGAACTTCGCCGGATGGTCAGGCTGGTGCAGCCCGGCGCGCGCGCCGGCGCCGAATTCCGAGATCAGCAGCGGCTTGTCGTGCGGCAAACGCCATTCGAGCTTGGCGAGGTCCTCCAGCCGATCGCCGCCGTACCAGCCGTTGTAGGTGTTGAGCGCCATGACATCGAGCGAGGCGGCCAGCGGATCGTTCATCGTGATCGCCGGCACCGGGCCGCTGTTGTCGCGGCCGGTCAGCAGCGCGGCGGTGACCAGCCGCGTGGAGTCGAGCGCGCGGACATCGTCGGCCAACTGGCGCATGAAGGCGTTGCGCGCATCGCTGGTGGGGGTTTCGTTGCCGACGCTCCACAACCCGATCGAGGCGCGGTTGCGGTCGCGCAGGATATTCTCCGCGAGCATGCGGCGCGCCGTTTCCAGCGCCGTGGGATCGTCGAACGCGACCAGCCAGTAGACCGGAATTTCGCTCCATACGACGAGGCCCAGCTCGTCGGCGGCGCGGAGCATGGTCTCGTTGTGGGGATAGTGCGCGAGGCGGACGAAGTTGCCGTGCAGCCCGTCTTTCACGAGCGAGAGCAGCGCCCGCGCCGCTTCGGGGGTGATGTTGCGCGTCGGGTTCGAGCCGAGCTCTTCCTCGTGAATGGAGATCCCGCGCAGGAAGATCGGCTTGCCGTTGAGCAGGATGCGCGGGCCCCGGACGGCGATGGTGCGAAAACCGATCCGGTCGTGCCAGCGGTCGGCCCCGGCATCGATTTCGACGTCGTAGAGCGTCGGCTTTTCGGGCGACCACAGCGCGAGCCTGGCCGGCTTCGGAAAACGCAACTGCGCCCTGCCCTGCGCATCCGTCCTAACGTTACGGATCAGCTTCAGGGCGTCGATCCGCAGCGTGACGCCCCGATTGGCCGCCTCGGCCCCGTTGAGCGCGATATCGGCGACGATCATGCCGTCGCGATCGAGTCGCACCCAGGCATCGTCGACGAACGTCGCGGGCAGCGAGATCAGCCGCACCGGGCGAGTGATCCCGCCATAAGTTTCCCAGTCGGTCACGCGAGGCGGGATCGAGCGGGCATCGCGCTGCGAATCCACCCCGACGACCAGCCGGTTGCCTTGCGCGCGCAGCTGCCCGGTGACCTCCAGTGCGAACGGCGTGAAGCCCCCCTCGTGCCGCCCGACCCGTTTGCCGTTGAGCCAGACCTCGGCGGCGTAATTCGCCGCGCCGAACCGGAGGAACTGCCGCTCGTTCGCCCGCGGCGCGGCGTCGAAGCGCTTCTGGTACCAGACCAGCCCCTGATAATGCCTCATCTCGGGCGAATGGGTCAGCCACGACGAGGGCAGCACCGCCGTGGGCGAATGGTCCATGTCGTATTCGTAGAGCGCCAGCGGATCGGCCGCGCTCGTCGCCGTGACGTCGACATCGTCGTAGCGCCGGTGCCCGGTGCCGGGCGCCTCGCCGTGGAAGCCGCCGGCGCCGTCGCGATAAGGGTCGATCGAATAGGTCCACTCGCCGTCGAGCGACTGCCCGGCCCGCAAGTCGGCCGCGGCTAGAATGGGGCCGGCGGGAAGCACCTGCGCCGCGAGCGGCGCCGCCGCGATCAACAGCAGCCACCCGGCGATGAAACGCATCAGCTTGAGGAACATCGGCTTGCCCCCTTACCCGGCTCGTCCGAATACAAGCAAAACAGACGCGGCCAGGAAAGGTGATTCGGCAGGGGAACGGTTCGCTTGCGCTGACGGAAAGTTGACAACTTGACAGGGTCTAGAGCGAAAATCGCCAGTTTCCGTCACTTTCGGCGCGAATTCTGTCACATTGCGGGGCGAGATTGTCGCCTTTGTGGCCGGCGCGTCACTTTGGTCGAGCCGCACCGTCACTTTCGGAGCTCCAGGTTGTCGCTTTAACGGGTCGCGCGACCGCCGCGTTGCGCCCGCAATGCCGCCTCGCCGAGCATCACGAAGCGCGGATTCATGGCATGCGGGCGTGCTCATCGAAGAGCTTAAGGCACAACTGGGTATATGTAGGAAAGGGAATTCGTTTGGCCGGGAAGCCCGCATTCTCAAAGAATGCGCTCAGGTGCCCGCCTTTGACCCCTGGCGGCTGTCCCTGATGGTCACCCTGAACTTGTTTCAGGGTCCACCTCGCCACCCGCGCCGTCGGTCCAGTACGCAAAATGGATGCTGAAACGAGTTCAGCACGACGAAGAGTGGGATGTCCGCCAACGATCCATTGCGACGCTCAGCTCCAGCCTTTCGAGTTTACAATTTTGCTGCCATCCTGGCGCGCTTTGCGCGGCCAAAGGGGCTGACGGGTGTCTCACGCAAGAGCGAAATTCGGATCGACCTCGATGAGGGTGCCACAAGTGTCTACCGTTGCACGAGAGGGAACGCGCCGCTTTGCATGCACGTCCTGCGGCGCCTGCTGCGACAGAGGGCCTGAAATGGAATTGAGCGAAGCCACCGCGCTCTCCAGCCATTTCATTACTTCCCTCCTGTTCAAGATTCATAGCCTGCCCGCAAGCGCGCGTTCGGCAAGCGCAGTTGAGTGGTGGCGCGGTGAAGGAAGCAGGATTCCCCTCGGCCCGGCTCTCAAAGAGGCGCGTCGCCACTTAGGCCACTTCGCGAGCCGGCCGCGAACCAAGATCGGCGGGCGGCAAATCTTCGTGACGCTCTCCGCCATCGTGAACGATGACGGCCAAGGAAGCTGCCCGGCGTTGTCGGGCAACCTGTGCAGCATCTACGATGCGCGGCCGCTGACGTGTCGGACCGTCCCGATGCACTACTCGAGGGCGCCCTCAACACTAGGTCGCTACATCGATAGCTTCACCAGCACGCCCGGATATCGGTGTGACACCACGCCGTCGGCTCCGATGGTCCTCAACGGCAACGAGGTTCTCGATCCACTTATCTGCGAGCACCGGAATCAAGCCATCGAGTTGGCAAAGATCGACCGGACGTGGAAGAAGCACATGTTGCAACTGATGGATGACGATAAGCAGGCCGGCGCCGCCCAGCTGCCGACCTTCAAAGCCGTGATCGAAAATGCAAACCGGGGCTACTTCACCCAACTTCCGATGATCGTGGCATGGCGTGCTGCGATGAGGATCGGCCTCCTCTCATCGGCGGACTTTACCGACATCTGCCGAAAGCAACTCGCGCTTATCAAAGCTCGGCTTCCGGTGAGCGGAACCGCCGAGTTGTCAGCTGAGCTGCATGATCTCATGGCGTTGTATCAGTTCGAACTGGCAGCTGCGGAACGACGGGAAGAAGAGACGCACTCTCTCATGAATCGATCCCGCAATTGACCGCTTTCCACCCAAAGCGGACTTGCAACAGGTCCGCGCTGTGCAATCCGCCCGGGCGTGACTATCTTGCCGCTCCATGGCCGACCTCTTCGCCGACGACCTGCCGCCCACCCCCGCGCCCGACGCGCCGCGCGAGGATGCGCCGCTGGCCGACCGGTTGCGTCCGCAATCGCTCGACGAGGTGATCGGCCAGGAGCACTTGACCGGCCCGACCGGTGCGATCGGGCGGATGGTCGCGGCGGGCAAGCTCTCGAGCATGGTCCTGTGGGGTCCACCGGGCACCGGCAAGACCAGCATCGCGCGCCTGCTCGCCGACGCGGTGGGCATGCGCTTCGTGGCGATCAGCGCGGTGTTCAGCGGCGTCGCCGACCTCAAGAAGGTTTTCGCCGAGGCCGAGAAGGTGCGCGAGGCGGGCCCCAAAGGATACAAAGGCACCCTGCTATTCGTGGACGAGATCCACCGCTTCAATCGCGCGCAGCAGGACGGTTTCCTGCCGTTCGTCGAGCGCGGCACCGTCACGCTGGTCGGCGCGACAACCGAGAACCCGAGCTTCGAATTGAACGCCGCGCTGCTCAGCCGCGCGCAAGTTCTGATCCTCCACCGGCTCGACGCCGCCGCGCTGGAAAAGCTGCTCGAGCGGGCCGAGGAACTCGAAGGCCCGCTCCCCATCACCGCCGAGGCGCGCGAGGCGTTGATCGCCAGCGCCGACGGCGACGGGCGCTTCATCCTCAACCAGGCCGAGACGCTTTACGCCACCCAGATCGCCGAGCCGCTCGGCCCGGCCGAGCTCGGCCAGTTCCTACAGCGCCGCGTCGCCGTCTACGACAAGGATCGTGAAGGGCACTACAACCTGATCTCCGCGCTCCACAAAGCGCTGCGCGGCTCGGACCCCCAGGCGGCGCTGTACTACCTCGCGCGAATGCTGGTCGCCGGCGAGGAGCCGCTCTACCTGCTGCGCCGCCTCACCCGCGCGGCGGTCGAGGACATCGGCCTCGCCGATCCGCAAGCGCTGGTGCAATGTCTCGCGGCCAAGGATGCCTACGATTTCCTCGGCTCTCCGGAGGGCGAGCTGGCGATCGTCCAGGCGTGCCTCTACCTCGCCACCGCGCCCAAATCGAACGCCGCCTACAAGGCGCAGAAGGCCGCCTGGAGGAGCGCAAAGGAAACCGGCAGCCTGATGCCGCCGCAGAACATCCTCAACGCCCCGACCAAGCTGATGAAGCAGATCGGGTACGGCCAGGGCTATACATACGACCACGACGCCGACGAGGGCTTCTCGGGCGACAACTACTGGCCCGACGAGATGGAGCCGCAGACCTATTACGAACCCGTCGAGCGCGGGTTCGAGCGGCAGGTCAGGGAACGCATCGCCTACTGGAACAAGCTGCGGGCAGAACGCGGCGATGGCTGAGCCGCTCGACAGCTACGACAAGGCGCTCGCCTTCGCGCTGACGCTGCCGGGCACTGTGCAACTAACCAAGTTCAAATGGCCGGTCGCGGGGATTGCCGCCAATGGCCAGACGTTCCTGTTTCCGGGACACGAGAAGGATACGTCCTTCGTGATCGCGATCGATCTCGGCACGGTCGAAATGCTTAAGGAAACCGAGCCGGAGACTTATTGGCAGTCGCCGCACTACAGCGGCCATCCGATGGTGCTGGTGCGTTACGACAGCGGGGATCCAGACCGGGTCCGCCGGGTCATCGGGCAGGCGCGCGATCAGGCCGCCGTGAAGAAGCCCGTCCGCCCGCGCAAGAAGTGAGCGGCCACTTCCGGCACTTCGCGGCGATCGACTGGTCGGGCGCGGTCGGCGAGCGGCACAAGGGCCTGGCGCTGGCGATTTGTGATGACGAAGGCGCCCCGCCGCGATTGGTGCGCCCCGGCCACGTATGGTCGCGCCCGGAAGTGCTCGGCTGGCTGCTTGCTGAAATGCCCGAAGGGACCCTCGTCGGCCTCGATCTCGGCGCTTCGCTGCCGTTCGCCGATTGCGCGGCGTTCTTTCCGGGGTGGCCCGAAAGCCCGCCCGACGCAAAATCGTTGTGGGCGCTGGTGGACGATCTCTGCCGGGACGACCCACACCTCGCCGCCAAGAGCTTCGTCGACCATCTGGAGGCCAGCCGCTATTTCCGCCGCCACGGCGGGCGCGAGGGCGCGCAATTCCACGCCCCCGATGCGGACCACCGCCGCGGCCGCTTCCGCGTCACCGAGCGGGCCCAGGCGGCGATGGGCTGCAAGCCGTACTCGAACTTCAACCTCGTCGGCGCGGCGCAAGTCGGCAAGTCGAGCCTGACCGGCATGCGGGTGCTCCACCGGCTCGCCGGGCGCCTGCCGGTCTGGCCGTTCGATCCGCTGCCCGCGAGCGGCCCGGTGGTGCTGGAAATCTACACCGCGATCGCCGCGATGGCCGGCGGGCGGGCACCTGGTCACAGCAAGATGAAGACCTTCACCGAGTTGAACCGGTCGCTCATCGAAATCGGCTCTCCACCGGTGTCGGAAGATGGGCCTATCGACGATCACCGTGCCGACGCCTTGCTGACTGCGGCCTGGCTGCGCAGCGCGGCGGCGCGCGAGGAACTCTGGCGCCCGCGTACCATGACGTCGGAGATCGCCGCAACGGAGGGGTGGACGTTCGGTGCGCCATGACGCAGTCTGGCACCACCAGGGCCAGGAAGGGAAACGAATGAACCGCAAGCTGCTCGCAGGCCTGGCCTGTCTCTCCCTCGCTTCATGCAAGACGGCCCAGCCCGAAACGAAGTGGCAGGACTTCGCGCAGCAGTCGGTCGACCAGTATTTCGCCCTCAATCCCAACGACGCCGTCTACCAAGGCGCGCACCAGTTCGACGGCCAGTTGCCCGACTGGAGCGAGGCGGGCCTGAAGGCGAACGCCGCGTTCTTCCACAAGGTGATCGACGACGCGCATGGCTATACCGGCCTCGACAAGACCGATGCCTTCGAGCGCGACTATCTGGTGCAGGTGGCACGAGGGAAGCTGTTCTTCCTCGAAGACGCGGATAGTCCGCACCACAATCCCGCGTTCTACACCAGCGCGCTCGACCCCAACGTCTACATCAGCCGTGAATACGCCGACAAGCCGACCCGGATGAAGGCGCTGACCGCGTTCTTCAACCAGGTCCCCGGTGCGGCGAGAAACATCCGCGCCAACCTCAAGACGCCGATGCCGGCCAGCTTCGTCAAGTTCGGTATCGCCGCGTTCGACGGCTTTGCCGACTATTACGCAAAGGATGCTCTGCAGGCCTTTGCTGACGTCGCTGCGCCTGAGGTGCAGCAACACCTGAAGGCTTCCGCGCAGAACGCCTCCAAAGCCATGCGCGAAGTGGCCGACTGGCTGCGCACGCAGCAGGCGGGCGCGACGCAGGACTTCGCACTGGGGCCGGACCGTTTCAGCAAAATGCTGAACGCGACCGAGGCGGTCGACATCCCGCTCGGTCAGCTGATGCAGGTCGGGCGCGATGCTCTTGCCCGCGATCAGGCGGCGGCGAAAGTCGAATGCACCAAGTACGCACCCGGCATCACCATCAAGGCGTGCTTCGCGAAAATGCTGGCCGACAAGCCGGCCGAGGACGTCGTCGCGGCGGCGACCAGGCAGGTCCCGGAGCTGACCGCCTTCGTCCAGTCCCACGACCTCGCGACGATCCCTGCCGGCCAGCACGCACTCGTCCGCGAGGCACCCCCCTACAAGCGGCAGAACATCGCCTACATCGATCCGCCCGGGCCGCTCGAGCATGGCATCCCGTCGATCTACTACATCTCGCCGCCCGACCCGGCCTGGTCGGCGCAGAAGCAGCGTGACTACCTGCCCGGCAAGGACGCGCTGCTATTCATCACCGCGCACGAGGTGATGCCCGGCCATTTCCTGCAGTTTCTCCACTCGAACCACTCGCCGTCGCTGATCGGAAGCCTGTTCGTGGGCTACGGCTTTGCCGAAGGCTGGGCGCACTACGCCGAACAGATGATGTGGGACGCCGGGCTCGGCAATGGCGACCCCGAGGTCCACATCGGGCAACTGGCCGAGGCGCTCGAGCGCGATTGCCGCTTCATTTCGGCGATCGCCCTGCACACGCAGGGAATGACGCAGGCCCAGTCGAAGGACCTGTTCGTCAACGAATGCTACAAGGACGAAGGCGCCGCCGAGCAGCAGGCCGCGCGGGGGACATACGATCCCGAATATCTCAATTACACGCTCAACAAGCTGCTGATCATGAAGCTGCGCGACGACTGGACCGCCAGCCGCGGAGGGAGGAAGGCGTGGAAGCCGTTCCACGACACCTTCCTGTCCTACGGTGGCCCGCCGGTGCCCCTGGTGCGCCAGGTCATGATGGGCGAGGACGCGCCGAAGACAGTCTTCTGATCGGGCTGGACCAAGGCCCCTCTTGATCGGTAAGGGGGCCGCGTTCGCGTCTGCGCGGCGCGGAGGGCCGGCTTAGCTCAGTTGGTAGAGCACCTGATTTGTAATCAGGGGGTCGCGGGTTCGATTCCTGCAGCCGGCACCATTCCATTTTGCGTTACCGCCTGCGGCTACTTGAGCGCCCGTCATTCGAGCCCCACCGCGAGGCCAAGTCCCAGGTTCACTGCCTCCACCCGATCGCCTGGCCGGGCGTAGGACGAGTAACCCAGCGTCGGAATGATATTCAGCTTGCCGCCCACCGGCTGCACCCGCTGAAGGGTAGCCGCGTAGTCTTTGCCGCTGAAATCGACCGGCATTTGCACGCGCGAGAGAGAGGCTTCGCCGGCGCTGAGCCAGAGCTGCGTTCGGCCCTCGCCCCTCGCATCCTTCACCGAAATGTTGAACAGGTGCGCGAGGTAAGCATCGCGCCCTTCTGCATCGACCCGCGTCAGGCGGTAGGCGACCGAGCCGAAGCGGAAATACTGGCGCACGCCGGCCGACACGAAGGTGACATCCTTGCCGCCGAAGTAGCGCGCGTACCGTCCGCCCACCGTCAGCGTCGTATTGCCGCCCACCTTCGCGGTCAGGTCCAGCGCCAGGTCGCGTTGGGCGAAGACCGGGGCGTCTTCGGCGAAGAACGCGCTCACTCGCGTCGAAATGACAGGCGACCAGTCGTGGTAGATCGCCGCACCGCCGCCGACGGCCGTCTCCGACAGGCCAGCCGCTCGGCGCTCACCGACAGCCGGGGTAAAGACGACGGTCGTTCCCTCGTCGACCCGCTTATACTCGAGCTTGATCGATCGCAGCGAGCCATAGCCGTCGGAATACTCGTCGCTCTCGGCCGTCGCGGTGACCGTTTGCGACACCTGCGCCAGCAGCGGCGCAGAATGGAACAGACAGGCCGCGGCGGCAATCCCGGCGAAACGCTTGATCATGATACAAACTCCATTTGGGGAACGAGCTCGACCGCCTGCTGCAGCCGGTAATGCCCGCTCGGATAGTTGCGGTTGATGGTGATGCGCGGCTCGAAGACCGAATCCGGCTCGATCGCTCGACCAGGCAGAACGATGACCTGGATGCCGAGGCAGGCGCGCGCGCCGATCCAGCATCCCAGCTTGTCACGTACATGCGGATATTCACGTCCCTGATGGCGGACCGAGACCGGTTGCCTGTCGAGCCGCTGATTCGACGTGCGCACTTGCGCGCCGAGGTAGGCGCTTTCGTCGATCCGGGAATCGGCGACGAAGCATTGCGGGCCGATGGCGACGCCGTCGGCAATGCGCGCCTGCTTGATCTCGGCCGCGAAACCGATCAGCACGCGGCTGCCGATCAAGGCGGGCCCACGGACCATCGCATAATTGCCGATCAGCGAATGGTCGCCGATCACAACCGGCCCCCGCAAGATTGCGCCCGAACAGATCTTCGTGCCTTCGCCGATCGCGATCGGCCCGCCACTCTCGTCGAGCACCGCGCCGGGTTCGATGACCGCGGAATCTGCACGCAGTTGCGGCGCGGTGGCCGCCCAGGCGGTGACCGTTTCGGCCAGCCAATCGATGTCACGCCACCACATGATTGTACCTCACCGGCTTATCGCGTTGCGGCTCGCACCCGGTCAGGAGGCCGCGCGCGCCGTGAACGATCCAGATCGCGTAGGACAGCACCAGGTAGACCACCGCTGCCGGCGCCAGCGGCACGAGTTGCCAACGGCGGTGATGGATGGCGCTGACGAGACCGATGAGGCTGACGATCGCGATCCATGTCACCGGAAAGAACATGCCGGGGATGGCATGAGCGTGGCCCGCGGCTGACACCATGGCGATCGCCACGCCGTAGCCACCGACCCCGAGGACAACGACCAGGAACATCGGCAGAATGCTGAACAGGCCGAAGCGGGTGAACAGCAGAGAGTTGTGCAAGCGCATGCACACTGCGTAACCGACGATCCACCGGCGCCAACGCAGCCATTCGGACTTGAGCGAATTGCATTCCTGCGAATAGACGACACAGCGGCTGGTCTGGCGCACCTTGAAACCCTGTCCGACCAGCGACCAGGTCAAGTCGAGATCCTCGACCTTGGTGCGGTCGGAAAACGGAACCGTTCTGAGGACCGACGTGCGGAACAATCCGCAGGCGCCGGAAATGATGAACGGCGAGCCGCCGAGCAGTTGCTGGAAGGTGCGCTTGATCACGATCATCGGCATTTTCACGGTGGCCCGGATGTGCGGCAGCAGTCCTGCACCGGTGAGGTTCGACGAGGGAATCCCGCCGACCGCATGAGCGCCGCGTTCCATCTCGGCAATCATGTGGCCAAGGCCGTCACCGTTGGGCGGCAGCAGCGTGTCGGCATCGGTCAGGAAGACGTATTTCGCATCGGATCGCCTGACCCCAGCCATCAACGCCCCGCCTTTCCCGGTATTCGCCTGATGGATCACGACGATACGCGGATGAACGACCGCCAGCAGGTCGAGCATCGCAGCCGTCCTGTCGGTCGATCCGTCGTTCACCACGATGAGCTTGGCGATGTACGGATTGGCCAGGAGGTTGCGCACCGAACCGACGATGCACAGCTCCTCGTTGTAGGCGGGGATGATAGCATCGACGCTACCGTAGCGGCGCGCCGGCTTACGACGGGCGTTGGCGAGCAACCACGCGAGCGCGACCGCCGCCGTCATCAGGAAGAGGACGGTCTTCATCGTCAGAGGATCATCTTGTAGGGCATGAAGCCCTCGCTCGGCCCGAGGTCGACCTGGACACCGCGGAAATGCGCGGCGCTGCGAATTTTCTCTTCCTGCATGTACAGGCGATCGCCCTGGCTTTCGTGGCGGCGCAGGGCGCCCACCTTCGTCTCGAGCTGGTTCTGGATGTTCTCGAACACCGTCGGCGCGAAGTTGGGATAGGAGCTCGGCGTTTCGTAGCCAAACAACTGGGGCACCCGGCGGCAGCTGATCGCCGAGGCCTCGTAAACCGCGCGGTGGTCCTGGTGCCGGTCGTGCTGGAACATCGTGTACACGCGATCGGGAAGTCGCTCCCCGATGTGCCGGTCGAGCACTTCGATCATGTCCGTCACGTGCCGCCAGAGCTGGGTATCCTCGAAATCGTAGATCGTCAGCTTGCCGACGCCGAGCGTGCGCAGCGCCAGCTCCGTTTCGGCGGCCCGATCACGGTCGGACAGCGCGCCGCGGCGACCTTTCGAGAAGACGATCGCTTCGATAAACGCGCCCGCTTCGGCGAATTTGGCCAGGCTGCCTCCGCAACCAAGCTCGATATCGTCAGGATGCGCACCTATTGCTAGAATCGACAGCGCCCGGCCCGCGCTGTCAGAGCCACCTTTCGGCATAGCCCCCCCTTAACCAAAGTTGGTGAGCGGGGCCTTAGAGCTTGAGCGATTTAGGAAGTAAGCACTTGCGCTTAAGGGCAAAACCTTAACTCGGTAGCGCGCGGCCCGGCCATTGGACGCCGATGGAGTCGCCTGTCCGGAATGGTTAACAGCGACGCCAACGAGGCGCCCGACTATCGTCCGACGGCGACGTATCTGAACCCGTGCCGCTCGACCTCTTCGCGATCATAGATGTTGCGCAGGTCCACCAGGAGTTTGTCCGTCAGCAGTTCGCCCATCCGAGTGAAGTCGAGCGCGCGGAAAGCATCCCATTCGGTCACGATCACTGCCGCGCTGGCACCTTCGAGTGCTTCGTAGGCACCGTTGCAGTAGGTCACCCCCTGGAGCGTCAGCGCGGCCTGCTCCATTCCCTCGGGATCGTACGCGCGGACAGTCATCCCGGCGTCCTGCAGCGCCTGCACGATGGCCAGCGCCGGCGAATCGCGCATATCGTCGGTGTTCGGCTTGAAGGTCAGTCCGAGCACGCCGACCGAGCGGCCGTGGGTCTCGCCGCCGAGCGCCTGGACCACCTTGCGGCCCATCGCGCGCTTGCGCTTGTCGTTGGCCAGCACGACCGCCTCGACGATCCGCAGGGGCGCCTCGAAATCCTGACTGGTCTTGAGCAGTGCGAGCGTGTCCTTGGGAAAGCAGGAGCCGCCGTAGCCGGGGCCAGCGGCGAGGAACCTCGGCCCGATGCGGTCGTCCATGCCGATGCCCCGCGCGACATCGAGCACATCGGCGCCGACTTTCTCGCACAAGTCCGCGATCTCGTTGATGAAGGTGATCTTGGTCGCCAGGAAGGCGTTGGCGGCGTATTTGGTCAGCTCCGCCGCGCGCCGCGCCATCACCAGCAGCGGGCTCTCGTTGCTGATCAGAGGTCGGTAGACTTCTTGCAGCACCGCGCGCGCGTGCTCGTCATTCACGCCGATGACGATCCGGTCGGGGCGCTTGAAATCCTCTATCGCGGCGCCTTCGCGCAGGAACTCAGGATTGGAAGCCACGGAAAAGTCGAGCTCGGGGCGCACCTCGCGGATGATCCGCTCGACCTCGTCGCCGGTGCCGACGGGCACGGTCGACTTGGTGACCACCACCGCTCCCGGACGCAAGTGCCCGGCCATTTCCTTGGCGGCTGCGTAGACGTAGGACAGGTCAGCGTGGCCATCACCGCGGCGCGACGGCGTGCCGACAGCGATGAACACAGCATCGGCCTCGGAAACCGCCTCGGCGCCCTCGAGGGTGAATTGCAGCCGTCCGGCGGTGACGTTGCTCGCCACCAGCTCATCCAGCCCGGGCTCGAAAATCGGGATCCTGCCGGCCAGCAGCGCTTCGACTTTCGCCGCGTCCTTGTCGATGCAGGCGACGTGATGGCCGAAATCGGCGAAGCAGGCCCCGGACACGAGGCCCACGTAGCCGGTGCCGATCATGACGATGCGCATCGAGGTCCCCTAGTGCGTGCAGGCGCGACTAGCCGCGCCCGCGATACGGCGCAACGCCCTGATCGGGCAGCCACAGCCCCTCGGGCACCGGACCGGTCTGCCAGAACACGTCGATCGGGATGCCGCCTCGCGGGTACCAGTAGCCGCCGATGCGCAGCCAGCGCGGCTTCATTTCCTCGGCAAGGCGCTGACCGATGCCGACCGTGACATCCTCATGGAACCCGCAATGGTTGCGGAACGAGGCGAGGAACAGTTTGAGGCTCTTGCTTTCGACGATCGTCTCGGCGGGTGCGTAGTCGATCATCAGGTGGGCGAAATCCGGCTGACCCGTGACCGGGCATAGCGAGGTGAACTCGGGCGCGGCCAAGCGCACCGCGTACAGCGCGCCTGAGCGGGGGTTCGGCACGTAGTCGAGCACCGCTTCCTGCGGCGTCGCCGGCAGACTGCTGGGCCGGCCCAGGTGGAGCGGAGTGCGGGGGGTGTCCGGATCGGTCATGCCGCGCGTGATGGCGCGTGCGGGGGCGCGGCACAAGCGCGGTTTTCGGAGGCATCGTTGACGCGCCTGTTTCAGCCGCTATTCACCCCGCGCCCGCCATGCGCGCAAGCCCGGACCACATGACCCATCGCGCTTTCCTCCTCGTCGGCAGTGCCGCGCTGTTCGCCAGCCCCGCGGCGGCGCAGGTGACCGACTTTCGCCTGCAGCCCGGGCCGACGCCCACGCCGACGATAATCGGGCCGCCGCCAGAGACCCCAGCCCCGCGCCCCTCGCCCACGCCGGCCCCGGCCCCCACGATCGCCGCGCCGACGCCGACGCCCGCCCCCCAGATCACGCCGCCGGCAATCCCCACGCCAGCACCCCGCGCGTCGCGAGCCCCGGCGCCGGTCGCCCGGCTAACGGTCTCCTCTCCCGCCCCTGTCGCGTCAACACCCGCGCCCAGCATCGCGCCGAGTGCCGGGCCGACGCCCGCGCCCGCAGTTCCTTCGCCCGGCTTTGCCGTCCCAACCGCCACGATTCCCGAAAGGCCGGCCGGATCGTGGTGGCCGTGGATCGCGGCGGCCTTTGCGCTCGGCGGCGCGGGTTTTGGCGCGCTCTTCTGGCTGCGCCGCAGGATTGGGCCGGTCGGCCCGGTGGTCGTGCCGGAAATCGAACGGCCACGGGTGCCCCCGTCGCGGCAGCCGATGCCGGAACCGACGTTCCAGCCACGGCCGCAGCCCGCCTCGCTGCCCGAACCTGCACCTCCACTTGCGGCCGCCGAGGCCCACCCGCTGCATATCGGGATCGAGCTCAAGAAGCTGACGCTCACCCTGATGAACGCGACGCTCGGTTATCGCCTGACGCTGACGAACGGAGGGGTGGAACCACTTGCGGACATCGGAGTCGCGGCCGATCTGGTCGGTGCGCACAGTTCGCTGCCGCGGGACATGCAGCTTGCCGGACCGGAGACCGAGCTGCCGCAACGCCACCGCCTAGCCGGCCTCGCACCCGGCGAAAGCGGCGACGTGACCGGCGAGCTGCGCGTGCCGCTCCACGAGCTGCGGCCGATCGTCCAAGGGCGCGCCCAGTTGTTCGTGCCCCTCGCGCGCTTCCGTATCGGGGCTATGGGGCAAGAGCCGCGCTGCTTCACGCTGGTCGCCGGGCAGCCCTCCCCGAGCGGCAACGGCGCGATCCAGCCGGTCCGCCTCGATCTGGGCCCGCGCATCTACGACGGGCTTGCCGGGCGGGCCTTCTAGGCGGTAGTCCGCGAGGCGATGGATAGCCTCGTCTCCACCGAATGGCTGGCGCAGCATCTCGGCGAAGCCGGGCTGGTGGTGCTCGACGCCTCGGCGCACTTGCCCGACGCCAAACGCGATCCGCGCGCCGAGTTCGCGGCTGGGCACATTCCGGGCGCGCGCTTTCTGGACATCCCCTCGCTGGTCGATCCTGACAGTCCGGTACCTTCGGCCGTCCCGACCGGTGCGCAATTCGCCGCGCGGATGCAGTCGCTGGGGGTCAATGCCGGCGATCGGCTTGTGATCTACGACGACAGCGCCGTGAAGACCTCGGCCCGCGCCTGGTTCATTGCCCGGATGAACGGCGCGAAGGACGTGGCGATCCTCGACGGCGGCCTCGGCAAATGGCGCGCGGAAGGGCGACCGATCGAGGGCGGAGAGCCCACGGTAGAGCGTGGCGATTTCACTGCGGTGCCGGGCTCCGGCACCGTGCGCTTCAAGTCCGACATGCTTGCCAATCTCGGATCTCATCGCGAGCAGGTGGTCGACGCCCGCGGACGTGCGCGTTTCACCGGCGCGGAGGCCGATTTCCGCCCTAACATCGCCAGCGGCCACATTCCCGGCTCAAGCAATCTGCCCTACAACCTGCTCTACGCGCACGACGGCACATTCGCCACGAAGACCGATCTCAAGAGCTCCTTCGAGCATGCCGGGATCGACCTCGACCGACCGGTCGTAACGACCTGCGGCGGTGGGGTGACCGCGGCAGTGCTGCTGTTCGCCTTGCACTTGCTCGGCAAGGATGACGTCGCACTCTACGACGGGAGCTGGAGCGAATGGGGCGCCGACGCGGCGACGCCGAAGGAACTGGGGGCGGTGGATTGAGCCGCGGCGACAAGCCGCTGCGTCCGGCTACGCGCGTCGTCGAAGGCGGGCGGCGCAAGGAGTGGACCGGAGCGGTGGTCAATCCGCCGGTGTGGCGGGCGAGCACGCATCTCTACCGGGATAGCGCCGACCTCGCCAATGGCCGCCCGAACGAGGACGGCCATTTTTATTACGGCCGCCGCGGCGCGCCGACGCAGTGGGCGCTGGCGGAGGCGCTGACCGAGCTCGAGCCGGGAGCGGCGGGGACGGTGCTTTATCCGAGCGGCGTCGCTGCCATCGCCGGGGCGCTGTTGACGGTGCTGAAAAGCGGCGACGTCCTGCTGATGACCGACAACGCCTACGAGCCAAGCCGGGTCATGGCGCGCACCTTGCTCGCCCCGATGGGGATCGAGACGCGGTTCTTCGATCCGCTCGACGTCGCCGGCTTTGCCGCGCATTTCGATGATCGCACCGCGGCGGTGTTGCTTGAAAGCCCCGGCAGCCTGACGATGGAGGTGTGCGACGTGCCGGCGCTGGCCGCCATCGCGCGCAACAAGGGCGCGGACACGCTGCTCGACAACACTTGGGCGAGCCCGCTCGGGTTCCCCGCGCTGACCCGCGGCTGCGACATTTCGATCATGAGCCTGACCAAGCATGTCGGCGGCCATTCGGACCTGATGATGGGCTCGGCCGCCGCCAGCGAGGCGCTCTACGGGAGGCTGCGCGCCAAGGCGCAAGCGCTCGGCCAGATCGTTTCGCCCGACGACTCTGCACTGGCGTTGCGAGGCCTGCGGACGCTTGCGCTGCGTCTTAACCATGAAACCTCTAGCTGCCTTGAGGTTGTTACGTTTCTCTCCCAACGCCCTGAAATTGCGTTTATTCTTTGCCCGGCGTGGCCTGGATCGCCCGGCCACGACTTGTGGGCGCGCGATTTCACCGGCGCTTGCGGCTTGTTCAGCTTCGTGCTGAAGGGACGCGACGAAGCGGCTCGCGCGCGATTCATCGACGCGCTCCACTTGTTCGGCATCGGCTATAGCTGGGGCGGTTACGAAAGCCTGGTAATCCCGTTCGACCCCGTCCGCGCGCGCACGGCAACGAGCTGGCCACCCTCGGGATGGGACCCGGCCGACCGGTTCGGCGTGCGCCTGTCCATCGGCCTTGAGGACCCGGCCGACCTGATCGCCGACCTCGAACAGGCCATGGCTGCTATGGAGGCTGCATGAGGCTTGCGGACGGGTGGCAGGAAGTTGTCACCACACTCGACAGTTGGGGTTTCACGATCGCCGATCATCGAGTTTCGCTGTGGACTGCGTTGCTGGCGGTGATCGTCGTCGTCGGCGTGTACGTATTTGGCAAAATTCTGACGCGGGTGGCACGGTGGTTGCTCGGCAAGGCGACCCGGCTCGACAGCACGCAGACTGTGCTGGCCGAAAAGCTCGTAGGCATCGCCATCTGGGCTTT
>Ga0207706_10001043_pt1 | contig 28102 bp, 25 predicted proteins | sample KBSC53metaG_FD_184318 | JGI IMG/M metagenome (GOLD analysis project Ga0207706, IMG submission 184318) | Corn rhizosphere microbial communities from Kellogg Biological Station, Michigan, USA - KBS C5-3 metaG (SPAdes) (version 2) | ecosystem: Host-associated > Plants > Roots > Rhizosphere > Soil ... | reverse complement strand
GTTGCAGGCGGGGCCGATTCCGTTGCCCTGGTGCGCATCATGCTGGAGTTGCGGCCGGAACTGGGTATCGTGCTCTCCGTGGTCCACTTCAATCACAAATTGCGCGGGGTCGAAGCCGAAGCTGACGAGCATTTCGTCGCCCAACTTGCCCAGAGGTACAAGCTGGAACTGCACGCCAGCGGTGGGGATGTCGCGGCCCATGCTCGAAGTCAGCACCTCAGCACCGAGGCCGCCGCCCGCCAGCTTCGCTACCGGTATTTCCGCCGCCTGTTCGAGGATCAGAAGCTGAACCGCATCGCGACTGGGCACACTCTGGACGATCAGGCGGAGACGGTTCTACTTAGAATTGTTCGTGGAGCCGGGACCCGCGGACTGGCTGGAATTTACCCCCAGTTGCAAGTTAAAGGTTCTCAGTTCTCAGTGGTCCGGCCTTTGCTGCAGACCCGGCGGCGGCTGCTCGAAACCTATCTTGCAAAAATCGGCCAGGACTGGCGCGAGGACTCAAGCAATCGTGATCTGCGTCATGCGCGCAACCGGGTGCGCCACGGGATTCTGCCCCGGCTGGAGCGATCCTTGAATCCGTCGGTACGTGAAACGCTGGCGGAGACTGCCGACATTGCGCGCTCCGAAGAAGAGTACTGGCAGAATGAAGTTGACCGCGTGCTGTCCAAAGTCTGGCAGGCGGAGGAGCGGACCCTCGAATTGACAGCTCTGGCGGCCTTGCCTCTGGCGTTACGGCGGCGGGTGGTGCGGGCGGCAGCAGAGTCGCTGGGGCTGCGACTCGAGTTCCGTCACGTGGAAGAGGTTCTGGAGCTCGTCGGCGGGTCCCGGTCCGCCACCTTGCCGCAGGGGTGGGTTATTTCCCTGGGCACAGGCAGATTGCAGTTCGCTTGCCCCAGTCCCGCGGCCGCGAATTCGGACTTCGAATACTGCTTGTCAGTGCCGGGTGCCGTCGAGGTTCCGGAAGCCGGGACACGGTTTGAGGCGGCGCTGGTGTCGGGGAGCGCAGCATCGGGTTATAATCCCGACCACATGCTTGATCCGGCATTGCTGCAAAAGGAGTTGACCGTGCGCAACTGGCGCGCGGGTGACCGCTACTGGCCGGCCCATAGCAAGGCCCCGAAGAAGATCAAGGAACTGCTGCAGGAGAGGAAGTTGACCGGCCTGGAGCGCAAGCTTTGGCCGGTAGGGGTAAGCGGACAGGAGATCGTGTGGGTGCGGGGCTTTCCCACGCCGGCCCGATTGCGTCCGCCGGATGGCGCCCAGCGGGCCCTGGTAATTCGTGAGTTGGCCAGTCGGGGAGGGCACAAGCATGAATGAGTTCGCAAGGCCGGGCCTGCCGCGCACCGTGATCCCCGCCGAACAGATACAGAAGCGGGTGCGGGAGATGGGGCGGCAGATTTCCGACGACTACCGCGGCCAGTCCATCCACCTGCTGGCCCTGCTGGAAAATGGCTTCATCTTCATGGCCGACCTGGTGCGGGCGCTGGAAGTTCCGGTGATCTGCCAGTTCATCAAGCCCAAGTATCACCTGCACGAGGAAGATGGCTCGGGTGGGGTGCTGGAGATTTTCTTCAGCCACGAACCCGACATTCGCGGCCAGAATTTGCTGGTGGTGGAGGGTTTGGTGCACTCCGGGATCACCACAGATTTTCTGATGAGCGACCTGAAAGCGCGGGGCGCGGCGTCGGTCAAACTGGCCACGCTGCTGGATCGCCAATCCGCCCGCCGGGTGCAGCTCCAGCCCGATTATTTCGGATTTCTGGTGGATGAGGCCTTCCTCGTGGGTTACGGTTTAGGCTCTCCTGAGCAGATCTACCGGAACCTGCCCTACATTGGCGCTGCAAGCTGAAGTGAACCCATGACTTAAGTTATGGGCAGAAGGCCGACCTTTTTTCCCCTGGAACGGTTAGAATATGATTCTGGCAACTTGTCCAATCCAAAACCTGCGGCTGGGCATCTAATTACGTGCCGGCAGGGTTCGCGTTGGCGCGCGTTTTTATCAGGAGTCTTCGGTGAATTCTACAGTCAAGACAGTGGTTTTCTGGTTGGTGATCGTGCTCTCGGCCTTCCTGCTCTGGCAGGTAATGAAGGCCGGCAACGCGGGGCAGAAGGACAAGTCGGTAAGTTTCTCGCAATTCCTGACGGATGTGGACCAGGGCAACGTGAAAGAGGTCACCATCAACGGGCAGGAAGTTCGCGGCACCTACCGCAACGATAATTCCGCGTTTCATACCACCTCCCCGTCCAACTATCCCGACATGATCAAGACGCTGCGCGACAAGGGCGTCAGCATGAATATCCGCGACATTACCAGCGGAAGTTGGCCGCTGCAGTTGCTGGGGACGTGGGCTCCGCTGATCCTGCTCGCCGCCCTCTGGTTCTTCATGATCCGGCAGATGCAGACCGGTGGCAACAAAGCGCTGTCCTTCGGCAAGAGCCGGGCCCGGCTGCTCTCCATGCAGCAGAAAAAAGTCACGTTCAAGGACGTTGCAGGGGTTGACGAAGCCAAAGAAGAGCTGAAAGAGATCATCGAATTCCTGCGCGAGGCGCAGAAGTTCCAGAAGCTGGGCGGACGCATCCCCAAGGGCGTGCTGCTGGTTGGACCTCCGGGAACGGGCAAAACCCTGCTGGCCCGGGCGGTCGCGGGCGAAGCTAACGTGCCGTTTTTCTCCATCTCCGGCTCCGATTTCGTGGAAATGTTCGTAGGCGTGGGCGCCAGCCGGGTGCGCGATCTGTTCGAGCAGGGCAAGAAAAACGCTCCCTGCATCATCTTTATTGACGAGATCGACGCCGTCGGACGCCATCGCGGCGCCGGCCTGGGCGGCGGTCACGACGAGCGCGAGCAGACCCTGAACCAACTGCTGGTCGAGATGGACGGTTTCGAGTCCAACGAAGGCGTGATTCTGATGGCCGCCACCAACCGGCCCGACGTGCTGGATCCTGCGTTGCTTCGCCCCGGGCGCTTTGACCGTCGCGTGGTCGTCAGCCGTCCGGATGTGCGCGGACGCGAAGAAATTCTGCGCGTGCATACCCGCAAGATTCCCCTGGCGGACGATGTTGACCTTTTCGTATTGGGTCGCGGCACTCCGGGCTTCTCCGGCGCTGACCTGGCCAACATGGTGAACGAAGCCGCCCTGGCGGCGGCGCGGCAGAACCGCAAAGCCGTCCTCATGTACGACTTCGAACTGGCCAAGGACAAAGTCCTCATGGGCGTGGAACGCAAGTCCATGCTGCTTTCGGACGAGGAAAAGAAGAACACCGCCTATCACGAAGCCGGCCATGCGCTGGTGGCAGCATTGCTGCCTCATTCTGATCCATTGCACAAAGTGACCATCATTCCTCGCGGAATGGCACTCGGCGTCACCATGCAGTTGCCCATCGACGACCGGCACAACTACTACAAGAACTATCTCGAAACCTCGATTGCCATCCTGATGGGCGGGCGCCTGGCGGAGGAGATGTTCCTGGATTCGATGAGCACCGGCGCCGGCAACGACATTGAACGCGCTACCGAACTGGCGCGCAAAATGGTATGCGAGTGGGGCATGAGCGATCTGGGACCGCTCACCTTCGGCAAGAAGGAAGAGCAGATCTTCCTGGGCCGCGAGATTGCGCAGCATCGCGACTACAGCGAGGCCACAGCGGTCAAGATCGATGCGGAAGTGCAGAAGCTGGTCAAGCGCGGTTATGACTCCGCCAAGGACCTGCTTCATTCGAATCGCGATGTGCTGGTCAGGATTGCGCTGGCGCTGATTGAGCGCGAAGTGCTCGACGCTGCACAGATCAAGATGATCATCGACGGACAGGAACTGCCCAAGATCGTTCCTCCGGTAAAACCCGACGATGGTGTGCAGCAGGTAATCAAGCCCGACCTTCAACCGGGACGAGCCAAAGGCGGCGAACGGCCGGCGCCAGCGTAGAGCGGGCGTGAGGATCGGACTTAAGCAAAGCATTGGGCGGCCAAACGCCGCCCTTTATTTTTAGTGATGGGAAGTGGTAAAGCGCGGCGGGTTGTCATCCCGAGCGATGAACCGCGCTGGCGGTGAGGGCAAGTCGAGGGACCTGCTTTCAGCGTGAACCGCAAGAGTTTGCCTGCGACCCAGGTTTCATGCCACGCAGGTTGCGTTTTTCGCTATCGTGTTAGACTCAATAACGGTCAATTCACAGCGTTAATCTCATCAGAAGGGACGTTCGTGCGCGCAGAAACCCGTCATCGTCTTAAAGAAGACAGATTCAGCCGGGCCACCATGAATGCGGCCGAGGCCACCGTTCATTGGTCGGAGGAGCACAAGTCAAAGCTCATCATCGGCGGCCTGATTCTGGCCGTGGTGCTGGCAGTGGGTTTTGGCGGGTGGTATTACCTGAACCAGCAAGACCAGAAGGCCAGCATCCAGTTGAACCAGGCGGTGCGCACGCTGGATACTCAGCTACGCCCGGCTGGGACTCCCGCCGAACCTGATTTCCCGAGTTTCGCTTCCGCCAGGGAACGCACCACCGAAGCCCACAAGCAGTTTCAGGCGATCGTGGACCAGTATCCGCACACCCGCACCGCGGAATTTGCCCGCTATTTCCTGGGCCTCACTTCCTCGCAGTTGAGTGACAGTGCCGCCGCCGAGCGAGATTTGAAGAGTGTGGCCTCATCCCACAATGAGGACCTGGCGGCGCTGGCCAAACTGGCCCTGGCGTCGGTCTATCGCGATAACAATCGGACCAAGGATGCGATAGACGTTTACAACCAGTTGATGGCGAAGCCGACGCGCAGCGTGGGCAAGACGACAGCGCAGATGGAACTGGCGGAAACCTACGAGTCCACCCAGCAGCCGGGCGAAGCCAAGCGCATCTACGAGCAGATCCAGAAGGAAAATCCCGCCACCGAAGTGGCGCAATTCGCCGCCCAGAAATTGCAGGACCTGAAGTAGCGGACGTCGGATGTCGGAAATTCGGACGTCAGACCTCGGGCGTCGGACCTCGGACGAAGCTGGCGAATTTCCTGCCAGGCCCCTCCAACTCTGTCATCGCTTGCGAGTCCGTTCCCGAATTTCGCTCGGCAGCGAGCGATCCGGCTTCGCTAGAGAATGACAGGGCAGATGAATGAGTCAGTGTGAACTGTTCATCGCGCAGTCCAACTACTCTTTTGTCCTGGTGAACAATTTTTTCCACTCCTGGGGCGGAGTTGGGTTGGTAAGGGCGGGCCTCAGATTCACCGCCACGTGCTCTTTGCGTCCCATCCCGATTAAAGAAGTCGTGAGGCCGGGAGCGGAACGCGAGAACTGAATGGCGTTGTCGGCGTCGGTTTTCATCCCTAGAACACTGCCTACGAAGTCAGGCAAGTCTCGCGTGAGCCTGGCCTGATACAGAGTGGCGCTGCCCATCACCGCGATTCCGAGGCGGGACGCCGCCGAGAGCAGCGATATCTTTTCTTTCCCGGCGCGCTGGTTGATCAGACCATAGGCTTCGGGCATCGCCAGATTGAAGGGAAGCTGTATGAAACGGAAGCGGTGATGCTCGCCTGCCACCTCATCGGCGAGGTTAGCCAGTTCAAAAAGATCCATGTAGTCGCGGGAACTGTCCGCTACCCGGAAAGCGCTCCAGGTGGCAACTCCGTAGTACACAAGTTTGCCTGCCTTTACCAGTTTTTCGAGGGCAGCAAAGGCATCTTTCAGACGCTGGCGGAAGACCTCGCGCGAAACGTCCGCCAGCTGCGACTCCGGATTGTGGATGTAGAACAGGTCGATGGTTTCCAGACCCAGGTTGCGGCGCGAGCGCTCGATCTGGTTCTCAAGATATGCGGGTGACATGCAATGCATCCCGCCCGCTAATTCCTTGGGATCGAGGACGCCGGCCTCGACGTACTCGCGATGAAAGTACTGGCGCGGGTCCGGGGGCGGATTGCCATCAAAAGAGAGATAGCCGGCCTTGGTGCAGACCAGGGTCTCGTCGCGATGGAGTTCGCCGGAGTCCACCAGGGACTTGATCGCAACCCCGATATTGCGCTCCGAACGCTGATGGCGGTAGTTGATGGCGGTATCGAGCACATTGATTCCGGACCTCAGCCCGGATTCAATGGCTGCGATGTAGGCCTGGTCCGCGGCGTCGCTGGGGTCGCCGAGATAGGTTCCCAATCCGATCGACGACAGCCAAAGCTGGTTTACTCCCGGCACCGGCCCGGCCTGGCGGAAGTGCCCGGCATCGCGCAGGTTGGGGAAGCGGTCGCGATAGCGAGCGGTGCCGGCGGCAGAGGCCTGTCCGGGGAGCATGGAAAATAGTGTAGCAGCCGTGCGATGCCATCTTCCTGACGGGCTTCAATATGGTCATGATATAATGACCATGGTCATATGGAGAGGTCATGAAGAAGATCGCGGCCGGTAAGTTCAAGGCGCAATGTCTGAAATTGATGGAACAGGTTCGGACAACTCGCGAACCCATTCTGATCACCAAGCGAGGGCGTCCTCTCGCCAAGCTGGTCGCAGCCGAGAAACCGCCTGATGATTTCATTGGGAGACTGGAAGGAGTGGTGACGATTGTGGGAGATATTGAATCCCCAATAGCGCCGCTCTCAGACTGGGATGCCCTGCGTTGATCGTTCTGGATACACACGTACTGCTCTGGGCGGTTGCGGACTCTAAGAAGCTATCACGCGCCGCCGATGCTGCGATTCGAAGATCGCGCCAGGCGGATGGTGTCGCAATTTCCGCTATCACACTCTGGGAACTTGCGTCCCTGGTGGCTCGGGGACGAATCCGCGATTACGGAACCGTGGAGAACTCGGTGAACCGGTTAATTGAAGGCGTGACCATCAAACCGATTACACCGGAAATTGCCGCTCTGGCCACTCAATTTCCGAACGACTATCCTCACGATCCGGCGGACCGATTGATTGGCGCCACCGCGCGGGCGGAAGGTCTGGCACTGGTCACGCGCGACGAGAACATCCGCAAGTCTCCGCTACTGAAAACCATCTGGTAGGCTGCTCCATTTTTCCGCGATCGCCGCTGTCGATGCGAAGCCTCTCGAGGCGATCAAGACTCATATTTCCAGCGTCCACCCACCATGGTTCGCTCCACCTGGATCGTCAGCAGTTCTGACGGATCTTTCTTGAATGGATCCTGGGCCAGCACCACCAGGTCCGCCAGTTGCCCCGGCTGGATGGAGCCCTTCAGATCTTCCTCAAAAGCCGCATACGCACCATTTACCGTGCCGCAGCGGATCGCCTCCTGCAGGGTAATCTTTTGATTGGCACCCCAGACATTGCCCTTCATGTCGGTGCGGGTGAGCTGCGATTGCAGCCACATCATGGGATCGGACGGGCTGGCGGTGTAATCGGAGGAATCGGTGGGACGCAGCCCCGCGTCGAGAAAGCTGCGCATGGGGAACATGTGTTGCGTCCGCTCCTGACCGTAAAAATGCATGACGTCACCATGAAAGTAGATGTAACAGGAGAACGGCGCGGGAATCACCTGCAAAGCGCGCATGCGCTGGATCAGAGTGTCGGTGAGCAGGGTGCAATGCTCGATGCGGAAGCGGGGATCTTTCTTCGGTAGTTCCTTCTGGATCTGCTCATAGACTCCGAGAATGCGGTCAATCGCCAGGTCGCCGTTGGCGTGAGTCGCCAGCTGCCAACCCGCCGCGTGTGCCTTTCGTCCAGTCTCGTAGAGCTGCTCGCGGCTGGTCAGTTGCAATCCGACATAGTTATTTGGGATCCCGATGTAGGGTTGCGAGAGCCAGGCAGTTCGTTCCGAGATCGAGCCGTCGGCGTATTGCTTGACGCCGCCGATGCGCACCCATTCGTCACCGAAACCGGTGTGAATGCCTGCGGCCATGAAATGATCGAGCGAAGCGGCGGAGATGTGACAATACAAACGCATTCTCAGTTCGCCCGCGTCGCGCGCGTCCTGATAGCCTTGCACGTCTTCGGGAGATGCGTCGGCATCGCACGCCGACGTGACTCCCTTGCTGGTAAAGAGCTTGGAGATCAGTGCCGCGCCCTGGCGATAGTCTTCGCGCGTGTTCTTGTCTGGAATCAGTCTCAAAAAAACTTTTGCCGCGGCGTCGCCCACAAAACCGGTGAGATGACCTTCGGCGTCGTGCTCAAAGCGGCCGCCCGCCGGATCGGGGGTCTGGTCATTGACTTGCGCCAAATGCAGAGCCCGGGAGTTCACGAAGGCGGTGTGGCCGCCGCGATGCTGCACCAGCACCGGCCGGTCGGGCACGGCCTGATCGAGGTCATGGCGATTGAGTGGGCGAGGAGTTTTCCCGTCGTCGTACAGGAACCCGAGGACCCACTCTCCCGGCGGCGTCTGTTGCGCGCGCGCATGCAGGGAGGCCTGTATTTTTTCGATGGAGTCCAGGTCGCAGGCCACTTTGTGCAGATGCTCGACACCTGACGCCACGGGATGGGAGTGCGCGTCGTTGAATCCTGGCAGCACGCTCTTAAACGCCAGATCGACTTTTTGCGTGCGCGCGCCCGCCAAAAGCAATACTTCGGCGTTTGAACCCACGGCCACGAATCGGCCGCCGCTTATGGCCACAGACTGGGCTTGCGGCTGCGCCTGATCCAGTGTCGTGAAAGTTCCGTTATACAAAACGGTTTCCGGCTCCTGGCTTCGCAACAGCGGCAGGGCCAGAAGGCCACTCATGCCTTGCATGAAATCCCGTCGAGAAAGTGGTCGCACTAAGGCACCTCCAGGAAAGTGGGCTGCTAAAGCTTCGAATGAATGCAGGCAGAGCATTATGGCCCAGTCGTCGTCGATTGCCCCACGGACAGCTTGAACAACGAAATATTGCGGCCGAATGATTCTGTTTTTAAATCGTGGAATTCCGGCAAGCTCTCCTGCAACTCACGCGCCAGACCAATATCCCATCCCCCTTGAAAAATCCAGACGGTTTGGCCGGGTTTCAAGGTGTACACGCGCACCATTTCATCCCAGCGGCGCGGAAACAGGCTCGCCGTCAAGACATTCGTTTCCGGCCCCAGGGAGATTACGCGATGGCCGCCGCAGGAAAAGTTCCTGAAGGCGGCTGGAGGCAGGCCGGTGAAGCTGATTTCGGGGCAGAGGTAGAACCTCAGTAGAAAACTGGTCTGGAAATCGACGAAGATCACATCGTCGGGAGAAACTCTCTGCCGGATCGCATCCATGGCCTGCGTCATGTTACTGCGGCGCTGGTCTTCACGGCGCATGTAGGGGCGATGCGGCACGCCGAAGAGCTGGCAAACTGCAACGATCAGAACGGCAATCCCCACGCCCGGCGCCAGGCGCCAGCTGCTCATGCGCGCGATCGTCAGGCTGACGGCTGAGACGGCAAACGGTATCAGGAAGGCCGAGTGCCGGGTCCCGCCGTAAGGATACAGGTCAACAATCGCGGCTGCGGCGTTGATCACGAAGGGCAGCAGCAGAAATACACCCAGCTGCACCGGGGATGGGGACTTGCGGCCTGGACCCTCTTTCCCGATCAACAGAAGAAGAACACCTGCAATAAAGAGAAGGCCCGCGATGTCTCCGACCGCGAGTTGTCCAAAAGTGTATTGCAGAACTCCGAAGGTCCTGGCGAAGATGAAACCGACCAGATGATCTTTGCCCCCATGAAAGTAGGAGTTGGCCAGCAGCGCCTGCATGTGCTGCGCCGCCGCGCCTGTCTTCAATTTAGAAATCTGGACGAACCAAAGAAAGCCAAGAAGCCCGAGCGCGCCCGCCTGTCCGGCGATCCAGATGGCCACAACCCGCCGCGACGGGCGATCGGTCACCAGCCGCCACAACGAATACGCCCCGACCGAACCCGCGAACAGGATCGACGAGAAATGGGTGAGCATGGCGAGATAGAGAAAGATGAAGAACCCCACCATCTTCCCGGCGGAATTTTCGCTCAGTGCAAGCTCAAGCATGCAGGCCGCGGCCATCATGAAGCACAACAACAGCGGGTACTGCCGGACTTCGGCGGACAACTCGATGAACACCGGAAGCAAGCAAACCAGGATGAAGCCGATCCAGCCCACGGCGGGCCCCAGAAGCCGGGTGAGCCAGCGAAAAAATATCCAGCAGAAGATTGTGCCCGCGATCACCGACGGCAAGCGAAGGAACAACTCCGACGTTCCCAACTTTCGCCAAACGTGCAGGAACAAAATCAACAGGGGAGGATGAGCCAGCGTAAGACTCGTCTGGTAGGCCTCCGCCAGCGAAGATTTGTTTGCGGCCAGAAAGTGCATGGCCTCGTCGAGATTGAGAAATGTCCCGGAAGCTTTCCAGAGGCGAAGTAAAAAGGCCAGAAGCAGCACCAGGCCCGCGAAGCGATTTTCCCGTACAGAAATTTCAGTCATGGGCAGCGATCATGATACCCGCCGGCGCTTCGAATGTAGGCGCGAGCGTCCCGCTCGTGCGGTGGTGCCGCAAAAGCTTGAAGATCAACATCAACGGCGGCGGGCGAGGTCGCCCGACCCCACACGGCAGGCGCCCTTCCTTGACACTGTTTCCCATGGCCTTTATTCTTTAGCTTACTTCCTGGAGAACTTGCTCTTCAGAGCGTGCTTCCGCGGGTCTTCGCGGTACGATTCAGCAGCGCGGAGGGTGCCTGATGTTCATCGAAATCCACGAACTTGAGTTGCATCCCATTGATTTCGAAGAGGAAATTCGCCCGGGTGTGCTTGACTTGGGTGAAGACCTGCGACAGGTAGAAGCGCTGCACACCGTCGGCCGCGCTCAACTGGTCGAGGAGCAGCACGGTAAGCATAAGATAGTAAAGGATATACGTCTTGACGGGAGCCTGAAGACCCGGGTGGAAATGACCTGCGCCCGGTGCCTGGAACCAGTTTCGCAGGACGTGGCCCACAAGTTCGACCTGTTGTATCGCCCGCAGGGGGTTGATTCGGGGCGGGAAGAGCTCTCCGTGACCACCGCCGAGGCTGGGGTCAGTTATTATCAAGGGGAGGGATTGCAACTGGAAGATGTGTTGCAGGAGCAGCTCCTGCTGGCGCTTCCCCTCAAGGCAATCTGTCGCGACGACTGCAAAGGGCTCTGTCCGCACTGCGGCAAGAACTTGAACGCGGAGCAGTGCGCCTGCGCCGAACCGCTGGAAGATCCGCGCTGGTCGGCGCTGAAAGATATTCGCGGCAAGCTGGACCACTGACTGAGATTGAAGAAAGTAACCGAGGAATCGAATGGCAAATCCGAAACGGCGACACTCCCAGAAGCGCACCAGTACCCGTCGCGCTCATGATGCACTGAAGAGCCACTCGCTCTCCGAGTGCCCCAACTGCCACGAGCGCAAGATGCCGCACCGCGCCTGCCCCAAGTGCGGCTACTACAAAGGCCGCGAAGTTCTGGACGTCAAAGAAGCCAGCTAGCCTGAACTCTCCATGCCAAGCGTCATAGCCTTGGACGCGATGGGCTCGGACCGGGCGCCGAAACCTGAGATCGAAGGTGCGATTCAGGCGGCCCGGCACCACGGCGTTCATGTCCTTCTTGTCGGCAACGAAGAAGAACTGCGGGCCGAGCTCGTGGATCACCCCGCTGCCGCCGGACTTCCCATTGAAGTCGTGCATGCCAGCGAAGTCATCACCATGGATGACAAAGCCGTGCAGGCGGTTCGCTCCAAGCGCGATTCCTCCATTCATGTAGGCGTGAGGCTGGTGCGCGAAGGCCGCGCCGTCGGCTTTGTGACCGCCGGCAACACGGGGGCAGCCATGGCTACGGCAAAAATGGTGCTGGGCGGGATTCCGGGAGTGGACCGGCCGGCGTTGGCCGCGGTTTTTCCCACCGCTGTGAGCACGGTCGCCATCCTGCTCGACGTTGGCGCCAACGTCGATTGCAAGCCTGAGAACCTGGAACAATTCGCGGTCATGGGCGAAATCTACTTTCGCAGCATGTTCGGCACCCGGCGTCCGCGGGTGGGGTTGCTTTCCATCGGCGAGGAAGAAAGCAAGGGCAACGAGCTGACTCGCGAGTCCTTCCAGCTGCTGAAGCGGCTGCCGCTCAATTTCATCGGTAACGTGGAAGGCCGCGACATTTACAGCGGCAAGGTGGATGTGATTGTCGCCGACGGCTTCGTGGGCAACGTGGCCTTGAAAACTTCGGAAGGCGTGGCCAACCTGGTGCGCGCCACTCTGAAAGAAACTCTGAAAGCCACCATCACACGCCAGGTGGGATATCTGCTGTCGCGCAGCGCTTTCGCCGATTTCAAAAAGCGGCTCGACCATACGGAATACGGCGGCGCGCCCCTGCTGGGCGTGCGCGGCGTGTGCTTCATCACTCACGGATCGTCGAATACAAATGCGATCAAGAATGCACTGCGCGTGGCCGCCGAATTCGCCGAGCGCAATATCAACGACAAGATTGCAAAAGAAGTGGCCGGACTAAGACCTCCGGTGCCGGTAAACACGTAGGCCCGGACGTCCTCGTCTGGGCGGGCGAGCGCAGCTCTCCTGGGGTTCGGCGGCTTGACATGGGCGTAAGATCGACCGAGTCAGCCGAGCTTCGCTCGGCCGGGCAGGTGGGACACCTGCCCCTACGTAAAGCAAACACTATGACCACATCGCACCCTATGGCTTTTCTCTTCCCCGGGCAGGGATCTCAGTCTGTCGGGATGGGCAAAGAACTCGCCGAGAAATATCCCGTTGCGCGGCAGGCTTTTGCCGAGGCCGATGAAGCCCTCGGCTACAACCTGTCACAACTATGCTTTGAAGGTCCGGAGGAAAAACTGCGGTTGACGGAAATCACGCAGCCCGCAATCCTGACCGTGTCCGTCGCGGCCTCGCGAGTACTGCAAGAGAAGGGTGTGAACCCCGGCTTTGTCGCCGGACACAGCCTGGGCGAATACTCCGCCAACGTTGCCGCCGGCACTATAAGTTTTGCCGATGCCGTGCGCACTGTGCGCAAGCGCGGGAAATATATGCAGGAAGCGGTCCCGGTGGGTGTGGGCGCGATGGCCGCAATCTTAGGAATGGATCTGGAGAGAGTCACCGCAGTGTGCGCAGAGGCCGCGCAGGGCGAAGTGTGCGAGCCCGCGAACATCAATTCAGCGGAGCAGATCGTGATCTCCGGGCATGCTCCCGCAGTCGAGCGCGCCACCAGGCTCGCCAGCGAGCGCGGTGCCAAACGCGCGATCATGTTGCCGGTCAGCGCGCCCTTCCATTGTTCGCTGATGAAGCCGGCCCAGGACAGGCTGGCGGCGGATCTTCAGTCTCTCCCATTCAAGCAGCCCGCGGTTCCGATTGTTGGTAACGTGGACGCAGCCGTCATCGAAGACGGAGACCGGGCCCGCGATGCGCTGATCCGGCAGGTCACCGGCGCGGTGAAGTGGGAACAATCAGTCCGCCTGCTTATCGCAAGGGGCGTTCAGGCGTTCGTGGAAGTCGGCCCGGGCAAGGTGTTGTGTGGCCTGATGCGTCAGATTGACCGCTCCAGGACGAGCCTCAACGCTGGCGATGAAGCCTCGCTGCAGAAAACTCTGGAACAACTCAGCGCCAGGGCGGTCTAGCCGGTCAAGCTGGTGAGGGAGTCTCCGGGGCTGGCACCAAAGCCGATTCAGCCGCGCCGGTTGGCGTCAGCAGAGGCCAGCCACGGCGGAGCACGTAGTCAAGCCAGGCGCCAGCCATCTGTGAGGTAAGTACTGCCGCCAGAATCAGCGTTGTATAAAACTTTGGGCTGATGATGCCGGCATCAAAGGCCACGCTGGCCAGCACGATGCCGGGTCCGCCGCGCGCATTTGTAGTGATCGCGAGATTGATCAGATCCAGGCCGCGAAATCCGGCGCAGCGCCCCGCCAGTGACACCGAAAGAATCTTCACTACGCAACTTCCGGCGATGAATACCAATACCATCCCCAACGAAAAGCCGCGAACCAGATCGAGCTTCAGGCCCACAATCGCGAAGTACAGCGGAACGAAGAGGGCAAACGAGACCTTTCCGATTGCGTCAAGCGCTTCGGCAAAAAGCCGGCGTTTGGTGTGGACAACGGCGAAGCCGGCAAGGAAAGCGGCAAACACCAGGCTGACGCCGAGCGCCCCGGCCACCACGCAATATCCCATGAGAACCGCCAGTGCATAAGCCACGGGCGAGTGTTTCGCAATGACGTTGAACCGTGACTTGTTGATTCGCTTGACGGCCCGCGGAACTATGGTGAGGCCGAGTCCGAAGAATACGACGGTCGTGATCAGGTGGAACGACAATTGCCGCGGGTTGAGCGCCTGTTGCCCAGCCAGCGCCGTGGCCACAGCCAGCGCCAGCCACAGAACGATGTCTTCCAGCACGGCCACGCCGAGCACCAGGCGCGCGAACCGGGTATGAAGGATTTTCAAGTCGGCAAAAATCTTGGAAACCACCGGGACCGAAGTCACCGCCACTCCGACCGCTAGAATGATGATCAGCGAAATGCGGTTGCCGTTGGGACCGGCAAGCGCGGGGCCGACGAGCCAGGGACCAAGCGCCAGCCCCAGGACAAAAGGTATTCCCGTGCCCACGATGGCCAGCCAACTCACTTCGCGACGCTCTTCGCGGGTAAACAACTGGCGGGCCTCGGCGCCAGAAAGGAACATCAGCAGGAGCAGCCCGAGCCAGTACACGAAGTTGAGAATATTTGTCTGTTGACGGATAGCCTCCATCAAGCCCGAGGCCCAGGGCAATCGCCCAATCAGTGCGGGGCCCAGGACCACGCCCGCGAGGATCTCGCCCACTACCTTCGGTTGCCGGAGTCTGACGAAAAGATAGCCCAGCAACTGCGCTAACCCGACCAGGGCCAGGAGTATGAAGAGAATAGAGGTCAGATCAGAGTTGGACACGGCAGGCGCACTCCCCAGGGGCTTCAGATGCCTGCTACGCGAAAAGGTTTGCAGGAGACCGGTCTTCTGAGATCGCCGGGCAAGCATGTGGACGCGGGCGACTCGCCCGCGACTACCAATCGCAGCCGTGGATTCACACTACCGGAAGAGCAATTCGCAAGGCGGCGGGCTCAGGGTCTTGTCCGATTTTTCGACCCATAATTGGGCATGTTCGGCTCGGTCGTTGACGATGACATCCACCACCACCCCGCTGGCGCCGCTGCCGCAGGTGCTGGCGCCATTCACTTTGTAGCTCTTGATGATTCCCCACTGTCCGCCCGCACCCCAATCCTGAATGAACTGATTCAAGGGATATCTGGGATATTTGTCGGGATGCTGTTTCCATTGGGGATCGGCAAAATAAATGCCGTAGGCTGTCTCGTAGTCTTTGGCCTGCAGGGCGTTAAAAAATTTATCCACCACCCGTTTTTCCGACCAGTAACGATTCATCCACACCACGGCCGCCAGGACGAGGATGATGACTACAGCGACAAGGATCCTGATTTTGCGGCGGCGTGCCGGGGCGGGATCGTACACTTTGGCATCCAGCAGGGTCATGGCTCTCTAAGCATAATAGATTGCGGCAGGCAGGTAAAAGTTCCCAAGTCGGAGGGTGGGGCGGGCGCCCTCGCCCGCCGCTTTTGGCCTGGATTTGAATTCGACCAGGATTCTAAGCTGGCGATCGCAAAAGCAGAGAATCCCGTAACAGTGGAATCCAACCAAAAGCCGCGGGCGGGGGCGCCCGCGCCACACATTCACAGCGTGCGCTTGAACAGCGGCGTGGCGATGCTCAGGGCGACCAGCGCGAAGAGTGAGAGATAGATGATGTCGGGCACAATGGCCGCCAGGCCGGCCTCTTTCAGCAGCAGGGTCTTGAAACCGTGGACAGCGAAGGTGAACGGGTCAACTTTGGCGATGCCGCGCAGCCACCAGGGAAATGCCTGGATGGGATAGACCGCACCGCTGGGGAAAAACAGCAGCGTATTCAGGATGCCAAAGATCGCGCGCGGCACCAGCGGATCCTCGACGCGAACGACCAGGAGAAACATCATCGTATTCAAGGCCGCCGCGGTCAATACAATCATCAGAATCAAGCCCAGCGCGGTCGAGAAGCTGAACAGCGTCCCCACCCCGGCCAACAGAGAGCCCACCACGGTGATGACGACTCCGACCATGACCGCTTTCACGACGCTGGAGGCGTTGAGTCCCAGGACAAGTTCGGCCTTGGTGATGGGAGTCACCAGGTAGCCTTCATGAACGCCGCGAGCCTTGTCGTCGATGTAGAGCATGCCGCCGCCGATCATGACCGACATGAATATGGCCAGCGTGATCGAGCCCGGTAAAAGAAATTTCATGTATTCGATGTAGGGATAAAGTTCCACAATCTGCAGCACGGTCTTCTGGAGAAGCCGCGGTTCCACCCCGGGGTTGTTCAGCGCATTGGTAATCTGGCTGAGCGATTCCTCGAGCGCCGCGCTCATGAAATTGTCGCTGTTATCCACCACCAGGGCGATTTGCGGGCGGTCCTGTTCGTAAACCCGGCGGGAATATTGCGGAGGAATAATGACGGCGCCCTCGATTTTTCCGTTGCGCACATCCTCCATGGCCTTCTTCTGGTCGGTGTAATAGATGGGCAGGAAGGTACGCATGTTGGCGCGGACCGAATCAAAAGCCTCGCGGATCTTCAGCGCCTGAGTGCCGCCGTCCTGATCGACCAGTCCCAGGCGGGCGTCGCGAATCTTGCCGCCGAAGGCGTTGCCCAGCACGATGAGCTGCACCAGGGGGAAAATCATCGATACCATCATCAGCGCGGGAGAGCGGAAGAACTTCCGCATTTCGCGTTCGACAATCGCCAGCATCCGGTTCATGGCTGCATTCCTGGTCTGGGCGGCATGACGAAGCTGTGGGCTTTCACCAGTTCATCGCGCAACTGCCGTCCGGTGTAGTGGACGAATACATCGTCCAGGCTGGTGTTCTGCACCAATAGCGATTTCACCAGCACTCCGGCGTGCACCGCCGCTTCCACCAGTTCGGTGGTGGTCCGCGATCCGTCGCCGGTGAGGATGCGGTACATGCCCGCTCCCTCATGCTGCACCGAGGTGACGCCGTTGAGTGCATGCAGACGCTGCTCCCAATCGGCAGGCGCGTTCTCGAATTGCGCTTCGATCACATTCGACCCCGGCACGCTGGCCTTCAGCGCGGGCGGAGTGTCGAGCGCCACCAGTTTGCCGTGGTCCACTATGGCGATTCGATCGCACAGCCGGTCAGCTTCGTCCATGTAATGCGTAGTAATAAGAATCGTGAGCTGGCGGTGTGACTTGATATTGGTAAGCATCTCCCACACCGCCACGCGGGACACCGGATCGAGTCCGGTGGTAGGTTCATCAAGAAAAAATATTCGGGGACTGTGCACCAGGCCGCGCGCAATCTCAAGCCGCCGCCGCATGCCGCCGGAGAGCGTCTTGGTTTGCGCCGAGCGCCACTTGGTCAGGTCCACGAGTTCCAGCAATTCATCGATCGTGGCCTTGCGCTTTTTGGCCGGGACGTCGTACAGCTTGGCGTAGATGTTCATGTTTTCCTCGATGGTCAGATCGAGGTCGCTGGTCAGGGCCTGGGGAATTACGCCGATGGTGCGGCGAACGCTGTCGGGTTCCTTGCTCACATCGTGCCCCGCAATGCGGGCCGATCCCGCAGTAATGGGAATGAGCGTGGTCATCATGCGGATCAGGGTGGACTTGCCCGCGCCGTTGGGGCCCAGCAGCCCGAAGATTTCTTCTTCTTTTACATTGAAGGAAACATCATCGACGGCAGTAAAGTCGCCATACTTCTTGACGATATGGTCCACTTCGATGGCATTGCCCGGATTGATGGGCTTGGCCCGTCCATCGGCTGCGGGCTGCCGTGCGCCGGCTCCGCCATTCGGTTTGAGATCAGCCACCATATTTCGCCGTTAATCTGAAATCTGAAATCTGAGTCATTTCCCCGTGGGCGCGCCGCTCGAAGCCGATGTTTTCAACTGGTCCGGGGACACCAACACCTCCGCCGTCATTCCGGGAACGTACGCTCCCTTGGGGTTGTCCAGGCGAACTTTGAGGACGATGGTCCGGATATCGCGCTTTCGCCGGCTCACGTCGCGCTGGGTAGCGAAATCCGCCTCCGGCGCCTTAAAGAACACTTTGCCGGAAGTGACAGTGCCGCCCGGCAGGCGAATGCGGAGCGTGTCCCCCAGGCCGATGTTGTCGGACTCGGTCTCGGGAATCGCGGCGCGCACCCATGTGTCGCTTAAATCCACAAGAGTGACAATGGGCTGGCCGGCAGTGAGCACTTCGCCTTCGCGAGCGGCGCGCACCGAAACAGTGCCGTTCAAAGGGGCGTAAATCTTGGTGTAGCCCAGGCGGACTTCAGCTTCCTTCAGTTGGGCCTCGGCGTTGGCCAGTTGCCCGCGCGTCGATTGCACCGTGCTGGCAGCGGCGTGGGCCTGATGAATATTGGCGAGAGCAGTGTTCAAATCGGCGTCAGCCGCGCTCACCTGATCTTTCAGAGATTGCACGGTTGCCTGCTGCGCTTTCAGACTGCTTTCCGCCTGCACCCGGTCCTGCTCCGAGGCGACTCCCTGTTTGGCGAGTTCGATCATGCGGCGGCTGTCACTGTCGGTGCGCTGCAGCATGGCTTCCGCCTGCAGCAACTGGGCGCGGGCCGCTTGCAGCCGGGCCTGGGCATTCACCACGTTGCTCGAAGTCGAACCGTGAGTCGCCGCGCTGGTGGCCTGGCTGGCGGAAACCTGGGAGCGCAGGCTGTCGATCATGGCCGCAGCGGCCCGGGCTTCGGCTTCCAGCTCCGAGGGATCAAGTATCGCGATTAGGTCCCCCTGCTTGACTTGCGTGCCTTCGTCCACCAGCAACTTGGCAATGCGTCCGGGAATCTGCGGGCTGATGATGATCTGGTTGGAATCCACGGTGCCGATCAGCACCAGATCGCTGGAGCGCGGCGTCGAAACCAGGTAGTACACCGTGGCCGCGATCACGATGATCCCGAGAATAATCAGAAATCTGTTGCGCGCGTTCAATCTCGTTCTCCTTCAGGAGTCGTCCTCTCGCGGAACAGAGCGGCCGAAATGAAGTCCAGCACCGCAGCCCGCCGGGCGGCGATAAGCTCCGGAGACAAGGGATCGGCGCCGCTCACCATCCGCATTACTGGTGCGTTAATGAAATAAAAGACAACGACGGCGATGATCGAAAGCAAATATTGTTCCGGATTGCCTGGCCGAAACTCGCCTTTGACTTGGCCCTCTTTGATTGCCTGAGCAAGTTTGCCGGCCAGGGGGCGGAAGTATTGCTTCACAATGCGCTGAAATTGGGCTGACCCACCCCGGCTGGCGCGCATCATCTCGCCCTGCACGATGCGGGGATAACGCGCGTGACTGGCGATGTAATCGAAGTGTCCTCCAGCGTAGGCCAGAATCTTCTTGCGAGGAGGTAGATCGAGATCCAGAATCTCGAGCAGTGTACTGGTCAATCCTCCGAACGCCTGATCGAGCACCGCACCGTAGAGGGTGTCCTTGTCCTTAAAGTAGTAGTACAGGAGTGCCTTGTTCACGCCGGCGGCACGGGCGATGGCGTCAGTCCGCGCTCCGGCTACGCCTTCGCGGGAGAATTCCTGCACCGCCGCTTCCAGGATGGCAGCGCGGCTTTCCTCGGGGCGTCCCCGTGAACCCATGCGCGGTTTGGATAAGGCAGCTTTCATGTCCGGGCCTCTACTTAATTAACCAGTTAGTTAGATTATAGCGAATGAGCGGAGCCTTCGCGGATTTATTTCGGTACCTGTAACGGATACAATCCAAAGTAGTTTCACGTCACGCAGGGAGAAACATGAAATATCGCAAACTCGGCCGCACCGGTTTTGAAGTCAGCGAAATGGCACACGGCCTTTGGGGGATGAGCGGCTGGACTGGCTCCGACGACAAGGAGTCACTCGCGGCTTTGCAGTTGGCCACAGATATGGGGTGCAACTTTTTCGACACGGCCTGGGCTTACGGCGACGGCAAGAGTGACGGCCTGCTGGGCGAAATTCTTACCCGCAATGCGGAGAAGCGTCTGTACGCAGCGTCAAAAATCCCGCCACTTAACGGAAAGTGGCCGGCCCTGCCCTCCTACAGGTATCAGGACGTTTTTCCCGCGACACATGTTTTCAAACACGCCGATCTGATCCGGAAGAAGCTCCGCGTGGACGCGATCGATGTGCTGCAGTTTCACGTCTGGGACGATAGCTGGACCGACGTGCCGGAATTTCGCCAGACGGTCGAGAAACTGAGGCGCGACGGCATCATTCGACACTTCGGCCTCAGCCTCAATCGCTGGGAACCGGAGAACGGCCTCAAGGCTTTGCGCACCGGCCTGGTGGACGTGGTGCAGGTGATCCACAACATCTTCGACCAGTCGCCCGAGGACAAACTCTTTCCCGTTTGCCAGGAGCTGAATATCGGTGTGATCGCGCGCGTGCCGCTGGATGAGGGCAGCCTGGGCGGAAAGATGACGCTGGAAACAAAATTTCCCAAAGGCGACTGGCGCGCGATGTATTTTGGTCCGAAGAACCTGCCCCCGACTATTGAGAGGGTAGAAAAGCTGAAAACCGTGCTGCCTTCAGGAATGTCCCTGCCGCAGATGGCGCTGCGCTACATTCTTTCTTATCCGGCAGTGAGCACGATCATTGTTGGAATGAGGAAGCCGGAGCATGTACGGCAGAACATTGCGGCCAGCGATGCGGGTCCGCTGGATGCGGCGCTGCTCCGCAAGTTGAAAGCGCACCGCTGGGACCGCAAGCCGCAGCCCTGGGCGGACTAACTACCGTGTCATCCTGAGCGGAGTAGCTGCTTCGCTTCGCGAAGCAGCAGTCGAAGGACCCTATAGCTGAATCGGCGGCCAGCGTGTGATTCCGCACCAATCAACCCCAAGAAATCCCTCGGACAAGGATCATTGCTATCCGGTAGGGGTCCTTCGACTCCGCATTACGTTTCGCGAAGCGAAACGTAATGCTGCGCTCAGGATGACACTACTACTAGATCAGCGTGCGCCGCCGGCGATCGATGGCACCAGCAGCACTTCATCTCCATCCTGGAAGGCATACGCGTTTCCGCCCAGGAAGCGGATGTCTTCTTCGTTCACGTACACATTCAGGAAGCGGCGGATTTCTCCTGACTCATCGCGCAGGTGAGGCTTGAGGTCGGGGAACTGCTGGTCGAGCGCGGTGAACAGTTCTCCCAGGTTCGCGGCCGTGCAGGTTACGCGCGCATTCCCGGCGGTCAGCCGGCGCAGGGCGGTCGGAATTTGCACTGTGATGTTCATCTAGACCTCAACAGCTTCCCGCACTTCTTTCGCCGGAGCGTTCAGCGTCCGTTCCATGTACTTCTCGAATTCGGCGAACTTGGGTGCAATTGCCTCTTCGAGTTCGTACTTGCCGGCAAGCGCGTCGGTAGTCTTGAGGCCGTTGCCGGTAATGCAGAGGACGGTGGTCTCATCGGGAGAAATACGTTCCTGGCGATACAGCTTGCGCGCGGTGCCGACCGTCACGCCGCCCGCGGTCTCGGTGAAGACGCCTTCCGTCTCAGCCAGCAGCTGGATGCACTCCACCAGTTCAGGGTCGGAAACATCCTCCGACCAGCCGCCGCTCTGGGTGATGACCTTGATGGCGTAGTGCCCGTCGGCCGGATTGCCGATGGCCAGCGAACGCGCGATGGTCGTCGGCTTCTGCGGATCGATATCTTTGTTGCCGGCCTTCACGGCGGTCGAAATTGGAGAACAGCCCGTAGCCTGCGCTCCGAAATATTTCACGGGCTTCGCTTCCACCAGCCCCAGTTGGACCAGTTCCTCGAACGCTTTCTTGATTTTTATGATCAACGATCCGCCGGCCATCGGGCATACGACGTTATCGGGCAGACGCCAGCCCAACTGCTCGGCGATTTCGAAGCCGACGGTTTTCGAACCTTCTGCGTAATAAGGACGCAGGTTCACGTTGACGAAGCCCCAGGGGCGCTCGTCGGCAATCTGGGAGCACAGGCGGTTGACCTGGTCGTAGCTTCCCGAGATGCGCACCAGCTTCGCGCCGAAAACCTGGGTGCCAAGAATCTTGGCGGGCTCGAGGTCGGCGGGAATGAAGATCACGGCCTTGAAGCCGTTGCGCGCGGCCTGGGCCGCCACCGCGTTGGCCAGGTTTCCCGTGGACGAGCAGGAGACAGTATCGAATCCGAAACTACGGGCCTGCGACAAAGCCACTGCCACGACGCGGTCCTTAAAACTCAGGGAGGGCTGACAGACCGCGTCGTTTTTCAAGTAGAGGCTCTTCGCGCCCATCTTTTGAGCCAGACGCGGCGCCTCGAGCAGTGGGGTAAACCCGGCAGGAACCGTGGGCTGATAATCCACGGGAAGAGGCAACAGGCCGCGGTAACGCCACATACTGGCCGGGCCCTGGGCAATCCGCTCACGGGTAAACGTGGGCCGCACGGCTGCGTAATCGTAGAAAACTTCGAGGGGAGAGAAACAATCGTCGCAGATGGAACGGGGCTGGTTTCCCCAGCTCTTGCCGCATTCGCGACAGCGTAATTCGTATGTCATTTGCGCCACTCGCTTCGGAGTGGCCAGCGGGACGAGCTTTCCGGAAAATGCCCAGAAACGCGAAATCCTCTTTCCCTGGATAGAGGAAAAGAGGAACGAGATGCTAAGAATTCGGCACCCCGAATCTCATGTTCCCCCTGTGTAGGGCGAGAGTTGACACCGGGCGACCAGAAAATGAATTCTGATCCGGTTGTCGTGGCTTCGTAGGGCTCGTCCCTCAGCCACTCTGCATGAAATCCAAGGTCTGCTCCGGAGAGCAAACTTGACTGATGTTACCGGGGAAAGCCGGGCCACGTCAAGAGACTTGGAAAATCGACGGTGCCCCATTCATTTCGCGTTTTTTGCGAAATGAGTGGGGTACAACGGTTTCAATTCCTCGGTCCCGGGTGTGTGGTAGATATCCCCCACTCATTTCGCCAACTACGCGAAATGAATGGGGCACCATCAGGGCACCGCCTGTTTCCTGTGGCCACACGTTGTTATACTTCCTCCCGGACGGTTCCCCGGCATGGCAGAGCAAGTCTTCGGACTCGGCGTCAATCAGGTCATGGCGTATGCCGCCGTGGCCAATGTGTTGCTGGTCGTGGTGTTGGCTGGGATCAACGTTTACTATGCTGTCCACGCCAAACGCCAGGCTGACGCGAGCCGGGAGCAAGTGGCCGTATTTACGCGGCAGGCGGAAATCGCGGCCGAAACGCTCTCGTTTCTGCGCAAGCAGATCGATCAGCAGGTCCGCACCGACGTGGCTGCCGTGGCCCTGCAACTCAAAGTCGCCATCCATGTGATTGAGGATTGGCTGAAGCGCACCAGTTCTTCGGAATCACACCCTCAACTGCCGGACCAGATTTCCATCCTTCCTACAGAGTTCAGCCTGGCGACGCAACGCGCTCATTCGATTGATCCTATTGCGGCTGAAAATATGGGAGCTGCTGCCCTATACGTGAGCGAGGCCGAAACCAACCTGAAAATTCTGAGGGGCGTAACGCCAGGTTCTCAGACTGCCAAAGAGGTGCATGAAAGGGCTGCCAAGAGCCTGAATGCGGCTCGGTACAAGCTCTCCGTGGCCCGCACCCGATGGGAAGCCCTGGAGGCGCCGGCGTCTTGACCGCCGGGATGGCGCCAGCGCATAATTACGGCCTTGGAAGTCTGTGGCTTTCCGGATGAAAGCTCCATATCCACCTTTCCCCCAAAAAAGGCAGCCTTGCCGAGTTCCGTCCACCGGAACAGGGAGATTTTCAGATGACCGAAGAAGCCAACAAGCGTATCGGCGATTACCAGATTCTTGATGAGTTGGGCAGCGGCGGCATGGGACGGGTGTGGCGGGTGCGGAACGTCATCACCGACCGCATTGAGGCCATGAAAGTCCTTCTTCCCGACCTGGCGGGACGGCAGGAACTGGCGGCGCGCTTCCAGCGCGAGATCAAGCTGATGGCCAGCCTGAACCATCCCAACATCGCTGCACTGCGCACCGCTTTCACCGCCGACAACCAGTTGTACATGGTGATGGAGTACGTCGAAGGCACCAACCTGGCGGACAAACTGGAGAAGGGACCGATCGCGGTGAGCGACGCGGTCAACTACATCAGCCAGGTGCTGAGTGCAGTGAGCTATGCCCACCAGCAGCACATCATTCATCGTGACATCAAGCCCGCCAATATGATGCTGACGCCGCAGGGCGTGATCAAGCTGATGGATTTCGGCATCGCGCGCGGCGGCGAAGAACGCAGCCTGACCATGACCGGAACCACCATGGGCTCGTTAAGCTATATGTCTCCCGAGCAGGTGAAAGGAGAGGCCACCGACGCGCGCTCTGACCTGTATTCGGTGGGCGTATCGCTGTACGAATTCGTGACTGGACAGCGTCCGTTCACTGCTACCAGCGACTATTCCATCATGGCCGCCCATGTCAAAGAGGCGCCCAAGCCGCCCGTCGAACTGCATCCCGGACTGCCCGCGGCGCTCAACGAAATTATTCTGATGGCCATCGCCAAAGACCCGGCGCAGCGCTTTCAGACCGCGGATGCTTTCCGCAATGCGTTGAGCTCGGTGCCGGTCACAGCACCCACACCCGCCATGCTCGAAGCCACGACGGTGGACTCGATGGCGGCGTTGCCCAATGTTCCGGCTGCGCCTGCCGCGACGCCGGCCCTTCCGGTTTCCGCCTTAAAGAGTCCCACACCGCTTCCTCCGAGCCCTACGCAGACTCCGATGCCGCCACCGGCGCAGGGCAGTGGCCATCGGGGCCTGTATATGACTCTGGGAGCTCTGATTGTGCTCGCCGGTCTGGTGGTTGCCGGAATCTACGTGCCGCGGATCAGCAAGACCCATGCTAATCGACCGGACGCGAACTCGATGGCGCAGACTGCGGACACCACCACGCCCAGCGCCACGCCCAGCGAAGCCCAGCCCAGCCAGCCCGCGCCTTCGGAGGCTCCAGCTGCCGGCGCGATGAGTTCGGATTCGTCGCAAGCGCCCGCCGCACCCACAGCCACCACCGCTTCCCTGGACAACTCGAATGCGATGCAATCGGCACCGCCCGCAACGCCGGCGGTTCCGGAGATGGAGAAGCCGGTGCAGAGCAATCTCGCCCCGGCCAAGCCCAGCCATTCCCATGCCAAGAAGGTGATGGCCCAGAACGGCAGTTCCGGCGATATGGGCGCTCCTCCGCAGAGTGATAGCGCAATGGCTGCACCAGACGCCGCAAACGCCTCAGCTCAATTGGAGGAGCTGGAGCAATCGGTTGACCAGCTTTCCAACCGTGCTGCCGCCGTGAACAGCGGTCTGGATCGCCTGCAGCAGGAGCAGAGCGCGTCGGGTTACGGGCTGCGTGGCGACATGGTCGAGCGCCAGGCCAGCCTGAAAGCCAACCTGTTCAAGGCCGAAGAGGCCATGCAACACCACGACGCTGTGAGGGCGAAAAAATACGCGGACATGGCGGGGAAAGACCTGGAAGTGCTGGAGCGCTTCCTGGGCCACTAAGCGCTCTGTCATCCTGAGCGCAGCCGGATGATTCGCTTGCGAATCAGTCGGCGGAGTCGAAGGACCCCTACCGATGGAATGAGGATCCCTTCCGCGGAGTTTTTTGGAGGGGAAGAACTTGGCGACCCGGCTGCATATTCAGGGATGGGGGTCCTTCGACTGCGTAGCTGCTTCGCGAAGCGAAGCAGCTCCTCCGCTCAGGATGACAGGCTTTCACTTGCTGTACTGGTTTCTCTTCTTCTCTTCGTGGCGTTCCTGTCCCAGCTGGATCAGGCGCTCGATCAGTTCGGGATAGGCCAGCCCTGACGCCGCCCACAGCTTGGGATACATGCTGATGGCGGTGAAGCCGGGCATGGTGTTGATCTCGTTGAGATAGATTTTCCGGTTCTTGGGGTCCATCAGGAAATCTACCCGCGCCAGGCCGGAACAGTCCACGGCCTGGAAGGCGCTGATGGCCAATTGCCTGATCTTTTTGGTTTCGGCTTTGCTTAGCTTCGCGGGAATGATCAGCTGCGATCCTTCGTCAACGTATTTCGCCGTATAGTCGTAGAATTCCTTGCCCGGGACGATCTCGCCCGGCACCGAAGCCTCGGGCTTATCGTTGCCCAGAACTGAAACTTCGATTTCGCGGGCCTTGTGCTTCTTGCCGCCTACGCCTTCTTCGATCACAATCTTGCGATCGAATTTGGCGGCTTCTGCCATCGCTGGCGCCAGTTCCTTGCCATCGCGCGCCTTCGAAATTCCCACCGAAGACCCCAGATTAGCCGGTTTCACAAATACCGGATACTTCAGCTTGCTTTCAACCAGCTTCTGCACTTTCTTCGGCGCGGCTTCCCAGTCGGTGCGCAGCACCGTGACATGCTTCACAATGGGCAGTCCAGCGGCGCGGAACAACGACTTCATGACGTCCTTGTCCATGCCGGCGGCGGAGCCGAGTACGCCCGCGCCCACGTAAGCAATGTCCGCCAGTTCGAACAATCCCTGGATGGTACCGTCCTCGCCAAAGGTGCCATGCAGCACGGGGAAAATGATGTCCACGTTAATGGCCCGGTCGCTGGCCCGCCGGGTGAGGGCCTCGGTCTGGAAAGCCGCCAGAGACCCGCCCGGACGCTGCGGCTCCGGCGGAACCACCACCGCCTGACCGGTAGCCAGGACTGCAGCTCCTGGAGTGGCTCCGGGGTCGCCCGCTCTAAGACTAGAGTGGACTTCGCTTTGGCCCCGCAGCAGCAGTTCCGCATCGCCGGCGGTCAGCCACCGGCCTTCCTTGGTGATGCCGATGGGCACAACTTCGTACTTATTCTTATCAATGGCGTTCAAGACCGATGCGGCCGAGAGCAGCGATACTTCATGTTCACCGCTGCGCCCGCCAAACAGGATGCCGACACGTAGTTTTTTCATGGCACTTTTTCATGGATATGGGCTTGATATGGCCCCTCCATTCTTGCACAATGTCATACCGTCTGGGTTGACCAGGGCTGCACCCCGAGCTAGCCTCGGCCGGTCTGGGCCGGGAACCTTTGCGTTGTCCTGATTTCTTTTGGGGAGGGGAATATTACGCCATGCGAAAAGTAACGTCACTGGCCGCGCTGTTTTTGCTGTTCTCGGTTGCGGCGGCATTCGCGCAAGCCGCACCGGCCGCCGCCCGCAAAAAGCGGATCGCCATATTTGATTTCGATTACGCCACCGTGCACAGCAATGTCGCAGCGCTCTTCGGCCAGGACATAGATGTAGGCAAGGGCATCTCCGACCTGCTGGTCACCTATCTGGTCAAAGACGGCAGCTACTCGGTGATTGAGCGCAAAGCTCTGGACAAGATCATGGCGGAGCAGAATTTTTCCAATAGCGACCGCGCCAATCCCAACTCCGCCGCCAAAATCGGGAAACTGCTGGGGGTGGACGCGATCGTCGTCGGCAGTATCACTCAGTTCGGCAACGAGACCAAGAACATGAATCTGGGCGGCGCCGGCGGCGCGCTGGGCGGATTTGGCCTGGGAGGTTTCGGACACAAGAAGTCGAAAGCCATCGTGTCGCTGACCGCGCGCATGGTGGACGTGGATACAGGCGAGATTCTGGCCGTAGCCGAAGGCCACGGTGAATCGGCGCGGGAGAGCACCTCGCTGCTTGGCGGAGGAGGTAACTGGCACGGATTCGGCGGCGGCAATGCGGACTTCGGCAGCAGCGACTTCCAGAGCACCATCATCGGAGAAGCCGTGAAGGCCGCGGTCGAGAAAACCAGCACCGAGGTGATCTCCGACAAAGACAAACTGGTGGCGCGCACCGTGGTGGTCGAAGGGCTGGTGGCAGCAGTCGATGGAGGCCAGATCATCCTCAATGTCGGATCGAAAGCCGGCGTGAAGGTCGGTGACCAGCTTAACGTTGAGCGCGTGACCAAGGAAATCAAGGACCCTTCCACCGGCAAGGTGATCCGGCGCATGGCCACGTCGGTGGGCGTAGTTAAGGTCACCGATGTCGATGATATTTCGTCGGTCGCGACCACGGTTTCAGGCACCGGCTTCAAAACCGGGGACGAGGTGAAAACCGTCACCCAATAACGTCTGTGTGTGTGGCGCGGGCGCCCCCGCCCGCGCGGCCTTTGACTTTCACGAACGGGAGGGGCAACGCCCGTCCCGGCCCTCTTCTTTCTGAGCAGCACGGCTCGATTGGCTCAACTGGGAGGCTCCCCATGGGCGTGTCACTCGCACGAGTA
>Ga0207706_10001042_pt1 | contig 28146 bp, 27 predicted proteins | sample KBSC53metaG_FD_184318 | JGI IMG/M metagenome (GOLD analysis project Ga0207706, IMG submission 184318) | Corn rhizosphere microbial communities from Kellogg Biological Station, Michigan, USA - KBS C5-3 metaG (SPAdes) (version 2) | ecosystem: Host-associated > Plants > Roots > Rhizosphere > Soil ... | reverse complement strand
GTGTTGGGTGCGAGATAGCGGTCGAAGTTGCCGGGCAGGCGCGGATCGATGCGTTCACGCGTCAGCGTGGTGTCGAAGCGCGGGGCCAGGCCCCACAGCCGAGGCGTGTCGAGCGCGAACAGCGCGGCGTCCTCGATCGCGCCTTCGAGCGCGAAGAAGGTGGCGACGTACGGCGATTTGGTGAAGTCCAGCAACCGCGTCGGTGCGCCGTGGTGCTGCATCATCGCCAGGCAGCGCAGGTCGTCTTCCAGCACGCGATGGTCCTGAAGATAGTTGTGCGCCTTGCGCCGGAAGATGCGCATGGCGCGCTCCTCGCGCGGGCGCCAGAGCGTATCGTCGGGCGCGTATTGCATCAGCCGGCGCGACAGCGAGCTGAGCAGGTCCCAATCGGTCGCGCGCTCGCCGCGGAAGGCCCAGCCGTCGAGCGATTCGAGCGTCTTGACGAGCTCGTCCCAGCTGTTGGCGGTGATCTGCTTCATGCGGCCTCGAATCCCCGCGCCCAGTCCTGCAGCTGCTCGTGGCTTGCGGCGACGCCGCCGCACACGATCACGAGCACGTTCTTCGCGCCGAGCAGGGCCGGCGCGGCCGGCTCGGCCACCTGCGACAGCGCCGCGCCGCAGGCCGGCTCGACGATCATGCGGTGCTCGAGCGCGAAGCCGAGGCAGGCCTCGACCGCCTGCCGGTCGGAGACCACGACGCTGCGCACCGGGTGCCGGCGCGTCCATTCGAAGGCCTGTGCGCACACCTGGCGCGCGCCCAGCGAGGTGGCGATGCTGGTGATGGCCGGTAGCTCGACGCGCTCGCCCGCGGCGACGGATTGCGCCAGCGAATCGGCGCCCTGCGTTTCCACCGCGATCACCGGCACATCGGCCCAGCCGTGGCGGTGCAGCCCCTCGATCACGCCGCACATCAGCCCGCCGCCGCCCACCGAGAGCACCACAGCGTCGGGCTGCAGGCCGGTATCGGCGACCTCGTCGATCATCGAGGCGTGGCCCTGCCACAGCAGCGGGTCGTCGAAGGGGTGGATGAACGCATCGTCTTCGCCCAGCAGCGTCTGCAGGTGCGCGTTGGCCTCGGCCCAAGAGCGGCCGTGCACGATGACCTCGGCGCCCTGTCGGCGGATCAGCGCCTTGGGCCGCTCCAGCGTGGTCTGCGGCACCACCACGGTGACTGGCACGCCGAGCGCGCGGCCGGCGTGCGCGACCGCCAGCCCCGCATTGCCGCCCGACGACGACATCAACCGCTTCGCGCCGCGCCGCACATGGGTTTCGCAGGCATGGCCGACGCCGCGCATCTTGAACGAGCCCGGCGGTTGCAGCGCCTCCATCTTGAGCCAGACGCGGCGATCGGGCTGGCCGTAGACGGTGGATTCGAGCAGCGGCGTCGCGATGTGCAGGGCCATGGATCAGGGCGATTTCTTTCGTGTCGAAGGCTGCAGTTTCACACGCGCCAGGCGCTTGGCGTTGGCGGTGACGCGGCGGTGCACCGGCGCCATGCCGCTGCCGATCACGTTGGAGAGAGCGCGCGCGGCCTGCTGATGCGCGGCTGCCGGTGCCGCACCGCGGCTCGCGGCGCTCCACGGCGCGGCCCACAGGCGCATGCCTTGCTGCATCGCATCCATCATTGCCGCCTGCTGGGCCTGCCACAGGCGCAGCCCCATCGCGAACCACGATTCGCCGAAGGCCTCGACCTTCTCCTGGCCCATGCGGATGAATTCGCGCCGGTCGCGCTCGTTGGGCACCGGGCCGGCGGTCATCATCCGGCTCGTGCGGTGGGCGATCACCTGCGGTGTCGCGAGCGAGATCTCCCACATGCGGGCGCCGTGGCGCCACCAGGCGGACATGTCGGCGGGGAGGGGAGGGCGGGCGGGGTGTCGTTTCATCGGTGTTGCTCCTGAGCGGCGGAACCGATGCTGCGCGGCAAGCGCCGCGCCCAGGGCCCTGCTGGCCTCAGGCGAAGCCGAGCATGCCGACGATCGCGCCCAGCCCCACCATCCACAGCGGGCTGAGCCGGGTGCGCCACATCACGAGCACCGTCAGCGCCACCAGCAGCGTCGCCCCCACGCTGTGGCGCGACGGCTCGCTGAGCACCCAGCCGGTGGACAACAGCAGCCCCAGCGTCAGCGGCGCCATGCCGGTGGTGAAGGCACGCACGCCCAGCGCGTCGCGCCGTGCCTCGCCCCAGCGGGTGGCGTGCAGCGCCAGCGTGGTCGAGGGCAGCATGATGCCGAGCATGGTGACGAGCACGCCCAGCGGGCCGGCGACGTTCCAGCCCAGCACCGCGACGAACAGCAGGTTGGGGCCGGGCGCGGCCTGCGCGATCGCGACCGACGCGGTGAACTGCGCATCGGTGATCCAGCCCTGCTCCTTGACGATGTAGCGGTGCATGTCGGGCGTGGTGGTGATCGCGCCGCCGATCGCCAGCATCGACAGCAGCAGGAAGTGCCCAAACAGCCCGAGCAGATCCTGCGCACTCAGGCCGTTGGCCCACGCCAGCGGCGTCAGCAGCCAGTTCATCGGCTGAGCCTCCACCACGCGGCCGTGACCGCGATCGAGCCCAGGCCGAGCACGATCCACACCAGCGGCACGTGCAGCACGGTGATGCCCACGACGGTGAGCAGCGTGAAGCCGCCGCACAGCCAACGGCCCATCGCGTTCGTCTTCAGCGAGCCCATCAGCTTGAGCGCGGTGGCGATGATCAGCCCGGCCGACACCGCGCCCATGCCGCGCAGCGCGCCGGCCACCATCGGCACCGCCGCGAACTGGGTGTACAGCGCCGCCAGCGCGATCACCACGACCAGCGGCACCAGCGTCATGCCGGCCAGCGCCGCGAAGGCGCCGCGCCAGCCGAAGAAGCGGTCGCCCAGCATCAGCGAGAGGTTCATCACGTTGGGCCCGGGCAGGACCTGCCCGACCGAGAGCATCTCGACGAACTGCGCCTGGGTCAGCCAGCGCTGCCGCTCCACGAGCTCGCGCTGGGCCACCGCGAGCACGCCGCCGAAGCCCTGCAGCGCCAGCAGCGTGAACACCTTGAACAGCTCGGCCGGCGACGCGGGGCGGGCCAGCGGCGGGCCGGGCTCGACCACCGGCTCGCTCAGCGCATCACCTTCAACGCATCGGGATTGATGATGTTCGTCGGCGTGTTGTTGACGAAGTTGACGACGTTGTCGAACGCGGCGCCGAAGTAGGCCTCGTAGCTGTCCTGCTCGACGTAGCCGATGTGCGGGGTGCACACCGCGTTCTCCAGGCGCAGCAGCGGGTGGCCCTGGAGGATGGGCTCGCTCTCGAACACGTCGACCGCGGCCATGCCGGGGCGGCCGCGGTTGAGCGCCGAGACCAGCGCGTTGTCCTCGACCAGCTCGGCGCGCGAGGTGTTGACGAACAGCGCCGTGGGTTTCATGCGCTGCAGGTCGTCGAAGCGCACGATGCCGCGGGTGTCGTCGTGCAGCCGCAGGTGCAGGCTCAGCACGTCGGCCGTCTCGAAGAAGGCCTCTTTCGACTCGGCCGCCTGGTGGCCGTCGGCCAGCGCTTTCGCGCGCGATGATTCGCTCCCCCAGACGATCACGGTCATGCCGAAGGCACGGCCGTAGCCGGCGACCAGCTGGCCGATGCGGCCGTAGCCCCACAGGCCCAGCGTCTTGCCCTTGAGCACCATGCCGAGGCCGAAGTTGGGCGGCATCGAGGCCGCCTTCAGACCCGACTGCTGCCAAGCGCCGTGCTTCAGGTTGCCGATGTACTGCGGCAGCCGCCGCATCGCGGCCATGATCAGCGCCCAGGTCAGCTCGGCGGGGGCGATCGGCGAGCCGGTGCCCTCGGCCACCGCGATGCCGAGCCGCGTGCAGGCCTCGACGTCGATGTGAGCGCCGACCCGGCCTGTCTGCGCCAGCAGCTTCAGCTTGGGCAGCTTCTCGAGCAGCTGCTTCGGGAAATGGGTGCGCTCGCGGATCAGCACCAGCACATCGGCGTCGCGCAGCCTCACGGAGAGCTGGCCGATGCCCTTGACCGTGTTGGTGAACACCTTCGCGTTCAGGTGCTCGAGCTTCGCGGCGCACTTGAGCTTGCGAACCGCGTCCTGGTAGTCGTCGAGGATGATGATGTTCACATGCCCATTTTGCACCGGGGGAAGGCGCGCGACGCCCGTGCGGGCTTCGGTCGTTGCGGATAGCATCCGCGCCGCGCCCAACCCCTACCGAAGGAGACTTCCATGCCCCTCACCATGCACTCGGCCAGCGTGCCGATCTTCGTGCGCATGCTCGGCAACATCGAGGCCTGGCTCGACAAGGCGCAGGCCCATGCCGAGACCAAGAAGTTCGACCCGTCGGTCTACCTGGCTGCGCGCCTCGCCCCCGACATGCTGCCTTTCACCCGCCAGATCCAGATCGCCAGCGACAACGCCAAAGGCTGCATCGCACGGCTGGCCGGCGTGGAGATCCCGAAATACGAAGACAACGAGGCGACGATCGACGAGCTGCGCGAGCGCATCCGCAAGACCATCGATTTCATGAAGTCGGTGCCGGCCGAGAAGTTCGAGGGGGCCGAGGGGCGTGACATCGAGATACCGCGACGCGCCGGCGAGCCGCTGCGCTTCAAGGGCGAGGCCTACCTGAAGCACTTTGCGCTGCCCAACTTCTTCTTCCATGTGACCACCGCGTACGCGCTGCTGCGCCACTACGGTGTGGACCTGGGCAAGGCCGACTACCTCGGTCCGGCCAACCCGTAGGCCGGACGGGGCCTCTGCTTCAGAGGCTGTCGAGCGGCGCGAAACCCGAGCGCGGCGAGCGCGTCGGGAAGAAGCGGTTCAGCGGGGCCAGGCGGCGCTCGGCTTCTTCCTGGTTGTGATGCACCGCGATCAACGAATACATCTCCGAGCGCAGGTGCCACAGCTCGCGCAGCGAGCGGGCGCAGCGCACGCGGTGCTGCAGGAAAGAGGCATGCTGGGTCGGGATGTCTCCCAGCGCCTCGGCAAACTCCACCCGGATCGCGCGCAGGCGCTGGGCCGGGTCGGCCCCCCGCGGCTTGGCCAGCCGCTTCAGCCAGTCGAGCGACGACGGCGTCGTCACATAGACCGTTTCAGGCGGGCAGACCGCCACATGCCCCGTGCTGGCAGCCAGCGACGGCGGCATCGGGCGGCGGAACAGGCGGGAGGTGAAGGTTTGCAACATGTCGATTCAATTTCGGCAGACAGCACCGGAAACTGAAATCGATTCTTCCGTGAGCTAGTACCTGGCGATGGGCCGAACAACGGCAGGAAACGGCCGTTTTTCACGAGCTGCGGCAAGGGAACCGGCAGCTGTTAGGCTTGCGCGCGTCACGGGACGGAAGGAATTACCGATGAAATGGATTCGCCGCGCACTGCTCGCGCTGCTGGGGCTGGTGTTGCTGCTGGGGGTGGCGCTGTTCGTCTACAGCCGCCGCGCATTGCCGACGACCGACGGCACGCTGCAGATGCCGGGCCTGCAGGGCGAGGTGCGCATCGAGCGCGATGCCGACGGCATCCCGACCATCCGCGCCGCCAACCTGCCCGACCTGATGTACGGCCTGGGCGTGGCCCATGCCCAGGACAGGCTCTGGCAGCTCGAGACGCACCGCCGCATCGGTGCCGGCCGCTTGGCCGAGGCTTTCGGCGAGCCGGCGCTGGAGACCGACCGTTTCCTGCGCGCCCTGGGCGTGCGCCGCGCCGCGGCCGAGCAGTGGGCGCAGACGAAGGGCGAGGCCCGCATCGCGCTCGAGGCCTATGCCCGCGGCATCAACGCCTATTTGCGTGGCCAGATGAAGGCGCGGCCGCCCGAGATGCTGGTGCTCGGCGTCCAGCCGGAAGACTGGGACCCGGTCGACAGCCTGGCCTGGGGCCTGATGATGGCCTGGGACCTGGGCGGCAACTGGTCCAGCGAGCTGCTGCGCCTGCGGTTGGCGGCCCGGCTGCCGGTGGACCGCATCAACCAGCTGCTCCCGCCGTATCCCGGCGAGCAGCCGCTGGCGGTGGCGGACTACCCGGCGCTGTACGGGGCGATGCACCTCGACCGCGAGATCGGCCAGCAGGCACTGGCGGCGGCGCCGCCCTCGGGCATCGAAGGCGTGGGCTCCAACAACTGGGTGGTCGCCGGCTCGCGCACGCAAAGCGGCAAGCCGCTGCTCGCGAACGACCCGCACCTGAAGCTCTCGGCGCCGGCGCTGTGGTACTTCGCGCGGATGGAGGCTCCGGGGATCAAGGTCGCGGGCGCCACGATGCCGGGCCTGCCACTGGTGGTGCTGGGCCAGAACGAGCATGTGGCCTGGGGCTTCACCAACACAAACCCCGACGTGCAGGATCTCTACATCGAGCGCATCAAGGCCGACGATCCCGGCCAGTACCTCACGCCCACCGGCTGGGCGCGCTTCGAGACCCACGAAGAGCTGATCAAGGTGAAGGGCCGGCCGGATGTGAAGCTGCTGGTGCGCCGCACGCGCCATGGCCCGGTGATCTCCGACTCGGGCATCACGAACGACATCCTCGGCAGGCACGAGCGGCCGGCCTATGCGCTGGCGATGCGTTGGACGGCGCTCGACCCCGATGCGGAGCTGGTCACCGCGGGGCTGGGCATGGCCCGCGCCCGCACGATCGACGACTTCGTCACCGCGATGCGCGGCTGGGTCGCGCCGATGCAGAACATGGTGGTGGCCGACAGCGCCGGGCACATCGGCTTCGTCGCCTCCGGCCGCGTGCCGATCCGCAAGCCCGAGAACGACCTGAAGGGCCAGGTGCCCGCGCCGGGCTGGGACGCGCGCTACGACTGGGCCGGCTTCCTCACGCTGGAGGCCACGCCGCGCGAGATCGACCCCCCGCGCGGCTGGATCGCCACCGCCAACCAACGCGTCGTGCCGGCCGACTACCCGCACTACCTGACCAGCGAATGGGCGGTGCCCTACCGGCAGCAGCGCATCGAGCAGTTGCTGCAGGCCACGCCGAAGCACACGCCTGAGAGCTTCGGCGCGATGCAGGCCGACGTGCAGTCGCTCGCGGTGCCGCGCATCCTGCCGTGGCTGCTGAAGGCGAAGTCGCAGCACCCGCTGGCGGCGGCCGCGCTGCGGCGTCTGCAAGGCTTCGACGGGCGCATGGCGGCCGACCAGGCGGCGCCGCTGATCTTCTGGGCCTGGGCACGGCAGGTCACGCAGGGCATCTTTGCCGACGAGATGGGCAAGGATTTCTACGAGCGCACGATCGGCGGCCGGACCTACCGCACCGCGCTCGAAGGCGTGCTGGAGCGCAACGATGCCTGGTGGTGCGACGACAAGGGCACGCCCGAGGTGACCGAGAGCTGCGCCGCGCAGGCCGACGCCGCGCTCGGCCGCGCGCTCGACGAACTGCAGGCCCGCTTCGGTGCCGACGTGTCGCAATGGCGCTGGGACGCCGCGCACCAGGCGCGCTCGGAGCACCGGCCGTTCAGCAAGGTGAAGGCCCTGGCGCGCTTCTTCGAGCTGCGCGCGCCGGTGGGCGGCGACAGCTTCACGGTCAACGTCTCGCAGGTCAGCGTGAAGCCCGATGCCGCCACCGGCGAGCTCTACCTCGACGAGCACGGCCCGTCGCTGCGTGCCATCTACGACCTGGCCGACTCGAAGCAGTCGCGCTTCATGCATTCGAGCGGGCAGTCGGGCATCCCGTTCTCGCCGCTGTACCGCAGCTTCGTCGAGCGCTGGGCCGAGGTGCGCTACGTGCCGGTGTGGGCCGACGGCGCGGCAGCGCAGACGCTGTTGCTGCAGCCAGCCGGTAGCCGATAGGCGTTGGGCGGGTGGGTCCTCAGGCCCGGCGCCGTGCCCATCGCCAGGTGGCCTCGACGACGATGGCCGCGCTGATGAAGACGCACAGCACCAGGCCTGAGAACAGCACGCCCATCATCGCCAGGGCGTAGATGGTGAGGCCGCCTTGCCCGCCGATGTCGAACCCCGCCTTCAACACGATGGCCACGAAGAGCGGCACGACTTCGAGGAAGGCATAGGCCGCCAGCGCCCGGCGCGTGGCCCGCCAGAATCCTGCTCGCCAAGCCGGCGCCAGGAAGCGGGCGGCAATGGCCGCGACGACGAGCACGGCCCAGGGGACCGACAGCAGCGCCACCGGCATCTCGGCCTGCCCGCCGCCGAACTGGGCGTGGGCGGGGCCGCCGAGCAGCAGGCTGCATGCCGCCGCGAGCAGCATGCGCAGCCCGGAATGGAGCGCTCGCATTCGTCTTCCGGGCGGCGGGTCAGCTGGCCGCGTTCGGCACACGGATGAGTTGCCCAGCCTTGCTCAGGCGCAATCGGGCAAAGTCTTCGGCAAGGAACAGCTCGCCGTGGTAGCGCGCGGCAGCCTCGGCGCGGATGTCGTCGATCGACGGCGATCGCGTGGCGTCCGATTGATAACGGGCACTGAAATGCGTGAGCACCAGATGCGGCAGGCCGGCGGCCTGCGCGAATGTGGCCACGGCCGCAGCGGTGCTGTGACCGACGTCGCCGGCCTTGGTGCCGATGTCTTCGGTGTAGGTGGCCTCGTGCACCAGCACCTGTGCACCACGGCAGGCCTCGGCCAGCAGCCCGGGCCGGTCGTTGTCGCCGCCGACCACGATGCGCCGCGGCGGATGGGGGAAGAAGACGTAGTCGCTGCTCTTCAGCAGGCGGCCCTCGTGCGCCACGTCCAGCCCCTTGCGCAACTGGCCCCACAGCGGCCCCTGCGGCACGCCTTCACGCGCGAGCTTCTCAGTGTCGAGGCTCGGCTCGAGCCGGGCCTCGGTGAAGGTGTAGGCGAACGACGGCACGCGGTGCGACAACGCGGTAACCTCGGCGCGCAGCGAGCCGTTCGTCCAGCCATCGAGCGATTCGGTGGCCACGAACTGCAGCTCGAACGGCAGGTAGAGCTGCGTCAGCTGCTGCGTGGCGCGGAGCCAGCCTTCGATCCCCTCGGGCGAAATGATGGCCAGCGGCTTCTTGCGGCCCAGCATGCCGGCGCTCGCCAGCAGGCCCGGCAGGCCATAGCAGTGGTCGCCATGCACATGGGTGATGAAGATGGCCTGCAGGTCGTTGACCGACAGCGGCGTGTGCAGCAGCTGATGCTGCGTGGCTTCGCCGCAGTCGATCAGGTACCAACCGCTGCCGCCATCCTCCATCAGCGCGAGGCCGGTGACGTTGCGCTGCTTGGTGGGTGTGCCGGATGAGGTGCCGAGAAAGAGAAGGTCCACGGCGGTGTCAGACCTGCCCGTACAAGGCCTTGCGCTGCGCGGTGTACTTCCACCACGGGGCAGCCTCGGCGCCGCGCATGAAGTCGGTGACGGCCATGAAGGTGTCGAGCACGCAAGGGTCCTGGCGCTGCCCGGTCTTGGCGCACAACGACTGGTAGAGCACGAACGCATCGCGCCCCGCGAGTTCCTTCGGGTGCTGGATGCCCAGCAGGCGCAGGTCGGCCGCCAGCGAAGGGCCGACGTTCGGCAACTGCTCCAGCGATTCGCATTCCTCGGCGGTGCGGGCCTTGGCCGGCTTGACCTGCGTCTTCATCACATCAGCATCGAGTTGCGGATCAGGCCCACCGCCAGCCCTTCGATCTCGAAGTTGGGTTCGTCGGGCGTGACGACGATGGTGTTGAACTCGGGGTTCTCGGGGATCAGCTCGATGCCCGCCTTGGTGCGGCGGAAGCGCTTGACGGTGACGTCTTCGCCGATGCGGGCGACGACGATCTGGCCGTTCTTGGCCTCCTTGGCCTTCTGTACCGCGAGCAGGTCGCCATCGAGGATGCCGGCGTCGCGCATGCTCATGCCACGCACCCGCAGCAGGTAGTCGGGCTTGCGCGGGAACATCGCCGCCTCGACGACGTAGGTCTGGTCCACGTGCTCCTGCGCCAGGATGGGGCTGCCGGCCGCGACGCGGCCGATCAGCGGCAGCGTGAGCTGGGCCAGGCTGGGCAGCGGCAGCGCGAACTGCTTGCCGCGCGCCTCGTTGAGCGCGCGCAGCGTTTCCGATTTGAGGCGGATGCCGCGCGAGGTGCCGCCGACCAGCTCGATGGCACCCTTGCGGGCCAGCGCCTGCAGGTGCTCTTCAGCGGCGTTGGCCGAGCGGAAACCCAGCTCGGCCGCGATCTCGGCCCGGGTGGGCGGGGCGCCGGTCCGCTCGATCGCGCTTTGCACGAGTTCGAGGATCTGCTGCTGGCGCTCGGTGAGTTTGGGGCGGTCTTCCATGGGGCTCCGGGGCGGGCACTGGCGGTTCATCCAGTGCCTGTATTTTTATCCAGAGCCGCCGGAAATGCAAAGCGGCGGGCTGAGGTCAGCGTGGGCGCCGACGCACGAGGCCGATCGCGCCCAGCCCGGCGAGCATCAGCGCGTAGGTTTCAGGCTCCGGCACGGCGGGTGCGAAGGTGGTGAAGCTGGCGTAGCCGTTCTCGCCGAAGGAGGGCGAAAGGTCGAGCGTCGCGGTGCCGGTCAGCGCGTAGGAGGTGGCGTCGGTGTCGACGAACAGGAAGCGCGTCTGCCCGCCTTCGGGCACGCCGAACGCGAAGTTGAACTGAACGGTGGAGCCGCTGCCGGTGCGGCTGCCGGATTCGGGCTCGAGCGTGCCGAGGCCGTCTGAGCGCCAGCCGACGTTGGTGGCAAAGCCGGTGAAGCCATCGCGCCGGATGCTCAGTGGGTAGGACGACGGCTTGTCGAGGAGCGTGAGGCGGTAGTAGAAGTCGTAGGTGCCGTCGTCGGCCAGCACGACGCGGTCCTGCACCTCGACGCTGAAGGGCAGGCCGGTACCCGAGAACGAGCCCGAGATCGTGCGCGTGACGTCCTCGACGACGGTGCCGGCGAGCTGCGGTTCGGCCGCGACCGTGGTCCCCGGCAGCGGCGACACGAAATCGCCGGGAGCCATCGGGACGGCGATGGCCTTCACGGTGCCGAGCAGGAGGCCTGCGAAGACGACCGAGCGGCAGGCGGGGGCGTGGTGGGGCTGCATGGTGATCTCCGGGGGATGTGGAATCCCGGAATCTAGAAGGGCGCGCCCCGGCCTTCAATCCCTAGGCAAGGTGCCGCGCTGCAACCCGATGGCGCCCCGCCCGGCCGGCGTCAGCGCGCAGCTCCCCGGGGTCGGCACCGCCAGCATCCAGGGCAGCGTTGACGCCGTACACCGACGCTCAGACGATCGTCAGCGTCACGTCGATGTTGCCGCGGGTGGCGTTCGAGTACGGGCACACCTGGTGCGCCGCCTTGACCAGCGCCTCGGCGGCCTCACGCGGCATGCCGGGCAGCGAGATCTTCATCGCGACCTGGATGCCGAAGCCGTTGGGGATCGGGCCGATGCCCACGTCCGACGTGATCGACACGTCGGCCGGCACCTGGATCTTCTGCTTCGCGGCCACGGCCTTCATCGCGCCGATGAAGCAGGCCGAGTAACCCGCGGCGAACAGCTGCTCGGGATTGGTGCCCGGGCCGCCGGCGCCGCCCAGTTCCTTGGGGGTGCTCAGCTGGACGGTCAGCGCGCCGTCGGACGACTGGGCCTTGCCTTCGCGGCCGCCGGTGGCCGTGGCGGTGGCGGTGTACAGGACTTTTTCGAGGGACATGATGGTTCCTTTCGGGTGGGGGTGGAGTGAAAGCCGCTTCAAGCGGCGGAGGCGGTGGCGGCTGCGCTGATCTCGTCGCGCAGCTGCTTGAGCCGCGCGGTCAGCGCGGCGAGTTCATCGAGGCTGCAGTTCGCCGCGCAGGCCACCTGAGGCGGCACCTTGGCGGCGCGGGCCTTCAGCGCGCGGCCGGCAGGGGTGAGGCGCAGCAGCACGCGGCGCTCGTCGGCGGTGTCGCGCAGGCGCTGCACGAGGCCGGCGCCCTCCAGGCGCTTGAGCAGCGGGGTCAGCGTGCCGGAATCGAGCAGCAGGCGCTGGCCGAGCTCCGACACCGTGAGGCCGTCGCCTTCCCACAGCACCAGCATCACCAGGTATTGCGGGTAGGTGAGGCCGAGCGGTTCGAGCAGCGGCTTGTAGAGCTTGGTCATCGCGAGCGACGACGAATACAGCGCGAAGCAGAGCTGGTGGTCCAACTTGAGCCACTGGTCGCTCTTGGCGGTGGTGGAGGCAGGCGCTTTCGACATGGGTTGAATTGTATTGTGCGCAATTGAATTGCGCATAACCATTCTCGCTGAATGGACACTGCTCCGACGGGAACGCGGCTTGCCGTGTTCCCCACATGAGCCACATCGGTGTTTCCCATGGGAAAGGGCCGCGGAGATGAGCGCGCCCGCGATTCCGGCGGCGGTGCGCCGCTCGCTGCGCGAGACCTTCGGCATCCGCCAGCTGCGCGAAGGCCAGGAGGCGGTGATCGCCCGCGTGCTGCGCGGGCAGGACACGCTGGCGATCATGCCCACCGGCGCTGGCAAGTCCTTGTGCTACCAGCTGCCGGCGCTGCACCTCGAAGGCGCGACGGTGGTGGTGTCGCCGCTGATCGCGCTGATGAAGGACCAGGCCGAGAAGCTCGAGGAAGCCGGCGTCGCGGCCGAGCAGATGAACAGCGCTCAGCCACGGCGCGAGCAGGGCGAGTCGATGCAGCGCATCGCCGAAGCGCGCAGCGACGTGATCTTCGCGACGCCGGAGCGCCTGGGCGATGCGGAGTTCATCGCGACGCTGAAGGCGCAGCGCGTGGCCCTGCTGGTGGTCGACGAGGCGCATTGCATCTCGCAGTGGGGGCATGATTTCCGCCCGGCATTCCTGGAGATCGCCGCCGCGCTGGAGGCGCTGGGCAACCCGCCCGTGCTGGCGCTCACCGCCACCGCCGGCACCGAAGTGATCGACGACATCCTCAAGCAGCTCGGCCGGCCGCGCATGCAGGTGATCAGCACCAGCATCTACCGGCCCAATCTGAGGCTGCAAGTGGCGCAGGTGACCAGCGAGGACGAGAAGTTCGATCGCCTGCTGCAGGCGCTGCGCAAGGCCGAAGGTTGCGGCATCGTCTACTGCGCGACCGTGAAGGCCTGCACTGAGCTGCACGAGCGCCTCGAGGCCGCGGGCGAATCGGTGACGCTTTATCACGGGCGGCTCCCCGCCGCGCAGCGCCATGCCAACCAGGATGCCTTCATGGCCGGCGACAAGCGCGTGATGGTCGCGACCAATGCCTTCGGCATGGGCATCGACAAGCCCGACATCCGCTTCGTGCTGCACTACCAGATGCCCGGCAGCCCGGAGGCCTACTACCAGGAGGCCGGCCGCGCCGGGCGCGACGGGCAGGCCGCGGATTGCGGGCTGCTGTTCTACCGCAAGGACCGGCAGGTGCAGCAGTTCTTCCTGGCGCGCCGCTACCCCTCGCTGGACGACCTGGCGGAGGTCACCGCGGTGCTGGAGCGCAGCCGCGAGCCGCTGACCACGCAGCAAGTCGTCGAGCGCCTGCCGGCCCTGGGCCGCACGCGTGCGGCGGTGGCGCTGAAGCTGCTGCGCGACGGCGGCGTGGTGGCCGCGGACCGCTCGCACGCCTGGCGCCGCGATACGCGGCAGCGCGCCGACAAGCGCACGCTGAGCCGGCTCGCGGCCGACTACGAGCAGAAGGCCGAGCGCGACCGTGAGTCGCTGGAACGCATGGTGTTCTACGCGCAGACCGGCTTCTGCCGCTGGCGTGTGCTGCTCGAATGCTTCGGCGAGCCGCTGCCGTTCGAGGAGCGCTGCGGCGTGTGCGACAACTGCGTGCGGCCGCCGGCACCCTCGCCCGAGGCAGTGCAGGCCAGCGCGCCGAAGCCGAAGCCGGTGCAGCCGGCGTCGCCCTTCAAGCCGGGCGACAGCGTGAAGGTGCCGCGCTATGGCGACGGGCTGGTGGCGCAGGTGGCTGGCGAGGAGGTGACCGTGGTGTTCCCCGACAGCGCCAAGCGCAGCTTCCTCAGCGCCTACCTGAGCCCGGCCTGAATCAGGCCCTGCGGGGCTCAGGCGTTGCCCAACTGCTCCAGCGCCTCGCCGATCTCCAGCCAGCGCAGCTCGAGCGACTCGACCTCGTCGTCCAGCGCTTTCAGCCGCTTGCCTTGCTCGGCCCGCTCGGCCGGTGCCATGTCGGGCGCGGAGAGCGCGGCCAGCGCGGCCTCGCGCTCCTGGCCGGCAGCGGCGAGGCGCTGCTCCACGCGCTTGAGCTCGGCCTTCAGCGGCTTGGCCTGCTCGGCCAGCTTCTGGCGCTGCGCGGCCTGCGCCTTGCGCTCGTCGCGCCGGCTCGCGGCGTCCACCGGGGCGGCCGCCTCTCGCACCGCGGCAGCTTCGCGGGCCGCGGCACGTGCCGCTTCACGGCTTTGGTCGAGCAGCCAGCGCTGGTAGTCGTCGAGGTCGCCGTCGAAGGGCTGCACCGCGCCGCCGGCCACCAGCCAGAACTCGTCGCACACCTCGCGCAGCAGCGCGCGGTCGTGGCTCACCAGCATCACCGTGCCTTCGAACTCGTTGAGCGCCATCGACAGCGCCTCGCGCGTGGTGAGATCGAGGTGGTTGGTCGGCTCGTCGAGCAGCAGCAGGTTGGGCTTCTGCCAGACGATGGTGGCCAGCACCAGCCGCGCCTTCTCGCCGCCCGACAGCGAGCCGATCGGCTGGTGCACCATGTCGCCGACGAAGCGGAACTGGCCGAGGAAATCGCGCAGCTCCTGCTCGCGCGCCTCGGGGCTCACCTCCTTGGCCAGGCGGACCATCTGCTGCAGCGGCGTGTCGTCGCCGTGCAGCACGTCCATCTCCTGCTGCGCGAAGTAGCCGATCGCCAGCCCCTTGCCTTCGCTGATCGTGCCGCCGAGGGCCGGCTGCATGTGCGCGATGGTCTTCACCAGGGTCGACTTGCCCTGGCCGTTGGCGCCGAGGATGCCGATGCGCTGGCCGGCGAGTACTGTGCGGTTGATGTTCCGGACGATCACCGTATCACCGTATCCGCAAGCGACATCACGGAAGCTCAGCATCGGGTTCGGCAGGCTCGCCGGCTCGCGGAACTCGAACGCGAAGTCGCTCGCGGTGAGCACCGGCGCGATCTTCTCCATGCGGGCCAGCGCCTTCACCCGGCTCTGCGCCTGCTTGGCCTTGGTGGCCTTGGCCTTGAAGCGGTCGATGAAGCGCTGCAGCTGCGCGATCTTGTCCTGCTGGCGCGAGAAGGCGGCGGCCTGCTGGCTCATGCGCTCGGCCCGCATCTCCTCGAAGGTGCTGTAGTTGCCGCCGTAGCGCGTGAGCTGCGCGTCGTCGAGGTGCAGCGTCACCTTGGTGATCGCGTCGAGGAACTCGCGGTCGTGGCTGATCACCAGCGGCGTGCCGGCATAGCGCTGCAGCCAGGCTTCCAGCCACACCAGCGCATCCAGGTCCAGGTGGTTGGTGGGCTCGTCGAGCAGCAGCAGGTCGGCCGGGCACATCAGCGCGCGTGCCAGCTGCAGCCGCATGCGCCAGCCGCCCGAGAAACTATTGACCGGCGCATCGAGCTGCAGCGGCTTGAAGCCCAGGCCGAGCAGCAGCGCCTGCGCGCGCGAGCGGGCGTCGAAGGCGCCGGCTTCCTCGAGCTTCAGGTGCGCCTCGCCGATCGCGTGGCCGTCGCCGCTGGCCTCGGCTGCGGCCAGCGCCTGCTGCGCCTCGGCTAGCGGGATGTCGCCTTGCAGCACGAAGTCGGTCGCGCCGTCTTCGGTTTCCGGCATGTTCTGCGCCACCTCGCCGATGCGCCAGCGCGGGGGGATCTCGAAGTCGCCGGCGTCGGCATGCAGCCGGCCGGTCAGCAGCGCGAACAGGGAGGATTTGCCGGCACCGTTGCGGCCCACGAGGCCGATCTTCTCGCCCGGGTTCAGCGTCACGCTGGCATCCTGCAGCACGACCTTGGTGCCGCGGCGCAGCGTGAGGTTCTTCAACGTGATCATGAGGCGCGCAGTGTAGGGCCGCGGGGAGCCGGGGCCGGATAATCGGCGGCTCCCGCTGCTGCAGATTCCACGCCATGAGCCAAGGCCTGACCACCCGCATCCTCCATTCCGACCGCGCAGGCGGCGTCGAGCACGGCGCGGCGCACAAGCCCATGCACTCCGGCGCGGCCTTCAGCTTCGGTTCGGCCCGCGATCTGGTGGCCGTGTTCCAGGGCGAGAAGCCCGGCTCGGTGTACGCCCGCCAGGGCAACCCGACCGGCGCCGCGCTGGAGGCCAAGGTCAGCCTGATGGAGCAGGCGCGGGCCACCGCCTGCTTCTCGACCGGCATGGCGGCCATCAGCGCGGTGATGTTCTCGCTGCTGCGGGCGGGCGACCATGTGGTGAGCAGCCAGTTCCTCTTCGGCAACACCAACAGCCTGTTCGAGACGATGCAGGGCCTGGGCATCGAGGTCAGCTTCGTCGACGCCACCGATGCGGCCGCCGTGGCCGCCGCGGTGCAGCCGAACACCCGAATGGTCTTCGTCGAGACCATCGCCAACCCGCGCACGCAGGTGGCCGACCTCGCGGCCATCGGTGCGTTGTGCGCCGGGCGCGGCCTGCTCTACGTGGTCGACAGCACGCTGACCACGCCGGTGCTGATGCTGGGCCGCGACGTGCAGGCCGGCCTCGTCGTGCATTCGCTGACCAAGAGCATCGGCGGCCACGGCAACGCGATGGGCGGCGCGGTGTGCGACACCGGGCTGTTCGACTGGGCCGCGTACCCCAACATCCTGCCTTCGTACAAGAAGGGCAGCCCGGCCGCCTGGGGGCTGCTGCAGATCCGCAAGAAGGGCCTGCGCGACCAGGGCGCCACCTTGCGCGCCGAGGATGCACATCGCATCGCGGTGGGCGCCGAGACGCTGGCGCTGCGCATGGAGCGCACCTGCAGCAACGCGCTGCAGCTCGCCCGGTGGCTCGAAGCGCAGCCGCAGGTCGACCGCGTGCATTACCCGGGGCTGCAGAGCCATGCGCAGCATGAGCGCGCGGCGGCGCTGTTCAAAGGCGGCTTCGGCGGGCTGATGAGCTTCGAGCTGAAGCCGGGCATCGACGTGTTCGATTTCCTCGATGCGCTGAAGCTGGTGATCGTCTCCAGCCACCTGTCCGACACGCGCACCCTCGCGATCCCGGTGGCGCACACGATCTTCTGGGAGATGGGCCCGGAGAAGCGCGCGGCGATGGGCATCGCCGATGGGCTGATCCGGCTCTCGGTCGGCATCGAGGATGTGGCCGACCTGCAGGCCGATTTCGCGCAGGCCTTCGCCGCGTCACGCACCTGACACGCGCGGCACGGTTCAAAGCGCGGGATGGCGTTTGAACCGTGCGGCCCCTATCGTCTGCCGCTTCCAAGGATTCGTTCTCAGGGAGCCAAGATGATGGATCTGCATGCCGCGCGCCGACGCTGCGCCGCTGCCATGCTGTGCGCCGCTGCCGCCTGCGGGCTGGCGCCTTCGGCGGCCTTCGGCTGGGATGCGGACTACTTCCGCTACATGGCCGACTCGCACATGCACAAGATGATGCTCGACGGCATTGCCCGCAGCGATGCGATGGCGCGCCAGCTCAAGCGAGGCGAAGGGCGGGGCGCATCGGCCGGCGCACGGCCGGCGCCAGCGGTGGTCGACACTTCGTCCGTCACATCGTTTCCTGAGCGCTTGGCATCGCAATACCCGGCGGCCTCGCGCGCCGAAGCCGAGCGCGTGTTCCGCGAGCTGCTGCAGCGCTACGGCCAGCTCGAGCAGCGCTTCGGCCTCGAAAAGGGCGACGTGGCCGGTTCGGTGGCGGCCTTCATCGCCGGCAACTACATGGCCTATCACAACAGCGGCTTTCCGGACGAGAACTTCCTGCCGCTGGTCAATCAGATGCGCACGGTGCTCGCCAACAACCCCGAGTTCCAGCAGGCCAGCCCGCAGGCGCGGCAGGAGACCTACGAGCAGATGGCGTTGGTCGGCATGTTGATGGCCACCGGCCAGATGGCGCTGGCGCGCCAGCCGAATCCGCAGGCGCTGGCCAACATGCAGAGCGCTGCCAAGGGCTACCTGGAGCAGTTCCTGAAGACCGATGCCGATCGGCTGCAGCTCACGGCGCAGGGCCTGTCGATCCACTAGGGAGATCGCGATGAACGAACCACATGCCATGTGGCGGCACTGCGCCGCCGTGTCCCTGCTGACGCTGCTGGCTGCGTGCGGCGGCGGTGGCGGCGACGACAACACCGGCACTGCCGCCAATGGCGGCACCCCTCCCAGTGGCAACCCCGCGACGCCGCTCGATCATCCGAGCGGGCTGTACTGGAGCTGGACGACCGAGCTCACGCCCTTCACCAATCCGCAGGGCTTCACCTACTACTACAACGTCTTCAAGTACACCTACGCGAAGTACTTCGACAACGGCCTCGTCTACGTGGGCCCGCCGACGCCCGACTTCGATGCAGTGCAGTGCACCGCGCCGAGCAAGGATGCTGATGGCAACGACCTGTGCGTGAGCTACAGCGTCAGCAACGGCCAGATCACGATCGGCAGCGAGACGCCCGTCGCGCTGCAGAAGACGGCCGGTGGCTGGAGCATCGATGGCCGCGAGCTGAAGCCGCTGGCGGTGCTGCCGGCCGGCACCACGCTCGACGGCTCCTACACTTCGCGCTCCTGCTACATGGCGCTGTGCTCTCAGGCCAACTTCGTGTTCAAGCCCGACGGCACCTTCACCGCCTCGCGCTTCAACAGCTACGCCAACACCATCGGCGACGTGTTCGTCGGCTCCGGCGGCGGCAGCGACCAGACCGGCACCTATCGCATCGAGGGCCATGCGATCACGATGAACCCGCAGGGCGCCAAGGGCGGCCGGGTGTTCTTCTTCGTCGACGGCACTTCGCTGCAGATCGGCGAAGACTGGTACAGCAAGGACGAGTAGCGCCCGCTCAGGCGGCCGCGGCGACGAGCTCGGCACGGTGCTCCTGCAGTGCCTGCAGGACGATCGGCTTCAGCCCTTGGCCACCGGCTTCGTCGACATGGGCGTAGATCTGCCGGCGCATCCGCGGATCCCAGAACTTGCGGATGTGCGTCGCGATGCCGCTGCGGGCTTCGGCGGCATCGGGCATCGCGGCGAAGAAGTCGCCGATGCTGTTGGCCATCTGGACGAGGCGTTCGATGTTCATGGCGTGTCGGTGATCAATCGGTCGGCGTGGCTGTAGGCGACCCAGTCGTCGCCGCGCGCGAAGCCGACGAGGCAGAGGTTGGCTTGCTCGGCCGTCTGCACGGCGAGCGCGGTGGGCGCCGAGATCGCCGCGAGCAGGCCGACGCCGGCGCGCGCGGCCTTCTGCACCATCTCGAAGCTGGCGCGGCTGGTCACGGCGATGAAGCCGGTGGCGGCCTCGATGCCGCTGCGGGCGAGGGCCCCCACCAGCTTGTCGAGCGCGTTGTGGCGGCCCACATCCTCGCGCAGCAGCTGCACGTCGCCGGCGGTGCTGCACCATGCGGCGGCATGCGTCGCACCGGTGGCGGCCTGCAGGTTCTGCGTTTCCCTCAGGTGATGCAGCGCGCGGCCCAGGGCTGCGGCGCGGAGCCGCAGCGCCGCCACCGGGCCGGCCGCGGAAGGCAGTGCCTGCTCCAGGCTCTCGGTGCCGCACAGGCCGCAACCGGTGCGGCCGGCCATCGTGCGGCGGCGCTCCTTCAGCCGCGCGACGCAGCGGCTGGCGATCTCGATCTGCAGCACGATGCCCTGCGGCGTGCGTTGCAGCTCCACGTCGTGCACATCGGTGGCGCTGTCGATCAGGCCCTCGCTCAGCGAGAAGCCATAGGCGAAATCCTCCAGGTCGATCGGCGACGCGAGCATCACCGCGTGCGACAGGCCGTTGTACTGCAGCGCGACCGGTACCTCCTCGGCCACCCAGTCCTGCACCGCATGCAGGGTGCCGGCGCGGAAGGCCTGCGCCTGCAGCCGCGCGGCGCCGGGCACGGCGGGGGTATCCGGCGGCATCACTTCGCGGGCACGTTCGCCTGCGGCGCGTGCTGGCGATGCTCGAGCAGGTCGAGCTGCGTGCGGTTGAAGCGGCTGTACTCGCGCTGCCACTGCGAAGGCTGGGCCACCGGCATCACCTGTACCGCGGTGACCTTGTATTCGGGGCAGTTGGTCGCCCAGTCGGAGCTGTCGGTGGTGATCACGTTGGCGCCGCTCTCGGGGAAGTGGAAGGTGGTGTAGACGACACCCGGCGCCACGCGCTCGGTGAGCGTGGCGCGCAGCACCGTGTCGCCGGCGCGGCTTTGCACGCCGACCCAGTCGCCCTCGTGGATGCCGCGCTCCTCGGCATCGTGCGGGTGGATCTCGAGCCGGTCTTCGTCGTGCCACAGGTTGTTGGGCGTGCGCCGCGTCTGCGCGCCGACGTTGTACTGGCTCAGGATGCGGCCGGTGGTCAGCAGCAGCGGGTACTTGCGCGTGACCTTCTCTTCGCTCGCGACGTACTGCGTGATGATGAAGCGGCCCTTGCCGCGCACGAACTTGCCGACGTGCATGATCGGCGTGCCGGCTTCGGCGGTGTGCTCGTTGCAGGGCCACTGCACGCTGCCCAGGCGCTCGATCTTCTCGTAGGTGACGCCATGGAACGTGGGCGTCAGCGCCGCGATCTCGGCCATGATCTCCGACGGGTGCTCGTAGCGCATCGGGTAGCCCAGCGCCTCGGCCAGCTTCAGCGTCACCTCCCAGTCGGCCAGCCCGCCCAGCGGCTGCATCACCTTGCGCACCCGCGAGATGCGGCGCTCGGCATTGGTGAAGGTGCCGTCCTTCTCGAGGAACGACGAGCCGGGCAGGAACACGTGCGCGTACTTCGCGGTCTCGTTCAGGAAGATGTCCTGCACGACCAGGCATTCCATCGCGCTCAGCGCCGCGGCCACATGCTGCGTGTTGGGGTCGGACTGCACGATGTCCTCGCCCTGGCAATACAGGCCCTTGAAGCTGCCGTCGAGTGCCGCGTCGAACATGTTGGGGATGCGCAGCCCCGGCTCCGGGTTCAGCCTCACGCCCCATGCGGCCTCGAAATCGGCGCGCACCGTGCTGTCGGAGATGTGGCGGTAGCCCGGCAGCTCATGCGGGAACGAACCCATGTCGCACGAACCCTGCACGTTGTTCTGGCCGCGCAGCGGGTTCACGCCCACGCCTTCGCGGCCGACGTTGCCCGTGGCCATCGCGAGGTTGGCGATGCCCATCACCGCGGTCGAGCCCTGCGCATGCTCGGTGACGCCGAGGCCGTAGTAGATGGCGGCATTGCCGCCGGTGGCATAGAGGCGCGCGGCACCGCGCAGCTCGGCGGCGGGCACGCCGGTGACGGCCTCCATCGCCTCGGGCGAGTTCTCGGGCCTGGCGACGAAATCGCGCCACTGCGTGAACGACACGTCGTCGCAGCGCTCGGCGATGTAGTCGCGGGCCAGCAGCCCTTCGGTGACGATCACGTGCGCCAGCGCGGTGATCACCGCGACGTTGGTGCCGGGCTTCAACTGCAGGTGGAAGTCGGCGCGGATGTGCGGCGACTTCACGAGGTCGATGCGGCGCGGGTCGACGACGATCAGCTTCGCGCCTTCACGCAGCCGCTTCTTCATGCGCGACGCGAACACCGGGTGCGCATCGGTGGGGTTGGCGCCGATCACCATCACCACGTCGGCCTTTTCCACCGACTTGAAGGTCTGCGTGCCGGCCGAGGTGCCCAGCGTCTGGCCCAGGCCGTAGCCGGTGGGCGAGTGGCACACGCGGGCGCAGGTGTCGACGTTGTTGTTGCCGAAGGCGGCGCGCACCAGCTTCTGCACGAGGTAGGTCTCCTCGTTGGTGCAGCGCGACGAGGTGATGCCGCCCACCGCGTCGCGGCCGTGCTCCGCCTGGATGCGCTTGAACTCCGAGGCTGCGTAGTGGATCGCCTCGTCCCAGCTGACCTCCGTCCATGGGTCGGTGATCTTCTTGCGGATCATCGGCGTCGTGATGCGGTCCTGGTGGGTGGCGTAGCCCCATGCGAAGCGGCCCTTCACGCACGAGTGGCCCTCGTTGGCCTGCCCGTCCTTCCAGGGCGTCATGCGTACGACCTGTTCGCCCTTGACCTCGGCCTTGAAGCCGCAGCCGACGCCGCAGTAGGCGCAGGTGGTTACCACGCTCTTGCTCGGCAGGCCGAGTTCGATGACGGATTTTTCGATCAGCGAGCCGGTGGGGCAGGCCTGCACGCAGGCGCCGCAGCTGACGCACTCGCTCTCCATGAAGGGCTGGTCCTGGCCGGCCGACACATGCGAGTCGAAGCCGCGTCCGCTGATCGTCAGCGCGAAGGTGCCCTGCGTTTCCTCGCAGGCGCGCACGCAGCGGTTGCAGACGATGCACTTGGCCGGATCATGGATGAAGTACGGGTTGGAGTCGTCCGTCTTCGCATGCAGGTGGTTGGCGCCCAGCCCGTAGCGCACTTCGGCCACGCCGGTGGCCAGCGCCATGTCACGCATCTCGTTGTCGGCGCCCTCGAAGGCCTCGGGCGGGTGGTCCGACAGGTACAGCTCCATCACGTTGCGCCGCAGCTGCTCGAGCTTGGGGCTCTGGGTGCGGACCTTCATGCCGGCCTCGGCCGGCGTGGTGCACGAGGCCGGGAAACCCTTGCGGCCGTCGATCTCCACCAGGCAGAGCCGGCACGAGCCCCAGGGCTCGAGCGAATCGGTGGCGCAGAGCTTGGGCACCGAGCTGCCGCATTCGATGGCCGCGCGCATCAGCGAGGTGCCGGCCGGCACGGTGACGGCGCGGCCGTCGATCTCGAGCGTGACCTCTTGTTCGGATTCACGCCGCGGCGTGCCGTAGTCGATGTCGGTAGGGGTCAGCATCACGGCGTCCTCAATCCGAAGTCCTCGGGATAGTGGTCGAGCGCAGACAGCACCGGGAAGGGCGTCATTCCGCCCATCGCGCAGAGGCTGCCGTGCACCATGGTGTCGCACAGTTCGCGCAGCAGTTGGACCTGCTGCAGCCGGTTTTGGTTCGACACGATACGGTCGATCACCTCGGCGCCTCGCGTCGAGCCGATGCGGCAGGGCGTGCACTTGCCGCAGGATTCGATCGCGCAGAACTCCATCGCGTAGCGTGCCAGCTGCGCCATGTCGGCGCTGTCGTCGTGCACCACGATGCCGCCGTGACCGAGCACCGCGCCGATCGCGGCATAGGCCTCGTAGTCCAGCGGCACGTCCCATTGGGCGGCCGGCACATAGGTGCCCAGCGGGCCGCCGACCTGGATGGCCTTGACCGGCCGGCCGCTGGCGGTGCCGCCGCCGATGTCGAACACCAGCTCGCGCAGCGTGAGGCCGAAGGGCAGCTCGAACAGCCCGCCGTGCCTGATGTTGCCGGCGAGCTGGAAGGGCAGCGTGCCGCGAGAGCGGCCGCTGCCGAACTCCTGGTAGAACTGCGGCCCCTGCGCCAGGATGGTGGGCACCGCCGCGAAGCTCAGCACGTTGTTGATCACGGTCGGCCGGCCGAACAGGCCGCTGATCGCCGGCAGCGGCGGCTTCGCGCGCACGATGCCGCGCTTGCCTTCCAGGCTCTCGAGCATCGCGGTCTCTTCGCCGCACACATACGAGCCGGCGCCGACGCGCGTCTCGAGCTCGAAGGCGCGGCCGGAGCCGAGCACCGAGGCGCCGAGCACACCGGCCTCGCGCGCCAGCGCGATCGCGGCGTCGAAGGCCGCGATCGCGTGCGGATACTCCGAGCGGATGTAGACCAGGCCGCGCGTCGCGCCGACGGCCAGGCCGGCGATGGCCATGCCTTCGATCAGCAGGAAGGGGTCGCCCTCCATCAGCATGCGGTCGGCGAAGGTGCCGGAGTCGCCTTCGTCGGCGTTGCAGACCACGTATTTCTGCGGCGCTGCGGCCTGCGCCACGGTGCGCCATTTGATGCCGGTCGGAAACGCAGCGCCGCCGCGCCCGCGCAAGCCGGAGTCGAGCACCTGCTGCACGATGGCTTCAGGCGCGAGGGCGAGCGCCCGCCTGAGCCCGGCCCAGCCGCCATGGGCTTCGTACTCGGCGAGCGAGAGCGGATCGGTGAGGCCGCAGCGCGCGAAGCTCAGGCGCAGCTGACGCGCGAATTCCGGGATCTGCTCGGTGGGCCCGAGGCACAGCGGGTGGCCCGCCGCCCAGCCGGCTTCGAACAGCGAGGGCACGTCGGCCGGCTGCACCGGCCCGAAGGCGATGCGCCCGGAAGGGGTGGCCACCTCGACCATCGTCTCCAGCCACAGCAGCCCGCGCGAGCCATTGCGCACCAGCTGCATCGGGCTGCCGAGGCGCGCAGCCTCGGCGGTGATCGCGGCGGCCACCTCGTCGGCGCCAACGGCCAGCGCCGCCGCATCGCGCGGCACGTAGACCTGCAGGGGGCTCATCGGGCCGCCTCCTTGATCAAGGCATCGAGCTTCTCGGGCGTCATGCGCGCATGGGGCCGGCCATCGAGCATGACCGCCGGCGACATCGCGCACAGGCCAAGGCAGTACACCGGCTCTGCACTGCAGCCACCCGAGGCCCGGGCCTGCGCGAGCAGCGCTTCACCGCCCATCGTGCGGCACGACTCGGCGCGGCACACCTGCAGCACCGGCCCGGCGGCGGGTGCCTGCCGGAAGTGGTGGTAGTAGGTGATGACGCCGTGCACCTCGGCACGCGAAAGGTTCAGCGCCTCGGCGATCGGCGCCACCGCCGCCGCCGGCACGTGGCCCAGCGCCTCCTGCAAGCCGTGCAGGATCGGCAACAGCGCGCCGTCGAGGTGGCGCCTCTCTTCGATGACGCGGGTGATCGCGTCGCGTTCGGCGGTGGAGTTCTCTGGGCTCATCGGGCGGCGTCAGTTGAAGAACTTCGCTGCGCTGAGCAGCGTGCGGTAGACACCCCAGGCGAGCGGGATCCCCACCGCCACCCAGGCCGCGGCCACCAGCGCCGGACTGCTGGCGCCGTGGTTGGCGAGGGCACCGCCGCGCACCTCGGCGGCTTGCGCGCGCTCATGCGCCAGGCGCTTCTCTTCGGCCAGCTCGGCCTCGCTCATGAACCACTTGTCGGCCACCGGCTTGACCAGCAGGTTGCAGATGAGGCCGATCACCAGCATGCCGACGAGGATGTACATGGTCTGGTTGTACACCTGCTCGCGCGGGATGCCGTGGTCGAGCTGGTAGTCGCGCATGTAGTTCACGACCACCGGGCCCAGGATGCCGGCGGTGGCCCAGGCGGTGAGCAGGCGGCCGTGGATCGCGCCCACCATCTGCGTGCCGAACAGGTCGGCCAGGTAGGCCGGCACCGTGGCGAAGCCGCCGCCGTACATGCTGAGGATCACGCAGAACGCCGCCACGAACATCAGCTTCGACCCGGCCGAGGCGCTGCCCGGGACGCTGGCGTACAGCAGGCCGCCGAGCACGAAGAACACGGTGTAGGTCATCTTGCGGCCGAGCTTGTCGGACAGGCTGGCCCAGAAGAAGCGGCCGGCGATGTTGAACAGGCTGAGCAGCGCCGCGAAGCCCGCCGCCACGCCGGCGATCGCCGAGAGCTGCGCCTTGTCGAGCTCGGCGAACTTCTTCGGGATGCCGACGAGGCTGCCGCCGAACACCTCCTGCAGCATCGGGCTGGCCATGCCGATCACGCCGATGCCGGCGCTGACGTTCATCGTGAGCACCATCCACACCAGCCAGAACTGCGGGATCGACCAGACGTTCTTCACGTGCACATGGCGCTGCGTGATCATCGCGTTGCTGGTGTCGGCCGCCTTCGGGACCCAGCCCGCGGGCTTCCAGCCGGTGGGCGGCACGCGGTAGCCGAAGGCACCGCCCATCATGAACACGAAGTACACCGCCGCCATCACGAGGAAAGTGGGCATCACGCCCACATCGGTGGGCGTGGCGAAGCTCTTCATCAGCTCGGCCGCGAGCGGCGAGCCGATCATCGCGCCGCCGCCGAAGCCCATGATCGCCATGCCGGTGGCCATGCCACGCTTGTCGGGGAACCACTTGATCAGCGTGCTGACCGGGCTGATGTAGCCCAGCCCGAGGCCGATGCCGCCGATCACGCCGGAGCCGAGGATCATCAGCCAGAACTGGTGCAGGTGGATGCCCAGGGCCGACAGCACCATGCCGCCGCACCAGCACAGCGCACTCACGACACCGGCCTTGCGCGGCCCCACCCGCTCGAGCCAGCCGCCCCAGATGGCGGCGGCGGAGCCGAGGAACACGAAGAACAGCGTGTACATCCAGCCCAGCGTCGAGATCTTCCAGTCGCAGGTGGTGGTGAACAGCTCCGCCCAGAACGTGGTGCCGGCCGGGCAGGCGATCGCCTGCTTGATGCCCAGCGCCTTGGACAGCGGCAGCCAGAACACCGAGAAGCCATAGGCCATGCCGATGCACAAGTGGATGGCCAGTGCGCACGGCGGCACGAGCCAGCGGTTGAAGCCTTGCCCTGCAATGGTGCGTTCCTTGTCGAGCAGCCCGGGCGAGCTGCCTGATGTCGCTTCACCTACTCCGATCACAGCCGACATGTGTTCCCCTTTTGGTGGTCTAGGAATCGATAGAAGCACGGTTCGTGCTGGCGCCGCAATGTACTGCCCCGCGCATGAATTCGCTACGGGATGCGTCGAACGTGAACTACCTCGCTCTTTCTACAAACAGTTTCATAGACAAGTGATGCGCTCATATGACAGCCCCTCGCGTTGCCCGCCTTCGATCAGCAAAATCCGCCGTTGCATTCATAGTGATGCCTACAAACTCACACAGGGATAGATCGTGAAACGACGGGAGTCACTCAAACACCTCGCGGCGTCGACCGCGGCCTTGGCGTTGCCTGCGTTGGCGCAGGACAAGAACATCGTGCTCGGGCAGTCGGCTGCCTTGACTGGGCCTGCTGCACAGTTGGGCATCCAGCTGCGGGCCGGCGCGAAGATCTACTTCGATGCCGTCAATGCGGCGGGCGGCGTCAACGGGCATCGCATCGAGCTCGTCTCGCTCGACGACGGCTACGAGCCCGAGCGCTGCAAGGCCAACACCGAGCGCCTGATCCGCGACAACGTGTTCGCGCTGTTCGGCTACATCGGCACGCCCACCTCGCTGGCCGCGCTGCCGCTGGTCAACGAAGCGAAGATCCCGTTCTTCGCGCCCTTCACAGGCGCCGAGGCGCTGCGCGATCCGTTCAGCCGCTATGTGTTCCATGTGCGGGCCTCCTACTTCCAGGAGACCGCGCTGATCGTCAAGCAACTGCTCGAGCTGAACCTGCGCAAGATCGCGGTCTTCTACCAGGACGACGCCTACGGCAAGGCCGGCTTCGAAGGCGTGCGCCGCGCGCTGAAGGCCAATAACCTGGAACCGGTGGCGCAAGGCACCGTGGTGCGCAACTCGGTGGATGTGGCGCAGGCGGTCAAGAGCATCGTGCCGCAATGGCCCGACGCGATCGTGCAGGTCAGCGCCTACAAGTCGTGCGCGGCGTTCATCCGCGAGGCGCGGCGCGCCGGCTACGGCGGCACCTTCTTCAACGTGTCGTTCGTCGGCACGCAGGCGCTGGCCGACGAGCTCGGCAAGGAGGGCAACGGCGTCGTCGTGAGCCAGGTGATGCCGTTCCCTTTCTCCACCTCGATCGGCATCTCGCGCGAATACCTCGAGGCGATGCGCAAGGCCGGTGCCGATGCCAAGCCCAACTACTCCAGCATGGAGGGCTACCTCGCCGCGAAGGTGTTCACTGAAGGCCTGAAGCGCGCCGGTGCCAACCCCACGCGCGACACGCTGGTCGCGGGGCTGGAGTCGATCCAGAACGCGAGCTTCGGCGGCTTCAACGTCAGCTTCGGCCCGCGCGACCATGTGGCGTCGAACTTCGTCGACCTGTCGATGATCACCGAGGACGGCAAGGTGCGGCGCTGAGCCTGCGCGGGGCGTCGTCATCCGGGTTGTCTCCTGCTGTGCGCTGTGTGTTCACCGGGGCCATATGCACCCGGTGACATAAGAGCTCTGTCGGCTCCATACTCAATCTACGCGGCATTGGCTGTGGGCTCAATATGAGCGCGCAGGCCGATGTCTTATGCTGTAGAGAGCCTAAATGGCGCCCCCATCAGCGAGGCCACGATCATGGCGACCCTTTGGGATTCAGCAGTCCCGTGAGCAGCAGGATCATCATGAGGCTGTTGCCTCCGCCGCCGAGCAGGCCTCCGCCGCCACCGTAGCCACCGCTGTCGCCGCCGATCCCGCCAGCGAGCATGAACGGCAGCAGCAGCGACAGCTGCTGATTTTGAGTGCCGACGGCATCCTGGAGCAGGGGCAGGATCAGCGTCAGGTCACGCAGCTGGGCGACGTCGCGGCGTGTGTCGCGAATCGCCCCATCCT
>Ga0207706_10001041_pt1 | contig 28160 bp, 10 predicted proteins | sample KBSC53metaG_FD_184318 | JGI IMG/M metagenome (GOLD analysis project Ga0207706, IMG submission 184318) | Corn rhizosphere microbial communities from Kellogg Biological Station, Michigan, USA - KBS C5-3 metaG (SPAdes) (version 2) | ecosystem: Host-associated > Plants > Roots > Rhizosphere > Soil ... | reverse complement strand
TCACAGCAATAGCGGTGGTTAATATAGCCTCTTTAAAATACTGCATCATAAGCTGCCACCTGCGTGAGCCCAGCGTTTTGCGGATACCGGTTTCCTTTGCTCTTTTTTCACTTCTTGCTGTTGCAATGTTCATGAAATTAAAAACAGCTATCAGCAATACAAACAAAGCAGTGGCAATAAAAATGCGCACATATAAAATGTTACCGATGCGTGAATTTCCCCATTCTGTATTGGGATCAATGCCATACTTTTCTTTGGAGTACAGGTAAATGCTGGTAAGCGGTTGCAGTTTCAGTTCAAAAGCATTTGCATTTGCTTTAGAATTATTGTATTGCACATTGAGCAGTTTTTCTATTTGTGGACCTGCCCTTTTATCAACAATAGATTTTAGTCTTTGCTCAACAGCCTTTGGATCAGCGTCTTTCTTCAGCATGATAAAATTAGAGTAGTACAAGGCAAGCCATTTATCATCATCTCTACCATGAAGTGTACTCATAGAAATGAACATATCAGCATTGAAGTGAGCATTTTCAGGAAAATCCTTCATTACAGCCGATACAATAAAGGACGCCGTATCATCTACCAGCAATTGTTTGCCGACCGGATCTTCGTTGCCAAAATATCTTTTTGCAGCAGATGCGGTTATCACTAACTGGTAAGGCGCTGATAGTGCAGTAGCAGCATTGCCTTTCATCAGTTGATGATCAAATACCCTGAAGTAATTAGAGTCTGCGGTGTAAACATTGTGTTCGCGAAAAGCCTTGTCTTTATACCGCATATTATAGCCACCTTCATAACCAATTAGTGTGTTTGCTTTTACCTCAGGAAACTGTGTTCTGAGTATCTGCGCAACGGGAGGGCTGCTCTTTGCGCTGTTAGATGCCACACCGTTAAGATCAATATGTGTATATAACCTGTGGATGCGATCCGCATCCGGATAATAGGTATCGTAACCAAATTCACTCTTTGCAAAAAGATATAAGATGATTGCGCATGCAATGCCTATCGCAAGCCCACTAACATTAATGAGGGAAATCCTCGGATTACGTACCAGGTTTCGCCAGGCAACTATAAAATAATTCTTAAACATATTTTTTGTTTGAGCTAATGCTATTAGCCACCGGTTGTTAATTAAAATTCATTCTGTTCTCAAACTCTTCACAGGATTTGCGATCGCTGCCTTTATTGCCTGGTAGCTGACTGTAAGCAATGAAATCAAAACAGCTATCATACCGGCGCCGGCAAACACCCACCAGTCAATATTTACGCGATATGTGTAATTCAAAAGCCATTGGTGCATGGCATACCACGCAACAGGCGATGCAATTACAAATGATATAATCACCAGTTTTAAAAAATCCTTTGATAAAAGCGTTGTGATGCCCATTACACTTGCGCCAAGTACTTTGCGCACACCAATTTCTTTTATACGGTTTTCAGCCATGTATGCAGCAAGCCCAAACAAACCAAGACATGAAATGATAATAGTTAATCCTGCAAACACTGCTGCAAGTGTTGCAGTGCGTTGCGTGTCGGCAAATTTTTTGGCGTATTCGTCATCAACAAATCTGTAGTTGAAGGGATATTGCGGATTAAATTGTTTAAACACCTGTTCTACTAACTTCAAATCTGTTGAAACAGGTTTTGCAGGATTCAGTTTTATGTGAACAACGTTAAACCATCCGGTACCCGGTCCGTTAATCATTAGTGGTGAAATAGGGTCATAAGGAGAATTCAAAATAAAATCTTTTACCACGCCAACTATCTGCATTTTTTTATCACCATTACCATTAATAATAAATTGACCTATCACCGGTTCTTTCAAACGCATTTTTTTTACAGCAGTTTCATTAATCATTATTGCAGTGGAGTCACCGGGATAATTTTTTAAATCAATATCTCTGCCTTCAACAAGTGAAGTGCCCATTACCTTCATAAAATCGCCGTCTGTGCTGAATCTTATAAAGTCAAGCTTTTTATCATCTTCTGTACTGCCTTGCCATGAAAAACCCCAGCTATCACTCCACGATTGCGTGATAGGACTCATAGATTTTGTAACGCCAACAGCAGCACCGTTATCAACCAATGATTGTTTTATAACATTATAATTCCTGGCAACATCGCCCTGCATAAAAGTGTAAATGATATTGTTTTTGTTGTAACCGCTTTCCCTTTCCTGCGCATACTTTATTTGATTTAGTATAATTATGGTTGATATAATTAAAATGATGGCAAACGTAAATTGCAATACCACCAATACTTTTCGCGGATTGATAACTGCATGTGCCGAACGGAATGTGCCCTTTAAAACTTTTACAGGTTTGAATGATGAAAGGAAAAATGCAGGATAGCTGCCGGCAACAACACCTGTGAAAATGATGAATGCAGCAAGCTCTAACCAGAAATAAATATTGCTCCAGTCAAGATAAAGTTGTTTATCCACAAGCCTGTTGTAAAACGGCAATACAAGTTGTACAATCAGGATGGCAATAAAGCCTGCAAGCAATGCAAGCAAAATACTTTCAGCGATGAACTGTGCGATCAAAGAAAATTTTTGTGCGCCAACTGCTTTGCGTATGCCTACTTCTTTTGCACGTTTTTCGCTGCGTGCAGTAGAAAGGTTCATAAAGTTGATGCAAGCAATCAGCAATATAAACGCAGCAATAACGCCAAACAATCGCACTGTTTCTATACGACCTGCAACCAACTGCCCATTTTCACTTTTGCCATAGAGATATGTTTTGCTTACAGGATAACTGAACACTTGTGTTGTTGAAGGAAGTGCACTGTTTTTTGTATGTTCTATAGTGATATTTTTTACTTTGGCATCAAATGCATTGTGTGATGCATTTTGTTTTAGCAATATGTATGTGCTTAAATTATTATTATCCCAAACATCATCGTCCTGCTTTAATTTATGGAGGTAAGCAAACGGCAATAAATAATCAAACTGAAAAGAAGTCGTGTTCGGCAAATCTTTCATTACGCCCGATACAGTGAAAATATCAGTACTGTCAATCTTAATGATTTTGCCCATTGCATTTGCATTACCGAATAATGTTTTAGCCAAGCTTTCCGTAATAACAATATTGTAAATCCCGTCCAGTGCTTTGGTTGGATTTCCATAGAGCATAGGAAAATCAAACATGCTTATAAAGCCGCTGTCAACAATAAAGCCTTGCTCAAATAATTTTTTTTCACCTACGGTAACCAGATAGTTTGCATGAGAATTTACACGCACGGCATCCTCCACTTCAGGATAATCGTTCTTAAGCGTTGGTCCCATTATCATGGGTGTTGAGCTCCATGCAAATGTTTGCCCGCTGAATTTATCACGATTGTACATAAGGTACAGCCTGTTTGATTTTGGATATTGTGTATCGCGGCTCATTTCATTTTGAATCCACAAAAGAATCAGTATAGCTGCCGACATTCCAATAGCAAGACCTGTGATATTGATGAAAGAAAAACCTTTACTCTTCATCAGATAACGCCATGCAGTTTTGAAATAATTTTTAAACATTGTCTGAACCTGGATTTATATGATTAAATGATTCATCTGATTTATTTATTCACTACTCATCACTCACCACTCACTCCTCATTCCGTTCTCAAACTCTTCACCGGGTTTGCAATCGCTGCTTTTATTGCCTGGACACTTACTGTTGCTAAAGCAATTAATATGGCAATCATTCCTGCGATAAAAAATATCCATCCGCTTATATTAATGCGATATGCAAAATCTTCTAACCATTTATTTGTTAGCAGCCATGCTAACGGCGTTGCTATTATGATGGCAATAACAACAAGTAAAATAAATTCTTCAGACAGCAGCATGGTGAGTTGTGTTACAGATGCGCCTAACACTTTTCGAATGCCGATTTCTTTTGTGCGTTGTCTTGCAGTGTAAATGCTCAAACCAAATAAACCAATGCACGCAATAAAAATGGCTAACGCTGCAAATATGTTCAGCACATACAGCAGGCGCTCGTCGGAAGAATAAAAATGATTTAATTGTTCATCAAGAAAAAAATAATCGAAAGGATATTCATTCGTGAATTGTTTCCATGTTTTTTGCATGTAATCAAGTGACGATGGAATACTTCCTGCCTTTATTTTCACGGATAAATACAGCGGGTTATTTGTAAGAATTACGGCAAGCGGTTGTACTTTTTCACGTAGTGAGGCGTAATTAAAATCCTTCATTACGCCAATCACTTTTCCTTTTCGTGCTTCATAAACTTCGAGTTGTTTTCCTACAGCATTTTTCCATCCGAGCATATTTGCAAGCGCTTCATTTATAACAATTGAATTGGTTGTATCGGTAGGCATCTGCGAAGAAAAATATCGCCCTTGTGTTAATTGAATTCCATACGTTGAGGCAAAGTTGGCATCTGTTTCCATCTCGCTAACCATTATATGCTCATCTAAACTGTGCCCTTCGGGAATTATTCCATAACCATTCATTGTTTGCCCCGGCACACGATTGCTTGATGAAACAGAAAGAATATTTGGATTTTGTTTTAATGCATTCATTAATTCTTTGCCCTTTTCTTCAAGACCTGTGTTAGCAAGTTGCAGCACAACTACCTGGTCTTTATTAAAGCCCAAATCTTTTGTGCTTAAATAATGCATTTGCTTATTTACAACAATCGTTGCAATAATTAAAAGAACAGATAAAGCAAATTGAGTTGTTACAAGTGTTTTGCGCAGCCAGCTATCTTTTCCTGCTTTAATCACATTGCGAAATACATCTGCCGATTTAAATCTTGATAAAAATATGGCAGGATAAAACCCGGCAACAAAACTCAACAATAATAAAAGAACAATTAGCGATAAAAGAATTTGTGGTTTTAATAATAAGCTTGATGTTAATTGTGTATTTGCCAGCTTATCAAACAAAGGCAATACAATTGTTACTGTTATTAAGGCAAGCAACAATGCGATTGTGCACAATACAAATGATTCGGCAAGAAATTTTTTTATAAGCTGTGATTTTTTTGCACCCAACACTTTTTGAATTCCTGTTTCTTTTGCGCGACCTAATGCGCCGGCTGTAGTAAGATTAATAAAGTTGAAACAGGCGATTAATAAAATAAAGCAGGCGATAATCATTAAGGTAGAAATAATTTTTCCGCTGTTGGTGCGAAAATATTCAGCATATAAAATATCAGCAGATTTCAGATGAATATCTTTCAGCGGCTGCAGATAAGTACTGTATTGGAATTCTTTTTCAGGGAAATGTGCATGCAGCAATGCAGAAATTTTGTTTCCTGTTTGTGCTGCATTTACATTTGGTTTTAATTGAACAAATGTGTAAGCAACATTGGTCGTCCACGAATTCATCCAAAAAAAATAATCTTTGTTTGCTGTTGCTTCTGTAGTTGCCCATGATATGAGCATAGTAAATGCAAGAGAAGAATTATTCGGAACGTCTTTGGCAACACCTGTAATTTTTACCGGAATATTATTTAAAGTGATAAGTGTTTTACCGATTGGATTTTTATTTCCGAAATATTTTTTTGCAGTGCTTTCTGTTATTACTGCTGTTGATGGTTCAGATAGTGCAGTGTTTTTATCACCATTAACTAAAGGATAATTAAACATTTTTAAAAACGAAGCATCAGCATAAGCAACATCATCTAATTTTAAATGAACAGTATCATAGCTAACCAGCATTTCATTAAACCATGGTCTGAAACGCGTTGCCGCAACTACTTCAGGGATTTCTCTTGTAGTTGCAGGCGCTAATTCGGCAGGTGTTATTCCATCCTGCTGCGCTTGTTTGCCTTTCTCGTTTGTGTTTTTATTGATGCGATAAATGTTTGCATAATTACTGTTGAATGTATCGAACGATAATTCATTGTAAGCATATAAGCCGATTACAATGCAGCTTACTAAACCAATCACAAGACCAAGAATATTAATGAAAGCAAAAGTTTTATGCCTTAATAAATTTCTGAAGGCTAATTTGAGATTGTGATACAACATACAATTTAATTTTAGTTACATGATTTACTTCTTCCTCATTTTGATTTTGTTTAAGTTTTATGTTCTGCGTTTCATTCACATTTCACGATTTACGTTTTCATTCCGTTCTCAAACTCTTCACCGGGTTTGCTATCGCTGCTTTTATTGCTGTATAACCAACCGTTAACCATGCAATGCAAAGCGCACAAACAATGGTTGTTATAAAAAACCATATTCCCAGCGAGATGCGATAAGTGTATTGTTGTAACCACTGATGCATAAAATACCATGCTATCGGCGATGCAATCAAAAATGCAATTGCAATAAGAATGGTGAACTCTTTTGATAACATGATTACAATATCACGAACAGGTGCACCAAGCACTTTACGAATGCCAATTTCCTTTCTGCGTTGCACTGCCATGAATGAAATCAATCCATATAAACCAAGACAGGAAATAAAAATCGCAATGCCTGAAAATATTTTATAGAGTTGTGAAAGCTGTCCTTCCTGCTTGTAGAAATCAGCAATCTGCTGATCTAAAAAATTATATTCAAATACATAGTCAGGAAAATATTTGTTCCATATTTTTTGCATAGAAGCGATAACAGGTTTCGTTTCGCTTAAATTGATTTTAATATTTACCAATTGATATGAACGCTTCATTGTTGTTAATACAACAGGTCCGATAGGATCTCGAAGCGATGCAACATGAAAATCTTTTACCACACCAACTATAGGGAACGTTACACCATTGACATTAATTAATTTACCGATTGCAGCCTGCGGATTTCGAATACCTAATTTTTTTATTACTGTTTCGTTTACTACAAATTCACGCATGGTATCAGATGGAAAATATATTCTTCCTGCAACAAGCTGCAGATTATATAAACGAAAGAATGATGTGTCGGCAGGTTTCATAGCAACAATCATATCAGGAGAATTGCTGCGATTACCCGGAAGTCGCAGATCAGTTGCCCAACCTCCGTTTGTATTTGTTGGCGCAAAAGTGCTAAAACTGATATCTTCTATGCCTGCAACTTTTTTCAACTCATTATTTAAAAAATCAACTTTTGTGCGGCTAAGACTATCGCCGGGAATGCCTGCAGTAAGGATTGCCTTCTTATCAAAACCCATATCTGCTTTTTGAAAATAATTCATTTGAGAAACCACCACCAATGTGCCGATAATAAGTGTCTGTGCGATTATAAATTGAAAAACCACTAAGCCGCGACGCATTGAAATTCCTTTTTTGCCATTTGCATTTGTTGTGCTCTTTAAAACATTTACTGATTTAAATCCTGACAAAACCAATGCAGGATAAAATCCTGAAAGAAATGTTACCACCAATAAAGCAGCCAGCATGAACATGAAAAATTCTGTGCTGTAAAAAATATTTGTTGCAAGATGAATTTCAAGAAGGTTATTTAAAAAAGGCAGGCAAACAAGCGCAATAATTATTGCACCAACTAATGCAAGAAAGGTTGTAATGCCGGTTTCACCAAGAAATTGCAACACCAGTTGTTTGCGATTACTGCCTAATACTTTTCTAACACCAACTTCCCGTGAACGATTTACTGCCTGTGCTGTTGTAAGGTTAATAAAATTTACACAGGCGATAATCAGCAGGAACAACGCAATTAAACTCAATGCAAAAATCAAATCTTTGCTAAAAGTGCGACCAGTAAAATTGCCGAAGCGTTCATCATAGTGTATTTCGTTTAATGGTTGAAGCGAAAGATCGTAATTAGGGTTTACAGGTTTAATATGTTTATCTACAAAACGTGCAAGCAAACTATTAAACTGAGCACGTGAATACTTATTATCAAGCTGAACAAAGCAATAATTCTGGTCATCTATACTTCCCCAATTACTCATATCTATATTGGTTGTAAGCGTTGCATAAGACACAACCACTCCAAGCGGAAAATCTGTATTTGAAGGAGGATTATTAAGAATGCCTGTTACTTTAATAGGCAACCCAAAAATGCTAAACGTTTTACCTATTGCCGATTTCCAGTCACCGAAATATTTTATAGCATATTCTTTTGTAACCAAAGCGGTGTTAGGATCATTAATTGCATTTGCAATGTTGCCTGCAGCCAAACTAAAATTGAACATTTTAAAGAACCGGGGTTCAGCTAAAAACACGCCGTTTATTTCTTTAAATTTTTTTGAGATTGAACCGTCAGTTGCTGTAACATTTACCTGTACACTGCCCGGACTCCAGATTGCGGCGGCATTTTTTAATTGTGGAAAATCGCTGCGTAACGTTGATGTTACAGGATAAGGAACACCTGCTCTATATTCCTTGTTCACGAGATTTTTTCCAATGCGCACAACACGATAGATATCATTTTTGTTCGCATGAAAATCATCGAAGCTTTTCTCGTATTGGATTACAAGAAATATTAAAAGAAATGCAGCAAAGCCAACCATTAATCCGGCAATATTTATAAAAGCATTGCTTTTATATCTTACTAAATTTCGCCATGCAGTTTTGAAATAATTTTTGAACATAAACTCAATTTTGAAATTTTGAAATTGGGAGATTAGGAGATTGCAATTCCAAAATTTATCATCTCACTTTTTCCCATTAATTTATTCCGTTCTCAAACTCGTTTATTACTTCACTCTTTGCCATAGGTCTCTGTTGAAGGCAAGAACCTGTATTACGTTTCCTTTATCGTCCTTAATAAATTTCAAAGGAAATGATTGCTCTTTACAAAAGAATTCTACGTTTGATTTTGGTACAAAATCTATTTCCTTTCCGTCCCACAATTGTTCGAGAGTGATATGATCTGCGGCAGCAGTAATTTGTATGTAAGAATCTTTACCTTTTTCAAATTGAAATGTGTATTTTCCTTCAAACGGTTTTAGTTGGCCAGCACTTAAATGAATCTCTGTGTTGATTACAGGTTTATAATTTTTTACTTTGTTCCATAAGTCTCTGTCAAATGCGGTGACTTGCGTGATGATTCCATTTTGATCGCTGCTGAATTTGAGGGGGAATGAGTATTCATCGTTGAAGAACTCCAATTCAGATTTATGTTCAAAGCTTATTTCTTTACCGTCCCATAATTGATGAAGAATTAAATTATTTCCCTGTGAGGTAATTTGAAGATAGGTGCTTGTATCGTTTGTAAACTGATAGTAGCCTTCAAATTTTTTCAGCGGCTGTTGTTGCTGACTATGAATTTGTGTTGACCATACAAGGCTGAATACTGCGAGCAGGATGCTTTTACAGTTGATGATCTTTTTCATAAAATAATTTTTTTTGTTTCGTATGTATTACTGTAAGAGTATAAACGGAGAATGTTTCCATACAGACCACAGTAAAAAATTCTCATTCCGTTCTCAAACTCTTCACAGGATTTGCAATTGCTGCTTTAATAGATTGAAAACTCACTGTGATTAATGAAATTAATAAAGCAATCAACCCTGCCGATGCGAACATCCACCATTGTATGGTTGTTCTGTATGCATAGTCTTGCAACCAATTATGCATAAACCACCATGCAATCGGAAAAGCAATGATGCACGAAACAGTGACTAATTGTAAAAATTCTTTTGCGAGTAATCCTGTAAGCCCTGCAACAGAAGCACCTAATACTTTGCGCACACCAATTTCTTTTGTGCGACGCTGTGCAGTATATGCGGCCAACCCGAATAAACCTAGACATGAAATAAAAATTGCAAGCATGGCAAATACACCGGCGAGTTTACCAATGAGTGTTTCAGAAGAAAACATTTCATCGAAATCTTTATCTGCAAAATGATATTCGAATGGGAAACCAGGATTTTCAGCTTTCAATACATCACCTGTTTTTTGTAAAGCCACAGAAAGGTTTACGTTCGGTTTAAATCGAACTGCCATTACAGTGGAAGAATAATTGCCATTGAATAAAATAAGCGGTTGTCCTTCACCATACACATCATTGTAAATAAAATCTTTCATAATGCCAATTATAGTAAAATGAAACTTATAAGCAGTGATAATACTGCCCACTTTACCTTCTTTACCCATAACCTTTGCCATGCTTTCATTAATTATAATATCGGTAGAATCCAAAACTGTATTACCTGCATAAAAATCTCTTCCTGCGATCAACTTCATCTGCATTGTGGAAAGATATTCAGAGCTTACAGTATTTGAATGAACACTTAGTTTGCTGTTTGGATTTTTTCCCTGCCAGTTAAATCCATCACCATAACTATACACATGTAAAGCATCATGCAAACTCGTTGCAGCATTCTCAACGTAACCTGTTGCAATAAGATCATTTTTTATTTGGTTGAAATGATCTTTCATGTTGCCCTGCAGGTTCATGTAGATCAAATTGTTTTTATTATAACCAAGATCTCTATCTTTAATATGCTGCACTTGTTTGTAAACAATAATGGTGGAAATAATAAGAATAACTGAAGCTGTAAACTGCGTTATTACAAGACCTTTGCGAATGAAGATAACAGCGCCTGAACTTTTTAGCTTAATCCCTTTTAATACTTTAACCGGGTTGAACGATGATAAATAAAAGGCAGGATAACTACCGGCAATTAATCCTGCGATTACAGCAATTGCGAACAAACAACCTAAATGCAACGGGTTAGATAAATCAAGTGCTAATTGTTTTTGCACAAGATCATTGTAAAAGGGTAATATCGCATACAACATAGCAACACCAAGCAATACAGCAATAAACGACATCAGCAAAGACTCGCTGATAAATTTGCTGATCAAACTTTTTTTGCCTGCGCCCATTACTTTAAGAACGCCTACTTCTTTAGCACGTTGTTCAGAACGCGCAGTTGCGAGATTCATAAAGTTGATGCATGCAATAAGCAGTATGATGAGCGCTATGGTTGAAAAAAGTTTTACATATTTTATGTTACCGCCATCCTGCACACCATTTACAAAATTGTTGCGCAGATGCCAGTCGTTCATACTGAACAAAAAACACTGAGCGGTGTTTCCGTCTACTTTAGTGCTTAAATAATTTTTTAATTTTTGATTGAGGGTGGCGGGATTTGCAGTGGGTGAAAGTTCAACAACAGTTTCTGTAAGATTATTACTCCAGGGCTTTAGCCAATCATTTGCGTCTTCCCATGTGGTGTAAGGCGATAACCATTGAAAATGGTAATAACAATTAGCAGGCAGATCTTTAAACACACCCGTTACTTTATACAATCCATCAACACTGTATGCGGCTTTTGCATTCATCTTTATTGTTTTTCCAACAGGATTAGCATCACCAAAAAATTTTTTCGACATTGATTCGCTAATCACAACAGAATTAGGATCATTTAAAGCGGTTTTCGCATCACCATACATAAAAGGCAGGGTGTACATGGAAAGGATGGAAGGATCGGCATACATGCCGCTCTCTTTAATTGCTTTATCACCAACAACCGCAAGCTCATCCATATCCCAACTTAACCGACCACTGTTAACGATACCAGGGATATCAGCTTTTAATGCAGCAGCCAGCGGACCCGGGGTAGAGCCATTAGTAGAAATACCGTCATCACTCTTTTCGTTTTGCATAACATGATACAGGTAGTCACGCTTAGCAAAATTGTGATTGAATGTAAGCTCATCTTCAACCCATAAAAAAATTAATGCAGCACATGCAATACCTACAGCTAAACCGAAGATGTTTAAAAGGCTATATGTTCTGTTCTTTTTTAAAGACCGAAATGCAGTTTTGAAATAATTTTTAAACATTGTCTGAACCTGGATTTATAAGATTAAAAGATTTGCCTGTTTTTTTATTCATCATTCATCATTCACTATTCACCATTTCATTCTGTTCTCAAACTCTTTACAGGATTTGCTATCGCTGCTTTTATCGCCTGGAAACTGATAGTGATGATTGTTATCAGCAATGCTATCAATCCACCCAATACAAAAACACCCGCACCTATGTTAATGCGATAATCATAATTCATTAACCAGTAATGCAAAAAATAAAATGAAATGGGTGCAGCAATGAGGCAACTTATTAAAACCAAAACGATAAAATCTTTTGATAACAACAACCAAACTTGTTGCACTGATGCGCCTAATACTTTTCGAATACCGATTTCTTTTGTGCGTTGTTCTGCAACGTAAGCAGCCAAACCAAATAGTCCCAAACATGAAATAAAAATTGCAAGCACTGCAAACAAACCGGCAAGCTTACCAATCAACTGCTCAAGATTAAATTTTGATGCATATTGTTTATCTGAAAAAGAATAATCATAAGGATAAGCAGGATCATACTTATTAAAAATTGTTGTAAGTTCTGTTACCGCATCCTGTGTATTTATATTGGGCGATAATTTATATAACATAACGTTCTGCGGCTGAGGTGAACAATAAAACATAGTTGGATCCGCAGCTTTAAATGGCGATATCATTAATGCATCTTTTACAACACCAGCGATTGTAAATTCTGTTCCGAACTCTTTTATTTTTTGTCCAACAGGATTTTTTATACGCAATCTTTTAATGGCAGCTTCATTAAATATCACGCTTGTGCTATCATAACTGTTAGTAAAATTTCTTCCTTCGCTTAAATTCATACCAACAGTTTTAAAATAATCATCCGATACAATCATTGTTCCCATCTCTACCGTTTCGCCCGCATGTTTACCAGACCAATAGTCAATATCAGTATGCCACCAGATATCTGTTGCAGGGCTTGTTGACGTAGTAACTGATGAAACAATTCCTTTTTCTATCAATTCATTTTTCAATGCTGCATAATTTTTTGTCAGGTCATCGTTCATATTCGTTTGCATCAGCCTGTTTAAGCTGTAGCCTGTCGGTCTGTTTTTCGCATATTGTATTTGCTGATAAATAATAATTGTACTTATAATTAATGCAATGGAGCAACTGAATTGAATAACGACTAAAATTTTTCTTGATAATGATGATTTACCAGCCTGCACTGTTCCTTTTAAAACTTTTACAGGATTAAATGAAGAAAGATAAAATGCAGGTCTGCTGCCTGCGAGCGATGCAGTTATAAAAAGACAACCCAGCATTATCAGCCAGAAGTAAATATTTCCAAATGGAATGATGATATGTGTTTCTGTTAATGTGTTAAATGCAGGCAATGCTAATTGTGCAAATAATAATGCAAAAACAAAAGCAATAATTGTAAGCAAAAATGCTTCGATTAAAAATTGAATGATTAAATCTTTTCTTTGTGAACCGATTGCTTTTCGCACACCAACTTCTTTCGCTCTTTTTTCTGAACGGGCTGTAGTAAGATTTATAAAATTGATGCAGGCAATAATCAACACCAGCAAACCGATAATCGAAAACATTCTTACATAAGTAAGAAAACCTTCTGTGTCTTTACCATTTACATAATTTGAATATAAATGCCATCGCTTCATTGGTTGCAGCGTAACATAAGAACTCATTGCATTAATATCGCCTTCTTCAGTATGTTCTATATTCCTGATTTTCGGCGCAACCTGCGTGTAATTAAGACCTGGCTTTAGTTTTACAAAAATTTGCAGATTGTTATTTCCGAAACTGCTTAAGCCATCTTTTTTCATTTGCGGATTAACAGCATAACTATAAGTGCTTGGAACAATATATTTAAAACTAAAACTCGCATTCGCCGGTACATCTTTTATAACACCGGTTACTTTTAAATCATGCGCATTATCAAAACGCACTAATTTGTTCATTGCATTTTCATTACCAAAAAGTGATTTTGCCAGCGACTGTGTAAGTACAATTGAATACGGGTCTTTAAACACAGTATTTGCATTGCCTTCAATGAATGAATATTGAAAAATTTTAAAAATATCTGTACCTGCGATGGCTCCATTCACATATAATTTTTTATCGCCCACAATTAATCCATGATTGCCTGTCCAATCACTTTCAGCTACATATTCTATCTCCGGAATTTGTGTGCGCAATGCATCAGCAAGTTTTAATGATGTGGTTTGAAATGTAAGCGTATCACCATTGCTGTTAAAGTTTCTTTGCACACGATAAACGGATTGGTATTCCGGCAAAAATTTATCAAATGAATATTGTTCATACACCCAAAGACCAATCAATAATGCAACAGCCATTCCGATAGCAAGCCCGGTAATATTTAATATACTGTAACCAATCGTTCTGGTTATATTTCTCCATGCTGTTTTGAAATAATTTTTAAACATAGAAGTTGATTTTGAAATTTTGGGATTGGGATATTGGGAAATTTGGAAATTGCAATTTCAAATTGGACTTTTCCCAATTGATTTCATTCCGTTCTCAAACTCTTCACTGGATTTGCCAGTGCTGCTTTAATTGCCTGGAAACTTACTGTTATCAATGCAATCAAAGCAGCAAGAATACCCGCAACTACAAACACCCACCATTGAATGTTGATACGGTATGCGAAATCTTGTAACCAGTTATGCATTGCATACCACGCAATAGGAAAAGAAATAATTGCTGCAATAAGTACAAGCTTTAAAAAATCTTTTGATAATAACGCAACGATGGTACTTACGTTTGCGCCTAACACTTTCCGTACACCTATTTCCTTTACCCGCTGCGTGATTGAAAACGCAGACAGACCAAACAAACCAAGACACGCGATGAAAATTGCAAGACATGCAAAGATTATGAAAATGGTTCCCTGTCTTTGTTCTGCCTCGTACAGCTTTGCAAAATTTTCATCAAGGAATGTATATTGATATGGCAACTCAGGAAGAAACTTTTGCCAAGTATCTTTTATCGTTGCAAGCGCAGAAGGAATATTACCTCCCGAAATTTTTATAGAAAGATACCCGTAAGAATTCGCCGCTTGTGCAGGAGTTGGCATGACAAGAATAAGTGGTGCAATCGTTTGGTGAAGTGATTCAAAATGAAAATCGTTCGTCACGCCAACTATATGTCCCATTTGACCTCCATACTTAAAATTTTTTCCAACTGCTTCCTGTGGTGACTTCCAACCAACTGCTCTTACTGCCGCTTCGTTAAGAATAAAACTTGCAGTATCTGTTCCGTAATCACGCGAAAAATTTCTGCCTGCAACTATATGAACTCCGTAAGTCGGAATAAAATCATAATCAGCGGCGACATATCTTATATCTGCTTTCACCGGAACCATCGAATCATTACCCGGAGCTTGCGCACCCTGACCATCCAGCAATCTTCCTGTTGGAATTCTTGATGATCGTCCAACATCTTTGATGTTTGAATTGCGAAGCAAAGTATTACGGAAAGATTCATACTGATCATTCAATGCAGGATAATAAGGAAGCGTGAGAATGTGTTCTTTATCATACCCCAGCGAAGCTTGTTGCATATACCTCAACTGCTGAAACACGATCATTGTTGTAATGATGAGCGCAATAGAAATACCGAACTGAAATACCACAAGCACTTTTCTGAAGTTGATACTGCTTCCGTGCGCATTGAATAAACCTTTCAATGTTTTCACAGGTTGGAAAGATGACATGAATAAGGAAGGATAAATTCCTGATAAAATTCCAACAATAAAAGGTGTAATCAAAAGCGGAATAATAACCTGCCACTTCAATAAGATATCAAAAGAAAGTTGTTGACCTGAAACTTTATTTAACCAGGGAAGCATTACATAAGTAAGCACTCCGGCGATGATTATTGCAACCCAGCATAAAAGAACAGACTCACTTAAAAATTGAAAAATAATTTCTTTTCTTCTCGCACCAATTACTTTGCGAATGCCGATCTCTCTTGCACGCAAGGCAGAACGTGCGGTTGAAAGATTCATATAATTAATGCACGCAATTAATAAAATAAACAATGCAATAGCACCGAAGATCCAAACCCTGCTTATATCACCGTTTGGCTCTGCTTCATAATCTGTGTGTGAGTAAAGATGAATATCGGTCAGCTTTTGCAGATCGAGCGAAGTGGATTTTGAAGGTTTGTTCGGTCCATATTCATCAGTCATATGTTTATCAAGAAAAGCGGGAAACCTTGCTTTCATGTTTTGAATATTGTAACCCTTTGGCAACATAATGTAGGTGAAGAATGAATTGTTGCCCCAGTTGGTGCGCAGGTTTTGTTCACCATACACTGCGGAATCTTTTAGTGTATTAAAAGATACAAGCATGTTTGGATGCATGTGTGCATTAGATGGAAAAGGTTTGTAAATCCCTGTCACTTTCACATCAAACTGGTTATTCGCTCTTATTACTTTATTGATCGGGTCTTCATTACCAAAATATTTTTTTGCTTCATCTTCTGTGAGCATTACAGAAAAAGGATCGGTCAATGCGGTCTTCGGATTTCCTTTCAAAACATCAACGGTAAAAACATCAAACAAATTTTCATCAGCGAAATACACATCCTTCTCATTGATGAGTTTGTCTTTATAACGAAGCGGAACTGTTCCGAAATTCAAGAGTCTTGTCATCTTTTGAATCTCGGGAAAATCTGTTGGCAAGTAATATCCGAACGGAGGAGAAATTGTACTCAGATTCAATGTTGCTTCACCATTGCCGTTGTAAAAAGTTCGCGTTATGCGATAAATATTATCCGCGTTTTTATTGTAACGATCATAACTCAACTCATTCAAAATATAAGTTGTGATCAGCAGGCAGCATGTTAAGCCTACCATTAAACCGAACAAGTTGATGAAGGAAATAAATTTATACTTCATCAAATTTCTCCACGCGATCTTGAAATAGTTTTTTATCATAGAAAACCCTCCAAACCTCCCTAAAGGGAGGCTTTATAAACGTTCCTTTTAGAGATTGCATTTATGATTTTTAATTTTATTTTTTTGTTATCAGCTTTTGTTTTTTATGTCATCGCCTCTTGTGTCACTCACTTGTACGTTCTGAACTTTGTTCAGCAGAATTGTTGCGGTACAAGAGTGCGACGCAACGAAAGCTTAATGCTATTCTACAGTTTGGCTCATAAAAATTTTCCTTATAATACTTCAAATCCTAAGAATCCAGGTTCAGACATCATTCCGTTCTCAAACTCTTCACAGGATTTGCAATCGCTGCTTTTATTGATTGAATGCTCACGGTTATTAAAGCAATTAAAACTGCAATTACGCCGGCAGCAACAAACACCCACCAACCAATGCTGATACGATATGCAAAATTTTGTAACCAGTTATTCATGAAATACCATGCTAATGGCGAAGCGATGAGAATTGACAAAAAAACGAGTTTTAAAAAATCTTTTGAAAGCAAACCCACAATTCCTGAAACACTTGCCCCAAGCACTTTTCGAATACCTATTTCTTTTACTTTTCGCTCTACCACAAAAGTTGATAATCCAAATAAACCAAGACACGCGATAAGAAGCGATAATCCGGAGAAGCCGTAGAAAATGCCTTCCATTTTTTGTTCAGTGCCGTATTGCTCTGCTATTCTATCATCAACAAAAGAATATTCGAGAGGCACTTCCGGCACAATGTTGTGCCATGTTTTAGTTAAATGATCAATTGCTGCGGTTATGTGTGTAGCGTCAATTTTCAGCGACATACTGTTGCCGCCATAATTGTAGCCGATAAGCAGCGCGTCAACCGGTTTATGAAGGCTTTCAAAATTGAAATCTTTTACTACACCTACCACATATTTTGTATTATCACCTTTTCCAAATGGTTTGCCTATCGCATTTTGCGGAGTTTGCCAGCCAAATGTTTTTACGGCGGCTTCATTTACCAAAACAGACTTTGCCGAATCTGTTGGAATATTTTTTGAAAAGAAACGACCCGCTGCCAGCTTCATTCCATAAGTATCAAAATAATCAGCATCAACATTCAAACGGTAAATGCTTGTTGAAACTTCTTCACCTTTTAAATTGGTTGTTGTCGTCCATCCGTTACCTAATCCGCCAACAATATTTTGATCATGCCTGCTTACGTTAAGAATGTAAGGAAGTTTCACCAACTCGTTTTTAATGCTGTTATAACGTTGAACAACATTTGCGTCACCATTAAAATTTACTTCGATAACTGCATTATCATTAAAGCCAAGCGATCTGTTTTTGATAAAATTCATTTGCTGGCTTATAATTATAATAGAAGCAACCAATGCGATGGTCATTGTGAATTGAAATACAACAAGCGTTTTCCTGATAATATTTCCGCTCTTGCTTTGAGAGAAATTCCCTTTTAAAGAAACAGCAGGATTGAAACTTGATAAAATTGTTGCGGGATATATACCTGCAACAACAGAAATGAAAATGATAAAACACAAAATGATCAAAACATTTTCAAGTGTTAGTGAAAAACTATAAGGTTGACCAAGCCATGTTGAAAAAGCAGGCAGTATTGTTTTGAATATCACAATACCTGCTACAACCGCAATCGTACAGGTAATAAAGGTTTCAAGAAAAAACTGTCTTATTAATTGCAGTTTACTCGCGCCCACTACTTTTCTTACAGAAGTTTCTTTCGCACGTTTAATAGCACCTGCTGTTGTAAGATTAATGTAGTTAATACACGCCAGTAACAAAACGATTATACCGACAATAGAAAAAATATTTACCGTGGCAACACTTCCGTTATTTGCTGCATCATAACGCAAATGCGATTTTAAATGAATGTCACGAATTGGTTGCAGAAAATATTGGTACGACATTTTATTTTCTTTCCAATCTTTCTCTGAAAATTTTGCTGCAACATTGTTGATTTGTTTTTCCGCTTCTTTCCATTTTTCAGGATCGGTTAGCCGAACATAAACGTACGGCCAACCTCCAACCCACTGCTCATCTATGTCTTGCTTCCATTCTTTTAGTGCCCAATTTCTGAAACGAGCATAAGGAGTTATAATATCATATTGAAGATGCGAATTGATGGGTGAATTTTCAACAACCCCGGAAACAATCATAGGATTGTCGTCCATCATTATCGTTTTGCCAATTAAGTTTTGAGTAGTACCAAAATATTTGATCGCCATTTTTTCAGAGAGCACAAGTTTGTTGTCTGAATTAAGCACTTGCGTTGGTTGCCCTTGCAATAAGCGAAATCCAAAAAAGCTGAAAAAGTTTGAATCAACAAGCAGCGTATTCGGTTCAAAGAACTGGGTATTGCGCGCTTTGAATTTATAATCAAAACGAAACACACGACAAGCTGCTTTTACAACAGGTAATTGTTTTGGTAATTGTGCACCCAAAGCAATGCCCGATGGTGCTTGCGAAAATGTTTCGCTCTCACTCTTAAAAGTATTTACAATACGGAAAATATCGTTGCTGCCGGGATGGAAATTATCATAGCTCAATTCTCTTTGCAGCCATACACCAATAAGCAAACAAACAACCACACCTATTGCAAGACCCGTAACATTCAACAATGTATTGATCTTATTCTTAACAAGATTGCGCCATGCGGTAAGAAAAAAATTTTTGATCATTGCTGTAAGTTTTTGAGGTGTAGTACAAACTTTGGCTTTCCTTCTTAACGTTGGTTCTGTACTCTGCTTTCGAAACTTTATCCAATTAAATCCACTTTGGGCTATTCTGTTTTTGTTCAACGCTTATGCCAATATCAAAACGCTTTGTGGATAAGGTTTTTAGAAGATTAAAATAAAGAAAGGTGTACGAAAACGAACACCTTTTGTACGATGATGAACAGAATTACCAATTGCTTATTGCAAAGCTTCAAGTTAATAAGTCAAAAGGAAAAATTAAAAAGTCAAAAACATTCCTCCCTTTTTACTTTTCATTTTTTAATTTTTATTCCGTTCTTAAACTTTTTATCGGGTTCATTAACGCCGCTTTTATTGCCTGGAAACTTACAGTGATCAATGCAATCGCAACCGCTGTGAATGCAGCTGCAACAAATATCCACCAATTGATTGTTGTGCGATAAGCAAAATCCTGCAACCATTTGTTCATTGCCCACCATGCAACAGGAAATGCAATGAGCGCTGAGATGATAACAAGTTTTAAAAAATCTTTCGACAACATTCCGACAAGATTTGCAACTGATGCACCCAATACTTTGCGAATGCCGATCTCTTTGATGCGCTGCTCTGCTGCATATGTTACCAAACCAAACAAACCGAGACATGCAATTAAGATTGCGAGTATAGAAAATGTTATGGAAATTTCGCTGATGCGTTGCTCCGTTCTGTACGTGTTGTTGAATTGCTCATCCATGAATGAATAACTGAATGGTTGACCCGGCAGCATTGCTTTCCATTTATTTTCTACGTGCGAGATAAGACCTTTGATATTTGTCGTGCTTACTTTCAATGCGATCTTACTTGTTTGATTTCCGAGAAATAACGCAAGCGGTGTAACGGTTTGACGCAATGAGTTAAAGTTGAAATCTTTTACAACGCCGATGATATGATATGTTGCAACCTGTTTTGTTTTGAGATCTGTCAGATAATACAAAGGTTGGTTGATGGGATCTTTAAAGCCAAGCAATTTTGCTGCAGATTCATTGATGATAATGCCTGAAGAATCTGTGAGAAATTGTTTGGAGAAATTTCTTCCTTTCGCCATTTCCATGCCAAGTGTAGGAATATAATTTTCATCAACAGTCCATATTTGTGAACTCACTGCACGTTTTTGATCGAGCGATGCATCAGGAAACAAAGGACTATCACTTCTCCAATCTGACGTTGGTAAAAATCCTGTCATCGTTGCTGATTGCACGCCTGGCAATTTCAATAATTCATTCTCGAATGCTTTTGCTTGTGTTCCTAAAGGATCGGTATTTTGCAAAACCAATACCTGGTCACGGTTATAACCAAGCTTTTTGTTTTGTATAAAATTGATCTGGTTATAAATAACAATTGTGCCGATGATAAGAATGATAGATATCCAGAATTGAAAAACAACCAAGCCACTTCTTAACCAGCTTCTCTTGAAACCTCCTGCCAGCTTGCCTTTCAGCACTACAATAGGTTTGAAAGATGAAAGATAAAATGCAGGATAACTTCCGGCAAGTAAACCAACAAGTAACATTAAAACGATCAAGGATGGCAATAACCACGGCTTTGAAAATAATCCAATACCGATCTCTTTGTTAGCAATTTGATTGAAGTAAGGAAGCAGTGTCCATGCTAATAGCAGTGCCAGTATCAATGCAATAAAACTGATGAGAATTGATTCGGTTAAGAATTGAGCGATTAAATTATTTTTCAAAGAACCAAGCACTTTTCGTACGCCCACTTCTTTTGCACGGTTGGATGAACGTGCGGTAGAAAGATTCATGAAGTTCACGCAAGCGATGAGCAAAATAAAAATAGCAATCGCAGAAAAAATATATACATATTGAATGCTGCTGTTGGCGCCCAGCTCTGCGACTTTGTCCGAATAAAGATGAATGCTTGTTAAAGGCGTTAATGAATAATGAACATAATTTCCGCTCTTCTTGAAATCTTCCATCTTGATATTAAGAAGCGCCGTTGCTTGCGGACCTATATATTTTTCAGCCATCGCGCCAAGCTGTGATTCCAATGCTTTCGGCTCTGAGCCTTTTTTTAAAACCACATAAGTGTTTTCATTATTGCTTATCCAGTTATTTAATTCCCATGATTGTATTGAACCATTTATTGAAATAAAAAAATCAAAATTGAAATGAGATTGCGAAGGAATATTTTTTATAACGCCCGTGATCTTAAGATTGCCTGTGTCGTTTATCGTAAGCGTTCTGCCAACAACATTATCGGTTGTATTAAAATATTTTTTCGCGATCTTTTCTGTTATCACTACGCAGTTCGGATCTTTCAACGCAGTCTTCGGATTGCCTGCGATCATTTGTAGCGTGAAAACATCAAACAAAGTAGAATCTGCATAAACGACTTTATCTTCCTGCAAATTTTCATTGCCTTTCTTCACAAGAAAACCACCATAGTTACGAAAACGCACATACTGCTCCACTTGCGGATAATCATTCTTTAATTGCGGTCCCATTGGTTCCGGGCAAACAGCAAGAATAAAATGATTTCCGCCGAACATAATATCACCATCAACACGATAAATGCGATCTGCTTTTTCATTGAACTTATCATAACTCAATTCATCCATCACATACAACATGATGAGTAAACATGTTGCCAAACCAATTGATAAGCCAATAATGTTGATGGCAGAAAATCCGCGGTTCTTCCACAAATTGCGAAATGCAACTTTCAAATAATTTTTGATCATAATAGCAGAGTTATAAGTTGTACGAATTCGTTGTAGTTTTTTGTGAGCCGGCTTTAGTAATTCCACTCATCGTCCCTTGTGTCACTCACTTCAACGTAAGACAGATTAATGAACAAGAATGTTACGCCGCTTAAATAAAATGTCGCCCACTGATACAAGATAAGTGAGCGACGAAAATCATTATAATGAACAGAATTTTATGATTTTTGTCATGTGAATTAATAAAACTTTATTGTTTTTTTGCTGTAAATTTTTTGGGATTTGAAAAAGCTGGCAGCGATACTCCTTTTAGCTATATACGTGTTCAGTACAACAGATGCACACGAGTTATTGAAGCTGCCTGTAATCTTCCAGCATTTTATCGAACATAAAGAAGAGAATCGAAACATCTCTTTTCTTCAATTTATTTCTATGCATTACATGCATGGAAACCCTATTGATAAAGACCATGACCGGGATATGCAATTACCTTTCAAAACTCCCTGTTCTTGTGCATTTTCTTCTGCTCCTCCCTTTGTCGCTTTAATGCAGCGCATATCGATTGAAAGTCCTGTAGAAATCTCACATACCAGGCATAGTATATTAAAAGATAGTTTTATCAATTCATTCTATCTCTCCAAAATCTGGCAACCTCCGCGCGCTTGTTAAATTTTATCAGTCGCAACTAATGCGTCTTTACCTATGCACCTTGAATCTTGAGGCGCATGAGCTTTCATTTATTTCGCACAATTAATAAAGTATAAATATGCTTGATAAAATCATTGCGTTTTCAATAAAAAATAAATTCCTTATCGGATTGTTTATTATTTCGCTGATAGGATATGGCAGCTACCAGTTTACCAAACTGCCCATTGATGCTGTACCGGATATAACAAATAATCAGGTGCAGGTTATAACAGTTGCACCATCTTTCGGAGCAACCGATATAGAACGACTGGTCACATTTCCCATTGAACAAGCCAACAACAACATTTCAGGCTTAAAGGAAATAAGAAGTTTTTCAAGATTTGGGCTTTCACTTGTCACCATTGTTTTTGATGATGCCACCGACATTTATTGGGCACGTCAACAGGTTACTGAACGTTTACAAAAAGCGCAGTCGCAAATTCCACAAGGAATAGGTATGCCTGAATTAGGTCCTGTGAGTACAGGTCTTGGCGAGATATACCAGTACGTTGTAAAACCTAAACCGGGTTATGAAAACAAGTACAATGAAACAGATCTCCGGACTATACAGGATTGGATCGTACGACGACAATTATTGGGAGTGAAGGGCGTTGCTGAAGTGAGCAGCTTTGGCGGAAAGTTGAAACAATATTCAATCGAAATAAATTCTGCGAAACTTCTTTCTTACAACATCACTATAAACGATGTATTTAAAGCACTCGAGAATAACAATCAAAATACAGGGGGCGCATATATTGAAAAAGGTCCTGCTGTTTTATTCATAAGAAGTGAGGGTCTTATTGGCAGTATAGAAGACATAAAAAATATTGCCGTTAAAACTACGAGTACCGGAACACCTCTCTTTATAAGAGATGTGGCAGATATTGAGATTGGAAACGCTACAAGATATGGAGCCATGTGTTACAATGATAAGGGTGAAGTGGCAGGTGCTGTTGTTATGATGTTGAAAGGCGCAAATAGCAGTGAAGTTGTAAAGAATGTAAAAGAGCGGATTGCACAAATACAAAAAACTTTGCCGGAAGGTGTAGTAATAGAATCATTTTTAGATCGCACTAAAATGGTAAACAATGCTATCAACACCGTAGCAAAAAATCTTGCAGAAGGAGCGTTGATAGTGGTGTTTGTACTCGTTTTGTTTTTAGGAAATCTGCGTGCAGGATTACTGGTTGCTTCCGTTATACCGCTTGCAATGCTCTTTGCAGTGATCATGATGAATTTGTTCGGAGTAAGTGGTAATCTTATGAGTCTTGGTGCATTGGATTTTGGATTGATCGTTGATGGCGCTGTTATTATTGTCGAAGCAGTGATGCATCGCTTAAGTCACAGCAAACATTTTGTGAACATCACCAAACTTAAACCGCAGGAAATGGATGTTGAAGTAAAAAGCGCAGCAAGCAAAATGATGAACAGCGCTGTGTTTGGACAGATCATCATTTTGATTGTATATCTCCCCATTTTCACTTTGCAAGGCATTGAAGGAAAAATGTTCAAACCAATGGCACAAACTGTTGCGTTTGCACTGATTGGCGCATTCATTCTTTCACTTACTTATATCCCCATGATGAGTGCATTGTTTCTTGACAGGAAAATAAAACATGTGCCCAACATCTCCGATAAAGTAATGTCGAAGATTGAGAGAATATATCAAACTGCATTATCAAAAGTTATAGAATTTCCAAAGACCGTGATCATGATCGCAGTTGGTCTTTTTGCAACATCCATTTTTATTTTCACTACGCTTGGCGGAGAATTTATTCCTGCACTTGAAGAAGGAGATTTTGCGGTTGATACAAGAGTATTAGCGGGAAGCAGTTTACAAACTACGATCGACAATACTCAAAAAGCAGCACACATTTTAAAAACTCAATTTCCGGAAGTAGAAAAAGTCGTGACAAAAATCGGCAGCGGTGAAGTGCCAACCGATCCAATGCCAATGGAGGCAAGTGATATGATGGTGATCTTAAAACCGAAGAAGGAATGGGTTTCCGCCAAAACATTTGATGAACTAAGTGAAAAGATGGGCAAGGCATTGCAAGCCATTCCCGGTGTTACAGCAGGTTTTCAGTTTCCGGTGCAAATGCGCTTCAATGAATTAATGACGGGTGCAAGACAAGATGTGGTGTGCAAAATATTTGGAGAAGATTTAGATACACTTGCGACATACGCACATAAATTAGGTGAGATAATCAACACCGTAAACGGCGCAAAAAATTTATATGTGGAAGCGGTATCCGGTATGCCTCAAATAATCATCAATTATAATCGAAACACAATTGCACAATACAATTTAAACATTGCGGATATAAATAAAATAGTGAACACAGCTTTTGCGGGACAAAGCACAGGAATGTTGTTTGAAGGTGAGAAACGTTTTGATATAGTTGTTCGTTTAAGAGGTGAACAAAAGCGCAATGTAAATGATATTCAAAACCTGTTGATACCAACTCCGCAAGGAACGCAAATTCCTTTATATCAATTGGCAGATGTGCAGATAAAAGATGGTCCCAATCAAATTCAAAGAGAAGATGCAAAAAGAAGAATTGCCGTAGGATTTAATGTTCGGGGAAGAGATGTTCAAAGTATAGTGAATGAGTTGCAAACAAAGGTTGAGAAACAAATTAAATTACCTGCGGGATATTATGTTACCTATGGCGGCGCATTTGAAAATTTGAATGCTGCTAAACAAAGGCTAATGATCGCTGTTCCTGTTTCATTGCTGCTCATTTTTATACTGCTCTATTTTGCATTTAACTCTGTCAAACAAGGATTGCTTATTTATTCGGCTATTCCGCTATCCGCTATCGGAGGAATTTTATTCTTAGCCTCGCGTAGCATGCCATTCAGCATCAGTGCCGGAGTAGGTTTTATTGCGCTGTTTGGAGTTGCAGTGTTAAACGGAATTGTATTGATCGCTGAATTTAATCTCTTAAAGAAAGAAGGAGTAACAGATGTAAAGCGTATTGTATTAATGGGTACAAAGGTTAGACTAAGACCTGTGTTGATGACAGCATGTGTTGCGTCACTCGGCTTTTTACCAATGGCAATCAGTAATGGTGCCGGCGCTGAAGTGCAAAGACCTTTGGCAACAGTTGTTATCGGCGGTCTGCTGATCGCAACCTTTTTAACATTGTTTGTGTTGCCGGTATTATACATGATTTTTGAAAAAGATATTGGAAGAAAAAAGAAAAATAAAAAACATCACATAGCTGCTGTTTCAGTTGCCGCGCTGATATGTATTTCTACAGCTTCATCCGCCCAAATTCCGATCACTTTACAGGCATCTATTGACACTGCATTGAAAAATAATCTTCAGGTGAAGAATGAAAAATTGAAAGCAGAATATCAACAGATGCTTATTAAAACATCGGTGCCTGTTCCCCAGGCAAATCTTACCGCAGAAATCGGACAAATAAACAGCGCATACACCGATTCAAGATTTATGGTCTCACAATCATTCAACTTTCCAACAGTGTATGCAAGACAAAAAGATCTGTTACAGGAGGAATGGAAAAACAGTTTGCTGAATATTTCAGTAAAAGAAGCGCAGTTGAAAAAGCAGGTTTCACAAGTATTTTATGCTATTCTGTATATCAAACAAAAAAAAGAATTGCTTCAATACGCCGACAGTCTTTATGACGCTTTTTATAAAAAAGCCGAACTGCGTTTATTAAAAGGAGAAACCAATATACTGGAGAAAACAAGTGCAGAAACGCAATTGGGACAAGTACAAACACAATTGCAACAATTAAAGGAAGACGCTGCTATTCTTCAATTGCAATTTCAATTGTTACTGAATACCGGCACTACTTTGATGCCTGAAGAAAGAAACTATAAGATGCAAATTGATTTATTCCATGATTCAACTGTTTTGCAGAAAAATCCAATCATGAAAGTTTTTGAGCAGCAAAAGTTAGTTGCAGATAATGTTATCAAAGTAGAGAAAAGCAAGTTGTTGCCTGACCTAATGATAGGGTATAATAATACAAGCATGCAAGGCACAGGTGCAGATGATAAATTCTATAGCGGTTCGAAGCGATTCAATGCGGTGCAGTTAGGAATTGGAATTCCTGTTTTTTCGGGAAGCCAAAAAGCAAAGATCAACAGTGCAAAATTCAACAGGCAAATTGTTGAAAGCAACTACATAAACGGGCTCCAGGCTTTACAAACAGAATACCAGTCTGCATTGAAGCAATACAACAAATATGCTCAAACAATTGCTTACTATGAAAACAACGCTTTGAAAAATGCATCATTGATCACTTCCACAGCAAATCAGCAACTCGCTGCAGGGAGCATTAATTATTTAGAGTGGGTGCAATTAATCAACCAGGCAATGACAGTGAAAAACGATTATGTTGAAGCAGTGAAAAATTTTAATGAAGCGATCATTCACTTAAATTATCTAAACAATAAATAATTTTTTCATGAAAAATATAATTTTCTTATCCTTGATATTATCGCTTGCCGGATGTGCGGGAAATAAAAATGCAGATGAAGCGTTATCTGCACCTGAAAATACAAATTCTGTGACTCTGACAGATGCACAAATAAAAAATGCAGGCATTGTTACAGGCGAAGTAACACGTAAAGAAATTTCCACCATTTTAAAATTAAACGGCATTGTAGATGTGCCGCCTCAAAATATGGTTTCAATCAGTGCGCCCCTTGGCGGTTATTTAAAGTCAACTACTTTATTGCCGGGAATGCATATTACGAAAGGTGATGTTATTGCTGTAATGGAAGATCAGCAGTACATTCAACTACAGCAGGATTATTTAACTGCAAAAGCAAGAATTGGTTTTTTGGAGAATGAGTATCACCGTCAAAAAGATTTGAACAGCAGCCAGGCAAGCAGTGATAAAGTGTTTCAGCAAGCAGAGGCAGATTACAGAAGTCAACAAGTTTTAATGGCTGCGCTTGCTGAAAAATTACGATTGGCAGGAATAAATGTTGATCAGTTAAATGAAAAAAATATATCAAGGAGTGTGAACATTTATTCACCGATCAATGGGTATGTTTCGAAAGTTGATGTGAATATTGGCAAGTACATGTCTCCTACAGAAGTGTTATTTGAACTTGTAAACCCTGCCGATATACATTTAGCGTTAAAAGTATTTGAGAAGGACCTTGATAAGCTTTTTATCGGGCAAAAATTAGTGGCATACACAAACAATGATCCCGGCAAAAAGTATCCTTGCGAAATATTGTTAATCGGCAAGGATCTTACAATTGAAAGAAATACGGATGTTCATTGTCATTTTGAAACGTATGACAAATCACTTATTCCGGGCACTTATATGAATGCAGAAATTGAAGTGAAAAAGAATGATGCATATACGCTGCCTGAAGATGCAGTGGTTAGATTTGAAAACAAAAATTATGTATTTA